>ENA-ORDP01001766-ORDP01001766.1-marine-sediment-metagenome-genome-assembly--contig:-NODE-1766-length-11367-cov-2.715700_pt1 | contig 11367 bp, 12 predicted proteins | sample MGYA00248627_ERZ508539 | MGnify/ENA primary metagenome ERZ508539 (study PRJEB26208, sample SAMN05571518) | marine sediment metagenome | biome: deep sea; feature: Hydrothermal vent; material...
GCGGGAATCCACCCGGCCCGGATCACGTATGAGGCCCGCTCAGATGGTGCCACCAGAGCGTGGATCCCGGGTCTGCGCCCGGGGTGACGTCAATAGGGCAGGCAGCGTCTGGAATGGCGGATCTTTTTTCTGCTGACACTACTTTACGGTGGCCCCCATCTGCGGGCACTCTGCACCTGAAATGATCCAACCCAAAGTGCGCGCGTTAAACAGGTCGGTTGATCGATTATGGGTACCGGTTCAATATCCGTCTATGACCGACCCCACTCCATCCCGAAAGCATCGATCACCACGGCCTACCCAGCGTGATCCACAAGCCTTATCGTCTGCAGCAATCCAAGAGATGTACCAGCGTTTGCGGCAACTCAACCCCAAACCGACTACCGAACTGGAATACCACTCAACATTCGAATTGCTGATTGCCGTCATACTCTCGGCCCAGGCCACCGATGTCAGTGTCAACAAGGCCACACGCCGGCTGTTTCCGGTAGCCAACACGCCTCAGGCTATCCTCGATCTCGGAGAATCCGGCCTGATGCCCTATATCGCCCGCATTGGCTTGTATCGGACCAAGGCCCATAACGTCATCGCAAGCTGTGCACTATTAATTGAGCGTTCCGGTGGTGAGGTGCCATGTCAACGCGCGGCACTGGAAGCGCTCCCCGGCGTCGGTCGCAAAACCGCCAACGTGATACTGAATACCGCATTCGGCGAGCCAACTATCGCCGTCGATACCCACATCTTTCGGGTCGCCAATCGTACCGGTTTGGCACCGGGAAAAGATCCAAGAGAGGTGGAAAACCGCCTACTTGAAGTTACCCCAGATGAATTCAGGCACGATGCCCATCACTGGCTGATCCTGCATGGCCGCTACGTCTGCAAGGCCCGCTCACCGACTTGTACAGAGTGCATCCTGCGCGACCTGTGCTTGTGGCCGGAGCAGAAATAATCACCAGCAGCGATCGTCAAACTGCTGCGGCAATACCATAAAAAAGAGCAGCGGATTTGCATCCGCTGCCCCCAACAGTCCCTGTACCCTGCTCCGTAACGATGCTCAGAATTTCGCTTGACCCGCCAAGCTGTACGGCCCATAGCATGTACACCCGGGATAGCAACCGAAAGCCCGGTAACAATTGTTGCCTTCATCAGTATTCCGGGCCTGATTTCCTTCTGGAAATAGGTCAAAATCACCTCGTGACATAGCTATTGACCTCATCCCTAAACGATATGGATATATGGTCGTAGCGAAGTTTTGCAGGAATGCGAACCTTTTGTGGCGATTTTACGGATCTCCGAACCGACACTGCAGACTGTTATGCTCCGCACGATGAATAACTCAGATGACACGCCCCGCATGGTCCAGCGCTTTCGCGGTTTTTTACCCGTTGTGGTCGATGTCGAAACTGGTGGCTTCGATAACCAAAATGATGCGCTACTTGAGATCGCGATGGTGCCACTCGAAATGAACCAAGATGGCAAGATATCGCCCCAGGCGACTATTTCTACCCATGTGCAGCCCTTCCCGGGATCCCATATCGCTCCCAAGGCACTCGAGGTCAACGGCATCGATCCGGATAGCCCCTTGCGAGGGGCCATCAACGAACGCGATGCCCTCGACCATGTCCTGCTTCCGGTACGTCACGCCCTACGCGACAGTGAATGCCGCCGGGCAATCCTGGTCGGACACAATGCCGCTTTCGACTTGGGATTTCTTAATGCAGTAGTACGGCGCACTGGCTATAAGCGCAATCCATTTCACCCATTTAGTTGCTTCGACACAGTTTCCCTTGCTGGTCTGGCCTATGGGCAAACAGTACTGGCCCGCGCGGTTCAAGCGGCGGGTCTGGACTGGGACACCAGCCAGGCCCATTCGGCCGTGTATGACACAGAACGCACGGCCGCATTGTTCTGCCGAATCGTTAACCGATGGCATCACTTGAATACCTACGCAACATTTTGAATACAGCCAGCTAAGGGCAAACCTTTGCCATTCCCCTGTGTTTTATACCTAAGCAATCAGAATGTTCTGTTATCGTCCTGAACCGCATCCGGCCACCTGCCGTTACCGCAAAATCTCGATACCGGCCCATGCGACACTATGCCCCATGCCGTGGGTTATGCCCCCCCTCACCCACCTCAAGAGCTGACTGTCACATATTTGCAAAAACAGCGGTGCAGACTTGTACTCGGCGGGTGATTCCCGCAAACTCAACCAGAGGAAACCTGCACATGTCCATCTTCTCTATTAAGACGCGCCTGGCCGTGCTGGCTGTGGCGTCTGTGTTTAGCCTTGGCGCCAATGCTGCGCAAATTACCGGTGCCGGCAGTACATGGGTTTATCCGCTTGTAGCCAAGTGGTCTGCGGTGTACGCGAAGAAAACCGGTATCCAAGTGAATTATCAGGCAATCGGCTCGGGTGGTGGCATCGCTCAGATCAAGGCCGGCACCGTGGCTTTCGGCGCCAGTGATATGCCACTGACTCCGGCAACACTGGCTAAGAATGGCCTGATCCAGTTTCCCACTGCGATCGCTGGCGAAGATCTGGTTTACAATCTGCCAGGCGTCAAGGCAGGCGAACTGATCCTTTCCGGTCCAGTAGTAGCCGATATCTATCTCGGTAAAATTAAGAGGTGGAATAGTCCTATCTTGGCCAAACTTAACCCAGGTCTGAGGCTGCCTGATATGGCCATCACCGTGGTACATCGCTCAGATGGCTCAGGTACCACTTTCACTTTCGCCAACTACCTCTCCAAGGTTAGCTCGGAATGGAAGGAAAAAGTTGGCGCCAACACCTCGTTAGCTTGGCCTGTTGGTGTGGGTGGCAAAGGTAACGAAGGCGTCGCCTCTTACGTTCAGCGTATCAAAGGCTCAATCGGGTATGTAGAGTATGCCTATATTTTACAGAGTAAACTGGCGTATGCCCGCCTGTACAACCGCGCAGGGAAACTCGTTAGCCCCAGTCTCAAGGGCTTCCAGGCCGCCGCCTCGCACATCGACTTCACCAAGGCCCAGGATTTCTACGTGATCCTGACTGATCAGCCGGGTAACGACACTTGGCCGATCTCGGGCTGCACGTGGGAGATTTTACGCAAAGACGCACCTAAAGCGATCAACGAGCAAGTCATCAAGTTCTTCACTTGGGGCTTTGAGCACGGCCAGGGTATGGCTAAGTCTATTGCCTTCGGACCACTGCCTCCCAGCACGATTGCCTCCATCAAGGCGTACTGGAAGAAGAACCTCGGGATCTGATGGTATTGATTCCCTTGAACTATGACAGGGTATGATGAAATGAAGGCCTCCGAGGCGGTGCGCGATGATATAAAAACTATCGCCACCGCCGCGGACAAAAAATCCACTAAGACGCATCCTCGCATCTCGGGGGATTTTTTGTTTCGAAACCTGAGTGCCGCAGTAGCCATGCTCGTTGCCATTACGTTGCTAGGCATCCTCATCGCGCTATGGAGGGAAGGTTGGGATGCCTTGCATCATTTTGGTTGGAAATTCTTAGTTACTACAACCTGGAATCCCGTTAGCGAGCAATTCGGCGCATTGGTCTTTATCACCGGTACGCTGGTCAGCTCGATTATTGCCTTGGTGATCGCGGTACCCGTCAGCTTTGGTATCGCACTGTTTATTTCAGAAATGGCCCCGCGCTGGTTACGTGAGCCCGTCTCTATAGCCATTGAGTTGCTCGCTGCCATACCTAGTATCATTTATGGTATGTGGGGCCTTTTGGTCTTTGCCCCTTGGTTTGCTAATTTCGAACCGTGGATCAATAGCCACCTCGGCGCAATCCCCGGCATCGGCATACTGTTTCAAGGGCCCCCCATGGGCATCGGCATGCTTACCGCAGGTATCGTGCTGGGCATCATGGTCATTCCTTTTATCGCGGCGATCATGCGTGATGTATTCATCATCACCCCGGCGCCACTGAAGGAGTCCGCTTACGCCATGGGTGCGACAACATGGGAAGTGGCGCGCAAGATCATCCTGCCCTACACACGCACGGCAGTGACCGGGGGGATTTTTCTAGGTCTGGGTCGAGCTCTGGGTGAAACCATGGCTATAACTTTTATCATCGGCAATGCTAATAACCTTAGCGCAAGCCTACTGATGCCGGGCAGTTCAATCGCTTCAGTGATCGCCAATGAGTTTACTGAAGCTACTACGCCCCTCTATAAATCCGCATTGTTGGCGCTGGGTTTGATCTTGTTTGTGATCACATTCGTGGTGCTGGTACTGGCTAAACTCTTGCTACTGCGCCTCGATCGCATGGAAGGGCGCCAGGCATGATCTCGCGTTATCAACGCCGTAAGCTGATCAACAGGGCCAATCTTACGATGGCCGTGCTGACCACAGCCTTCGGCGTATTCTGGTTACTCTGGATTCTCTGGACCACCCTGCATTATGGAGCCAGTGCGGTCAACTGGGCGTTGTTCACGCAAGACACCCCACCACCCGGAAGTGGGGGGGGCGGCTTACGCAATGCCTTCGTCGGTAGTCTGATCTTGCTCGGATTAGCCGTAACAATTGGCGCTCCGGTGGGCATACTCGCTGGCACTTGGTTGGCCGAGTTCGCGGCACGCCGCAAACTCGGTGCAATAGTGCGGTTTCTCAACGACATTCTACTCAGCGCCCCATCCATCGTGATCGGTCTGTTCGCCTACGCCATTATCGTTGATCCACTCGGCCATTTTTCAGCCTTCGCTGGTGGCGTTGCACTTGCTTTGATTCTGATTCCCGTCATTGTGCGTACCACCGACGAAATGCTGCGTCTGGTACCCGGTGCCCTGCGTGAGGCCGCCATCGCGCTGGGCACACCTTACTGGAAACTTGTAACCCGCATTACTTGGCGGGCCTCAGCTTCAGGTATTCTCACTGGTGTATTGCTGGGCATTGCCCGCATTAGTGGTGAAACCGCGCCCTTGCTTTTCACCGCGCTCAACAATCAGTATTCGAGTGTGAGCCTTAACCGCCCCATTGCCAACCTGCCGGTAGTGATCTTCCAGTTTGCGATGAGCCCTTACACTCACTGGCAACGCATGGCGTGGGCGGGTGCGTTTGTTGCCGTAGTCTTCATACTATTGTTGAATATTCTCGCACGCTTGATTGTGCGCCGCCACAGTGGTGGCATCTGATCGACCCGATCACCAGTAAGTCCTACGGAGTCAGCCCACCCATGACTGCCCTACCACAAAGCCAGCACAATACCCATGTGCCGGTACCGGATGCTATCACTAAACCATTGAATATTAAGGTTGACGTGCAGGCTCTGAATTTCTTTTATGGGCAATTTCACGCCATTAAAAATGTTTCAATCCAAATCCCCGAACATCAAGTTACCGCTTTCATCGGGCCATCCGGTTGTGGCAAATCCACACTGTTGCGTACTTTCAACCGTATGTTCGAAATCTACCCCGACCAGCGCGCTAACGGCAAGATTATCGTTGATGGTGAGGATATCCTGAGTTCCCGCAAGGATGTTGCTTTAATCCGTGCCAAGATCGGCATGGTATTCCAGAAGCCCACCCCGTTTCCGATGTCGATTTACAATAATATTGCTTTTGGTATTCGGCTCTACAATAAACTGAGTAAAGCAGAGATGGATTCACGTGTTGAGGCCTGCCTGCGTAGCGCGGTCTTGTGGAATGAGGTGAAGGATAAGTTGCACCAGACAGGAACCAGTCTGTCTGGTGGCCAGCAGCAGCGCTTATGTATCGCTCGCGCGGTGGCAATCAAACCCGAGGTCGTACTATTGGACGAACCATGCTCGGCACTCGACCCGATATCTACGGCCAAGATCGAAGAGATGATTGAAGAGCTGAAGACTGACTATACCGTTGTAATCGTAACTCATAACATGCAACAGGCCGCGCGAGTGTCTGACAGAACCGCCTTCATGTATCTGGGCGAACTGATTGAATTTGGCGACACTGAAACGATCTTCACCAAACCGACCAAGACCCAGACTGAGGACTACATCACCGGTCGCTTTGGGTGAGACGAGGTGTTTGCGGGATGCCTGTGGCATCACGCACCGAGTCGAACGCCGTAGGCAGGATGCCGAAGGCCGGGGTTGACAGGCGAGCCAGGATGGCGAACCGACAACGGCCCGTCCGGCTGGCCGGACGGTGAGGTGTTTGCGGGATGCCGGTGGCATCACGCACCGAGTTGAACGCCGTAGGCAGGATGCCGGATAGCACATAGATCGACCCAATACAGCACGCTACAGGTAGCAGATCATCGAGCATCATCATCTGGATCAAAGTTGAGAACCCCTATCATGAACGGTACCCACAACGAACATATTCTGCGTAGTTATGACGAGGAACTGGCCCGTTTGAAAGGTGAGATTGTCCGTATGGGAGAAATTGCTGTAGCGCAAATCGCAGCGGCTATGGATGTTATCGAACGTCGCGACAGCCGTGCCGCCGAGCGGGTCATTGCCAACGACGATGCCATTGATCAGCTTGAGGCTTCGGTCAGCAGCGATGTACTGATGCTGCTAGCCAAACGACAACCTATGGCCCGTGATTTGCGTGAAGTCATGGCCGCCTTGCGGATTGCCTCTAATATCGAACGCATTGGTGACTATGCCGCCAATCTGGCAAAACGCTCCATCGCCCTGAATCTCACTGCGGCCATTCCTCCGGTACATAACCTACCAACCCTTGCGGAAACCGCATCGGATATGCTTACCGACGTACTCCAGGCCTATCGCGAGAGTGATGAAAAAAACGCCCGCACAATTTGGGATCGTGATGTCGTCCTTGATGGTCTTTACACCTCGCTGTTTCGCGAGTCCCTGACCTATATGATGGAGGATGCCCGCAACATCACACCTGCTACACACGTCTTGTTCATGGCCAAGAACATCGAGCGCATTGGCGACCATGTCACCAATATCGCCGAGAACATTTGGTTCCTGGTCACTGGTCAATCACTCGATACCCCACGGCGCAAAGCCGATTTGACCTCTCGCATGGGAGTGCGGCCTGGCGCCACCCAAAAATAAAGTCGCAGCGGTAGCGGGGCCGGAAATCATGGCTAGCTTGGGGGTGAGCATCGCGAACCCCAACGTGGCGAGGCTCACCGGATATCCCGTGATGCGGTTCGTACCTCACCCATCCTCTAGACTGGCGTCATCGGAAAGCATGGAGACCACCGGTTTGGCCGTGATTCGGGGTGAGCGGTTAGGGCGCATCCCGTAGGGCGATCGGCAAGGGGGGCCGGTCGGTTCGTTGCCAGTCCATGAGCGAACACCCGCAGACCTTGAATGCACCTATAGGGGGCAAACTGCCTTCACGGGTCTTTTGACCTGCCAGCCAATTTTCTTCAGTCGGCTGGAACCACCGTTGCGCCCCTCTTTCAGAAAATCCACTGACCCAGAAAAATCTTCCGCAATTATCATGGCCATTCATGAGATGTCTGGGCGGGGGTCTTCTCTCCGGCGAGTACGAGCAGGAGCACGCCCCCCACAGGTGGACGGAAGCGTGTTGCCATCAGCACGGCCCAACAGGCAGGTCTTTGCCACCGGGTGCACCGGACAGGATGAATCCGAGCAATGGCATGATTCGCAAGTGCATGGATATTTCATGCCGGCTCAATAACCAAGTAAGTTTTACGTCCTCCGTTTGCGTCGCGGCAACGTGTAAGGTCCGCATAAGGCTGTACTGGTAGGAACACTCGTCACTGGTACGACCGCACCAGATTCGTGAGCAGTCCGTACAGGCTGACTACCAGCCAAATCAATGCCAGAACGAATGCAGGTAGATTGAAGACCCCCGTTATCAGAAAGCACAGTACGGCACAGGTACCTATCGTATTAACCGCCTGATTGATCATGCCGTTACCACGCCAGCGACTTGCCTGGACCAGAAAGTAGGCAATCACGACCAAGCTGATACCTAGAAATCCAACCACATCGGGCACCGTCAAAGTAAAGCTCATACACCACCTCCGCGTTGCCGTACCGCTTCAAACAGGATCACCCCGGTGGCCACCGAAACATTGAGACTCTCCATCTGTCCCGGCATCGGAATACGGGCCAGATAATCGCAGGTCTCAGCGGTCAGCCTGCGTATTCCCTCACCTTCAGCACCTAACACCAAAGCTAACGGTCCGCGCAGATCCAGCGAATAGATACTCTTTTCCGTACCCCCAGCCAGTCCGACCAGCCATACCCCATGGTTCTTGAGCTTGCGCAAGGTTCGTGCCAGGTTGGTGACGGTCACCACCGGCACTTGCTCAGCCCCCCCTGCTGCAGCGCGCCGCACCACTGGCGTTAAACCGACGGCACGATCCTTGGGCACGATGACCGCAGTGAGACCCGCCGCCGCGGCACTGCGCAGACAGGCACCAAAATTATGAGGATCGGTTACCCCATCTAATACCAGCAACAAGGCATCGGTTCCAGCCTGGTCAAGCAGGGTTTCCAGATCCACCTCACTGTACGGTGGCGGCGGTCGATACAAGGCGATCACGCCCTGATGTCGAACTCCTTCGGCATGGGCATCGAGTTCTTCACGACGATGTCTGTGAATGGGCAGCCCAAGTTCCTGGGCCCGCACCTGGATCTTCTCAAGACGTGGATTGCGCGATCCTTCTTGTAACCAAAGTTCATCTACAGTTTTACCCCCGCGTTCCAACACTGCCAATACAGAGTGGATTCCAGGGATCCAGATTTGCTTCATGTTTGACCCCTATCAGGAGGAAAGCCGCTGCGGTGACAAAATTTCAGGCCGAAGCAAGTGGGTTCAAGCCTCCTTGGCCAAGCGTAGATCCACCTTACGATCTTCCATGCTGGCCCTGAGAACCTGGACACGAACCGGGTCACCCAGCCTGAAGTTGCGGCCCTGCCGCTGCCCTGTCAACAGATGTCTGAGTGGATCGAAATGATAGTAGTCGTTGGGTAGTTGTGAGACATGAACCAGACCGCTGATCCTCGATTCAACTAACTCGACAAACAGCCCGAATGAAGTCACCCCCGATACCACCCCCGCAAACACTTCGCCCACATGTTTTTGTAACCAGGCGCAACGGTAACGTTCATCCACTTCGCGCTCGGCTTCCTCCGCGATACGCCCACGCATAGAGCAGTGCAGGGCGAGTGTCTCCATGTCAGCAGACGTATAGGCATACCCGCTCGGCTTGCCGCCGTTCAAGATATGGCGAATGGCCCGGTGCACCAGTACGTCGGGATAACGACGGATCGGTGAAGTGAAATGGGCATAGGCATCCAGAGCCAGGCCAAAATGCCCGTCATTGTCTGGATGGTATACGGCGAGACTTTGTGAGCGCAACAATACCGAGCGCAATAGCGGTGCTTCAGGGCGGGTTTCAACCCTTTTCAGCAAACGGGCAAAGTCCAAGGGGCGAACGTCCTCATAAGGGGGTAGGCGCAACTTGAACTCACGCAAGAATTTCAACAGATCCGTATACTTCTCTACCGGTGGCGCGGGGTGCACCCGATACAAAGCCGGCATCTTGTGACGCGACAAGAACTTCGCAGCCTGTACATTGGCCGCGATCATGCACTCCTCAATCATTCGATGCGCATCATTGCGCTCCGTGGTCTGTAGCCACTCTACATCCCCTGCAGCATCAAGCCGAAAACAGGTCTCGGTCGTATCGAAATCAATAGCCCCACGATGCTGGCGAGCTTGTACCAGCAGTCGATACAGCCCCTGCAGATGTTCCAGCGCCGGTAACAGCGCCCCCAGACGCTGACGTTCAGTTACATCGTTCTGGCCAAGGGCCGCCCATACCTGTTGATAAGTTAGCCGGGCATGAGAGCGAATCAGAGCCGGGTAGAACCGGGCACGCTGCACCCCCCCCGCGGCATCCACATGCATGTCGCAAACCATGGCCAGCCGTGGAGTTTCAGGTTTCAGGGAACAGATCCCATTGGACAAAGTCTCAGGCAACATCGGCACTACGAAGCCCGGGAAATATACGGAGGTGGCCCGCTGCCTGGCTTGCTGATCCAGGGCACTACCCATGGGCAGGTAATGCGCAACGTCGGCGATCGCGACCAACAGACGGTAACCACCGTTCCTGGACGGTCGGGCATACACCGCATCGTCGAAATCGCGCGCGTCCTCACCATCAATGGTGACCAGGGGTAGATCGCGCAGGTCTTGGCGTTCGCTCTCAGCCAGCAAATCGACCTCATCCGGGATCGCTGCTGCCTCGTGCAAGACCTTCGCCGGCCAGGTATGAGGCAAGTTGTGTCCGGCAATCGCCATTTCGACGGCCAGGGAAGGTTGCAGATGGTCTCCAAGAATGCTCACCACCCGACCGACCGGGCCACGGTTGCTGGTAGGCGGTTCGGTTATCTCGGCCACCACAATCTGGCCCGCATGGGCCTTGCCAAGCGCTGAGCTGGGAATCAGCACGTCCTGGTGCAAACGGGGATCATCCGGTACCACCACGGTGATACCCCCGTCCTCAACCACCTTGCCAACCAACCGAGGGGGACGGCGTTCGAGGATTTCGACGATTGCGCCGCGCTTTCGTCCACGATGATCAAGGCCGATGACACTGGCCAGAATGCGGTCACCATGCAGAACCTTGCGCATCTCCGCCGGCGACAGGTAGATATCATCGTCACCACTGTCAGGCCTGAAAAATCCGTAGCCTTCAGCATTGGCCAACACGGTTCCTGCCAGCAGATCGGTGCGATCTACCCGGGCAAACTCCCCCACTCGAGTGCGTAGGATCGCACCCTGGCGTTCCAATTGGCGCAGGGTATCGGCCAGCTGCTTGCGTTGCCCCCCGCGCAGCGCTCCCAATTCCCGCGCCAGTACGGCTTCCGAAACTGGTCCTTGGTACTGGTCGAGCAGGTTTAACAAAGTTCTTGATTCAATTTTTGGAGATGCCGACGAGTCTCGCCCGCGTGACAGCGGGGTCGTACCCGGGCGTGCCGAATCAGTACCTTGCGAACCCTTGGCTGTTGGGCCGCGATTCGAATGGGTGGCTGGACGGTTGCTACGCCCATCGCCGCGCTTACGTGGCATAAAATATGATTTCCTTCATGGATTGGCAGCCTGCCTGTACAACACGGTGAATGCAAGGGTGCTTACGAAAAACCGTAGCAAGTAGTTCGAGTGCCCAGCAACCCGGAACGAACCTCCGAGACCTATCAGTTAGACAGGCGAGTAGCGGGCGAGGATACAATGTAGAAATTAGGTCGAGCAGTAGGTTTATCGAGATACTCCGGGGTCGAAGACCTATCCATGGATAGGGGTAATACGACCCAGCAGCGATTTGACAATCACTCAATAGATCCATACATTGTTGGGCTCGCCAACACGGCGTGAGGTCACCTGCCCAGGTGGCGGAATTGGTAGACGCGCTAGCTTCAGG
>ENA-ORDP01001767-ORDP01001767.1-marine-sediment-metagenome-genome-assembly--contig:-NODE-1767-length-11367-cov-2.533062_pt1 | contig 11367 bp, 7 predicted proteins | sample MGYA00248627_ERZ508539 | MGnify/ENA primary metagenome ERZ508539 (study PRJEB26208, sample SAMN05571518) | marine sediment metagenome | biome: deep sea; feature: Hydrothermal vent; material...
TGCTCACCTGTGCGCGCTATTGATTCCATCTTCCTATCAATAATGCCAATCACTTTTCGCTGCTCTTCCAAAGGTGGTATCGCCAAGCAAATCTTTATCATTCTGGTCAATCCAAGATCCTGGTTACCAACACCATGGGTGTACTTTTGTGACTGGGCATAACACAGTTGTGAATTAAGCGCATGCTGCATATAAAAAGGATCAATAAAGTTCGTGTTTACAAGCCTCAACACAGCAACATGAACCCACACATTGAATTCAAAATCATATGTGTTAACTCTCGCAAAACCCGTGGTACCACCTTTCGTGTACAAAATATCATTCAACTCTGGCTTACATCTTTTTGATAGCTCTTCATGAAGTTCTTCTGTTATGAACTTGCAGTTTTCGAAATCTACGCCGTTCGGTCTCACATTCCCACCAGTGATAAATGGAATACCTTTTTCTGCATACTTTGGGCTGTAATGAGGTCCATCTTTAACTAAAGTGGTTAATTGGCTTGCGGTTACCCATTCCCAAGTATCTGGAATCTCGGGTATATTAATTACATGCTCAAATTCTGGTGTGAGCGGCTCTTTATACTTCTCTTTCCACTTATCATCCTTTGGCATTTTACTTTTGGCTTTGAATTGTTCGAGTTGTTGTTCTTCCCACAACTGGCGTCGAGTTTTTAAAATGCGTTCAAGTAGCTTTTCCGCAGGCTCCAGCTTACCCTTATTCGCCTCGCGCCATTCTTTGGTTAGCTCGCCGGTGACGGCGGCTTTGAGGACGGATTGGCGGTATTGTTTGAGGAGTTGTTTGGCTTTTTTTAGGGCTTCGATGCCGGCGTCGATATGGGAGAAGAGTTCTTCGATTTTAGCGACGATGCGTTTTTGTTGTTCGGGTGGTGCTAGTGGGACAACAAAGTTTTTTAGTGTGTCGCCACTAATAGCTTCAAAGGTTGTACCTGTACCAAGCGCAGCCAAATTATTTTGATACCGCCTAATCAAATACAAAAAGTATTTTGTATCACTACCATCTAGCGGACGTAATGCTGCAAGACCGCGACCAATAGCACATTCGTAAGGTGCTAAATTAGTTGGTCCCACAGGTGCGCGGACAGAAACCAACACATCTTCTTTTTCTGCTATTTTCTTAGGTTCTGTACACCACTTTCTAACAGTAGGATATATTTCTCCGAATTCTGTTTTCCCCTGAAAAAATGGCAACCCCTCACCTTCTTGATTGTAGGTGGATGAACTAGGTGATTGTCCAAGAATAATATGCACTGCATCTTTTAATGGGACACGTTCCCAACCATCAGGCAATTCTTTTTCTACTACTTCACTCATGCAATGAGGGTTCCATTTTTCTGGATTCCCGCCTCGGCTTTGGCTTCCTGCGTCGCTCTACCTCCTGCGTCCATGCAGTCGTTCGCGGGAATGACGGTGTGTGATTTATTCATGCTATTAACTCACAATTTAGTTCTTCAATTAGTGGTTCTAAGTCTTTTCCAAACAGCTCTTTTGCCTTTAACAAACCACCCTCCTGGTTAAAGGGGATGTAGTTGAAGTCTTCTACGGTCATTTCGGCATTTTGGGCGATTTGGTCTTTTATTTTGTTTAGCCAGGCGAGTTGTTCTGGGGAGAAGTGTTGTTCCCTGTGTAGCCCCTCACCCCTGCCCTCTCCCTGAGGGAGAGGGGGCTGTTGTGTTTTGCCGACTCCCTGAGGGAGAGGGGGTATTTGGTTTTGTTGTTTTAACCAGTTATCAAAACGATTGTTGACCAGTTCGGTAAAGGGTTCGAGTGTGTCGGTTACGCCTGTCGCGAGTCTGATGAGGCTGATTAAGATGGGTAGTTTGCTCTCGGGTGGCGCGCCTCTTACCTTGGCTTTTTTGAGTTGTTCGTAGGCCTTCCAGACTTCGACCGGGGCGATATGGTACGGCGGTTGTTCTATCTCTTCGACGAGTTGGTTAATCATGTCGTAACTTAGGTGGCGTTTTTGGTAGGGTTGTTTGTAGATCAGCTCAATGGCGTCGATTTCGTTTTTGTGGTCCTGGATGAATTGTTGCCAGTTGTTGATCAGGCCTTCGGCTGCCTCAAAGTCGAAGCCGGTACCTTCGATTATTTTGTCTGGGCTGTCGTCGATGAGTTGGTCGGTGTCTTTGCGCAGGGCTTCGATGAGGTCGCGCAGGTCTGGGTTGTGGAAGGGTTTGATTAAGTCATCAGCCAATGGTTTGAACGATGTCTGGATTTCTTTTTCAGTAATGTCTTCTTTCCCTACATTTGTCTGAGCGACCTTTAACAGATTTTCCTCATTGGTTGAGTGTATGAGGTTGGAGGCGACGGCGACCAATGTCGTAGGGGGGAGCAATTCCATTGCTCCGTCTGTTGGGGTTCGTTCCTCACCCCAACCTACATTTGATTCGTCCGACCCAAGCCCTATTGCTTGTTTAATGAGTTCGTTGACGCGTTTGCGTTGTTGGTCGTTGAGTTTGAGGTCGAGGCGGATCATGCGGTTGCCGAGGGCGCGCAGGGTTTCTGAATGGCGGTCGCCTCTTGCCACTTGTTCCATGAGTTTGGCGGTGGAGACGCTGGGTTTGGTTTCCAGTGATTTGGTTTCGGTTTTGTCGGTTTCGGTGACGCCGACGCAATCGACCAGGACAAAGCGACTTTTGCCGGGGGCATCGGGGGTGACTTTGTGCAGTTCGTCGCGGCTGATGACGCGGGTGCCGCGGCCTTTCATTTGTTCGTAGTAGGCCTGGCTTTTGACATCGCGCATGAACATGACGCATTCCAGGGGCCGGATGTCGGTGCCGGTGGCGATCATGTCGACGCTGACGGCGATGCGGAATTGCGGATCGGTGCGGAAAGCTTTGATGAATTCTTCTGCGTTTTTTTTGCCAACCTTGTAGGTGATTTTTTTGCAAAAGGCATTGTCTTCGTCGAAGACTTCGCGAATGACATCGACGATACGGTCGCAGTGGTCGTCGTCTTTGGCGAAGACGAGGGTTTTGGGAACCCAGGTCATGGTTGGTGTGTTTGTTTTGATCCCCTCACCCTGGCCCTCTCCCTGGGGGAGAGGGTAACTACTCCAAAGACGATTAGGGAAGCATTCGGGCAGGCATTTGTCTTTGAAGGCCTGGATGACGGTGCGGATCTGGTTGGGGGCCAGCACGCTGCGGTCGAGTTGTTTGGCGAGCCATGCTTCTTCCTCATCGAGTACTTCGAGGCGCTTTTGTTTTGTGAGGCGGTCGCGTATTTCAACGGCGGTGCCGGCTTCGATTTTGTTGCCCTTTTCGGTGAGCTCGGTTTTGATGCGGTAGATGTCGTAGCCCACATTGACTTGGTCGACTACAGCATCTTCGTGGGTGTATTCACTGACAAGATTCTGCCCAAAAAAGCCAATAGTCTTTTTGGTGGGGGTGGCGGTGAGGCCAATGAGGAAGGCATCGAAATATTCGAGCACCTGGCGCCAGAGGTTGTAGATGGAGCGGTGGCATTCGTCAATAATAATGACATCGAACGCTTCGATGGGGATGTCGGGGTTGTAGCTGACGGGTCGCGGTTCCTTGTTTATTACGCTTCCATCTATTTCAAACCCTGAATGCTCATCGGCTTCGTCATCCAGCTCGGAATTTGTTAATTGCGAGTACATTCGTTGAATGGTTGAAATGGTCACTTTGGTGGCGTCGGGGATGCCGGCGCGGCCGAGGATGTTGACGTTGTAGTGCTGGGTGAATTTACGGCCATCGTGGGGGATGATGAATTGTTCGAATTCATCTTTGGCATTGGTGGCAAGGTTGCCGCGGTCGACCAGGAACAGGACGCGTTTGATTTTGGCGAACTTGGCCAACCGATAGACTTCGGTAACGGCGGTGTAGGTTTTGCCGGAGCCGGTGGCCATTTGTAATAAGGCACGGGGCCTGCCTGCTTTTAACGATGCCTCGATGCCGTGGATGGCATCAATCTGGCAGGCGCGGAGGTTTTTGGTGTTGAGTTCGGGTAAATCGTTCAGCAATCGATTTCTTAAAGTGTCGCCCTCTTCCAGCCATTGCTTGAGTGTTTCAGGTTTATGGAAGTGAAATAGATTGCGTGAGCGTGGATGAGGGTCACGCTCGTCGCGGAAGCGGATTTCATGGTTGGTGGCTTCGTATAAAAACGGTAAGAGTTGCTCTTGTGGCACCCAGCGCTCGATGTGTTGGGTGTTTGAGGCGGCATAGCGCCCGGACTGATCGGCCACCCCGCCTAAGTCGGCCCCTTCGCGTTTGGCCTCGATGATGCCGCAGGCCTTACCGTCGACAAACAGCATGTAGTCCGCCGGGCCGGTATCGGTGTCCATCTCACGCACGGCCACGCCGGTTTTTTCAAACAGGTTAATGCGCTTTTTATCCTGAATCGCCCAGCCGCAGGCTTCAAGAGCTTTATCAATCTCCTCGCGGGTTTGGTCTTCGAGTTTTGTTACCATTGCTACCCTTGTTTTTATTGCTGGGCTATTTGAGCCTGTTGAGCCAGTCAGACTCTCAATCGTGACGTAGGGGTATTGTCTGCTCTCCAGCGTGTGGGCCTTCCCGGTTGGCCTCTTAACGATACCCTATATTATAGAATGCCGCTAAGCCTGATCAGATTACCAATACCGGACGGGGTTGACGAGCCTTGCGGTGTTTTTTGGTGGGAGAAATCAGGGCAATGACTGATTATTGAGCACCGAAACACGACAAGTGTAAGATAAAAGTAAGTATGAATACCGCGAATGGGGAAAGTGGCCTCCCCCAGTTGGTCATTCAGCTTAGCTCAATGGCCCGTAGGGAGCTTAGTCAAAATCCCGGTCAGGTTTGCGAGAAATATTCTTGCAGATAGTCACTAAAGGATATCGAATCGGCGTCTTCAATCTCTTTTTGTTTTTGAATCGACTCATCCACACTCTCTTTATAAAAACGAACCTTTGTTTCGCTTAACGAGTATTTATCAAAAAAATCTTTATGTTGCTCCGACAACCTTAGCGCAAAATGATAAAAGCCTTCTTTCTTTTCGCGCATGGCCGCCAGCATCCGTGCTGAAGGTGTTTTGTCCGGATCCATAAATTTTTCGCGTTGCACGGCCAGTGATTTATTGTACTTGTCGGTTTGATTGGCTTTATCCAGCGCCATGCATATCGATTGCATTTCATCGCAAATTAAAACGCCCCAATCTTTGAGTAATCGTTTGTTACCGTGTTGCTTTAGTTCAAAGCCCGGTGTTCGCCCATAATGAGCAGTGTTGATTTCGTTATGATCGATCTCGATTTGTTCCTGCTCTGTGATCGATGCGCTTTCCTGCAATAAGCAATATAAAATAAAGGCCTCAATAAAATACATCTGTTCTTCATTAATCCCGGACGGTTCGAACGCATTGACATCCAGAGATCTTAATTCGACGTATTGCACGCCGCGTTTTTTTAATGCCAGCGAGGGTTTTTCATTGTCATGTAAAATTTGTTTCGGTCTAACCGTGCTGTAGTACTCATTTTCAATTTGTAATATATGCGTATTTAACTGCTGATATTCGCCTTTGTTTATTACGCCGATATTGACATAACCACTATAGGGCGTTTCGGTGGCAGATTTTAAACTGTCGACGTATTTATTTAACGAGTTGTAGTTTGCCTTTACCCCCGTTTCATTTTCTTTATTGTTTTGATAACCGATGTCACCCATGCGTAACGAGGTGGCATAAGGATGATAATAGGTGGTCACATCAAAATGCTCGAGGTTTGTCGATTGCCCACCCAGAAATGATTTGCACACCGCGGGCGGCGCGCCAAACAGATAAGGGATTACCCAGCCATAACGCTGCAAATTCCTGAGTAAGGCAAAGTATTCTTTCGATATGAAATCAGTTAATTTATCTATATTTTCTTTATGCGTCTGAAACTTCTGCCAGAAGGGATCGCTTAACGAATAATTATAATGCACCCCGGCGATCACCTGCATGACCCGGCCATAACGATGCCCCAGCCCTTTGCGATAAACGGTTTTCATTTTGCCTGCATTTGAACAGCCATATTCTGCGATGCGGATACTGGTTTCCCCGGCCACCACACAGGGCATGCTGGTGGCCCAAAATATTTCATTATCTAATTTATCGTAAACATATTTTTGCGTATCATTTAAAAATGTCAGTGCGTCCTGAATCGTATTCAAAGGTGGAGTAATAAACTCGGTTAACGCCTCTGAATAATCGGTGGTAATGTAGTTATGGGTTAAGGCCGCACCGAGGGCCTCGGGATGGGGTAATTGAGAAATCTTGCCCTCGTGCCCGACTCGTAGCGTCTCTTTTTCCAGACCGATTTTACTCGCCGGTAACGTAGTCAAAATGTCATCTTGCTGTAACCAGTCGATATTGTTTTTTAAGTACTGATTATTATGATTAGAACTCATGCGCATAACTCTCGATAAAATAGCGGTTGTACACCGCTAATAATAAATCCTGTTGATAAACTCGGCGTTATTGATTCTCATGAAAAGATATAGATCATCCTTTTAATTGTGCCGTTTTTTTAAGGTATGGGCAAAAACCAACCTTCTCCACATTGCTAGATCACCATTTTTAAATCTGCTATTCTTGCCTCCTGTGATAATAATGAAGAATATTGGAGACTAGATAAGCGTTCCTAAAGGGTATCCACTTTGACTATTTTAATTAATCAAAGAGCTTGATTTTGTAGGAGCGGGCTCAAACCGCGATTATATAACGATTAAAACCGTTATCGCGGTCTGAGCCCGCTCCCACATAAATATGGCATGCGAATTACACTGCATAAAATGGGTACCAATTTGGAGCAGCCATTTAGTGACTTAACAGATTATCTGGAACTTAACGGCCCAATCACTCTCTATATTCTACACCGTTTGCATTTATTAACTAGTTTATGAGTATTCAATGTCATTTTATAAAATAATCATCGCTACCAGCCTTGTGCTTTCATTTAGTCTTAATGTACAGGCAAAACCTGATATAACAAAAACCTATGCTCCCGTGGATGTCGTATTTGAGGCTGTTAAGGTCTCAAAACATGTGTATTTTGTACAGGGCATGGCCGGGGCGGCAACTCAACACAAGGGGTTTATTTCCAATGCCGGGTTCGTGGTTACTAACGATGGCGTTGTGGTGTTTGATGCGCTGGGCACACCCTCGCTGGCGATAAAACTGGTCGCTGAGATTCAAAAGGTAACGGACAAGCCAATTAAGTATGTGGTGATGAGCCATTACCATGCCGATCACATCTACGGCCTACAGGTGTTTAAAGAACTGGGCGCTAAAATTATTGCACCACAAGGCGCTCGTGTTTATCTGGCCTCGGATCTGGCCGAAAACTTACTGGCAACCCGCCGTACTGAATTAAAACCATGGATTGATGATACCACTCATATTGTTTACCCCGATAAATATATAGATAAGGAACATCAGTTTAGTCTGGGCGGTATTGATTTTAAATTAACGCCATTGGGAAATGCACATTCAGAGGGAGATTTGACCCTGTTAGTGTCTCCGGATAATGTTTTATTTTCGGGTGACCTTATCTTTGAAGGCAGGATTCCGTTCATTGGCCGTGCCAATATACTGAACTGGTTAAACGCACTCGACGATATGCGCAATGTAAATGTATCTGCCGTCTTACCCGGCCATGGCCCCTTAGCCAAAGATCCAAATGAGCTGGTTAAATCAACCTATAACTATCTTTCGCTGTTAAAAGACAACATGCAAAAGGCAGTGGAAGATTGGATCCCTTTCGAAAAAGCATATGAAAAAATTGACTGGGGTGAATATATGTTTATGCCCGCCTTTGATGAGGCAAACCGACGCAACGCCTATAATGTATTTTTATTTATGGAACAAACATTGCCCTGAACACCCTTCAATCAGTGCAAAACAAATACGAGGCCTAATTTATTTAATGCTGTCAATTCATTTATCCGTTTAAATAATAATGCAATCGATATCAACATTGATAAATTTTTGATAGATATGTGATGTCGATGCGACATTTCCATAACACCCTGTATTTGATCAGCTAGTATTGAATGACGTTAATCGTAATTAATCAGGAGGATTATAAAATTATGAATCGTAAAAAGAATATATGGATAATCGCAGCATGTCTGATCCCTTTAAGTTATACCAGCACCAGTTGGGGCTCTCCAGAAAACAACGGCAAACTTATCTATGAAATCAAAGCCAGCAAACCACTACTGAATCGACGTGTCACCGGTGATGTTATTTCTTCATTGGACGGCGTTGCCGCAGAACCCGTCGATTCTTTTGTATGGGATGGTAATGGTTCCATGCAGGTTAAAGGTAAGGCTCGTCTGGAAATCGATCCGGTTGCCAACACGGGTGAAATATGGGTTGAGTGGGAAGACCAAAATGGTTATTGGACATACCACCAGAAACAGTTTGCGCCCCCAGGTCACCCCACGGGCTTACGATTAGGTGCATCAGCATCTAGCACCGATCTTGTACTTTCTGATCCAGTTACCACCAATGTTTACCTGCATGGTAATACCACTGCGGCCGGCCCTGTATTACCAACCGTTTTTAATCTGCTCGCAACATGGGGCCCAGCCGAAATAACACATAATGGAATCCCGTTTGATAATCCATATGATGGTCCCGTACCTAACTGGGCTGGTCACACTATGACAACCGTTGGCGTGCGTAACGAAGACGGAAGCGTACGAACTACCACAGGGGAAATCTTCAACTTTTCACAAGCTGGAAATGGCGCGGTTGATCAGAATGATCTTGAATTCCATGTGGTTTTTCATGACGCACCCGGCCCTAATATGACGGGTAATGTACCCCCACCATTTTCGTTCTTTTATCACTTAACCTTTGAAAAAGTAAAACTCGAAATAAAAAATCGATAGCACGAAAGTAGATAAGGCTCAGTGGCCGTTATAACTATATCACTGAGCCTTATCGAAAACCTTTGTTTAAAATTAACGAAAAATTTATCTAAATCTTTTGTTATATGTCCCTGATTTATCATTCCTAAATAATCGTTCGAAATAGAAATTACATGAACCCTTTTTCATACATAGCTTTCCAGATATCAGAAAACACCACATCCTTATGTCCACCTGATAGGCTAATCACCTGACTTTCAGGTATGTCCTGAGCCAGAACATCATGTCCATTTAATCGATCCTGTTTACCATAACCAAGAAATATTTTTGTCTTCATCTCAGGATCCTGGAGCATCAACTTTAAGCGCTGCCAAATTAAATAATTCCAGTCATCCGCATTTTCGTCTTTGAGTTGCCACTGGCCAAGCCCACCGGCCTGGCGAACCTGCTCCTGGACGTCATCTTTGCCCAGGTAGGGCGATATGAGATAAATTCGATCAATATCATCTGGAAATTTACTACTGTACAAGATTGATCCCAACCCTCCCATCGAGATCCCGGCAATCGATATACTCTTGTAACCGTGTTTTTTTGCCGGAATAATTACGTCCTTGTTTAAACGCGTTACCAGACTTTGGCTCATGTAATAACCAAAATGGGCATAGGGTGCGATAAAATCGACATCGGAACCATAGTCCCGTGCAATCTCTACCCATTCATTATCTTCAAAATAGGTATCACTAGCACCGCGTCCACTCAACAATATTATCAGGTGTTTTGCCGGTTGTTTTGCGGCCGGAAATTTACTTATTTGCATAGGAGTGTGGGGATAGAGCCCACAACTAAATAAAAATGGACTCATTAATAGAACCAGGTATCGTTTCATAACTAAAACTCGCTTGATTTTGGCCGACATTATCCTATAGGACACTGTTTTACTATATAGTTCTAACTTAGTTTATCTGTAGAATAATAAACGTAATAACATGATTTTTTATAAGGAGACGCCACATGTTGTTTAAGAAACACGCCCCCCTGATTTTACTCGCCAGTATCGTTTTATTCGTTGGCTGCGCGAGTGGCAGCCAGGTTTTAAATTATAATAATACACCTGTGAAAAGTCGTTCCGCTACCTTAAACATGGAAAGCATGCGACGTGCCATTATCATAGCTGGAACGAATACAGGCTGGCAAATGCAGGAAGTAAAACTAGGACTTGTTATCGCCACTAAAAATCACACCGGACATTCCGCTAAAGTCGAAATAAGTTACACCACCAAAAATTTCAGTATCACCTATAAAGACAGCAGCAACCTCCAGTATGACGGGACTAAAATCCACAAAACCTATAACACGTGGGTAAAAAAACTTTATAAAACCATCAAAAATAATCTGTCAAAGCTGTAACCAAATCAGAGGTTAGAGTCTATTTAACTGATTTCCAGTTTGATGGTTTCTAACCTCTCATTTTTCATGCTCCCATTGTTAACGTTATTATGACCACCTTTTAAATATTAACGAGGTATTGATCCCACCAAAGGCAAAGTTATTACTCATAATATATTCGTTATTCATTTCTCGACCAGCCCCTGTGATGTAGTCAATGTCACCACATTCCGGATCGACTTCGGCTAAATTGATTGTTGGTGCATACCAGTCACAATTCATCATCTCGATCGATAACCAGGCCTCGACCGAACCACAGGCGCCCAAGGTATGTCCGTAGTAACTTTTTAAAGAACTTAATGGAATCTTATTGCCCATCACACGCTCAGTTGCCAACGACTCTGCAACATCACCACGATCGGTGGCCGTCCCATGACCACTAACGTAACCAATTGCACTCGCAGGCAAGTTAGCATCGTCTAGTGCGAGCTGCATGGCCCCGCCCATGGTTTCATCTTTTGGCTGGGTAACGTGCGCACCATCCATATTGGTACCAAAGCCAACTACTTCCGCATAGATTTTTGCGCCACGGGCTTTTGCATGCTCAAGCTCCTCTAATATTAAAGTACAAGCACCTTCACCAATAACGAGACCATCTCGATCTTTATCATAAGGTCGTGGACTTAATTCAGGATTATCATTTAGAGTTGACGTCGCGAACAAAGTATCAAATACTGCGGCCTGGGTAGGACACAATTCTTCTCCTCCACCCGCGATCATTATATCTTGCTGGCCAAATTTAATAGCTTCATAAGAATAACCAATTCCCTGACTACCTGAAGTGCATGCCGTACTTGTGGCAATTAATCTTCCGGTCACGCCAAAAAAAACACCAATGTTCACAGGAGCCGTATGACTCATCATTCTTATATATGAAGTGGATTTCATGTATGAAGCGGCATCTTTAATCAGCATCGCACCAAAATCCTTTAATGCATCGGTACTACCGGATGATGAACCAAATGCAATTCCAGTTTTGCCCGATTTAATTTCAGGATCATTTAATAATCCAGCGTGTTCGAGTGCTAATTCTGCCGCCCGTGTCGACATCAAAG
>ENA-ORDP01001768-ORDP01001768.1-marine-sediment-metagenome-genome-assembly--contig:-NODE-1768-length-11366-cov-10.813810_pt1 | contig 11366 bp, 2 predicted proteins | sample MGYA00248627_ERZ508539 | MGnify/ENA primary metagenome ERZ508539 (study PRJEB26208, sample SAMN05571518) | marine sediment metagenome | biome: deep sea; feature: Hydrothermal vent; material...
GTTCCTGTGCTACCTGTGCGCGGCCCATGTAGCCGGGCGCATCCAGTGCCAAGCCGCTGTGTGCGACCGCCCCTACCGAGTAGCCGCCGCCGCCGAGCAGGATACCGCCGTCGACTACCCGATTGTCGGTCGATACCAGACGCGGAGCTGTGGCCGCCACCTCGCCCCGCTGCATGGGCCCAAGCAGCCGCGCGAACCAGTTACCCTGCAGCACGATCACCCCGGCCCTCAGAAACAGCAGATAGGGCGCATCCGTGGCATCGATGCGCGCCTCGATCATCGGCCGGCGGCCCTGACGGACATCGTACGGTAACAGCGCCACCCGTTCGTGCAGGGCCTCCGGGCAGCCCGGCTCCCACCCCTCGGGCACCAGCAGATTGATCCGAAGCGCCGGGTAGTCGGTCTTCCCAATCAGGTGTTCGAGGCACATCGAAAGCACCTGAGTCGGCACATTCCCGTCCACGAAGATTTCGACCTGCGGAGTATCCGCCGGAACCGCGTAGTCCACGAAGAAGGTGCCGGCCAGGCTCCCGTCCCGGATCACGGCGTCGATGCCGGCACGAGCTAAATGATCCGCCAGCGCGCGGCGGCACAGTGCACCGACCTCCTCGCCGTTGTGCGCGCGCCGGAAGCGGTCCTGGTGATGGACCAGCACCCAGGGGATGTGACCGATCGCCCGCGCCCCCTCCGCTTCGCTGACCCGCAGTGCCAATTCGTAGGCCGCGACACGCTCATCCGCAGCGTAGCCGCCGGCCGCGTTCAGCGCATCGCGGCGCACGAGCAGGCAGCGCCCCATGTAGGGCATGCTGCGTAGCAGCTCCAGATTGAAATCGGGTTTGAACTGCGGATCGTGATGCCCACCGGCCGCATCGATACGATCCTCGTCCATGTAGATCAGTCGGTCCTCCGGGCGGTCCCGCAGGAAGTCGACGCAACGAGAGAGCATATCGGGTTCGACCAGATCTCCCGCGTCCAACAGTCCAATCCACTCCGCCGACGACGCCTGGACCAGGCGATTTACCCCTTCCATCAGCCCGCCCTCCACCTGCACCCAGTCGAGGCCGGGCGGCCCGCCGGCCAACGGATCCGGGCGGGGCGCACGGGAAACCACTGTCAGGTGCGAAGCAGCGTATTCCTGTGCCACCAGGGAGTCGAGCGTAGCGGACAATCCCGACAACGCAGCGGCCGGCGCCGCGATGACCAGATGAATCCGCGTGCTCACCTCGGGGGTACGCGCCGGCTGGCAATCACCTCGTGAACGCGGAAGCACGTTCCGGTCCCGCCAAACCTCGTAGTCCCCGACAATATGCCACCCTTCACGGATGGCCCGTCTTGGTGAACGCGCCACACGGCGATATACTTCGAGATAGCGCGGCGCGACGGCTTCCACCGTGCGGGTGGCCAGCACCTGCGCGCGCGCCGCCTGCCCGATCCGCCGGCGCAGGGCCGGGTCGTGCACGAGTCGATCGATCGCCTCGAACCAAGCCTCGGTACGGTTCTCGACCAGCAGCCCGGTCTCCCCGTCGAAAACCGAGTCCCGATAGACCCCCAGGTCCGAGTAGACCCCGGCGAAACCACACGCGGAGTACTCCAGCCACTTGATATCGCTCTTGCAGCGGTTGAAGGGGTCGTCGACCAACGGAGCGAGCGCGATGTCGATGCCGCTATGCGCCAGAACCTCGACGTAGGCGCCGTACCGCAGTTCGAACGGACGTACCTCACACACCCCTTCGAGACCCGGGGGTGCACAGCCAAGGAACCGGAAGGCCACCCGGTCGCCGTACTCGGCGCGGATGCGCCGTAACGCCTCGGAGACGAGTGCGAGATCGGCCTTGTGGGTCGCAGTACCGGCAAACCCGATCACTACCGGTCCATCCACGGATTTCTCAACCGGAGTCCGCCCACCCCTCCACAGTTCGAACTCCAGAGCGTTCGGCAGGACATGCACTTGCGGATTGTAGGGCCGAACACGCTCGGCGAGCGCCGTGCTGGTAACCGTCACCGTATCGGAGAGCCGGAGCATCTCCAGCACGAACGGCTGATAACCTTTGATCATATCGTAGAAGGGATGCGTATCCGGAACATCGAGAAAATCGTCGTCCAGCTCATAGACGACCGGACGGCCCGAAGAGAAGATGCGCCGACACAAGGCCGACGTCTCAGGGCTCGCAAACAGGCGTTGCACGACGACCACATCGCACTCGTCGATGCAATCCGCGTCGAACCAAGCCTCTGTTTCGTTGCCGCGCCGCGCCCAGATTAGATCGATCTCCTCCGGCAATGCCCCCAGCGGCGCCGACAGACGCAGACGCAGAGCGGCCCAATCCGGTTCCCTGGAAAAGATCGCCACCCGCAGGCGTCTGGTCCCGGCGGCCGGAACCGATTGCTGCCGAAGCCCTTCCGCGCCAGCGACGAATTCCCGGAACCCTTCCGCATCCGGCCGCAGCGCGAGGAACCCCCGGGCCACCAGCGCCGCCTCCTCCCGACGTCCCATCGCAGTCAACGCGCGCGCAAGATTCAACGCGGCTTCGAGGTGATCGGGGGCAAGCTCGAGCGCCCGCCGAAACCCGGCGAGCGCCTCCTCGACCCAACCGAGGGCCCAGCGCACGGCTCCCAGGTTGCAGTACACCGTGGCCGACAACGGCGCCCGAACCACGGCCTGCTCAAAAACTCTGAGCGCCTCGGCCGGCTTTCCGGCCTCGAACAACCGCTCACCCTGCTCGACCAGCACGGCAGTCTCGGTGTCCGGTTTAGTTTCCCCGTCCATCGGCAATCCTTTAAGGCTGTCCGACCACAACCGCTCCTGTTCCCTCACTCGGACTGAGCGCTTCCAACCACTCGTCCAGATGGTCCTCCAGCATCCAGCCCCCGAGCACCCATTCGCGCAGGCGCGCCCCTTCCGCGCGCGCCGCATCCAGATCGTTCACCCGCTCCCGGATCGCCTTGATCCAGCGCACCGGATCGTTCGGCACCCGCATGACGGGCGCGCCCCGATACGGCTCGATGTCCGTACAAACGACGGGCCATCCGAGAACCCCGTACTCGAGCAACCGCAGATTCGTCTTGGCGACGTTGAAGGGGTGCTCTTCGAGCGGGGCAATGGTCAAGTTGAGGGCAAGTGACCCAAGACGTGCCGGATACTCCGCAAACGGCACCATGTCGTGCACCTCTTTCACGTAGGGTCGCAGCACCTCCGGACACATCCCAAGGAACACCCAGTCGACCTCCCCTGCCGTCGCCTGCACAATCGGAAGCAGGATCTCCAGATCTCCTTCATGCTGCTGCCCGCCTGCCCAGCCGACTCGCGGGCGTGAACCCTCGTTCCGTGCCGCAGTCACGCTACCCCACCGTTCCCGCGCCAAATACACCGGGACTACCCGGATGTCTCCAATCAACCCTCGATAGGCATCGGCGAGCGGCTCAGTCGTCACGATCAGACGATCGCACAGGCTCAATGCTTGGCGAGTACGGGCCTTGATGTTGCGGAAGAGAAACGACCGGCGCGAATTCTTCTCCGGGACGTTCGTCTTGAGGTCCTCCATATCGAACACCCGGAATACCTGATTGAACCGGCGATACCGGTGTAACGCCTCCAGATGCACGTCGTAAAGGGCGCTCTGAAGCAGCAGGGTATCCGGTGCGAGGCGCGCGAGTTCCGTCACCGACGGCATACGCGGAGACCCCTCCTGCGGAGCCAGCACACCGCAGTGGGCGCGTGCCGCACCGTCCAGCGCATTGAGAGGGGCGAGGATGCGATATTCTCCGCAACCGAAGGTATCCGCCGGGACACCCAGAATCCGGGGCCGCTCATGGAATGCCGGGTTCCAACGGGCGGTGGCTTCCATACGCGGCCGGAACACGGCGCCGGAAAGGTCGAGATTCCGGTGGTAGAACGAATCACGAGCGAGGCGCGGAAGCCAACGCTCATACACCGCAGCCGCCTGTTCCGGATCACCCGTCTCCCGCGCAGGCTCATGGGCCTGCCAACCGACGAGGGCATACGGCGTCCAAATCGTATGATGACCCGCCGCCTCCGAACGCAGACAGAAATCCACCGAGAACCAGTCGGACGAAAACCGCTCCGCGTCGAACCCGCCGACCTCCTCGAAACACGCGCGGGATACCAGCAGACAGGCAGGCGGGACGGCGGAACAGCCCTGCTCCGTGAGCGCCCGCCCCCCGTAGCCCGGATCCAGCGCCGAGAGCCCTCGAAAAGCATCTTTGGCCGGTCCATCGAACCCGAGAACCAAGGCGCTGTGCACTACCGTACCGTCGGCCCCGACGATACGCGGCGCGACGATCCCCACCCCTTTCCGCTGGGCGTGTCCCAGCAGGGTCTCCAGCCAGTCCTTCTGAACAAAGCCCGCCCGGCGGTCCGCGAAGATCAGGAACTCGCCGCGCGCGGCGCACGCGCCGGCGTTCCAGGCCTCGGCCCGTCCCGCCCCCTCGGGCACCGAAACCACGACGGCGCCGTTCGCACGCAGCGTATCGAAATACTCTTCAGTGTCTTCGTCCCGGCTTCCGCAATCCACCACGACGAGTTCGAGATTCCGATATTCGGTGGTCTCTCTCAGGGTATCGATAAACCGTTCGAGCACCCTCAGGTCATCGACCGTATCCACGATCACCGAGACGACCGGCTCCCTCTGCACTGGGTAACGCACACGTAACGCCCTCGGGACCAGCCCATCCAAAATCTCCCCCGACTCCCCCATCCGCCGCAGGTGCGCGGAGAGAACCGCGCGATGCGAGCCGGTATCCGCGCCCTCCTCCTCCGCGCGGCTGGACGCCGGACGATGGCAAAGCACTTCATCCACATGGCCGAAGGCATCCGTACCGAAGCGCTCGAACACGCGCAACGCAAGATCGCGGGCCTCCTCCGGGCCCCGATCCGCGAAGCCTCCCAACTCGAGAAGTGCATCGCGACGAATCAGCCAGAGCCCCCCAAGGCACTCGCCGGTACGCAGCCAATCCACATCCACATCCCGCTCGAAGCGCGGATCCCAGCGGTCCCCCGCCTCGTCGAGCCGGTCCCAGTCCGTGTAGAGCAGTCTCGCCAAGTCCGCGATCTGGACGCGGTCCGCACAGGCGAACAGCGCGTGCTGCGCCAGCCGGTCACCCGGGCGCAGCAGACCCACCCAATCCGACTCGGACTCGCCAACGATCGCGTTCAACGCCGCCGCGCGATCCCCCCCCGACTCACACCATTCCACGTTTTGGATCTGCGCAAACCGGGGATCCGGACAGGGCTCCTCGGCCAGCACCGTGAGCCCCCAGCCGGCGTAGAGCTGGGTGGAGAGCGAGTCCAGTGTCGCCGCCAAGTGCGCACCCTCTCCACGTCGCAACATGGCTATCATGTGAATGGCGGGTTGATGATGCCACTGCTGCATCATCCGCTCGGCCATCACCTGACCGTCCGACTCGTGCAGGCCGAAGATATTGCACCACTGACGATATGAGAAGACCGGCCGCGGATCCGCCGTTCCCGTCGCCGGACTAAATGCTGCCGCCAAGTTTGAGGGCGTGCCCGCAGCACCGCCGGGCACGCGATGGATCGAGGTCTCCCAATGTACTGCATGCAGCAAGGCTCTGCGTTCTTTGTAGTAAGCGACAGGATCGATAGACGACGGAACGGGAGATGCGTTCGTGCCTCGCGTATTTCGTAGGTGAACGATAAATTCGTTGCCTCTCGTCTCATGGATCCTGACCAACTCAAGGTCCACATAACCGAGAAAACGCAAGTCGAGAAGCAGCAGAAGAAATGAGCACGGAGTGAAAACCCAACAGTGACAGTCCTCGTATTCTTCTTTCGGTACCACACAACGCGCCTTCCACTCAGTATGCGCCTCGACCACATTCTGTTTCGGCACGATCTTGTTGGGATCTAAACCGAGTTCGAAGCTGGTCAATTTTACATTATCGCCTATATATTCGGCTTGAAGGGTCTCGGCCTCTAAAAGCTGCGCCCTGGTCGGACGGTCGCGGTTTTCGGCATAGGCCTCAAGAATTCCGCTCAGCGTGGACAATGGTCGAAAATAGTCGAAGCAGGCCCGCTTATCAGGTATCGCCATGGACACGATCCCGCCGGCGTGCAGGACGATAGAGCAATCGCGGAGAAATTTTATCGGGTTGGGCAAATGCTCGAAATTGTGGCTTGAGAGAATGAAATCTAACTGCCCGGATTCACCGCGTTCGGCAACGAGTTCGCCCATCTGCGTTGCTGAACCGAGAAGATCTACTTCCTCGATCCGTTGGATTGCCTCAGACGGAATATTGGGATCTTCGTTCGCGCGCTTGCGCAGTATCGCGGCGCTAAATATGTCGAGAGCAAGCACGTTCCATCCCTCGGATTTTGGGGTAAGTGGCGTAAAATAAGGACCGATTTCGATACCCCGTTGCTTTTTGCATACGAACTCCAGCAACGCTTCGTGCCGATCCATCAAACTTCCCCTAGCGCCGAACATTTTCTGAAAGGAAAAAATGGTGGAAGGGGACACCGCCCTTCCCCCTGTATTGAACCCCTTGTGTTCCGGAGACGGATCTTCGATCATCGCAGAAGCCCGCCCACCGCGGCGACAGCTCGGCAGCCCAGCCCGGACTCGCCAACTGTCGGCCTGTGCCGATGACAATGCCGCCTCTGTAGCACTCCAAACAGCATCCACAGCAATGGCTTCCATGCAAAACGCTGCCCCATATCTACAGCGCGGATCTGCTTCCGGGCCCAGCCGCTTCAGGCACCCCCTGCACTCGACCGGAGACCATATTCCTGTGCCGCCACCGTCTAACGGAAGACGCGTATCCGGGTCCGCCATACCGAACAGCACGAGCGTACGCACACCGACCGCATTCGCCAGATGCGTCATCCCCGAATCGGGCGCAACCACCAAGTCACACAACGAAAGTGCCGCGGCACTCGTTTGCACCGACGTCTGACCGACCAACGACAATACGCGGGCGCTTTGCTCCCGCGTCAGTTTCAGCGTGTCCACGTCAAAATCCCGATCCGACCCGACCACCACTACAGCAATAGCTTCCGCATCCAGGGCGCGAGCGAACCACTCCTTCCAATAGCCGGCCGGCCAAACCCGATCGGGCGATGAAGCAGCCATATGCACGCCAATCAGGTATGATATTCCCGTATTCGCCCAACCCCGTTGCCGTAACGCGGCAATCACGACGGCACGATCCGAATCGGCAGGAAAAACCTCTGAGCGCCAGTCTCCGATTTGCACCCCGGCGGCCGCGGCATACGCGTGCACAATATTCCGACTGCGCAATCGTTCGTAACACCCATCCAAATCAATCAGAATATCCGTGCTGCGTGGTTCCAACTGCATATTTCCGACCACATCGACGTTTGGGTTGTTTTGATATACCTGAGCCACATCAGCAGCCAATAAAATAACGGCATCAGGATACTGATTCCGCAGTGCTCGAATAATCGGCGTGGTCAGAACCACATCGCCCAACGCATAACGGCGCCGCACGAAAATTCTCCGCTTATTTCTCGTTCTCGGTCGCCCAAGGATGGCAATAAAGTCTTCATCCTCATCTGCATAGTGGGGTCCCGACACGATCTCGGAAGCAGAAAAAGTATCCGGACCGAGCAACGATAGTTTTTGTCGATAAATAACACACTCTTCGAAATGCCGTTCCACCAAGGAAGAGAAACGTCTATACGTCCAATTTGTCACATGGTAGGGATACAAATGGGTGCCGGCCCACCTTTCCGCCGGCACGCTCAGGATCAACCGCCCATCCGGCCTCAGATTCGCGGCAAGAGCCGCCAAAAAACCATCCGGATCCTTAACATGCTCCAGCGTTTCCAGCGAAACAATGTTTTCGAATTTCCCGATATCGAGCTCCGAAATATCGCCTTGTTGGAAACTCGCTCTCGGATCCTGAACATTCCACTCGGAAAAAATTAATGCATCCTTATCCAAATCCACACCGATATACTCGGTAAGGTTCTCGTTTCGCAGCATTATCGAGGCACCGTAGCCGACCCCACACGCGCAATCCAAAACGCGGCCCGGCAACAGGTGGTCCGCGGAAAAACGATAGCGCTTTATATGATGAACAATTGTCAAGTAATCGGATAAGCACGGTATTGCACGACCCTGCTGCAATTCTCTTATGTTGAGCGGGAGGGCTGTCTGGCCTTCATCCAGAACCAACTCATTATGGCCGAGGCGTTCAAGTTCCTTTTGCACCCAGCCGCTTAACATCGAAAGAACTTTGTTATGCCAGCATTCCACTGTAGCCGGGTAATAGACCGTCCCGGAACCATCCACTAAAACTGCAATCAGATTAAAGACGGCCTTTTTCGATGGCCGCACAAGCAAAAAGTCAACACATGACATCTCAAGAACGCGATGTATGCGGACTTTCTCGTGCCGAATCGAAACAATCGTCAAATCATCAACTTCACCGTCCATAAAAACCGCTGCCTGCCGCCGATCATGCACCTGAAGCCTTGAGACACTGCCGATCTCATAGAATGAATACCCCTGAGCAGCGCTCTGCGCATCAATCTCACGGGCTGCATGATAGCCTTCAAAATCAATTATTCTTGCCAGTTCTTCACGAAAATTCCCCCAACCATTCGCCCCCGCGCAAAGCTCCGACCATGCCCAGGGATGGCTACCGCGCAGAGCGTAGTGAATCAAAGCCGAGGCGGCTTTCGGCCAACCCGCCAATTCCTTCTCTGCGATATAGGAATAACGGGAAAAATCGCTCGCGATCGATTCCCGGAGTTTCCCAGACTGCTCCGTGACGAGTGTCAGTCGATCGTATATGAGAGCCCGTTGCACATAGGACAAACTGGTACCGGCTTCTTCACGTAACAAAGCAAATACCGCCACCATGAAGGCGGCTCCATCAGGGAAGTCATGGGTTTCCCTGATTTTCAACCGTATTGACTCTGTCGAAAAGACGACCCCACACGGGTACGCAAACGCCGCCACCAGAGACGTTGCGTGCTCCAGGTAAGCGACCATGTCAGACTCATTGCGAAAATTGAAAATTTGGTCGCCTATTGACTCCTTTAATGCGTACTCTCGACGCAGCGGCCTCAACCATGTGTCACACAATATGCTATTCAATAGGACCAGCGTGTACCCATTTCTTAATTCTGCAAGCACCCGCTGTACAGCGCCATTCGCGAGCACATCATATCCATTAAAGATCCAACAATAGTCACCTTCAGCAATATGCACACACTTCCGCAACAATTCATCTGCTGTAGCATCCTCCGCGCACCGGATATAACGCCAGTTCGATCGTTGTGTATTCTTCCAGCTACGCGACTCCGCTTCTTTCAATCCGCAATCGAGCAGCAGAACTTCGACTTCACTCCCCGTTGTCTGCAACAACAAATTCTCCATCACCTCGTCTATGCAAGGTGGGGAATCCGGTTTCGCCGGCACACATATTGTCAGCTTATAACTCATATACCTACCGCTCATGCCTGGGCCGGCGCCAAACCTCTAGGAGGAGGAAGCGGGACGTTACCTTTCCCCTGGTATTGGATAATCCGTAGAGGCCGGAAGCTGAACCCGCGGGGGGAAGGGTGGCGCCCTTTTTTCCGCAGTTGAGCAGCACCGTGCTTAAAACCGGGCTCGAGGCTTTGTTTCTCTCCATGCTGCAAAACCTCGTCGTTTCCGACACCACGCCTCCGGCGGGCGAGCAGGCGGATCGACCGTCACCGATGCGACACTTGACAAGAAATAGCAATATTCATGCCGAATCGAGTGGATAAGCTAAAAATCAACGCAGGAAATCGAATAGCGACAACCCCTGGATCTTAGCAAAGCTCTGCTGCGCGGCCTGCAGGGCCACGAGTTGCCGGTTGAGTCGCGTCGCCGCCTGGGCGAGGTTGAGGCTGGAGAGCTGCGAGCGGTTTTGCTGGACCTGGAGGAGGAAGTTGCCGTTGAGGGTCTTCTGGTCTGAGATCGCGTTCAGGCGCGCGCCGACGCGGGTCTGGACGGTCAGCACGTTCTGAAGGGCGTTGTTGAGGTTGGTCAGGGAACTCGGGCTGGGGCTGTTGGCCTTCAGGCCCGCGACCAGGTCCGAGAGGGTCTTGAACACGCTCTGGGTACCGCCGCCCGCCGACGGGATGTTCATGAACACGGTGGAGCCCGGGTCTTCGACCGCCACTTGGCGGCCGGGGCCGATCTGCAGAAAGCGCTGCCCGGAGTCGCCGGAGTAGGTGTAAGTATTGCCTGCCTGGGAGACCGGAGCGGAGGCGCTCTTAAACCCGGCGAACAGGTATTGTCCGTTCGCGTCCCGGGTATTGGCGACGCTCACGAGTTGCTGGAGGATCTGCTGCACCTCGGTGGCGATCCCCTGGCGCGCCCGGGCGCTCTGGGTGCCGTTGAGCCCCTGGACGGCAAGGTCATGCGCACGCTGCAGCCCGTTGACCACCGAGGTGAGCGCGCCGTTCTCGAGATTGATCTGCGCCGTGGCCGCATCGGCGTTGCGCTGGAACTGATTGGTGGCGGCGATCTGGGTGTCGATGCTCTGGATCTGCGCCGCGGCCGCCGGGTCATCGGCCGGGGCCAGGAGCCTCTGGCCGCTGGCGAGCTGCTGCTGCGTGCGGCTGAGCTGGGCCTGATCGTTGAGAATGCTGGCGAGGCTCTGCTGGTAGAGTTGGGCGGTAGCCACACGCATGGCGGATCACCTCACGGCGTTGAGTAGGGTCTGAAAGATCGTATCGGCGACGGTGATGACGCGCGCGGCGGCCTGATAGGCCTGCTGGAAGCGGATCATCTTCGCGGCCTCCTCGTCGAGGTTGACACCGGACACGGAGGACTGGGCCTGCTGCGCCTGCTGGAGCATCGCCGCCTGTGCCTTCTGAGCGATGTCGGCTTGCTGAGTTCTGCTGCCCACATCCGCCACGAGCTGCCCGTAGGCATCGGAATAGGTCGCCGTTTTTCCGACCAGCAGCGGGGTTCCCTGCAGCCCGCCGAGCAGCAGCGCGTTGCGGTTGTCGCCCACCCCACCGGTATTGTTGCTCATGATGAACTTGTCGCCGTTCGCCGGAGTACCCGTGACGGTGAACTGAATATTGGCAACGGTGATAGGTGTGCCGCTGTCGGTCGCAGGATCGTAGGCAAAGCTCCCGCTCGCACCGCCAGAGTAGCTGAAGGTCTTGGTCGCGCCGTCGTAGGTGAACGTGATGTCGCTGCTCAACGGCAGCGCCACAGCCGATTTCACTGTGATCTTCCCGACGGCGCCGGTGCCGGTGTTGGTACTCGTCCCGGAGCTGTCGACGGCCGGGCCGATGCGCACCGGCGCGGCGGCCGCCACGCGGTCGGGCTCGGTGATGGCGAGCCCGATCTGGGCGGCGCCGTTGTGGGTCGGCC
>ENA-ORDP01001769-ORDP01001769.1-marine-sediment-metagenome-genome-assembly--contig:-NODE-1769-length-11355-cov-21.168761_pt1 | contig 11355 bp, 12 predicted proteins | sample MGYA00248627_ERZ508539 | MGnify/ENA primary metagenome ERZ508539 (study PRJEB26208, sample SAMN05571518) | marine sediment metagenome | biome: deep sea; feature: Hydrothermal vent; material...
TCAACACCACCGGCGTATCAGCCAGCGCCTCATTCACACGGGGAAACAAAAAGCGCGGATGTAAGACGGCATCATTCATACTGACCAAGCGTAACCCTGATTGCGGCCAAATGAAAGTTTATTTGCGTCTATTTGAAAGAAGTTATGCCGACTAAATGAAAGTTTTGTTCCAGCCTATCTTCTGTGTAGTCAGCAGGAGACACAGGAATCAGTCAAAAGCCAGCTTCAATTTGATGACGTTCTTGTGCAACCGCCTGTCCAGATCAAGATCATGCCAGATCGGATTGCCGGCGGGGAATCGGTTGCAGTTGTGACTCGCTGCCGCCCAGCCGTGCCAACCGGCGGGCGCTCTCGCGCTCGATCAATGCCCTCAGCGCCTCCTGAACCAGAGTGCTTTTTTCGGTTATACCAGTGATGCGCTGGGCTTTATCGAGTAACAGGTCATCAATAGTCAGGGTCGTACGCATGGCACATCTCATTTGGTTACAGTACGCATCATACAGTACATCATAACTGATGCTATTTATCGTGCCTTCCGCCGGTTAAATGAAAACCTGATTACAACAACCAACGTTGTTCCTGCAATCGCTCCCATGCCACCTGCACATGATGCGCCTGAAACATTCCGCGTTTGCGCTCGTTCCAGTTCTGCACAGACTGCGCCGCAGCTTCCTCATTTTGCGCCACAGGCTCATCATGTTTCCCGACCCAATGAACGCTTGAGATCAATTCCATACCGTAAGGAGTTTCAAACCCGGCAATCAGGTCACCCACCTGTTCGAGGCGTTTCAAAGACTCCTGGTGTTGTTCCAGAAAGGCATCGGCTTCTTCCACGGCATGCGGCAGCAATTTGATTTCGGTATCCGGTTTCTGGCTGTCACCAAATCCGCGAATATAGTGCCCCTCAAGAATCTCAAGAACCTTGTTCAGGTTATGCGCGTAAGGCCCGTACAAACCTTTCTCGAATCGCAATCGCAGCGGCTCTCCCGCCTCCTGAAGGAAGTAAGCCAGTTTCTGGATTTCCAGCAAGGTGCGTCGGTATTGAAGCGACGAATATTGATCCATGAGCTTAATGAACAGGGCTCGCGCCGGCGTCATCTTCGGTCGCGTTGTGCGAACAGGCATCTCATTGGCTGCCAGCGCAGCCTGGGGGCCATAAAGTAAAACCTGTACGTCCGGCAGATCGGTGAAGGCCCGCTCAATCATCGGGCGCACCACATCCCAGTCCAGGCCACCAAGACCACTGCCCAGCGGTGGCACGGCAATAGAGCGAATGCCAAGCCGTTTCACATCTTCAATCAGTGCTTTCAGGCCACTTTCAATATCTTCGATGCGAGACTTGCCGCGCCAGTGCCGTTTGGTAGGGAAATTGATAATGTATTTGGGATTCACCATCGAGTCCGTCTCGAAGATGAACATATGACCGGGGCTCAGTTCATGGGCACGGCAAACCTTCTCGTAAGCCTTAAAGTTGACCGGAAAGGCTTGCTTAAACTGCAAGGCGATGCCCTTGCCCATGTAACCAATACAGTTCACCGTATTGACCAAGGCTTCCGCATCCGCGACAAGCAAGTTACCTTTTGTATATTCAATCATTTCCAAGCCCTTGATCTAATGGCAATACCATTCAGATTTTACGACCGCAGATTTATGCAATTCATTAGGCCAGGCAAAGTCTCGGAATACCCGGTGCTTTTTGGTCTTCGAAAGGCGCTTAACCCTCACACCGCTACCTGACCGTTCATTAGTCGCGGTAGGAGCAGGTCGCGAGCGTTGACGAGCCGTAAATTGCTATCTAACAACAACTTGATTTGGGTGTAGCTCGCGCTTACATGTTCCTCGAACAACTCTATGAGTTGGGGATTAGGAGCCAAGATGGACATAACTTTTAGGTGTGATGGACCGTAATTCAACTGGGCTGCACCGGTGGCCATAGCCGTTGCCTGGTCAATAAAATCGCCATATTTAAGATAGGCTTTCAGAAACCACTTTCTCATTTCTCCCTTCGGCCTCATTCTGATCAGACTCGTGTTCAGCATTACGGGTAAATGGCATTTCCGGATAGTAACGACTCGGCCTAGTGTGCCGGAACTCGAAACAACATGGTCATCCTCATCCAGCAAAAAATGCTCATACTTCGACGTAACCTCCGTTTCGTCAATGCATTTGGTTTTTGACATGTCTATTTCGTCATCACTGAAGGTTCGTATATTGAGAAACGGAATGCCTTGCTCACGATATTGGTAGTTGCGTAGTCCCGGTCCCTCTTTGAATTCCACCACATCCGAAAATAGCTTCTTCTCCCACTCCTCCGGTACACCGTCTTTGATTTTGACGTGCTCGTGGCCGGGGAAACGGAGGCGGACGAACCATTCCTTGTAGAGCAGCCGTACGGCCTGTTCCAGCAACTGTATCCGCCGCCGGTTGTTTCGATCAGGTCGTCGTAGGTGGAGAGGATAGAGACGATACTCGTCTGAATCTGGCAGCTGGGTATCTTGATATCAAGTCCGTGAATGTGATTTCTATTCAGAGTGGGATTTGCGTTTCCGACATCGTAACGCTGGAGCCCCAGCGTGTGCAGAAAATAGTAGACAAATCGAGGGTGGTTGCCCTTGAGGTCTTTACTCCAAAGTGTCGTGTCGTGAGGCCAAAATGGGCCATCAATGTAGTGAACTGTGCCGAGAGAGCCCTTTCGGCCGATAACGACGCCTGGGCCTTCAGTCTTTGATTCTGAGTGGTAGCTGTTAATGCCAGAAGACGACACCACTGGAACGTCGCCAAGTTTCTGCTCAGCCTTAGTAATGTCAAATCCACGTTGAAAAAAAACAAGATCTTCTAGGTGTGCTGGCCGCCACCCCATTTGCGTATTTGGAACTTCATTCATACCCCCAATTCCTCAAAATTCCTTTTGATGGTCGCAGCCAGGGTGACGGCCTCGGCGTTGAGGTCTTCCAGCTCGACGTGGATTTCACGCAGTGTTTCCTCGAAGTCGAAGTCTTCATCTTCTTCCTCGGGAGCGACGCCAACGTAACGGCCGGGGGTGAGGCTCCAGTCGTTGGCTTCTATTTCCTTGAGGTCCGCCAGCTTGACCAGCCCTTCTATGTCGCGAAGCTTGGCTTCGGGGAAGCGTTCCGTGAGCCAGTGGGCTTGTTTCCAGAAATAGCGCACCTGCTTGAGCTGCTCGACGGCGAGCCCGCGCACTTGATCGGCGGCCTTACGAACGCGTGTGATATCACGGTTCACCCATGCTTCGCTTTCTTTGGCGTTACATTCGTTTTCACAGTTGTCGATAAGATGGGTGGCGAGCTTATAGATAAGATCGGTCTGTTTGATGAGGTCGCGGCTGGCCTCGCTCATTGGCTCGAATGCTTCGGTGAGCTTGATCAGTGCTGTATTGGTATCCAGCGCCGTCTCCCACTGGCGAGCTGCCTTCTGCGCAGTCTTGCGGAACTGTTCGATGTCCTGATCAAACAGTTTGGTTTCCTTTTCCAGCTCCTTCAGCACTTCTGCCTGTGGCCCGGTTTTGGGCTGGCCGCTCAGGAACGGAGCCAGTGTTTTTCGCAGCGCCTTCAATGCCACAGCATAGTCTGGCAATGGCTTTGTGGTCTGATCCGTTTCATCTTTCAGTTCAAAGCATGCTTGCGCTTCGTCCACGACGTTGCCGAGGTATTCCGAAACCAGTTCCAGGTAGCGTTCGGTTTCTCCCCGGTAGAGCCAGACGATGGCTTGCAGGTTTTGCTGCTGCTCGGGGGAAAAGTCGTAGATCTTGCGCGTGACTTTGCGGTAGACGTTGCGCGCATCGATCATCAGCACTTTGTCTTTGTGTACCTTGGGCTTGTTGCGGTTTAAGAACCAAAGTTCGCAGGGCACGGTGCGAGTGTAGAAGAAGTTGGAACGGATGGCGATCATGGCGTCCACGTCACCGGTCTCGACCAGTTTCTGCCGCACCTTGGCCTCGCCGCCGCCGGCGCTTGAGGCCTGTGATGACATAACGAAACCGGCGCGACCCTTTTCACTCAGGTAGCTGTAGAAGTAGCTGATCCAGATGTAGTTGCCGTTACTGACCTTCTCCTTTTTATTGACGCCGGGCAGGCCGAAGGGCAGGCGTGGGTCGCTCTTGATCTTGTCGGCGTCGATCTCATCCACGTTGAAGGGCGGGTTAGCCATGACGTAATTGGCCTTGCCGACCAGTTCGTGCGGGTCTTCGTAGTAGGAGATGGCCTTCTGGATGTCGCCTTCCAGGCCGTGGACGGCCAGATTCATCTTGGCGAGCCGGATGGTAGTGGGGTTTTTCTCCAGACCCCGGAAAGTGAGCCGCTCGGTGGGGCTCTGGCCGTGCTCCTCGACAATGCGTGCGCTCTGCACGAACATGCCGCCGGAGCCGCAGGCCGGGTCCAGTACGGTGCCGCGCTCGGGTTCGAGTACGTGGGCGATGAGCGAGACCAGCGAAACTGGGGTGAAGAACTCGCCGCCGTCGTGGGCCTTCTGGTCGGCGAACTGGGTGAGGAAGTATTCGTAGATACGGCCGAAGACGTCGCCGGAAACCTTCTTCAGCTCATCGGGGTTGAGGGTGCGCAGGAGCTGGCCGAGGACCTGGTTGTCCAGTTCCTGATATTCACCTTTGGGCAGCACGCCGCGCAGGTTTTCGTAGTCCGCCTCGATGGATTCCATCGCCTCGATAATGGCGCGGGCGCGGTCTTCGCTATCGGGCAGTGATACGAGGTGGTCGAACTGCGCCCTGCTCCGCAGGAAGATGGCGCTCTGCTGGGAGAAGTCCTCCTTGGTCAGTGATCGCTTCTTGCCGCCGCGACTGGGTAGATTTGGCTCGATTCTGGCCTTTACCGTGAGATAGCGGCTGTAAGCGTGGCGCAGGAACACCAGCCCCATGACGGGCAGGAAGTATTCGTTGCTGGCGTAGTTGGAGTTGGCGCGCAGGTTATCGGCGGCGCTCCAGAGGCGTTTTTCGATGGCCTCGATGTGTTCGAGCTGGCTCATGTCGTTCCATTATGTTTATAGATGCCACTTGGACAATCCACCCCCGAATTGCCTTGCTCATAATACGACATTCTTTCCCGATGTGGGAGATCAGAACCACAGTCTCAACCCGGCAACGAGTGAGAGGTCATCGACCTGGGCACCTTCGTCGCGAGTGAAATCCGCACTGTCCCCGAGTTTGCGCAACCACGAAACCCCGATGTATGGCGCAAATTCGCGACGTATTTCGTAACGCAGGCGCAGGCCCAGCTCTACATCCGGGAAGAGCAGCTTTTTGCGTTAGCGCAAGCGGTGGAGTGCTATGACTTTTACCAGCAACAGGTCGAAGCGTGCGAGGGGGCTATTGAACGGCATCTGCGGCAAATCGAAGGCGATAACGATAATGACCCGGACGTGCCGCCCGCCTCGAAGCCGAAGGGCCACAGTAAAAACGGCTTCGACTTCGATGTGCGTAGCGAGTTATACCGGCTGACGGGTGTAGACTTGACCGAGATTAACGGCATGACGAATTGATCAGAGGTTCCCTAACCCTGAATGGCGGGGAAAACCGGTAACAGACCGGAGACAAGCTATGAATGGAGCATGTTACCTTCAGACCGGGCAGGCCACTTGCCACGATGCCGGCGGGCGCGAGACCGAATGTGCGGGGAGCGGCCAGGACAGCGAGTTTCGATGCGGTGTGCCGTGGCCGGAAGCGCGCTTTAAAATTAAACAGGAGACTGTCACGGACCGGTTGACGGGTCTTACCTGGTGCCGCAACGCCAATCTTGCTGAATTCCCGCTGATGTGGTTGGAGGCACTGGACTATGTGGCCCGGATGAATTGCAGTCAGATCCTGGGCTACAACGACTGGCGCCTGCCCAACCGGCGCGAGCTGCGTAGCCTGATCAGCCATCAGACAAAGCGGCCCGCGCTTCCGCAAAACCAACCATTCACCCATATTTTTAATGGCTGGTACTGGAGTTCTACCACGGCGGTGATCAGTCCGGCCCACGCCTGGTATGTGAATATCGAAGGTGGCCGCATGTTCTATGGCGGCAAAGATCAATCATTTCTGGTGTGGCCGGTTCGGGGGCAAGGTAACGGTGTTCTTCCTGTAACCGGGCAGACGCGGTGCTACGCTGAGACCGGCGAGGTAATTCCCTGCGCCGGCACAGGTCAGGACGGTGAATCCTCCTGCGGTTGTGCCTGGCCCTCGCCACGCTTCCAGACGTCTGCGGAGGAAGTGATCGATCGACTGACGAACCTCCGCTGGCGGCGCACTGCTGATTTGAACGGTGCGTCGAACTGGACCCAGGCACTGGCCGCAGTCGCACAGCTGAATGACCAGCCAAGTGATCCCCGTGACTGGCGGCTTCCCAACATCAATGAGCTGGAGTCACTGGTCGACTGCAGCACACACAGCCCGGCACTTCCAGCAGGGCATCCATTCGCAGAGCTACAGGATGTGTACTGGTCATGCACGACCAGCCTCTATGAACCGGACTGGGCGTGGGCACTCTACCTCGGCAAAGGCGCGATTGGCGTCGGCCAGAAGACGCAGGCGAGATTCCACGTATGGGCCGTGCGAAACTGAGCCACCTGCTGATTGCTGTTGCGGTGCTTACCGGTGTAGTTTCGATGTATCGTCACATACGCCGCATATCCACAAGGGAAGAGTTACTAACAGGTTTCCGAGGGAATAAATGTGCTCCGGACATTCTCTAGTGACGGGGAGTGCCTGTACCCCTGCCAAACACGGAATTGAAATCGCTACAATAACTCGTGTACTGTGCTTATTACTTCTAAAGTTGAGGAGAAAAACCGATGTCCAGTAAGTTAGTACGTATACTGTTCGCTGCTGCTTTAACCGGCTTTCTGAGTCTTGGCAGTCTCTCTTTGTCCGCTGCAGACAAATATCCCATGGCGGAAAAATTAAAGCAGTGTGAGATGAACTTCAAGGCAGCCCGAAGCAAAACCGCCACGCAGGAACAAGCCGCCGTAGCGCGCGAAAAACATATGAAACTGATGGTTGAAATTCTTCAGCACCTGAACACTCGGAACGTAACGGCTTCCAAAGAAAACAGACCGCTAACGCCGGAAGAATTGAGTAACAATGTCAAGGTAATGGGGCACCTGCTCGAAATGCTCGCAATCGACCACCTGCCGGCAACACCCGATTGGTCATACCTGTATTAACTACCCTCATATTCGTGGCGGCGCACGAATCCAGTACTTGCCTGGCTAACTCGGCAGGGAATAACGACGCGGACATGCGGCTTCGTCGCAAATGCTACTGTGTGCCGGTTACGATAAAAGCACATAGGCAAGATAAAGTGTTGCGGCAAGACCGACAAACCAGATAGCCGTTCTGAGTACGGGGACTTTAAAGTAATACATGGGCGCATAGAGGAAACGCGCCCAGAAGTACGTCTGGCAGGCAATGGCGGTCGCTTCAGTGCCGGTTCCGGTGACATGAACACCAATCGCAACGGGTGCAAACAAGGCAATACCTTCGAACGCAAATCACGCGTTTAAGCAGATGTTACAGTGCTGCGACCCGGCTTGTCCGGTATCCCGAGAAGGTCCAGAACCTTTTTGGATATAACGAAACCGAGGCAGAATCCACTCGCCGCCGCGAAATACAGTGCCCCGGGTATGACCCAGGAAAACCAGTGCACCTTGTCGAAACCGGTCAGCCAGATTGCGAGTAGATTCAGGTTGGCGAGATTGAAGAGAAACATACGTTGCACTCTGCTTGCATTGAACATAGGGGGCCTCCCGGCTGGTGTGCGCATTTGCCTGGCTGTTGACTGGAAATTCTAGAAAGGTAAGCTAATAATAACAATATTGCTTTTTAATACATCTGTGTTCTTATAATTAGAACAATAGGCGACAAATAATAATGGACGACCTCAGGCGTATGGTCATTTTTTTCCATGTTGTGGAAGCACAGAGCTTTTCGGGCGCCGCACGTCAACTGGGAATTGCCAGATCCGCGGTCAGCCGCCATATAACGTTATTGGAAAAAAGTATCGGCGTTCGTTTATTGAATCGCACAACGCGCCGGTTAAATCTGACGGAAGCGGGGGAAACCTATTTTCAGAGCTGCGCGCGTATCGTAGCCGAGGCCGAAGCTGCAACACACCGTATCGGCCAGCTGCAGGAAGAACCTCGCGGAACACTAAAGATTGCTGCCCCGATCAGCCTCGGTAACCGGTTTATTACCCCACTGGTAAGAGCATTCATGCGACGGTATACGGCACTGAATATCGAGTTGCTGCTTGATGATGAGATGGTCGACATGGTAGGTGAAAGTATTGATGTCAGTATTCGTGTGGGGTGGTTACACGATTCAAATCTTATTGCCCGAAAGCTGGGCGACTGGCCGCGTTTTTTATGTGCCTCGCCCGGCTATCTCGAACACCACGGCAGACCGGAATCACCGACACAACTTACCGACCATGAGTGGCTAATTTTCACCCGCTTGCCCTCGCCTTTTCACTGGACTTTCACAAAAAACAAACGCCAGGAGCGCGTCCAGGTCAAAGGCCGGTTGAGAAGCAATAATGCCGATGCAATTCGTAGTTCCTTGCTTGCGGGTGCGGGCATCACAGCACAAGCCGCTTTTCTTGTCGATGACGATATCAAGGCAGGTCGGCTGGAGCGCCTGCTGCCCGAATGGGACTGTGGCAGCGTCGGCATGTACGCCGTCTATCAGGACCGTCGGTATCAACAGACCCGGGTACGGTTATTTATTGACTTCGTTAGTGAAGAGTTTAATCGTCTTATATAGCGGCCGAACAGTGGATGCACCAGACACAATGGCACAACATATCATCGATACCCTCCGCAAACAGGACAAGGAATACTGTTCTGGCTTCCTGGAGATCGTGGAGAGAGTAACACGCAAGCAAAACCGGAAAGCACAGAAAACTGCCGGACAAGTTAATGCGCATACTTCTGGTTGAAGACGATCTTTCTCTGGCTGATGGCCTGAGAACTGCCTTCAGACGTGAAGGCTTCACCACCAATCATGTAACATCCGGAAATCAGGCACTGGAAGCTATCAGAACTGATACGCCGGAACTGGTGATACTGGACCTTGGTCTGCCCGACATGGATGGGCTGGACGTGCTCCAACAGCTGCACGAACACAAAAACCCGCCACTGGTGCTGGTTCTGACAGCGCGTAACACTACCGAGGACAAAGTCACAGGACTGGATCACGGGGCGGATGATTATCTCGCAAAACCTTTCGAGATGACTGAGCTGCTTGCCCGTTTGAGGGCGCTCGACCGACGCACCAACACCACACAAACGACAATGATCACCATCGGCTCTGTGGCCCTGGATGCCACGACACACGAAGTCAGCGTGAACGACAGGGTGATCGAGCTGACACGACGGGAATTCATGCTGCTGAAGTCCTTAATGGAAACACCCGGGCGTATCCTGTCCCGGGAGCAACTTGAAACCAGACTCTATGGCTGGGGTGAGGAGCTGGCCAGCAATTCCATCGAAGTCCATATCCATAATTTACGCAAGAAGCTATCCGCTAATTTTATCAAGACTGTCCGTGGCGTCGGCTACACCGTGGGGAAAGCGTGAGGTCGATCAGGGGGTTTCTTGTCGCGGCATTGCTCGCCACCATAACCCTGACCATCTTTCTGGCCGCACTGCACGGATACCGTTCCAGTATGCTGGAGGTACAGGGACTGCTTGATGCAGAACTGACCGCGCATGCACACCTGTTAAGTGCCGGCGCAACCGGCCAACCACCCATTAATGCGGTTGCCGGTCTCAATGGACGGCATGCCTTTCAGGTCTTCCGCGACGGTGCCCTGTTGTGGCGTTCGGACAATGCACCGGATACACCTATCGTGAACCGCGACGGCTTTCAGAATCATAACTTTGGTGGTCATCGGTGGCGTACCTACACATGGACCAGTGAAGATGGAGAGGTTCAGACGACAGCTGCCGAACGCATTGATATCCGCAACGCTCTGGCCGAAAACATTATCACAGAATCGGTATTACCGGTCGTTGTAGCATTGCCGCTGGCCGGCCTGCTAATCTGGTTCATCGTCGGTTACGGCCTGTCGCCACTGCGTCATCTCGCGAATCACCTGCGCCGGCGGCGTGCTGACGATCTAAGTCCCATACCAACCAGACAACAACCGGTCGAATTGATGCAAGTTGTCAACTCCACCAACGGGCTGTTGCAGCGGCTGGAGGCATTGTTTGAACGTGAACATCGTTTCGCCTCAGATGCAGCTCACGAGCTAAGGACGCCGATCGCCGCATTGAAAGTTCATCTGCATAACATCCGCTGCTCCCTGCCCGACGGTGATCCCGAACTGATTAAACTGGTAGCTGCCGTTGACCGTATGGGTAAACTGGTTGAGCAGATACTGGCCCTGTATCGCACCTCACCGGATCACTACTTTGCGCAGCTTTCCGAACTTGATCTGCACCAACTGGTGCAGGAATCCATCGCCACGATGTACCCTGAATTCGACCACAGCGATATCCAGCTGGAACTCATCGGTGATACGGCCTTCCTGTCGGGTGACAGGCCGGCGCTGGAAACACTGATCAATAATCTGCTCGATAACGCCTGTAAGTACACACCTTCCGGCGGCAATGTCAGGGCAGTGGTTACCGATAAACCGCATAGCGTTACGTTGCGGATTGAAGACTCCGGGCCAGGCGTGCCGGAAAACCGCTACCAACGTATCTTCGACCGCTTCTATCGGCTGGATGGTGACTACCACGAACCCGGCATTATCGGTTGTGGCCTGGGGCTGGCTATCGTTCAGCATATCGCCGATCTGCATTGTGCCTCGATAGTCGTCGGCAAATCCTCGTTCGAATCAGGTCTCGCGATAACCATCACTTTCCCCCGGCACCGGAATCACAATAGCGATTCTGCAAGACAAAACAATGTATAGCCGCATTGGTAATACAACGCTACAGGCGATCGGGTTCGCACTGGCTGTACCGTGCATTATCAGTGCCGCACCGGCACGGGCAGGGCCACCCGAATTCGTGCTCGAAATACGTAACCACCTGTTTCTACCGTCGGAAATCACCATACCCGCAGATACAAAAGTTAAACTGGTCGTCTATAACCGTGACCCAACACCGGAAGAATTCGAGAGTTACGAGCTGAATCGCGAAAAAATTATTATGGGCGAGCGCAAGGCTGTAATTTTTATCGGTCCACTGGCACCGCGCCGCTATCCGTTCTTTGGCGAATTTCACCCCGACACTGCCCTCGGTCATATTATTGTGAAGTAGACACCATCATGCTGCTAACATCCGTCATCATTATTTTACGTGAGGTTCTTGAAGCTGCGTTACTGATCAGCATACTCG
>ENA-ORDP01001770-ORDP01001770.1-marine-sediment-metagenome-genome-assembly--contig:-NODE-1770-length-11354-cov-5.796442_pt1 | contig 11354 bp, 11 predicted proteins | sample MGYA00248627_ERZ508539 | MGnify/ENA primary metagenome ERZ508539 (study PRJEB26208, sample SAMN05571518) | marine sediment metagenome | biome: deep sea; feature: Hydrothermal vent; material...
CTGATGACATCAGGGCTGGTCCTGTTTGGAACGCTGTCGGTTTTCAGCAAGGAAAGCGGCGTTCTGCTACTGCTCTATATCGTGACTATTGAATTTACCCTGTTGCGCCCCATGGGTCTTAAATCCACGCGCGGTTTCGGGTACTGGATAGCAGCCTTTATATACGCGCCGATCACAATTCTGATCCTTTATTTTGCCATAAATTTTGACTCCGCTATCGCAGGCTACGCAAACCGCCCTTTTACCCTGGGTGAGCGCCTGCTCACAGAATCCAGGATCCTGATCGACTATCTTTACCAGATAATAGTGCCCAGGCTGGGGGGTAGCGGGCTTTTCCACGAAGATTACCCGATCTCCCGCAGCCTCGTGAATCCACCCCAGACGCTGCCCGCGCTTGTGGGGGTGTTTCTTATTGTTACGTCCGGATTCATGGCAAGAAAACGCTTTCCAGTATACAGTTTTTCCATTTTTTGGTTTCTGAGCGGCCACGTTCTTGAGTCAACTTTCCTGCCCCTCGAACTGTACTTCGAACACCGGAACTACCTGGCCCTGCTCGGACCGATAGTAGGACTATCCTATGCAGCACTGAGTACAGCCGGCAAACTGAAAAAGCTGTCGACATCGCTCCTTGCAGTGCTGGCTCTGACCCTTTCTTTCATCACCTGGAGTAACGCTACGCTTTGGGGAAATCCGGCCGTTGCCGCGACGGTCTGGGCCGAAGAACATCCCGGCTCCATTCGGGCACAACAGTATGCCAGCTCTATTGCAGTACAACTGGGCGATGTAAAAAGAGCCCGACAATATCTTGCAGATACTTTGACAAGATATCCACATGAATCGAGCCTGATTTTACAGGTACTCATGATGGACTGTCAGACCAATTCGGTAGACGAAGACCGTCTTTCGAAGGTAATGGCCGAACTTCCCGGCATTAACTACAGCAACGCCAGCCTGGACACGCTAATTTCGCTCAGCAGCGTATCCATGCAAAAGAACTGTGGCGCCCTGGACAACGAAGCCATGCGCAAAATCTTCGCTATTCTTATTAAAAATGAATCCTTCCAGTCGCCCGGGAAGCTGCACATGCTGTACTACTGGCTCGGCCAGTTATATGCCGATTCCCTGCAGCTGAATGCGGCCATAGAGGCGCTGGACAAGGCGAATGACTATATGGCTGTTCTGGATATTCCCCTGCTTCAGGCGGTCTGGCTGTCGAGCGCCGGGCTGTACGACGAGGCGCTCTCTTACGTGTACAAGGCCAGAGGCATGGAGGAAAGGGTAAAAAACCCCCTTCTCAAGGGCATGAGGAAAGGCGATATCGACGGGCTGGAACGACTGATAAAAGCCGCACAGGAAAATGCCGAAGCCGCAACTGTACCAACAGCTCCAGCATTGCCCCGTTAGGCGTTAAGCCAACTTTACGCTATGATTCCCTGTAATCTGATCAAGCAATGCCCGAGCAACCATGCATAGCGAATTCGATGTAGTCATACCCGCCAGGAACGAGGCAGCATCTCTCGGACCGCTCTTAAAAAAGCTCAAGTCACTTTATCCACAGGCCGGAGTCATTGTCGTGAACGATGGCTCCACCGACACAACCGCCGAGGTCTGCGTCGAAAACGGTGTTACCCTCATTAACCACCCCTACAGTATGGGCAACGGTGCAGCCATCAAATCCGGAGCCCGTGCCGCACAGACTGCCACCATAGTATTCATGGATGCTGACGGTCAGCATCGCCCGGAAGATATCCAGCGATTGCTGGACAAACTCGACCAGGGATTTGATATGGCGGTAGGTGCTCGCGAGGATACATCGCAAGCCTCTCTTGGCAGGGGCATCGCCAATTCGTTGTACAACCGTCTTGCTTCCATCATGACCGGGTACAAAATTCACGATCTGACATCGGGATTCCGGGCAGTACGGACGCGTCACTTCAGAAAATTTCTCTACCTGCTGCCAAACGGGTTTTCTTACCCCACGACGAGTACCATGGCCTTCTTCCGCTCCGGCCTGCCGGTAGGGTATATTCCAATTCTCGCGGGACAACGGGAAGGCAAAAGCCACATCAAACTGCTTAAGGATGGCATTCGATTTCTGGTTATCATTCTGAAAATCGGCGCGTTGTTCTCGCCCATGCGGTTCTTTCTTCCCATCAGCCTGACTCTGTTCCTGCTTAGCGCAGGGTACTACACCTACACCTATATACTCTGGGAACGGCTGACCAATATGTCCGCTATTTTGTTTTTATCCGGACTATTTACCTTCTTGATCGGCATAGTCTCCGAACAGATTTCCTCTCTGCACTATAAAAATGCAGATGACGATATGCGCCGCACCGTACGACGCCCGCCTGACAGCCATACCTGATTTTGTTAACGGATGCAGAAACCTTCCCGCACTACAGCCTCCAGAACACGGACTCTATCGCATTTACTCGGAAAAACCATCCTGCACCCGCAGTGGATAACCCTGCGGCACGATGAACACACTTTAAAAACCGTCTGCAGCAACCTGAACGGTATAGTTGCAGATATAGGGTGTGCTGATGCCAGGCCCAAAAGGTACCTCGGCCCGCAGGCCAGTTATCTTGGCATTGACTACTATGCCACCTCCACCGAGTGGTATGAGACACAGCCCGATGTGTTTGCCGATGCTCAGGCATTACCTCTAAAAAGCCAGTCCCTGGATCACACCTTACTGCTGGACGTTCTGGAGCACCTGCCAGAGCCGGATCGCTGTCTGGCTGAAATCCACCGGGTGCTTAAGCCGGGAGGCAGCCTGGCGATACAGGTTCCCTTCCATTACCCGCTGCACGATGTTCCGCTGGATTTTCATCGCTGGACACGGTTCGGACTACTGGAGGCCGCCGGCAGACATGGGTTCAGTGTTAAAGAAGAAACTGCGTTAGGGCACCCGCTGGAAAGCGCCGCACTCAGTGCAAACATCGCCCTGAGCAAAACAGTACTCAACTGGATTGCGCAGAAACACGTGCTTTCTATCAGTCTGCTGCTTCTACCTGTCCTGATACCGGCCATCAATCTGCTCGCGTGGACAGGCGCCCGTTTAAGCAGGGAAGATGACATGATGCCGTTTGGCTATCGAATGATCTGGATTAAAAACCCGTGACGCATATTGCTCTGCTCACCACCTCGTACCCGGACGGTACCCCGGGCAGTGAGGCAGCCGGTGGATTTGTCGAAGATTTTGCAAAAGCGTTGTCATCAAAAGCAAGAGTGACCGTCGTCGCGCCGGCGCGCCGGGATGCTGTCAATACCAACACCGAACTAACTGTGCGGCAATTTTCTGTCCCCAGGTTACCCCTGTCGCTCCTTAGCCCAATGTGTGCATCGGACTGGTGGCCTATCATCACGACGCTGCGACGTGGCCAACAGGCCATCGAGCAACTGACTCTACAGGACCGGCCCGACCATATCTTTGCTCTATGGGCATTACCCAGTGGTCATTGGGCCAACCTTATGTTGCGGCGGCACGGAGTGCCATACAGCATATGGGCACTGGGCAGTGACATATGGACGCTGGGCAAGGTCCCTCTGGTCCGCTCCAGATTGCGCCGTGTACTGAATAGCGCCTACCGCTGCTATGCAGATGGCTATGTACTTGGCGAGGAGGTACAGGCGATCAGTGGTCGAAAATGCAAATTTCTTCCAAGTACAAGAAATATCGCGTTTGAAAAGATTCCGGAGGCCAGGGAAAACCCGCCTTACCGACTCGCTTTCCTCGGCCGCTGGCACCCCAACAAAGGTATAGATATTTTGCTCAATGCATTAGGCCTGCTCTCCGAAAACGATTGGCAAAATATCTCCGAGGTACGGATATTCGGTGGTGGCCCGCTGGAAGACCTGGTTATGGAGCAAACTGACAACCTGAAACGTCTGGGTGGGAAAATAACTGTTGGAGGCTACCTCGATAAGGCCGGAGCATCAGCATTGATCGGCTGGGCAGACTACCTGGTACTGCCTTCAAGGATTGAAAGTATTCCGGTTATATTTTCAGATGCCGCTAAAATTGGAACGCCGCTTATTGCCACACCGATCGGTGATCTGCCGCGTCTGTTTGAAGATTACCGTTTTGGTGTTCTGGCCAGTGAGGCTTCTTCTGCGGCACTCGCCGATGCTATAAAATCCGCGCTCGTGAAGAAACCGGCGGATTTCAGTGATGGCCTGCAACGTGCCCGCGAGGATTTCAGCATTCCGGAAATAGTAGACAGATTTCTGTCTGAATCTTTCTGCGGTCACAGCACGTAAATCCAGCGCGAACATACGGGCACATATGTATACATACGGCACGACACCCAGGCATGACTGGGGCGATTACTGCAGAAATAATAATGCTTTAATACATAGCGCAGAATGGCAATCTGTTCTTGAATCTGCTTTCAATTGCAGGGCTGTGTACAGCTGGAATACGGATACGAATAGCGGCCTGACCATCACGGTCTTCAAAGCAGGTCCGTTTAAAATTGGATACCTTGGCTTCCCGACAGGCAACTGCCCTAAGCTTCATACAATCGCCATGAATACTGTACAGGAACTGTGTGCAGGCCCATCAGAGCTAATGCCTCACTGTCTGCGTATTTCCGTTAGTGCCTTCACAAACGACAGCATGCTCGATTATCCCTGTCAATCTCAGCCCGAGACAGCAATCCAGGACTTGCAGAACTGGGAACTTGCATCTGTCTCTAAAAAATTGCGACGTGACTTGAAAAAAGTTCAAAAAGCAGGCTTCCAGTTACATAAGACAGAAACCCCTTCGGACGGCCAGGCCCTGTTCAATATCTACCGGACAACCGTGGAATCACATGGAGGCTCCCTGCGTTACAATGTCGGGTATTTTACTTCCCTGATTGCCCTGTCTGCTCGTAACCCGAATGTTCTCTGCCTGATTGCGCTAAAGGATGGCAATATTGCTGGATTTCTCGTTGCCTGCATGCATATGTACTCCGCGTATTACCTGCATGGAGGGACTGCGCCGGAATTCCGACGCCAGAGTCCATCAGACCTGCTGGTAAACCGCGCTATTGAATGGTCGAAACAAGGCGGCGCACGTCAATTTAATCTCATGACATCACCCAGATCGCAGCCATCACTGGTGCGCTACAAGGAAAAATGGGGGGCTGATACAAGGGAACACAGAACATTCACTGTGCCGGTAAACCGTCCCTTCTGCTTCCTGTTCAAGTCGGCAGAAAAATTGCATCGATTTCTGGGGTAGGCAGGCAGCGAGCCTGTTGACCTAATAGTACCGTTCAAAACAAGACCGTAATCGTAATGACAAATCAACGTAACTACTGGAATCAGATGGCCAATTTTGGCACAGATGCGTCAGTCATCGACCCGTATGACAAAAAGGGGCACAAGAACCACTATATCAAATGGCTAAGAGATCAGGTTTTACTCAAATTGACCGGTCAATCAGGTGGCTCTGTAAACATTCTGGACTTTGGTTGTGGTTCCGGAAATATATCAAAGTTGCTTGCTGCGCGAGGGCACCAGGTGATCGGGATTGATATTTCCCTAAAACTTCTAAACCTTGCCGCGGCCGCGGGAAGGAGCGGAAATCCCGGTTTCGCCTGTTACGATGGGAGCAATCTACCGATCCTGCCCGACAGCATTGATATAGTAACGACTTATGTGGTGCTGGGCCACATTACCGACAATGATGTGCTACAAGTGATGATGAGCGAACTTTACAGAAGCCTGAAACCCGGGGGATTCATACTAGCAATTGAACAAACGCGAAAATCATCGAAACTGACAGATAATGGTTACAAACGGCAGCGCCGGCTGACCGAATACCAGGCATTGTTTTCGAATGCCGGTTTCGCTTCACTGGATAGCTTTTCGATCCGCTCCGGCCATATGCCGCTACTCTACATGGTTCAGTTAGGCCTGTTGCCGGAGTCTGTTTTCCCGTTGCTCGCCAAAATCGAGCAACACTACTGCATGCTATCCAAACAGCTGGGGGACTATATTGATACCGTATTCCTGTTTGGCAAATCAGGCGCGTCCGGTACCGAACAATGACTAACGAACACTTTCAATGCATTATCGTGGGGGCAGGCCCGGCAGGAATCAGCCTGGGTTACCATCTACGGAAGCTCGGGATTCAATATGCAATCCTTGATCAGGGACGTACCGGCCAATCCTGGATATTGATGCCGGAAAAACTGAGACTGCTGAGTCCTTTCTGAACAAACCGCTTTCCTAGATTTCCACCGCTGTAATAGAGGGAGATTTAAGCCTTGGCTCATGATAACACCGTATTTTCACAATTGCTCAAATTTATCCCCCGACATGAATTCGAGACCCTTGCCAACCGGCACCATTCAGGGCGCTCTTTCTACACCGCATCCCGGTGGTCGCAGTTCGTGGCCATGGCCAACTGGCCGGGCGGAACAGCTTGCGGGATATTGTTGAAAATATTTCAGCGCAAGCCCACCGCCTTTATCATCTCGGCAGTGCGAAATTGTCCCGTTCCAATTTATCCCGCATCAATGATGGTAAGCCGTATGCATTGTATGAAGCCTTGTTCGGAAAGCTGTTAAGCCGCTGCCAGGGTGTCGTTCCCGGCCATGATTTCCGGTTCAGTCATCCGCTGTATTCGCTGAATGCTTCGACGATAGATTTATGTCTGTCGGTTTTCCCCTGGGCGGATTTCCGAACCACCAAGGGAGCGATAAAACTCCATGTTGGGCTGAACCATGCCGGATACTTGCCCGAGTTTGTGACCGTCACCGAAGGTACAAACCACAATGTGACCGTAGGCCGCACGTTGGAATTTCCCAAAGGAAGCATTGTCGCAGTGGATAAGGGGTACAACGACTATGCCTGGTATAAGCAACTGACGGACAAAGGAATATATTTTGTCACCCGACTCAAAACCAATGCAAAATACCGCACGGTAAGTCGTCGAGCGGTATTAAAAAGCAAGGGTTTGATCTGCGATCAAACCATCGAGTTCACCGGCATTCAAACGGCAAAGAAGTGCCCCGTTCAATTACGTCGCATCGGTTATCGGGATGCGGAAACCGGAAAGCGTTATGTATTTCTAACCAACAATTTCAAGCTATCGGCCAAAACCATTGCCGATATTTACAAAGCAAGATGGCAGGTTGAACTGTTTTTCAAATGGATCAAACAAAACCTGAAGATCAAATCGTTTGTGGGCACCAGCAAGAATGCGGTCTTGACCCAGATATGGATTGCGCTGTGTATTTATTTGCTTCTGGCCTTTCTCAAGTTCCAGTCGAAGTTACAGAAAAGTACGCAACAGATTTTACGAGTATTGCAGCTGAATCTGTTTGAAAAACGGGACTTGATGGCGCTGCTCAGAGGCGATCCACCACGCGATAATCAACCCGATGTTAATCAGATGGCCTTGCTGTGAAAGTTAACGGGACAGCAGTGATTTCTTTTATGAGTCGTTAAAAATTCGCTTCCAGCCGGATCTCAAGATAAACTCATACCCTGTAATGGACGGTGGAGAAACCACCCGATTACTTAACAGTGGTGAAGTCCCGGTTTTCCCGAATATACATTCTATGCGTGACGGCTCAGTTAATTTTAGTGATGACCAGCATACCAAACCTGACCTGATTATCTACGCAACAGGCTACCGCCCATCCCTCGACTACGTTTCCGATATTGCCCTTGATGAAAATTCTGGAGATCCCATCATCCAGGATATGCGAAGCGTTAATGTGCCCGGGATATATTTTGTAGGTTTCGACAATACCGTCAACTTCAGAAGCCGTTATCTACGCGGAATACGTAACGACACGAAAATACTTGCGACCACTATTCAGCAGGCACTCACATCTTCATGAGTAGACACCCACTCCCGAACTAGACGGCAGATTTTTTTCACCATCTCCTCGCTTACACCATCATGAAGGGGTAACAACAGGATACGCTCAGCAAGCCTTTCACTACCCGAGTAACTTTTACCGGTGTATTCTGCGCCAGCGCTATAGGCAAAATAGCTGGCAACATTAATACCTTTCCTGAGGAGGTACGTATACAACGACTGTCTGTCTTCAACCACCAGAGGGTAGAATGGGGCAGTATCTTTTTCCATCACCTCTGACCATGCTTCACCCAGGTATCCCAGCCTTTTGCGATATAAACTGGACAACTTTCGCAAATGTTTAACATCAGTCTTGTCGAGCGCCCTAAAAACCAGCCCGGACAGACACGACTGCATGCTGCGTGATACAAGAATTAGCGGTAGCCTGTCAAAATTAATTGCCTGCCCAGGCTTATAGCCAATAAGTTTTTTTATATGCGATTCCAGGAATATTCTTAGCTTCCATATGACAGATGTATATCCGAAAATTGCCCCCAGTCCGCCAACTAAAGACAGATTCTTATAAGAACGTTCAGAATACACGTCCCTGACAGTGAATTTGTCATTATGTTTTATAACTCCCAATCCGCCAAAACCCAGGCTAATCGGTTTACCTTTCCCAAAACTGTACACACAGGCGTCCGGAACCGGACTCGACATACTCTCAAACAGCTGTTCATATGATGCAATAGCGCAATCCTCTATGTATAGCGCATTATTCCTGTCACAAAATTGCCTGAAGAAACTGCGATCCGGGGGTGCACCAAACATATGTGATGCTACCACTGCCACGAGCCCGGTATATTCATTGTCCTCCACTGCCTGTATATTCATCCTGCCGAGTTCATCAACGTCACAGAACACCGGTTCACAATCAGCGGCCAGAACAGCCCGGACAACACGATCGCAGGTGTACGATGGCAACATTACCTTTCCCGTACGCTTTGAGCGAAGCAGGATATCAACTAATGCATTGCTGGCGGAGGCATGCCAACTCGCTGTCCCGTTGAAATATTCTGGTACTCCCGGATTATTTCGCTGGAACGGGCCTAGAAGAACATCCAGGCAACTGACGCTTGGTTTGTAGCGCAGAATCATGTCACTGAAGCACGTATCCTGATTACTCCGAGCACCGATACGATTGCCGCCACTACAAGATCTTGTGCTATCTGCCAGCATCTGGATATCAATGCAATAGAAACCAACAACTCGATTGATATACCATCCATCATAGTTGTGCCAACGGTGATAAATACCAGTTCGCGCACACCAACGCCGGCCGGTACCAGAAATGCGAAAACTCCGACGACCCACGAGAGTATCAAATACGCCATATAGGTGGCAGATTCCTGCAGCGTAAAACCGAAAACAGCATTCATCATTAGGTAGTAAGACAGCAGGCTTGTCACAAATACAGTTACAAAATAGGCCCCTACTTTCACAGACAGTACTTTCCAGTCTGGGGGGGAAAGAACCGGGCTCTGTACATAGGATTTTGGTATCAGGCGACGGAATACTTCTCCCGAGAAATGTGAACCGGACGCCACCAGAGCCATAGCTGCTCCTGATAGCAGAATACCTACCGCCCCCAACATACTTACTGGAAAAACAATTAGTGCAGCCGCAATACTGAGGTTCATGAAAATGGAAACAAGCATCAAGTCAAGATTGGCTGAGGTAATACCGATCGATGCCCCCTGCTTACCAACGGCAGCTACCTGATACATGATGCCCCATATCTTTCCAGGAACGTACTTCGCAACCTGCCCGTAAAAAAATATTCTATGCGCCAGGCCCGACGGAACATCCAACCCATATTTTTTTAACAATATTCTGAACAGCATGCTGCTGGCCAAAATTCCCGTTATCCCTACAAAAATAGACACTACAAAAAGCAGCCAGTCCGCCTGCCTTAAAAGCTCAACAAGCTGACCCCAGCTGCGTTGTACCAGAAACAGGATAAATACCAGCCCTGAAACCAGAAGGACGAGTGACACAACCTTTTTTGTCCGCTTTTTCACTTGGGTCGCCGCTCGATCGTTACTTTTTTGGAAATGCGCCTTTGACCTGATCGATTATATAGTCAACTTGCACGTCCGAGAGCTTTGCAGATAGCGGCAAACTTACGGTTGCTCTCCCTATTTTCGTGGCCTCGGGATAATCTTCCGGCTGCCAGCCAAACCTTTCGTGATAATAAGGGTGCTCCGGGATCGAAAGATAATGCACGCCAATCCCTACACCATGCTGTGTCATATGATCGATGAAGGCGTCACGCCCCTGGCCCGCATGATCACCATCAATCAGGAGTGCATACAGGTGATATCCATGACGAACACTCTCACCCGGTTCGCATGGAAGAACCACAGGTAAATCAGAAAATGCATCCTGGTACCGCGCCCACAGCTCACGGCGTCTCTCCCAGTTTTCTTCGACACGGGCCAGCTGGTGCAAACCTATGGCCGCCTGTAAATCCATCATGTTATATTTGAAGCCCGCCTCGACCACGCGATAGTGTTTGTAGCCGTCATCCCCGAAACGATGCCAGGCATCTTTCGACATGCCGTGTAGTGATAAAACCTTGATGCGGGCGATATCCTCGGGTGTTCTGGCGATAACCATTCCGCCTTCACCAGTCGCCACATTTTTTGTAACGTAAAAACTGAAACACCCGTAATCACCGAAAGTCCCCACCTTTTTCCCTTTCCACTCGGTTTCTATAGCGTGAGCACAGTCCTCAATCACCTTCAGGTCATGCTTTTGCGCAATCGCCATTATGGCGCCCATGTCACAGGGTCGCCCGGCGAAATGAACCGGGATAATCGCCCTGGTGCGTTCCGTCACCTTTGCCTCGATAGCATCAGGGTCAATGTTCATTGTCACCGGATCAATATCTACCAGCACCGGTGTAGCACCGGCGTGAATAATGGAGTTGACCGTCGCACAGAAGGTCATTGCGGTGGTGATAACTTCGTCTCCAGGCCCCACGCCTGCGGCAATCATGCTGACATGCAAAGCGGCGGTACAGGAATTCAGAGCAGCCACCTGGTTAGCTCCCACCCCCTTGTAAGCAGCAAAATCCTGTTCGAATCGAGCCACCTTAGGGCCGGTGCCGAGCCACCCTGACTCCAGACAGTCCACAACTTCGTCTATTTCAGAGCGCTGGATTTCTGGCGCCCCATATACGATGAATTCCTCCGACATCGTAGAAAACTCCTTTTATGATGTAAATACAACAAGTTAGATTAGGACATTTACGCCCGTATGATGAATTCCAATCAAGAATCAGGCCAGATCCGGCTTCAGTGCATCATTAACCGAACCCCCAATAAAGTTTCAACCTAATTTGACGAAAACATGTTGAGAAGCCTGGCGCTATGCGCCCTGGCAAATCGAAATTCTTTGAACCTGTTTTCGGGAACAGATAAAGTGTATAGCGGATCACGGAAGTCCGCATGAAATAGGGATATTTTTTTCTTATGGTAACCTC
>ENA-ORDP01001771-ORDP01001771.1-marine-sediment-metagenome-genome-assembly--contig:-NODE-1771-length-11346-cov-2.818705_pt1 | contig 11346 bp, 10 predicted proteins | sample MGYA00248627_ERZ508539 | MGnify/ENA primary metagenome ERZ508539 (study PRJEB26208, sample SAMN05571518) | marine sediment metagenome | biome: deep sea; feature: Hydrothermal vent; material...
TGGGCCGAAAGGGCCTGTCGGAATGGGTCAATTTGGTCCGGAAATGCTCTAGACGCGGGCCGTTAGCGCTCGCGCATGGCGGTGAGGGCGGATCTGAGGAAAGGCTCCAACAGATATTCCAGGATGGTGCGGGTTCCGGTTTGAATGGAGCTGGTCACCTGGACGCCGGGGACCAGCTTATAGCGCGCGGAGCCGCGCTCGAAGTAGTCCTGCTTGGTTTCGATCCTGACCTTGTAGAAGGCCCCGCCTTCCTTATCCTCGATGGCGTCGGGGCTGACCAGGGTCACTTTGCCGATAAGGGGGGCGAAGCGCACGGCGTCGGCCGAGGCCAGCTGCACCATGGCCGTCTGGCCGGGATGCACATAGCCGACGTCCTGGATGGCCAGCATGGCCTCGATGACCAGCCGGTCGCCCGCCGGCACCACGTCGACCACCGTATCGCCGGGACGCACGACGCCGCCGACGGTGTAAACGTACATGGTTTTGACCACCCCATCGACGGGCGAACGCAGGGTGGTGCGCTGGAGGCTGTCGGCGAATTTCTCCATGCGGCTTGAAAGCTCTTGCAAGGTGCGGCGTTTTTCCTCCAGCTCGATGCTGACTTCCTCCTGGAAGGCGTCTTGGATGGATTTAAGCTTTAGTTGGGCCTCCTTGATGGCCGCCTCGGTTTTGGGCAGCAGCGCCTTGGCCTCGTCGACGCTGCCCTTGACGCCGGAGACTTCCTTGAGCAGGTCCAGGTGTCTCATGCGGTTGGTCAGATTGTCCTTGAGCAGGTCCTCGCTGATGGCGACCTGCTCCTTCAGCAGATTCAGCCTTTCGTTGGAGTTCCTCAGGCGCGCCTTGATCTCGTTGATCTCCTCCTGGCGCTGGATGATGGTCTCCTTCTGGGCCGCGATTTGATTGTCGAGGCGGGTGCGCCGGGTCTTCATCATCTGCTGGGCCTGGCGCGCCAGGACCGCGTGGTTCTTGAGCATGTCCTCGGGCAGCACCATCTTATCGGCGCCGGACAACTCAGCCTCCAGACGCGCCGTCTCCACCTTGAGCGAGGCGAGGCGCACCGACAACTCCTGCACGTCGGCGCCGCTAGCCGTGGATTCGAGGACAATCAGCGGCTGGTCCTTTTCAACCCGCTCTCCCTCCCGCACCAGAATTTCGCTGACGATGCCGCCTTCCAAATGCTGGATGCTCTTGACCTGGGAGGAGGGGATCACTTCGCCCAAGGCGATGCTGACCACGTCCAGCTTGCCGAAATAGGCCCAGATGAAGAACGCCACGACGAGCGCCGTGCACGACAGCAGGAACAAATGAACGCCGGGGTTCGCCTTGAAGTGGACCTTCAGCTCTTCCAGCCGGTCTTTCAGCGCTTGCGAGGTCATGTCTTGCCGCCCTTGAGCATTTTCTGCATTTCGGGGGTCATGGACGTGAATTTCGGCGTCGGCTTGAAATTCAAGTCGAGAAGATAACCGGCGCCCTTGAGGATTCTGGGGTCATGGGAGAACACGATGGTGGTGTGGCCGCGCTTGGCCATGGCGTTCATGGCGGCGTAGACCTGGGCCGAGCCCTCTTTGTCCAAGCCTTCCGTCGGCTCGTCAAAGACCGCCAACTTGCCGTCGCAAGCCAGCGCCCGGGACAGCGCCATTCGGCGGCGGATGCCCAGCGACATATTTTCGCCGTTATGGGTGATCAGCGCCTCCAGTCCATCCGTACTTTGGTCGATGTAGGCGCGCAAGCCCGCGGCCTTGATCAACCTGCTAATGCCAGCGTCGTCCAGGTCCGGATTGAAGACCGTCAGGTTCTCGCGAATGCTGACGTTCAGCAGGCGCGGCTCCTGGGGCAAGTAGGCCACCTGTTTGCGCCACCATTCAGGGACCACTTGGGCCAAGTCGACGCCGTCGGCCAGGATATGGCCGCGCGACGGCTCCACAAGACCGAGCAGAAGCCGCGCCATGGTCGACTTGCCGGTGCCGTTGGCGCCGAAAACCACCATGATGGAGCCCGGCTCAAGCTTCAGGGACAGGGATTCGAACAGGGGCGCATTGGCGCCTGGATAGGCGAAGGCCAGATCGACGAATTCGACGCCGCCCTTGTATTCGGTCAACGCCGATCCCTGGACGCGCTCCTGGGGCAGTTTCGAAAACTCCTGGAACATGGACAGGGATTGGCGCGCCTTGGCGAAGGCCTCGCCAAGCTGGGCCAAGCGGGTCATCGGACCAAGGGCGCGCGCCGCCAGGATGTTGCAGCCGATCATGGCGCCGACGTCCAAATCCCCGGCGATGACTTGGGTGGCGCCGATGGCGATGACGGTGACGCTCATGGTCGCCTGGACGCTTGGGGTCAGAGTCTGGATAAGGCCTTGCAGTGAAATGACGCGCCTCCGCAGCCCTTGATGAACCACCGATTCCTTGCGCCAAATGTTTCGCATGAAGGCAGCCGCGTTGAAGGCGCGCACCGTGTCGGCGGCGGCGATGGCGGCGCCGACCAGGGCCCCGCGCCGGGCCGAAACCATGGCCAAATCCTGCGTCGGCTTCCTTAGCGCCGACTGGCCGCCGATGCCGAAAATAAGGACGCCCACCACGAAAAAGGTGACGACAATGGCGATGGGGGGGCTGAGCATGAACAATGCGGCCACGAACACCAGGGCGAACGGCACGTCGAGAATAGCGGCGATATTGGGCGCGTTGTAGGCGGTCTGCACGGTGTCGGCGCCGCTGAGAACCTCGCGCCTGAGCCCCGGCGGCAATATGTCCATGGCCGCCGCCTTGGCCCCGGTGAGGATGCCGAAGGAGCCGATGATCAGGGTTTCGTCCGACTCGGAGCTGATGGTGGACGCCAGCATGAGCCGCGCCTGACGGAAACCGAATTCAAGGATGATGGCGATCAAGACGCCCACCGTCAACGTCGCCAAGGTGGAATCGACGCCGTAGGAGACGTAACGGTTCAAAACCTGAATGACGTAAAGGGACGTCGCCAACGCCAACATGTTGGCGAAGAAAGACGCGGCGATCAGCTCAAAAGCGATCATCGGCTTGGCGAAAAGCCGTGCGAGCAGCTCTTTCATGGTGCGCAGAACCCCCTTAAAACTCCCATGGAAAAAACCCTATGGGAACGCCGTTGGCAAGCACTATAGGACTTTTTGCGCCGAAACGCCCGATAAACTGATATAAAAACCTGAGTTAATCTTTTGGCGGCGGCGAGGGGATCGGGACGTCCTCAAGCGTCATGGGGCCGATATATACAAGCTTCCCCGGAAAGGCGAAAGGCGCCTAAGTCAAGACGATGTAATCGGTTGTAAAGTTGGTAAAGTCGGCGCCTGTCACGGCATCATCAACGTCGATGATCATGTCCGCAACGGCGTCGCCCCCGCCGCCTGGGCGACCTGGGCTGGAGCGTCTGTAGTATGGTCCGTCATAAAGGAAACAAAACCAGCAAATGTTTTTCGTTGGACTAATTAATAAACAATCGTTGATCTGGAGTCGATAAAACTACGTGTCCTCGCCCGTATATTCGCACCCCGCCGTGCAGGTCTCGCGGATGGTCACTTTCGAAAGCTGGGGAAGGCGGGGCTTGAGCTTGCGCCAGATCCAGCGGGCGATAACCTCGCTGGTGGGATTCTCCAGCCCCTCGATGTCGTTGAGGTAGTGGTGGTCCAGCATTTCGCGGATGGGCTTATAAGCCGCCTTGACGCCGGCGAAGTCCATCACCCAGCCGAGCTCGGGATCAATGCCGCCGCTGACGTAAATCTCGGCGCGGAAGGAATGGCCGTGCAGGCGCGAACACTTATGATCCGCCGGCAGGTTGGGCAGGCGGTGCGCCGCCTCGAAGGTGAAAGCCTTGTAAATGTCCATAATTACTTTATGCCCAATATTTTCTGTGTTTGCAGGCTGAGGCGCCACTTGGGGTGGGCCAAGCAATAGCTTAGGGCCAGTTCCGTGTTCTTTTCCTTGTCCGGGCCGTCCATGGGCTGAAGGAAGAAGTTCTGGAAGTCAAGGGATTGGTAAAGCTCCGGCTCCGCTCCTTCTTGGGGAAAAACCAGCTTCAACTCGTCGCCACGAATCACGACCAGCTTGGTCTTGGCCTTGGGGCTGACGCAGAGCCAGTCGAGTCCGTCCGGCGCCGGCAGGGTTCCGTTGGTCTCGGCGGCCACCTGGAAACCGGCGCCGTGGAAGGCGTTGATCAGTTTTTCGTCCAGTTGAAGAAACGGCTCGCCGCCGGTGCACGCCGCCAGGGGGTTTTCCCCGCTCTCCGGCCCCCCCTTGCCCGGCCACAGAGAATGCGCCGCCGCCGCCAGCTTGTCCGCCGTCTCGAAGCGTTCGCCGCCGACGAAGCCGGTGTCGCAGAATTGACAATCGGCAGCGGCCCGGTCTTGCTCCAGCCCCGACCACAGGTTACATCCGGCGAATCGGCAAAACACCGCCGGACGCCCGACTTGAGCGCCTTCCCCCTGGAGGGAGAGGAATATTTCCTTGACGGCGTAGCTCATGAAATGGCCGGGTCGGTTGAGCCCGCCTCCTCGAAGCCGCCGCTTCTCAGGCGGCAGGCGTCGCATTCGCCGCACGGCGCCGCGCCCGGGCCGGGATCGTAGCAGCTCAAGGTCAGCCCATAGTCGACCCCCAGCTCCAACCCCCGTTTGATGATCCGCCCCTTGGTGAGGTCGATCAGCGGCGCGTGGATGGTGGTCTTGCGCCCGTCCTCGGCCGCCGTCTTGGTGGCCAGGTTGGCCATCTTCTGAAAGGCGGCGAGGAATTCGGGGCGGCAGTCGGGATAGCCGCTGTAGTCAAGCGCGTTGACGCCGATAAAGATGTCCAAAGCCCCCATGACCTCGGCCCAGCCCAAGGCGTAGGCGAGAAAAATGGTATTGCGCGCCGGAACGTAGGTGACCGGCGCGCCGGCGTCCATTTCCGCTTGCGAACGCCCCTTGGGAACATCGCCGTCGCCGGTGAGGGCCGAACCCTTGAAGGCCTCGGGGCCGATGTCGACGATCCTGTGCTCGGCGGCGGACGCCGCGCAAGCGACGGCGCGGGCCGCCTCGATCTCGGCCCAGTGGCGCTGGCCGTAGCGGAAGGTCAGGGCGTGGGCCTCGAACCCCTGGTCCATGGCGATGGCCAGAACGGTGGCGGAGTCGAGCCCGCCGCTGAGCAGCACCACTGCTTTCGGATTTTCCATCATGTGCTAATGTCCTGCTTTCATCATAGGGGGCCAATGACGGTGAAAAAAGCCATTCGCGCGCAAGCCATGGAAATCGGTTTCGACGCCGTCGGCTTTTGCAGGGCGGAAACCGCCGAGGCCGACCGGGACAACCTGTACGCCTACCTCAAGCGCGGCAATCACGGGGCCATGGACTGGATGGTCGAAACCGCGCCCCGCCGCGCCAGCGCCGCCGCTCTGTGGCCGGAGGCCAAAAGCGTGGTGGCGCTGGCCCTCAGCTACGCCCCCGAAGGCGACCCCCTGGAAACCCGCCCCGGGCAAGGGCTGGTCAGCGTCCACGCAAGGGGGCGGGACTATCAAACCCATGTGAAAAAGCGTCTCAAGCGCTTGGCCCGCTGGATGGCCGAGACCTACGATTGCGCGGTCAAAGTCTTCGTCGACACGGCGCCGGTCATGGAAAAGCCGCTGGCGGTCAGCGCCGGTCTCGGCTGGCGCGGCAAGCATACCCTGATGACGACGAAGGACCTTGGCTCATGGCTGTTCCTGGGCGAGGTTTTTTCAACGCTGGAGCTGGAGCCCGACGCCCCCCAAGAGGACCGCTGCGGCGACTGCCGGGCCTGCCTCGACGCCTGCCCCACCGGCGCCTTGTACGCGCCCTACCGCATGGACGCGCGGCGTTGCGTTTCTTACCTGACCCTGGAGCATAAAGGCCCCATTGACTTAAGCCTGCGCCCCCTCATGGGCAATCGCGTCTTCGGTTGCGACGATTGCCTGGCGGCGTGCCCCTTCGCACATGACGCGCCGCCGGCGAAAGTCGCGGCCTTCCGCCCCAAAAACGGAACCGGCGCATTGCAACTGGCCGAGCTGGCGGCCCTCGATGACTCAGCTTTCCGCGCCCGCTTCCCCGGCTCCTCCATAAAACGCGCGGGGCGGGACTCAATGGTCCGCAACGCCCTCATCGCCATCGGCAACAGCGCCGAAGCGTCCTTGTCCGACGTCGCGGAAAGCTTGCTGGGAGACGAGAGTGAAATAGTGCGCGACGCGGCGGCGTGGGCGGCGGGGCGGTTGCGGGGGCCTTAACGCCCAGGCACTCTTTTCTGTATGGCTGGTTGTGCGTGGCCACTCATGAAATCTCCCGAAACGGCGGGTCCATCGAAAAAGCTGTCCCACGCAGTATCGGCAGGGGTGATCAGCCGCGATTGGCCCACCTTAAGTATCTCCACCCGCTTAACCGTATCGGGCAGCGCCACCGCCTTGGGCAGGCGAATGGCCTGGCTATTGTTTATCTTGAACACGGTTGATTGGGTCATTGGCCGCCTCACAGGGATATCTTTGATTATATCGAGTATACTGTCACCTTAATCCCCCTCAGCCATAGGAAGCGTCTTACTCAAGGTCGCGGGTGCTGTCGGTGCGCAGGATTTCGTCGACGATCTCCGGGTAGCGCTCAATGATGGCGAGATAGGTCAGGGTCATGGGGTCCAAGGGCTTGCGGTTGCGGCCCTGCTCCCAGTTTTCGAGGGTTCTGGGGTTCAGGCAGAATCTAGAGGCGAACGCGTCCTGGGAAAGGGCCAGTTTTTCACGGATTTTTTCGATCATGAGCGACTCGGGCGCCTCGTGGATTTCCGCAAACACCCCCAAGCCCTTGCAGTCCTTCAACAGGCCCTTGCGGTCGGCCACCGAGGGAAGCCGCATGGAAACTTCTTCGCCCGCCACAAGCCGATTCAGCAAGCGGTGCGCCCGCCTGAGGGTTAGCCCTTGGCGCGCCAGCAGTTTGGCCACCTGAACCGGTTGCTGGAATCCAGCTTCCCCCATGCGGAGGACCACATTAACGGCGGAACCTTTTGGGCCTTTGCCGCCGGCCCTTGAGGGGGCCTGTTGACCTAACAGCTCCGTAAACGATGAGGTTCTGGACATTCGCCAACTCCATTAACTCACGAGCGACGGCGTTCAAGCCCGCCCTGTTCAAGGCGCCGGGCCGCAAGCCGTCACAATGAAATTCCCGAAGCGTCAACGTCGAGCCCCGCACTTCATAATTGGTGATGATCTCAAGAACGCCTTGATCAAGAACCACCTGAAAATGAACCACCGGCCTATCCTGCTCGACGACCACGAACTTCATGGAACGCCCCCATAATATATACGCAAGTTGCGTATATGGTCAAGCAATTTGTACGTTAATTGCGTATAGGTTTGTAATGGCCCAAAATTTTAGGAAGGTGATGAGATTAGCCTTTTCTCCGTAGCTTGGAGAAGACGTTCAATTAGGAGACCAGCGATGCGTTGAGTTTGGCTGGCAATATCAGGAAGTTTATCACGGTTTTCTATTTTACTTTTGTGAGCTATTTTCCCCCGAAATTTTGAAAGTTTATCGAATAATTCGATTTCGTCTGGAAGGTGCTTTTCAACAAGGTTTTTCACCGCTTTAGTTATAGAAATTATTTTGCCAGTTTTTATGGAATTCATGACACTTTCCTTGTCGCTTTTCAAAGCATCTTCGTTCTTTACAAACTTAATCGCATTTTCAATCAATTTCATTTTACCTGCCGGGCACTCTGGTCTCTCGGACATTTGCTCAATCGCGGCAAAGGCCATAATGAACTTGGCTGTAGGAGATTTTTCCATGCAACATGCGCAATAAAGGTCAATCGCAGTTCTTAATGATTCATTGATTTTGCAATTTTCATCAAAGCTTGATGCCAACAATTCAAAGAATTCTGTTGAATCTCTTCGCACAATTCCTGTCATTTCCGAGACACTGAATACCGATTGAGACTCACTTGGATAAACCATCAGCCCATGAACACATTCGCGTTGAATTAAGCCCGTTTTATCAATTACGGCTTTCTTCACAGCCGCGCTAGTTTTAAGCGTAGACTTGTCTCTCCCCACATTAAGGCCAAATTGCGCCCGTGCCGAGGCGGCTAATAGAGCGTTCCTAATGCGATTTCCAAATTCAGCGGAATCGTCTTCTGAATTGAAATCAGTAGCTATGAGGAAAAAATCTTCTGCTTCATTTATGGCGCCGCCTCTAGTCGCTTGAAGGGCAACTGATCTTCCGCCGATCTTCAGTTTAATTTTCTCATTATCGCTGACAATCATTGAACTCGTTTTGAAACGAAACCGCATTGTCCACATATCTGATCTCATCGTTGAAAATCCTCGTTTCACCGGAGTTTTGGAGAGCTATTAAGTGCAAGGTGTTTCGAGGTGAAATGGAGTTAATGTCCAGCAGAAGTAGGGGTATCTTGAGCTAATCCTGGTATGTCAGAGAAAGAAATCGCTTGATCGTTAATACAGTCGCTGACCCCCGGCCCTTTGCTATGCCGAGGCGACGGGGGCCGGGGTGGAAATTAAGCTGGTTCACCCTTAAGAGTCTCCCCTCGGCGCCGTTGGCTTTTCCCCCTCGATTCCCCATTAGACCTTTCAAAAACGTTGATGTATATTGCGCTGCAACATAAATGGGAGGTCCCGGGAAAGCGTCGTACAAAGAGCCGCCCTGGGCTTAAAAAAGATTTAAAAACAAGAGGATGTCCGCATGTCATCAAGACGTATGATTACCGTTGAAGGGAATGAGGCGGTGGCCTCGGTGGCCCATCGGCTCAGTGAAGTCATCGCCATCTATCCCATCACCCCCTCTTCGCCGATGGGTGAGTCGGCCGATGAGTGGTCCTCAAAGGACCAGCAAAATATTTGGGGCGTGGTTCCCCAAGTGGTGGAGATGCAGTCGGAAGCCGGCGCCGCCGGAGCCGTTCACGGCGCCCTGCAGGCCGGCGCCTTGACCACCACCTTCACCGCCTCCCAGGGTTTGTTGCTGATGATCCCCAACATGTACAAGATCGCCGGCGAGCTGACGCCGTACTGCATGCACGTGACGGCGCGCACCATCGCCTCCCATGGGCTGTCCATCTTCGGCGACCATTCGGACGTGATGGCGGTGCGCCAGACCGGCTTCGGCATGCTGGCTTCGGCCTCGGTGCAGGAAGCCCATGACCTGGCCTGCATCGGCACGTCGGCGAGCCTCAAGGCCCGGGTGCCGTTCCTGCATTTCTTCGACGGCTTCCGCACCTCCCACGAGGTGGCGAAAATCGAGGAGCTGACCAACGACGATTTGCGCGAGATGATTGACGAGGACCTGGTGGCGGGCATGCGCGAGCGGGCCTTGACGCCGGATAATCCCGTGCTTCGCGGCACCGCCCAGAACCCGGACGTCTTTTTCCAGATGCAGGAAGCGCGCAATTCCTACCATGACGCCTGCCCCGGCATCGTCCAGGATACCATGGACAAGTTCGCTTCGCTGACCGGGCGCAAGTACGGGCTCTTCGACTATGTGGGCCATCCGGAAGCGGAAAAAGTCGTGGTCATCATGTGCTCGGGCGCCGAGACGGTGGAGCAGACCTCCGCCTACCTCAACGGCGCCGGCGAAAAGACCGGCGTCATCAAGGTGCGCCTGTTCCGCCCCTTCTCTCTGGATCATTTTATTTCGGCGTTGCCCACCTCCGTGCGCGCCATCGCCGTGCTCGACCGCGCCAAGGAGCTGGGCGCGCTTGGCGAGCCCCTCTACCAGGACGTGGCGACGGCGCTGTTCCAGGCCAAATTGCGCGGCATGCGCTCCGCCGGCGCCGACCCGGTGGTGATCGGCGGACGCTACGGCTTGGCCTCCAAGGAATTCAGCCCGGCCATGGCCAAGGCGGTGTTCGACGAGTTAGGCCACGACAATCCCAAACAGAATTTCTCGGTCGGCGTTACTGACGACGTCACCGGGCTGTCGCTTGAGGTGGACGACGCCTTCGACATCGAGTCCGACAGCGTCACCCGCGCCGTGTTCTTCGGGCTCGGCTCCGACGGCACCGTCGGCGCCAACAAGAACTCCATCAAGATAATCGCCGAGAACACCGACAACGACGCCCAAGGCTACTTCGTCTACGATTCGAAGAAGGCGGGCGCCATCACCATTTCCCATCTGCGCTTCAGCCCCGATTCCCTGAACTCGCCTTATCTGATCAAGGAGGCCGACTTTTTGGCCTGCCATCAGTTCAACCTGCTGGACCAGCAGGACGTGCTGAGATACGCGCGCAAGGGCGCCACTTTCCTGCTCAACGCGCCTTGCGGCAAGGACGCGGCGTGGGACAAGCTGTCGCGCTCGGTGCAACAGGCGATAATCGAAAAAGAGCTCAAGTTCTATGTCATCGACGCCGATGCCGTGGCCGAGAAAGCCGGCATGGGACGGCGCATCAACACCGTCATGCAGACCTGTTTTTTCGCAATATCCGGCGTTCTAGAGCGCGACGAAGCGATCGCCCAGATCAAGGGCGCCATCAAGAAGACCTACGGCTCCAAGGGCCAGAAGGTGGTTGACCTGAACTTCGCCGCCGTCGACCAGACCCTGGCCAACCTGCATGAGATTTCCGTTCCCGGCCAAGTCACCGCCAACCGCGACCGGCCGCCGGTGGTTCCCGACCAGGCGCCCGACTTCGTCAAGCAGGTGACGGCGATGATGATGGCCGGCAAGGGCGACTTGCTGCCGGTCTCAGCCTTTCCGGTGGACGGCACCTGGCCCCTTGGCACCACCAAGTGGGAGCGCCGCAATCTGGCCCGCGAAATCCCGGTGTGGATCGAGGAGCTGTGCATCCAGTGCAACAAGTGCGCCCTGGTTTGTCCCCACGCCGCCATCCGCGTCAAGGCCTACGCCGAGAAAGAGCTTGAAGGCGCGCCCGCCTCTTTCAAGTCCATGGACTACAAGGGCAAGGAGTTCGGCGACGGGACCAAATACACGGTTCAGGTGGCGCCCGAGGACTGCACCGGCTGTAAGCTCTGCGTGCGCGTCTGCCCTGGCAAGGACAAGGCGAACCCCGAGCGCCTGTCCCTTGAAATGAAGCCGCAAACGCCGCTGCGCGATGACGAGGCGGAGAACTTCGGATTTTTCTTAAGTCTGCCCGAAACCGACCGCTCGAAACTCAAGCCCAACGTCAAGCTGACCCAATTCTGTCAGCCCCTGTTCGAGTTCTCGGGCGCCTGCCTGGGCTGCGGCGAGACGCCCTACATCAAACTGATCACCCAGCTCTACGGCGACCGCGTCATGATCGCCAACGCCACCGGGTGCTCCTCCATCTATGGCGGCAACCTGCCGACCACGCCCTACACTGTGAACGCGCAGGGTCGCGGGCCGGCGTGGTCCAACTCCCTCTTCGAGGACAACGC
>ENA-ORDP01001772-ORDP01001772.1-marine-sediment-metagenome-genome-assembly--contig:-NODE-1772-length-11334-cov-36.684103_pt1 | contig 11334 bp, 10 predicted proteins | sample MGYA00248627_ERZ508539 | MGnify/ENA primary metagenome ERZ508539 (study PRJEB26208, sample SAMN05571518) | marine sediment metagenome | biome: deep sea; feature: Hydrothermal vent; material...
CTTCCCCGGCGCCGCCCTGTTGCTCAAGGATGTGTGCGATCTTGTCTCGCGCGGGTTCGATGTAACGGCTCGCCAGTCCGGGTTGCAGCTCGGACAGCAGCTGCCAGGACACCATCAAGGCATACAGTTCGTCCGGTGTGAACCACAGGCCCGGCAGCTCGTAACGCCGGCCAGGGCTGTCGTCGTATTGCCAGCCGTTGCACGTTCTGTCATAAGCCAGCGGTGCGTTCATGTCATCGCGCAGCGCGTGTACCAGTCGGCGCGCGGTGGATTCTGAACAGGTCATTTCTTCGCAGATGATCCGTAGCGGCACCGGCCGACGACGCTGGCTGAGGAGGCGGTGTAGTTCGAACAGTCGCTGAAGTTTGTTCATGTACCCCGGTGTTCTTCCCCTGTCATCTGCAAGATCCTGTCTATGAGTCCAGACGACAGGTGATATCCTTTTGTGCGCAATGTCTCCAGCAAGGGAGCCACCTCAGGGATACGATTCATCTGCCTGGCTTTGATCAGCACGCCTCCGGTACCGATGACTCGCAGACCCAGGTAACTGGCGGCACGGCGTGCCAGTTTGTCATCCACGAGCACAGCGCAATCCAGCGTGAGCGCAATGGATATAGCGGATTGTTCACCTATCCCCAATGAGGATGATAAACCCTCCAGTGGCGCGTCATTCGATACCTGCACCGTCAACACACCCTCGTCTACCGCAGACTTTATCATCACCGCATCGGGCCGAGAGGGGATGTACAGGCATTCCTGCAATACACTATCCGGCACAATAATGCGCCCAAGAATCTCCGCTAACAGTGAAAGCCGATCCAGATGCGCAAACGCAATCAGCGGCCCGGCATCGGCGACGACGATCTCAGCCAATCGCTTCCAGTTCCTGATCCAGCTCTTTGGCCGGATAGTGAACGCTGGGGATGCCTACCTTGCCCAGATAGTCGATAAACTCAGGTATCGAGCAACCTGCGAAGCGGGCTGCCTTGCCAAGGCTCAGGAGATCATCTTGAAAAAACCGGGCTGCCAGTACGAACAGGACGCCGGATGTCACAACCTCCTCACTAAAAGGGACCGCAATAAATACCGGCTTGCCGTGTTTGGTTACGACAGAGAGTTCACCCGACTCGGCATCGCGAATCAGCTCGCCGGTACGTTCGCGTAAATCTCTTACTGTGAAAGTATCCATTGGAATCACTCTGGAATTAAATTGTGCCATCAAATGATAGCACAATTTAATTCCTCTGTATTACTCAGTAAAAGCCCTTAGTGCAGTTTAAATAACGGGTTAAGCCTATTCATGCGCCCCAAGTTTGTATATTGAAATGAATGACGTTTCGTATTACAATTTGTATTGATTATAGCATACATTTGGCTGGACAATCGATGAGCACCCTGAGCCTGCGTATACCGGACGACCTCGACAAGCAGCTGGAGGAAGAAGCCTCCCGCGAAAACAAATCACGCTCGGAACTGGTGCGTTACGCTGTCGCCGACTATCTGACGCGCAAGGAAAAGGAGCGCTTTCTGGGAGATTTCGTGGCGGAAGCCCGGGCGGGTTACGCCAACACCGAACTCCGTCAGGACGCACAGGCCATTGCCGATGACTTCCTGCCGGTTGAAAACGAGGCACTGGATACCCCCACCGATGGCAAGTGGTGGAAGTAGTGCGGCGGGGTGAGGTCTGGGTTGCCAATCTGAATCCATCACGAGGCCGCGAGGTCAGTAAAATTCGGCCGGTGCTGATTATGCAGGATGACGAACTCACGGCGGCAGGCACGCCGATGATTGTTATCCTGCCGCTGACAACCCGTGTTAATACTGCATTCAGCAAGTGGCGCATTACTATCCCGGCGCGTGATCGCCTGCTAAAAGACTGTCAGGTCATTGTCGACCAGCCCCGCGCGCTTGATCGAACGCGCATTGGCGAAGGCCCGCTGACCTGGCTTGGCGATACGGAAATGGCGGCCGTTGAGCGAAGCCTGAGCGCCATCTTTGGACTCTGGTAACGTATTCGGGGAGCGCTAACGTTTATTGACTGTGGCCGATCAACCGCGAAGGACGCGAAGTAAAACACCTGTTTTTTGATGCAGGAGACAAGGAAGTCTCGGGTATCGGCAATATGAAGTTGTCACTCGGTGGCATGCCAACTATCGGCACGCTGGACAACGCCAACGTCCGTCACTAACGGGTCAAGTCCGGCCTTGTCGCTGTTACAAAATGACAAGGCCGGGCCATTGTTCTATTCAATCGTCGTCATCGTGGTGACGACGGCGGCCTTTCCGGTCGAGATTGTATACGCGCAAATCTTTGGCCACGCTGATACGTCCCCGATAACCGGCCTGACGGATACTGCGCTTGACCTCGTCCAGGGTCCGCTCGGTGATCGCCGTGATATGCGATAAAACCAGATGCTTCACACCGGCGTCGCGTGCAACCTCCCCGATCCGGGTGGGGGTGGTGTGCAGTTGGGAAAACGGCAACCCGGTTGAGTCCAGGATAGCGGTGTCATAAATCAGCAGGTCGGCATCACGGGCGATTTCGATCATGTTGCTGTTGGCGGACAGGGATGTGGTATCGCCTGAATAGACGACGCTCTTGCCATCGTATTCAACACGAAACGCCAGCGACGGGGCCGGGCCGTGCGGTACGCCGACCGCCTTGATCACGACGCCGTCCTGGTCGTAAATCGTCCTTACTCCAAGTGTGTTGTCGTGCTCGATGCTCTGGACGGCATAGTTGAAGGGTATGTGGCCAATCACCCGGGCGAAGTCATTCAGATAGGCTTCAATACCGGTGCCGGCGTCAAAATGTGCATCGATGAACCTGGATGTGGTCGGGAAGCGCAGCGCCGGTGGTGGGGCATTCGCGGGCGCTTTGTTTGGCCCGAAGAACTGCAATACCTGGGAGGGGTCGCGCGGGAAGCCGGCCAGGCGGTTATGGAAAAACAGGGCTTTGACAATCGGATCGATATCGCCGACGTGGTCAACGTGCAGATGACTTAACAGAACCAGCTCCAACTGATCACCGGTTCTATTCGCGCCGATCATCCGCTCCAAGCTCCGGTATAACACGCCGCATGAATTCGTCAAACAATGGCACGGTAAAAGCCATGTTGCCGTGAGACGGGCTGTAGATCATGCCCTTTTTAATCAGATTTGCCCGGGTTGGCCCCAGACTGTTGATTTTTACCTTCATGAGTTCCGCTATATCGCTGGTACGTTGGGGGCCGGAACCCAGGCACGCCATGGCGCGAAGAAACCGCTTCTCTCCGGGTGTAAGTCGATCAAAGCGAACCCGAAAGAAGTTCTCATCGAGACGATGGATTACTGTCTCTGATGCATTTTGAACAACAGCGAGATCAATCGGGGAGAACTCGGCACGGTTCCATGCCTGATAGCCCCACTCCTGCAGGAAGTAGGGATAGCCCTGAGTCAGTCGGAATATTTCCTGGAGGGCCGCCTTTTCAAAGCTAACCCCGTATTCCTCTACCGGGTCTTGCAGAGCCTTGATTGAATCAGGCTCGGAAAGTGCGCCAATATCGGGAAAACTGAAAAGCCGTTCAGCATAGGACTTGGATTCTCCCGCCAGCCCAGGGAGGATAGGAAGACCGGCGCCCAGCAGAACCAGGGGCAGTTGGCGTTGCTGCATTTTATGCATGGCCATGATGAGCGCACTGAGTTCTTTCTTTTTTAGATATTGAATCTCGTCTATGAGGATGGCGACACAGCTTCCACGCTCTGTTGCAGCTTCCGCCACGGCAGTGAAAAGGCTGGGCAAATCAATCTCGAGATCACCACTGTCCGCTGTGCCAATTTCTGGATCGATATCCAGCCCAAATTCAACATCGTCTACTTTTACCTTAATTGCACCGATGAAACTTTTCAAAACGGCCAGGCCCCTGCGCACCTTGTCCCCAGCGCCCGCCAATCGATCCAACTCGTATAATAACCGTCGCAAGTGAGGCACCAACAAAACACCCAGCGACTTGTTTTCGTGAACTTCAACAAGGATCGCGCGATACCCGTCTGCCAGCGCAATACGCTCCATTTCATTGAGCAAGACAGTTTTACCAACACCACGAAGCCCCGTCAGCAAGATGCTTTTCTCTGGTCTTTTTTGTTTGACCCGGCCCAACAGAATGCGGGTTTGTTCGAGAACTTCTTCTCTTCCTGCGAGCTCAGGCGGGGGAGTCCCGGCACCGGGTGAAAATGGGTTTTTGATAGGATCCATCAGCGCACCTCTAGCGGGATTCCAACAGATTATAGCTATTTATAGCCATGTATAGCGCCATTAAGCTATACATGGCTATAAATAGCTATAATTAATTCATTAAAAACCTTATCTAATCAAGACGCCATGGATCAGGACCAGCCTTTCAATGGGCACAACCTCCATACCCTGGCTGATGTACTGGCAAGGGAAAGGTGCGTTTTCTGGAAGATTTTGTGGCGGAAGTAGTGCGGCGGGGTGAGGTCAGTAAAATTCGTCTGTTTTCTGATGCAGGAAACAAGGAAATTTCGGGCATCGGCAATATGAAGTTTTCACTCGGTGGCATGCCAACTATCGGCACGCTGGACAACGCCAACGTCCGTCACTAACGGGTCAAGTCCGGCCTTGTCGCTGTTACAAAATGACAAGGCCGGGCCATTGTTCTATTCAATCGTCGTCATCGTGGTGACGACGGCGGCCTTTCCGGTCGAGATTGTATACGCGCAAATCTTTGGCCACGCTGATACGTCCCCGATAACCGGCCTGACGGATACTGCGCTTGACCTCGTCCAGGGTCCGCTCGGTGATCGCCGTGATATGCGATAAAACCAGATGCTTCACACCGGCGTCGCGTGCAACCTCCCCGATCCGGGTGGGGGTGGTGTGCAGTTGGGAAAACGGCAACCCGGTTGAGTCCAGGATAGCGGTGTCATAAATCAGCAGGTCGGCATCACGGGCGATTTCGATCATGTTGCTGTTGGCGGACAGGGATGTGGTATCGCCTGAATAGACGACGCTCTTGCCATCGTATTCAACACGAAACGCCAGCGACGGGGCCGGGCCGTGCGGTACGCCGACCGCCTTGATCACGACGCCGTCCTGGTCGTAAATCGTCCTTACTCCAAGTGTGTTGTCGTGCTCGATGCTCTGGACGGCATAGTTGAAGGGTATGTGGCCAATCACCCGGGCGAAGTCATTCAGATAGGCTTCAATACCGGTGCCGGCGTCAAAATGTGCATCGATGAACCTGGATGTGGTCGGGAAGCGCAGCGCCGGTGGTGGGGCATTCGCGGGCGCTTTGTTTGGCCCGAAGAACTGCAATACCTGGGAGGGGTCGCGCGGGAAGCCGGCCAGGCGGTTATGGAAAAACAGGGCTTTGACAATCGGATCGATATCGCCGACGTGGTCAACGTGCAGATGACTTAACAGAACCAGCTCCAGCGGCGAGATATTCATGCCGCTGTCGGCGACACGCTGATAGACACCGCCACCGGCATCCATCAGGATTTTGGGTTCTCCGTCCAGGAAGAACATATAACCGGCGCTGGCACGGCCGACGGGTTGCGCGGCCGGTGCACCCGAACCGAGCACCATCACCGAAAAATCGCCGGCAACGCGCTCGACAGCAAGTTGTTCGCCGGCCTCGTGGTGCCCGGTGTCACCCGCCTGCGCGACAGACACGCCGACACAGACCAGCCCGACGGTGATGCATAGATGTTGCAGATGAGATTTAAGAGACATACTACTGGTACCTCCTTGTAGCAAACAGGGTTATTGTGGAAAAAAGCGATTCACACCTTAGCGTCTGATTGTGAATACCTGATGACGCCGCTGTGGCGCGGATCGCAGATGTAGCGTTAAGGGTCGTTTATTCAAGGCGTAATGGCAAGACATTGCGTGTTGAAAACGAGAGATTCCGGCTACCGGATCAGCCCACCGCGCCCTCGACCAGAACTGCGTGATGACTGCCTGAGGCGACTTCGACTGCCGCTGCCATGGTTTCCGCAGAGTCCGGATTCAGCACATTATCCACATGGTAGAATTCCGCACGCGCACGGTACTCGTCGATATCGACCACCAGATAACCGTTGTGTTCCAGATCCACATAACGGGTGTGCGGGTTGTTGCTGAGGGCGAACTGTTCCAGTCCTTTGACCAGTGCGGGATCGGGATCCACAAAGAACGGCGAAGAAATGGCCGGCCCGACGAACTCCACGGCGCGCGAACCCTCACCCGTCAGCGGATTGTAGCGGGTCGGGTCATAAGGGGCGGGGGCGATGTCGTGTGCCCAGGACGAATGGAAATCGCCGGTCAGGACAATCAGGTTCTCAACTTCCTGCTTTGCCATGAAGTCGAGCAGTCGCGTTCTGGCGCCTGCGTAACCGTCCCATTGGTCGGTATTCAAAGGGATGCGCATACCCGGCGGTAACCCCGGCGCTGCGACTTCCAGCTGCCCCATCATTACCTGCTGGCCCAGCAAGTTCCAGTGGGTGTCACGTTCTTCAGCGGCTTCAAGCTGCTTATAGAGCCAGTGCTCTTGCTTGTTGCCCAGCAATTGCCGGTCAATTCGGTTGATCTCGCCCAGATAAGCAATCAGTTCCTGGGGACTCACCAACAACTCCTGGCTGATCCCGTCCACCAATGCGGGTACCTGGCGTTCACGGCCGAACAAACGCGTGTCCAGCATATCCAGCTGAACCAGGTCACCAAAACGAAAGCGCCTGAATATACGTCCTGCGCGCGACCGGCGATGAAACGGGTCGCGAATCGGCAACCATTCAAACCAGGCCCGACGCGCTGCGGCCTTGCGCACTTCCCAGTCGCCTTCTCCGGGCTGATGATTCTCTGCGCCGTCCTTGTAAGCATCGTTGGCGAATTCATGATCATCCCACACGACGATCCAGGGATGCAGACGGTGTGCTTCCTGCAACTGATAGTCACGCCGGTACTGCGCATAACGGGTACGGTAGTCACCCAGTGCGACGGTTTCGGCGTTGGGTTGAGGAATCCGGCCGATATCGGTGCCGTCGCCGAAGGTTCCATTGCCGTACTCATAGATATAGTCACCGACATGCACGATAGCGTCGAGGTCTTGTTGTTGCGCCAATAAGGCATAGGCGCCAAAAAATCCTGCCGGAAGATTCGAACAGGACGCCAGACCGAGGCGCACGCGTTCGGTTTCCGACGGCAAGGTGCGGGTACGTCCAAGCGGCGATGCTTCACCCTGGGCGTAAAACTGATAATAGTAGGTCTTGCCCGGGCGCAGACCGAAGGCATCGAGTTTGACCGTATAATCAGAATGCCGTGCAGCAACACCGTGGTATCTTCCCACCACTTCACGCAGGTAAGGGTCGGTGGCCACTACGCATTTGACCGGAATCGCGTGTGTGTCCGTGCCGGGCGTCACCCGAGTCCAGAGAATCACGCGCCTGCGTAGCGGGTCACCACTGGCGACACCGTGCCGGAAAGCCGGTCCTGGCAACAAGTCCTCGGGATGTGGAACCCACACCTCGGTCGCTGCCAGTACGCTCGGTGCCGCAACGCCTAACGCTGCGGTACCGGCCAGTATTTCGAGAAATTTTCTGCGTGAAAAATCCATCGTATTACCCTGCAAGTCGTCTGTTTCGGAACCCGACGGGTGGATGCACCTCGGCACGCCACCCGCCCCCCTGACACATCGCTGGAATTACAGATCCATGCAGTTGGCGTAGTAACTGACGGTCGCCGGCCAATCGGAGAAAATACCGATGATGCCGACCTGCTTCGCTAATACGTCCAGCGCTTTATACATATCGCTGTCTTTCTTTACCGCCGCACCGATGGTCTGGTAATACCAGGTTGTATTGCCGTTCTTGTCCGTCGCGCCATGAGTCAGATCAGAACGCTCGAATGTCCAGGTGATAATTTTCAGACCGGCTGCACGAGCCGCTTGTGCATACACCGAAGGGATGATGTTATTGTCCGCGTCCAGTGCGAGCAGCATCCACATGGGCGGCGCAATGATTTGTACGCCGTCGGCAACCAGCTCATCCATGGTCGGCGACCAGGTGGCGGGGTTGGTATGGTCAAAGGTCGGATCGTCGTAACGTCCGTCCAGCCATACCGCCTGCTGACCAAAGCCGGGGTCGGCCTGTAACCAGTATTCGATATCCGCCAGGTTGAATGACTGTGCAAATACTTTTTCGGGTGCCACACCGGCCGCCGTGTATTCGTCAATCATCTGTTGTGCGTAATCCTGTTGGGTGTAATCGCCCTGGTAAGGCATGGCTACGCTGGGTGTTTTCAACTCAGGGGTAAACTTGACGCCGAGCTGTTTGAACAGATCGATGCTCTCGGCGTGACTGAGCACGGTACCAGGACCGGTGTAGGCATCGGTGCGCCAGCCGGGGGTACCTTTCAGATAGTCTGCAACGGTCGTGGCATTGCGATTGGCGCCGTCCATTTTGCCTTTCAGCGTCTTGAACTCTGCCAGTGTGATATCGCTGGTGCAGCACTTCGCCGATGCCGGCACCAGCGTTTTACCAGTCACCGGATCGATTACCGCCGGCGTAAAACCCTCGGAACAACTAGCGGCCAGATCGGTTTCCAGGATGTTGGTGGTGTTCTGAAGATCACATTGCGAATGCCGGCAAACCAGCTCACGATCTTTGGTAAAGATCACATCACATTCCACAATACCGGCGCCCATACGCGCAGCGGCCTGGTATGACTCTTTGGTGTGTTCGGGAAACTGCATCGATGCGCCGCGATGACCGATGGTGAAATCGGTCTTGTAGAAGGGGCCTTCGCTGCATTGTTGAAGTTTGCTTTTCAACGCACCTTCGTCCATGCCTTCGATCAGGTAGAACGGGCGTGGGCCCAGTTGTATGGTCGATTCACCTGGCTTGAATTCGCCGTGTTTTTCCGACCTTTCCGCAGCGTGTCGATGATTTTCACCCCGTTCGGAATGCTCGGCGAACGCGACACTACTGTAGGACTGAACGGCGAGTACGGCGGCGGCCAGTGCGATTGATTTATAACTGGTGATATACATGTGTGAAACCTCCTGTCGTTGTTTATTGAAGACCAACCTGAAATCAATTAGCAGTTTTGAAATTGAAATTCTCTAGGGTGCAGACTGAATGCGGCCTTCTATTCCCGCGGTAAACGGTTGTGGCAGACCTTTCAGGTAGTCGATAAGGGCATCCAGATCGACCGGACCAATGCGACGATTCGTCCCTGTTGGTAACACCGAGAAGTTATCCCCACCGGCCGCCAGGAAGCTGTTGACGGTTACCGTGTAGACCGTAGCCGCATCCAGTGGCTGTCCATTGATCATGACGCTGGCAGCTACCACGGTATTGTCACGAAAATCAGCGGGATTATTCTCCTGCCAGGTGTAACGGATACCCGAAGTTTTCAGCACTCGTGCAAACGGCTGCCCCGCCCACTGTTGATTTAGCAGCTGCAGGATCTGGGCACCGTTGAGATCCATTTTCACCAGATCATTGTTGAACGGCTGCACGGTGAACAGATCCCCCCAGATCACCTGCCCCGCCAGAATATCGGCCCTGATGCCACCGGGATTCATAAATGCAACGTCGGTAGCCATGGCGCTTCGTTGCGCATCGGCAATAAGATTCCCCAGCGCCGATTCACCCGCTGCATTTTCGGCTCGAAGAATATCGGTAGCGGCCTGGCCAATAACCCGTTCGACCAATGGCTTGACGGCGGCTGACGCTTTTGCGACCAGCTCGGCGACCTGTTGATCCGGCTCCAGCCCCGGCCCCTGATCGCCCCAGGTCGTCAGTATTTCTGCTGACTTTTCGACAATATCGTGGGTCTCTGGATCAATCGCAACATCAATATCGGCATAGGCTGTCGAACGCGAAAATGCCTGTGTCACCAGAATCAGCTTGCCGTTTTTGTTCGGCATCAAGGCATTGGTGAAGCGGTGCCAGTGGCCTGCCACCACGATGTCGATTTCATCGTCCAGGGCAGCGATAATGGGTCCGATCGACCCACCGACATCGAGTGCATCGGCGCCGGTCGGCCCGCTGAAAAAGTTCTGACTGGTACCCTGGTGGATGGTCACCACGATGGCGCGGACACCGCGTTTTTTCAGTTCCGGCACGTAACTGTTAATCGCTTCCGCTTCGTCGAGAAATTTCACACCGGCTACACCGGTAGGCGTTACGATGGTTGGCGTTTCCTTGAGAACCGCACCGATAAAAGCGACCGGCATGCCGTGCACACGCTTGATTACGTAAGGCGGCAATATCGGGCGACCGGTTTTTTCGTCAACCACGTTGGCAACCACATAGGGGAACCGCGCTCCGCGGTAGTTGGCATCCAGGAACGGACCGTTGGGGTGAATGCCGCCATTGATAAGACGAAACATCTCGCCAACGCCTTCGTCAAACTCGTGATTGCCCAGCGTCCCTACCAGGTTGCAGCGCGGATCGAAACGTTCATCGTCGAGGTCACCGTAGCCCACCCCATGACTTGAATCCTTTCGCTCGTTCCTCTCATCGTCATCATCATCTTCGTCTTCATTCTCGGCATAGCTGCAATATTGATTGGTCAGCATATTCAGGAAGGTGATGGAGGGTTCATCTTGCAGCAACGCAGACACCGGCGGACTGGCGCCGACCTGATCGCCGGCGTGTACGATAAAGGCGCCATTTTCAGACTGCGCCGATTCCGAGCGCAGGTAGCTGGCCAGCACTGATGCACCACCGGCCGGTCGGCCAAACAGGCGTCTGGGTTCGAGTTGTCCGTGGAAGTCGTTGAAGCCAAGTATTTTGAAGCGCACCCAATCGGCAGGATTCGCAGCGTCCTCATCCCGCCAGTAAGTGCGGGCAGCTGCCTGGGATCGGAGTTCCAGGCTGTCGTGTTCCAGGTGCTCGCACAGAGCGGCATCTTCATCGCGAGCATGGTCGCTTTCTGAAGCGAATACCGCTGTACTCGAAACAATACTCAGAACGGCGACAACCATTAGCTTATGACCGGTACGGTTAACACTTGGCATATTATGTCTCCCTGCTGGTTAGGCGATAATAGAGACCTACGCTAGCGTCGTAGCATGACGGAGCGATGTCATATTGATGACCGTTCCGTTTTGGTTTGCCACTCTGTGTATTAAGTTTGTTTTACATAACGTACACCGATGTAATGCCTGAGGTGGATACCGCTGATGCGCGCACTTACCCGATACTATTGCCCATCAACAAAGCCCGCACATGCGCAACACGCTGGCAAATAACGGGGATGATATTTTGCGCAATAAATTCGCGTTCCGCTTCGAAAAAACCGTCATCGGCAAGCAGCTTGTCTGCTGCAGCTTCCACACGTTCGGTCAAA
>ENA-ORDP01001773-ORDP01001773.1-marine-sediment-metagenome-genome-assembly--contig:-NODE-1773-length-11334-cov-2.164288_pt1 | contig 11334 bp, 10 predicted proteins | sample MGYA00248627_ERZ508539 | MGnify/ENA primary metagenome ERZ508539 (study PRJEB26208, sample SAMN05571518) | marine sediment metagenome | biome: deep sea; feature: Hydrothermal vent; material...
GGTGCATTTGCACAAGCGATTACCATAGTCGGAAAATTTTTATAAGTGAAAGAATAGGATATCATGACAAACTTTGATCAGCGCAATCAAAGCGTCACGACGCAGTACAATGCTGAGACAATTCATATTCATCCTTCGATTTCTCCCGAAGTCGTTGCGGATTTGCAGAAGATCCTCCACGTCAAAGACAAGGTCATCAATCGATTACTGCAAACCCTTGATGAAAATGAGGTGGCGCTTGAAAACCGTGGATCTAGACTGCGGGAATTGGCCCAAAAATATAAGGAGATCGAAATACGTCTTTCAAAACGTGGGGAGACGGACATCCTTGCCGCAAAGGCAAAAGAAAAATTGGATGAAGGCGATTTGGAAGGTGCTGAGACCTTTCTCCTTCAGTCGTTACAGCAGAATTTAAAAGCCATTACCGAAAGAAAAAAAGCCGCCGCAGGAGATGCCTTTGAACTGGGCAGTATTAAAGAATTGCAACTGGACTACCACGGCGCTTTGCCCTTTTATGAACAAGCCGTCGAACTCGAACCAACAGAAAGTAATTGCCTAAATCGGTTTGGACTTCTTCTACACACATTAGGCGACTATGATCGGGCGATTGATTGTCATACGAAATCTCTAGATATCGGTGTGAAAGTTTTGGGGGAGCAACATCCACAGGTCGGTCGCAATTATAATAATCTTGGCTTCGCGTGGCATGAAAAGGGTGACTACGACCAGGCGATTGATTTCCAGACTAAGTCTCTGGATATCAACATGAAGATCTTGGGCGATGATCACCCCTAGGTTGCGCTTAATTATAATAATCTCGGTTGGGTTTGGGATGCCAAGAAGGAATACGGAACAGCCATTGAATTTTACACCAAGGCCCTCAAAATTTTTGAGAACAGACAGGACAAGAATCACCCCAATACAAAAGTTATGCGGAAAAACCTAGAGGCCGCACAGGCAAAGTCACGCAGCGGAAAAAGTAACACTTAAAAATAACCCCTTTGTTTTTATTTCGAGTTTTCTTTCAATAAACCCAAAGCCACCGCCTCAGCCATCTTAATGCCATCGACTGCCGCCGAAAGAATCCCCCCCGCATATCCCGCGCCTTCACCTGAGGGATAAAGCCCCTTTGTATTCACACTTTGAAAATTGTCTAAGCGTTTGATACGAATAGGGGAGGAGGTGCGTGTTTCGATTGCCGTGAGTAAGGCGTCGTCCATGGCAAAACCCTTTATTTTTTTGTCGAAGACCGGCAGGGCTTCTCGAATGGCTTCGATGGCATAATCCGGCAGACTTTTGTTGAGATCACATAAATGGACACCGGGAGTGTACGAAGGCAAGATGGCACCCAATGCGGTCGAGGGCCTCTTTTTAAGGAAATCGCCCACGCGTTGTCCTGGCGCATCATAGGTTTCGCCGCCCAATTTAAAAGCCTGTTTTTCCCAATGGCGTTGAAAATCAATACCCGCGAGCGCATTTTCGGGGTAGTCCTTTGGGGTGAGCCCCACAACGATGGCGCTGTTGGCGTTTCTTTCGTGACGAGAATATTGGCTCATGCCGTTGGTGACGATGCCGCCGACTTCGGAGGCCGCCGCAACGACGGTGCCACCCGGACACATGCAAAAGCTGTAAACCGATCGGCCATTTTTGCAGTGATGTACGAGTTTATAATCGGCTGCCCCTAAAAGCGCATGCCCGGCTTGCGGGCCGAAACGATCCTGGTCGATGAGGGATTGTGGGTGTTCGATGCGAAAGCCGATGGAAAACGCCTTGGCTTCGATAAAAACGCCTTGTTCAAATAACATTTGAAACGTATCGCGTGCGCTGTGACCGAGCGCTAAAATAACGTGGGTACTTTTGAAGGATTCCCCGTTGGCAAGTTGAAGGCCTTTTATTTGTCCCTTTTCAATCTTCAAACATTCAACACGGCTTTTGAAGTGAATTTCGCCGCCCAGTGCTTCAATCGTCGCCCGCATTTTTTCGACAATACCAACAAGTTTTAAGGTGCCGATGTGGGGTTTATTGATGTAAAGAATTTCTGGCGGCGCACCGGCCTTTATGAATTCCTGAATGACTTTTCGGGCGCGATATTGCGGGTCTTTTATTTGGCTGTAGAGTTTTCCATCTGAAAAAGTGCCTGCCCCGCCTTCTCCAAATTGCACATTGGATTCGGGGTCGAGCTTACCTTTGCGCCAAAAAGCAAAGGTATCCACCGTGCGCTCCCGCACGGTTTTGCCGCGCTCAAAGACAATCGGACGAAAACCCATCTGCGCCAAAGTCAGCGCCGCAAAAAGACCGCAAGGCCCGGCACCGATGATGATGGGGCGTGTCTTTAATTGGAGTGGCGCTTTTGCGACAAAGTGATACGACATATCGGGTGTTTTACGAATGTGTGAATCTAAATGATGCGACTTGAGGATAGATGTTTCCCTCTGTATTTGTACGTCTACTGTATAAATAAAGGCGATTTCTCCTCGCTTTCGAGCGTCAGAGCTGCGTTTAAGCACGGTGTAGTCCATCAGTGCATCGGAAGAAATGGAGAGTTTTTTGAGGATGGCGGTTTTTAGGTCGTCTTTGTGGTGATCAATGGGGAGTTTAATATTGCTCAGTCGAATCATGGTTTTTTTTAAGTATTAGACTTTAAATAAACGTCATTCCCGCGAAGGCGGGAATCCAGAGTCATTAAATCGACCTCCGCAAGCCTTTTAAATGTTGTCTGTTTGTCCATCGCGTACTTTCCTGGATTCCCGCCTTCGCGGGAATGACGTTTATTCAGTCTGTGTGTGAACACAAGGGCCTAAACAGGCTGTGCAACATGGAAGGGAAGCTTATGGTCTTTGCGCTCGCGTGTTACGAAAAAATATCCAACCACTGCTCAACAGCGCTTCTTTCTGCGGGTTTTGAAATCCCTAAAAAAATGCCTTTTTTTTCTGTGGCGATCCAAAGGGCTTTTGAATTTGTCGTGATGACCTGATTGACTTGGGCCTCAAAGACGATGCCTTGTTCATCTTTCGCCTGCTGCCAGCTTGATCCGTCATTATCGCTCCAATAAAGACCTTGTTTTGTTCCTGCATAAAGGACGTCGTTGTTATGGGGGTCACTGGCCAAAGACAAGATCTTTGTCCCGCTCGGCCCGTCTGATTTGAATCTTTGCCAGGTGCCAGTCAGATCTTCTTGCCAAAGCTGTTGATCACTCAGGGCAAGCAGACCTTTTTGAGGACGCCACAACATCAGGCGAAATGTGCCTTCTTCTCTGCTTAGCATTTTTTCCCAAGGGCCTTCAGATGTTTTTGCCCAAATATGATGGGCATTTGCAGCGTAGACGCTTGTATCGGAAACGACAATGGAGTGAATCGCCTCTGATCCAAGGGCTTCAATCTTTTGCCAGGTGTCTCCGTGATCGAGAGAATGGTACAAGCCATCTGCGAGACCCAAATAGACATGGCTCTGTGTATCGGCTGCGATGGCCTTGCCCTCGGCTGTGGGTGCGGTCTGAAGCGCGTTCCATTGATGCCGACCGATTTGCCGACGGTAAACGCCCGCCTCACTGAGGGCAAAGATGTAGGTGTGACTGCGGGTGAGCGCATGAATACTGAGATTCACCAAACCCATGTTGTGTGACATCCAGTGTTCATCTTGGTAGTTGATATAGGTTCCCTTGCCTGCTGTTCCGATGGTAATTTGGTTTTCACCATAAGAGAGGGTGGTCATGGCAGAAATAATGAGCGTGTCGTGTAGGGCTTGCCAATCACTGCCAATTTTTCCAGAATAGAGGCTGTCCGAAGCGCCAACAAAAAGTGTCCCGCTGGGACTGACCGAAAAAGAGTGGGTTTGAAGATCGTTCATCCCATCTTGTAATGCTTGCCAGTCTTCACCTCCATTTTTACTGTAATAAACGCCTAAGCCTGTCCCGGCGTAGAGGATACCGTTATTGTCAGTGGCCAGTCCTCGAATCGAATAATTTTCCAGTCCGGTATTGACGTGTTGCCATGTGGCTCCGCGGTCGGCACTGCGAAAAATTCCGGCGGCCATGGTTCCGGCAAAAAGCACCTCATTTTGATCAAAAAGTAAGGTGCGAATGACACGCTCTTCAAGTCCCTTAAAGGCAAAACCATTGACGATGGAGTACCACTTTTCTCCCTGAGCCTCACGTTTGAAGACGCCGATGCCTTGTGTGCCGACGTAAAGGTTTTGATCTTTGTCGATGGCGATGCTTTTGATTTGAGTATGGTCAAGACCTGTATTGAAGGCTTCCCACGATTGTCCTTGGTTTTTACTTCTGTAGACTCCTTTTCCTGTGCCGGCTAAAAGATCACCGGCGGGAAGAATGGCGAGCGTCGTGACATCGGTTTTTTCCAGACCCTTGTTGACCGAGATCCAGGACTCGCCGTGATTTTCACTCATAAAAAGGCCTGCCCGAATGGTTCCCGCAAATATTTTTCCGTCCTTTAATACAAAGAGGGTTGAGATAAATTTGTCACGCAGGCCACGATTGATGGGTCGCCAGCTTTTACCCTGATCGTACGATTTAAAAAGCCCTCCGCCAAAGGTTCCGACATAAATTCCGCCGTCGATGCCTGTGGCTGTAGCCTCAATGGGATCAATACCAAAAGGCCCCTCCGTGCTGTAAAGCGTCACCCCTTCTCCGGGCGGTATGTGACCGGGGCGTAAGGTCAGGGAGTCTTCAAAGGGAACAGGCAGGCTTTTGGGCGGATTAAAAATCGTTCCAACAAGGACTAAAATGGTGACAAGAATAAGGCCTAAAAATGCTTTTTTGACGGTCATCACTGGCTCTCTTCAGGGGGGTCGGTTTTTGGTTTTTTTCCTAAGATCTTAATGACGAAGATGCCAACTTCGTACAATAGAATCAAAGGCAGGGCCATCAAAAACTGGTTAAACATATCGGGAGTGGGTGTGGCAATGGCGGCCACGACAAAGGCTCCCAGTATCGCAAATTTTCTATTTTTTCTTAAAAAATCTTCTGTGAGCAGCCCAAATTTCGAAAGCAAGACCATGACCAGTGGCAATTCAAAAATCAAACCAAAAGCCAAGAGGATTTTGAGATTGAAGTCAATGTAGTTTGAAACCGAGAGCATGGGAATGATGCCGGAGTCTCGACCGTAGTTCACCAAAAATCGAATGGCGAAGGGCAGGGCGACAAAATAAGAAAAGGCAATGCCGACAAAAAAGAAAAGGACTCCAAATCCAAAAAAAGGCCAGAGGATTTTGCGTTCCCGTTTGACCAAACCCGGGGAGACAAAAAGCCAAACTTCATAGAGGATAAAAGGGAAGGCACAAAGAAGACCAAAAAAAAGTGCGATTTTAAGGTCAGCCCAAAAAGCTTCGGCGGGAGAGAGAAAGACCAGATCGATATCAATCGGACGCTTAATCCAGGCAATGAGGGTCCCCGCAAAATAAAAAGCGGTTCCTGCTGCAATGACCAGGACGGCAACTGATCGTACCAGTCTTGAACGAATTTCCTGCAGGTGCCCGGACATCGGCATTTCTGCCGCGTCGTTAGGCGCTTTCCTCTTTCGCACCTGCGTCTTCCTTTTCAGTCTGTTTTTTAAATGAAGGTTTTTCTTCTTTTATGGGGAGCATTTCTCCAGAAGAAACGTCTTCTTTTTCAAATTCTTCACGAAGCCCGTCGGTTGCGCGACGTAATTCATAAAATCCCTTGCCCAGGGAGCGCGCCAGTTTGGGCAGTTTTTCCGGGCCGACAACAACAAAAGCAATCACTAAAATAACAAGCAGTTCTGGAATGCCGATGCCAAACATTTATTTGAAATCGACCTCTCCGGTGTCTTGGTAGCGTCTGAGCATTTCTTCCATCCTATCTTTTGCGGCAAGTTTTTCTTTTTGAACCGTTTTTTTATGGATTTCTTCCTCTGGACTTAAAAGTTCTCTGCGGCCAAAGGCTTCGAGCGTTTCTTCCAGTTGCAGATGTGATGCTTCCAAACTACGAAAACGGTAATTTTTTTCACGTAAAACAGTGCTGGCATTTGAATCTTGTGTCATCATTTCCCCTCCATCGTTGAGATCTGACTTTCATTCATATTGCCTTCAAGCGATCTATCTCGTGTTTATAACATCGTATGAATTTATTTTAATTTTTCGCTGTTTTTCAATTTCTTGTTTTGTCTCTGTTTCAGAAAACGGCTGGATCTCTTTGAGCGCACATCCTAATAATAAGGCGTTTTCTTTCGGTTTACAATAATAGTTTTTCCGAAGGCCGATTTGGCGAAACCCCATTTTTTGATAAAGTGCCTGTGCAGCTTCATTAGAGGCACGGACTTCAAGAATGACACGAAGGATTCCTTTTTCTGTCGCTGTTTTGAGTACGTGTTGAATCAGTTGTGTGCCCAGCCCCTGCCGTCGCCATGCAGGATGCACACCCAGATTGAGTAGGTGCAGCTCGTCCAGCATGAGACGCACAAAAACCTGGGCAACGATTTTCTCCCCTTCTCCGGCCCGAACGATCGTCGAAAAGGCAACAGGGTTGTTAAAGAGCTCCGCGAGCATCATGCCTTCTGTCCAAGGACGAGAAAAAGAGGCGTGTTCAATCACCATCATTTCGTCTAGGTCTGATATTTCGCCCCTTGAAAAGTGAAGTTGTGTCAATAAGCTGTCCATGGATGTGTTCTATTTTACCCTCAGAGACCTTCCTTTTCAACACTAGCCGAATGTCGTTCTTAGGAAGACTCTGCTGAGGCGGCATTTTATTTTATTGTATGAGGATGTTTTAGACCTTTAAGAGATATTGGTGTTGTCAATATCAAGGGCTTGACAGTTTTTATATGTTGACTTATCATGTGCGCGGTTTTTGATTCTAATATTTCTAGTTAGTATACAATTCATCTAGGGTATCTACAGAGTTGTCGATACCCTAGGAAGGCGAAGATGCCATAACCCTATTTTTAAACCAGGGCTATGGCATTTTTTTTTATTTTATCGCGGCTTTCACTGAACAAAAGGAGAAGAAAAGAAAAATGGGAAAGAATAAGAGAAATTTCCGCTTTATTTTGTCCGCAATGCTGGTGCTTCAAGTGGCGATGTTTGCAAGTCTTTCTTCCAAAGCCCATGCGGGTGGAAAGATTGATATTGGCGATAATCGTTCCATCAGTCTGGGTGTTGGACTGAGGAATAGTTTTACAACGGCCGAAGATGGTGCGCCGAATGGCACAAGTAATTCCAAAGATTTTAATCTAGAGAGCTTCCGTCTGTATATCGGAGGACAATTTAGTGAAATGATTTCGTTTGAATTCAACAGTGATTACGATAATACACCAACCGGAACGGAAGAGATGCGCGTCCTGGATGCGGTGATTAAGTTTGCATTTACCGAAACATTTAATATTTGGGCAGGACGTTTTATTCCGCCCAGCGATCGCTCAAACTTAAGTGGTCCTTATTACCTGAATGCCTGGGATTTTCCTCTCGTTCATAAATATCCGGCCATCTTCGCGGGTCGGGATGACGGTTTGGCGATTTGGGGCCAGATCGATGGCGGTAAGTTCAAATATCAGATTGGTGCTTTTGAAGGAACAGGTGATGTCCCCGGCGGTTCAAACCAAAGCGACGCCTTACTTTATGCCGGACGCCTGACACTCAATTTACTTGACCCAGAACCCGGTTATTACAACAGCAGCACCTATTATGGTGGAAAAGATGTGCTCGCCATTGGTCTTGTCGGACAATATCAGGAAGATGCTAGAGGTGCCGCAGGTGCTGCCGGAAGTTTTAAGGCTTGGAACCTTGACCTTCTTTTTGAGAAAGACCTGAATGGAGCGGGTGTTGCCACCTTGGAGGGAGCCTATTACAACTACGACACTGAGAATACCACGGGTGCTGCTTTTGAAGGCGAAGGTTTTATGGGCTTGGCCAGTTTCCTGCTTCCCAACAAAGTGGGTTCAGGATCTTATGCAGGGCAACTGCAACCGATGGTCCGTTATCAGGAATTTGAATTTAAACGTTCCTCGGGTGAGCGCACGCAAACGGATATCGGTTTAAGTCATATCATTGATGGTCATAATGCCCGCCTTACGGCGACCTATAGCATCGTTGATGCGACGGGGGCGCCGACAAGAGACGTGGTCAAATTCGGTATTCAGTTCCAAATTTAATCTAAAATCAAAAGAACAAAGGTGGTTTAAGAGGACGTGCATGGACGGCTTGAGATGCAATTTGAACGATGGGGAAATAAAACCCTTGCACGCACTGTATGCCAAGCTGCGCCACTCAAAGTACTCAAGGCCTTTTATCCCGAAGGAGAATCTATTGCACATCTCTACATTCTCAATAGTACAGGTGGCATTTTGCAAGGCGACCAGATGGACATCAACATCCATCTGGTCGCAGATGCAGAAGCGGTGGTGCTTATGCCTGCGGCCACAAAGATCCACCCCTGTCCTTCAGGAGATGCCAGGCAGAGGATGCAATTCCATCTGGAGACAGGGGCCGTGCTTGAATATCTTCCTGAGCCCTTGCTTCCTTTTGCAGGAGCGGTCTTTTTTCAGGAGACTGATATTTTTTTGGAAAAAAACGTGTCCCTCTTTTGGGGCGATATTTTGGGGCCAGGACGATTGGCGAAAGGGGAGTCTTTTGCCTATCGCCTCTTTGAAAATCGTATGTGCATTCGGGATGAAGCAGGCCTGATCGCTCAGGAATTTTTTCAGATCGCACCCTCAAGTACGGCGGTTGATGGTTTGGCCGTAATGGAAGGGAAGAGCCATATGGGATCGCTTTATATGATCTGTCCAGAGGACAAAACTGAGGCTGTGCTCAAGGCCTTCCGGGAGATTGGAGAAGGTCCCGTGTATTGGGGGGCTTCGTTTTTGTCTCGTCGTGGATTGTTTGTTCGCGCCCTGGCCGATGAAACGCCGTCGCTTCAAACACTCTTTTTTAAACTGTGGGGTATTTTTCGCAAGATTGTCCTTGGACGATCCTTGCCTCCTGTCAGGAGATATTGAAAAAAAATTCAAAACATAAACACTTATCGAAGTGAAGGAGAGGATCAATGTCAGAAGAAAAAAAAGAAAATCCAGTTGATAAAATTGAAGAAATAGCCCCGTCTGGAATAGATCGGCGGAAATTTTTAAAACTTTCAGGGGCCAGCGCCTTGGGTATTGCTGCGAGTGGCCTGGTGGGGGGCTTGGCTTTTTCAAATGCCGCACAAGCCAGCGATAAAAAAGGCCCGATTAAAGTCGGTATCCTTCATTCTTTGAGTGGCACCATGGCGATCAGTGAAGTTTCGCTACGTGACGTGGTGCTCATGGCGATTGAAGAAATTAACGCCAAAGGCGGTGTCATGGGTCGAAAACTCGAAGCCGTCGTCGTCGATCCGGCATCCAACTGGGATCTCTTTGCAGAAAAAGCCAAAGAGCTGCTTTTAAAATCAAAAGTGGATGTGACCTTTGGGTGCTGGACTTCCGTCAGCCGAAAATCGGTGCTGCCCGTTTATGAAAAAAACAACGGTCTGCTTTTTTATCCCGTACAATACGAAGGGGAAGAATGTTCCCGCAACGTTTTTTACACCGGGGCTGCGGTGAATCAGCAAGCCATTCCCGCTGTGGAATACCTCATGAGCAAGGACGGCGGCGAGTACAAAAAATTCTACCTTTTGGGGACCGACTATGTTTATCCACGCACAACAAATAAAATCCTACGCGCCATGCTTTTGGCGAAAGGGGTTCCCGCAAAAAATATCAAGGAAGAATATACGCCCTTTCATCATCAGGATTATCAAACCATCGTGCAAAAAATAAAAGCCTTTTCAAGAGGCGGCGGGGCCTGTGTCATTAGTACCATCAACGGGGACAGCAATGTGCCTTTTTATAAAGAGTTTTCAAATCAGGGTTTGACCTCCGGTGATGTGCCAATCATGGCCTTTAGTGTGGCGGAAGACGAATTGCGTGGCATGGATACCTCGGCCCTCGTGGGTCACTTGGCCGCGTGGAATTATTATCAATCAGTCAAAACGCCGCAGAACAAAAAATTTGTGGCAGCCTTCAAGGCCTATTGCGAGAAAAACAAATTGCCGGGTGGGAAAGATCGTGTCGAGGCGGCCTATTTTGGGGTGTATCTCTGGAAACAAGCCGTCGAAAAAGCCAAAACAACCGATGTGGATGCCGTGCGTAAGGCCGCCTACGGTCAGGAATTTTTGGCACCGGGTGGAACGGTGAAATTGGATGCGCGAAATCACCACACGCACAAACCCGTTTTGATTGGAGAAATTCTAAAAAATGGTCAATTTGACGTGATTTGGAAATCCAAAGGACTTGTCAAACCCGAACCTTGGAGCGAATATACCAGCCCGGACAAAGGTTGTGACTGGGTTGATCATAAAGGCACCTATAAAAAAGCCTAGTGCATGATGTTGCAATTGTTCATTTTTCGTAAAAGCCTGTGGGTTGCTGTGCTGGCCCTGATTTTTTCTGTATTTTCTCCGAAAGAGATTCCTGCGCAGACTTCTATGCAGGGATCTCTTTCTCCTGTACCGGTGCATGACTTAATTTTGATGCTGGCGGATGAAGACAGTGAAGTCGTCGAAAAGGCATTTTGGGAACTGGGGAGATTGGGGGATGTCATGCTGCTTCCGACCTTAGAGGCCCTGCGTGAAGGCAGTCTTTATTTATGGATAAAACCGGATGGGGCTCGGCAAGTTGTCATTGGGCAAGAATCTCTTGAGCGCGATGGGGTCTCAGGTTACGAGGTCTTAGAGGCCTATGGTGAAAAACCGATGAGGGGGGCAGCGGGTGCGCCCCTTTTTTTGCCTGAAGATGGGCTTGAGTCCATCCGGATTAGCCGAAGGCTTCGCATTAAAATTATGCCCATTTTGGATCGTTTGCGTCTTTTTAGCCCTGAGGCAGGTCTTCGTGAGTCTGCGGCCACAAAGGTCGGGCTTTCAGGAAAGGCCGAAGCTTTGCCCCTGCTTTCAAAAGCACTGGCAAGAGAGAAAGACCGCTGGGTACGTTTTGCGCTCACGGAGGCCATAGGCCTGGTGCGTTTGGGAGACGAAGACCCCGCAGTACGCAAGGCTGCTGCGGAAACCCTGGGGCAAATTCATGCCTTGGATTCCGTACCGACCTTGGAGGCGCGTATCGAAGCCGATGCCTCAGGTGTATCAGAAGAAACCGATATTGCCGTCAAAGCTGCGATTTCCGAAGCCATTCAAAAAATCAAGGCGACGCGGCAATCTTTAAAACAACCTCTTCCCTGTCCCTTTTATGGCACGTTCCTCTCTCGCTCTTCGTTCCTCGTTCCTTTTTCGTTTTTCGTTCCTTCGTCGTTCCTTCGTTCCCTTCCGTTTCTTTCTTTTTTTCTTCAAATTTGTAG
>ENA-ORDP01001776-ORDP01001776.1-marine-sediment-metagenome-genome-assembly--contig:-NODE-1776-length-11324-cov-2.609371_pt1 | contig 11324 bp, 14 predicted proteins | sample MGYA00248627_ERZ508539 | MGnify/ENA primary metagenome ERZ508539 (study PRJEB26208, sample SAMN05571518) | marine sediment metagenome | biome: deep sea; feature: Hydrothermal vent; material...
TGCGCTGGCCAGTAATTCGGATGTTGAGCAGCGTCTGACCAACCACGATGAGGTCGAACAGCTCCTCGTATTTTCGCCGCTCCCCGGCGCTTAAGGCCGCCGCCGTCTGGCTCAAGGGGATAATCGCCGCCCTGGCCACCAGGTCGTCCTTGGCGCAGATGGAGGCGACGGAGGCGGCGATCGGATCGCGCAGGCGGTTGGCCCAGAAATCGTCCGAGATCACGTAACGTTCGTCGCCGAGCGTGGTCAGGTGGCGGCCCAGCTCATGGCACCTTACGAAGTGATCGGCGAGATCGGGCGGCCGCGCCGCGGCGATATCCTGAAACATCCTAAATCCTCGCGCCCCTTGGCGCCGCCATCATATCAGGATTTATCGCCGCCGCAATAAACTAGTGGCGCAAGAGAATGGGGCGGGATGTCAGGCTAAATCGTCCAGACCGACGCCGAGCGCGTCGGCAATCGCCCGCAGGGATTTCACGGTCGGCTCTTTCTTGCCATGTTCAATCTCGGATAGATAGGCGGCGCTGATTCCGGCCTGAACGGCGAGTTCCTTCGCCTTCAAACCACGATGCTCGCGCCAGACGCGGATGGGGCTTTCCCCGTCAAGCATCCGCTCGGTCATCTCAAAAGGAATTAGCTCGTCCTCGCCCGCATCCAGGCGGCGCTTTGCTTCGTCATAGGCGCGGACGGCGGAGAATTCCTCGGCGGCGTTCTGGAGGCGCTCAAGGTCTTCCACGGGCAGGACGGCCATCTTCGCGCCGTCTGGGGTTGTAATGAATTGGATGTTCGCCATGGTTTTCTCCTAATCCTCATAAATTCCGCCGCGGGGGCCTATGGCCAGGATGGCGAGGACATTTCCGTTGCGATCGAAAATCACCCGCCAATCCCCAATTCGCAGCTTGTATCCAGGACGGTTTTGCAGCTTGGAAACATTGTTCTTCTGGCTTTCCGGATTCTTGGCGTAGACCTTTATTTTGGCTCGAATGCGCTTTGCCGCATTGGCGGGAATCCGCCTCAAGGTTTTGTCCGCCTCTCCACCGCCTCCCCCCCTTCCCCCATTGACACGTTTCATCCCGTCGCCCATGTTCCGGGGCATGAGTATTGAGCGTTTTCAATCGGTCGTCGAGGCCGCCTGGGAGGATCGCGACGCCGTCGCATACGACACCGTTGGCGAGGTCCGCGATGTCGTGCGCGAGGTCTTGAATCTGTTGGACAGCGGCCGCGTCCGCGTCGCCGAGCGCCAAGGCGCGGGCCGGTGGACGGTCAACCAGTGGCTCAAGAAAGCGGTGCTGCTGTCCTTCCGGCTCAACGACATGGCCGTCATGTCCGGCGGGCCGGGGGGCGCTCAATGGTTCGACAAGGTTCACTCCAAGTTCGACGGCTGGGACGAAGAGCGCTTCCGCGACGCGGGGTTCCGCGCCGTGCCCAATTGCACGGTGCGCCATTCCGCCTATATCGCGCCGGGCGTAGTGTTGATGCCGTGCTTCGTCAATCTCGGGGCCTATGTGGACAGCGGCTCGATGATCGACGCCTGGGCCACCGTCGGCTCCTGCGCCCAGATCGGCAAGAACGTCCACATTTCCGGCGGCGCCGGCATCGGCGGCGTTTTGGAGCCCTTGCAGGCCGAGCCCGTGATCATCGAGGACAACTGCTTCATCGGCGCCCGCTCCGAGGTCGCCGAGGGCGTCATCGTCGAGCAAGGGGCCGTCCTTTCCATGGGCGTGTTCCTGGGCGCCTCCACCAAGATCGTCGACCGCGCCACCGGTGAGGTCCACAGGGGGCGGGTTCCGGCCTATTCGGTGGTGGTTCCGGGCGCTTTACCCAGTGATTCAGGGCCGGGATTGTACTGCGCCGTCATCGTCAAGACGGTGGACGAAAAGACCCGCTCCAAAACCTCCATCAACGATTTGTTGCGGGAATGACCTCCCCCCTGGAACTCGCCCAGGCCCTGATCCGCTGTCCCTCCGTCACGCCCGAGGACGCCGGCGTCCTGGACGTTCTGCAAGAGGCGCTGGAGGGCGTTGGATTCGCCTGCCGTCGTTTGAAATTCGAGGACGTGGACAACCTCTACGCCCGCTTCGGAAGTTCAGCGCCCAACTTCTGCTTCGCCGGGCACGCCGACGTGGTTCCGGCGGGCGGCGCGGCCCAATGGACGCATCCGCCCTTCGCCGCCGAGGTCTCCGGCGGCAGGCTTTACGGACGCGGCGTGGCGGATATGAAAGGCGCCGTCGCCTGTTTCGCCGCCGCCGCTTCGAGTTTTGTCGCCTCCAGCGACGCTGATTTCGGCGGCTCCATCAGCCTGCTGATCACCGGCGACGAGGAAGGCCCCGCCGTCAACGGAACCGTCAAGGTTCTGGAATGGATGAAGGAAAACGGCGAGGCCATGGACGTCTGCCTGGTCGGCGAGCCTTCCAACCCCAAGCAACTCGGCGACATGATCAAGATCGGCCGCCGGGGCAGCCTCAACGGAAAAATATGCGTGTACGGCAAGCAAGGGCACACCGCCTATCCGGAATTGGCCGACAATCCCATTCCCAGCCTGATGCGGATGATGACGGTCCTCAACTTCGCAGACCTGGACAAAAAGACCAAGTACTTCGAGGCCTCCAAGGTGGAGATCACCAGCTTTGACGTGGGCAATCGGGCCACCAACGTTATACCGTCCAAGGCGTGCGCCGCCTTCAACGTCCGCTTCAACGACAGGCGCACGGGCGAAAGCCTGACGGAGCTTTTAAAAAAGCGCTTCGACAAGGAGGGCGCGGTTTACGATCTGGAGGTGGACGTCACCGCCGAGCCCTTCCTTACCAGCCCCGGTCCCTTGAGCGAGCTGATTTCGGCGGCCGTCGAGCAAGTCACCGGACGGCGGCCGGATTACGGAACAACCGGCGGCACCTCTGACGCCCGTTTCATCAAGGACCACTGCCCGGTGGTGGAGTTCGGCTTGATCAGCGAGACCGCGCACGGAACCGACGAGCATGTCAACGTGGCCGACTTGGAGACGCTAAGCGAAATCTACTTGGCGGCGCTGAACGGCTATTTTAAAGTATGACGCCCCCCTTAAAGGAGATTCTTCGTTCTCTTTACGGCGCCTACCGCTTGGCCCGGGCCGACGCCGGCGGCATGACCTTTTTCAATATCTCCGTAAAGGGGTTCTGGCGCTCCTTCTTCGCGGCGGTCATCATCGCGCCTTTGTATACATTACTGCTGTACATGCGCTTCGACGCCGGCGAGGTGGGCGCCGCCGTTCCAAGGTACGTTTCGGTGGAGGTTATTTCCTACGTCATTGCCTGGACGGCTTTCCCGGTGGTGATGCTCTCGGTCGTCCGGTTCCTGGAGCGCGAGAAGAAATACCTTACCTATATCATCGCCTATAACTGGGCGGCGGTGCTGCAAAACGGGCTTTACATACCGCTGGCCATGCTGTCGGTGAACGGGATGCTGTCGGAAGAAACGGCGAGTGCGCTGAGCTTTGTGATTCTTTTATTGATCCTCGTCTACACGTGGTTCATCACCAAGACGGCCCTTGAACTGCCCACCGGCTCCGTCATCGCCATCGTCGCCCTGGATTTGGTGCTTGGCGTATTCATCAGCGTCACCGCCGAAAGCATACTGTAGGAATCTGGAAAAAAATGGTATTCTGCAACCACTGACACCATATGAACTTTGAATGAGAGAAGGCGCCATGCCCCAGCCCAACTTGGATCATAACCGGCTTTTGCTGGAGATCGAAAAGATCACCCGTCAGCACAACAGGGACGTCATCAACCCGATGATTGCCGAATTGTGCATAAATGACTTGCACCCCTTGAAAGAGCTTCTGGCCCGCGCCCGGGGGGATTACATTAAGGAGTTTTTAGACCTCGCCAAAGTGGCGGGAAACGGGTCGCCGTCGATTGAGCAGATCGACAAGCTCCATAAATTGCGCCTGACTTTCGAGGAACTGCTCGCCGCCATGCAAGCCCTGGAAGACGCCATCGAGCGTGGTTATCTGGACGTGAAGGGGGATTAGGTTTTAAAGGCGGAAATGACGAAATTGAAAAAATCCTTGAACCACCCGCCGCCGAACCATTCGTTATAAAGATCGACCAAGTAAACGTGCAGCACTTTCATGCCGACGAACAAAAGGAAGAGGGGCGTCGTTAAAAACCCCATGACGCCCACCAACAGACCGACGACGCCCCACACATACTGCCCCATGAACAGCGCCAGAATGGAGCAGATAAGTCCCAGCGGAACGAACACCACCCCATTGACGAAGATGCCGGCGAGGCCGAATCCGACGGCGAAATAGCCCATAACCGGCTGATCTTGCTTCGGCGGGGCATGGGGCGCTTGCGGCTCCGGGCGCTCCTCGGGAGCTTGGGATTTGGGGGTGAGGCTCAGTTCAATTTTTTTCATGGTGATGTAATCTAACCTCTTAATAGATCACCTTCACCAAGTATAGGCCTTCGGCCGGGACCGTGGGGCCGCCGGCGGCGCGGTCCCGGGCCTCCAAGGCGGCGCGCATGTCCTCGGCCGTCCACTTGCCTTCGCCCGCCAGCTTCAAGGCGCCGACCATGTTGCGCACCTGGTGGTGCAGGAATGAGCGCGCCTTGGCGTTGATGAAGATGCCGTCGCCTTGGCGGCGGACGTCGAGTTCGTCCAAGGTCTTCAGGGGCGATTTGGCTTGGCAGTTTGTGGCGCGGAAGGTGGTGAAGTCGTGCTTTCCCAGCAATGTCTTGGCCGCCGCGTCCATGGCGCCGGCGTCCAGCGGCGCCGGAACCCACCACTTGTAGCCGCGCTCGAGGGCCAGGGGCGAACGCCGGTTAATCATGCGGTATTCGTAAACGCGCCCGACGGCGTCGAAGCGGGAATGAAAGTCCCCGTCCGCTTCTTCGGCCGAAAGAACCGAAATCGCAGCCGGTTTTATGTGAAAGTTTATGGCGTCGCGCACGGTAGCGGCGTCGTACTCTTTGGCCAGATCGAAGTGGGCCACCTGGGCCAGCGCGTGAACGCCTGAATCCGTGCGCCCGGCACCGAGAACGGTGACCGCCTCGCCGGAAAGCTTGGCGATGGCTTCCTCCAGCGCTTGTTGGACCGAGGGGGCGTTTTCCTGGCGTTGCCACCCGGAAAAACCGCCGCCGTCATATTCAAGGGTGATCTTGTATCGAGGCATAATGAAAAAACCTACCCTTCTCTTTACTTCCCTGGCCGCGCCGCCGCCTTGAACAGGATATACAGCGTCCACAGTTTCTTGCGGTGGTCGCGCTTGCCCTGTTTGTGCTGGGCCAGCAGGGCTTCGATGAACGGACGCTGAAACCAGCCGGCGACAGGGTTGGCGGCGTCCATCAGGGTTTCGCTGACCGGCGCGTAGAGGGGGCCGCGCAGCAGGTCCGTCAGCGGCAGGCCGAAGCCGTGCTTGGGCTGGCGCACCACGTCCTCGGGCAGATGGCGTTCGGCCAGTTTTTTTAAGATGTATTTGGTCTGTCCGCCCTTGGCCTTCCAGCGGGGGGGCAGGGACATGGCGTATTCGGCGAAGGCGCGGGCCAAATAGGGAGAGCGCACCTCCAGGCTGTTCATCATCGACGCCCGGTCCACCTTGGCCAGGATGTCCTCGGGCAGATAGGTTGTGGTGAAAACGTGGATCAGGCGCTCAAGCGGGTCCTTGGCGGCGCAAGTTTCCAGCGCTTCGCCGATGGGCTGGAAGATGTTGTTTTCCGGCATCGCCTCCGGTTTCCAAAGGGCCGTTTGCTCCCTGTCCGTGAAGGCCGCCATCCACAGCGCGTTCTGGATATCCACGCTTCGCCCGAACCCTTGCGAGACATGGCGCAGGACGAAGTCCAGGTTCATGTAGCCGCTTCTGGCCGGCAGCAGGTTGAGGGCGGCCCGCAAACAGGCCCCCAAGGCAGGTGAAGCCAAGGACATGAATTTGGCGAAACGGTGGGCCTTGAACGAGGCGTAGCCGGCGAACAGCTCGTCGCCGCCGTCGCCGCCCAGCGCCACGGTCATGGTCTTCCTTGCGGCGCGGCACACCAGGAAGGTGGGCAGCAGGGAGTAATCGGCCAAGGGCTCGTCGATCATGGCGGAAACGGCCTGGAAGGCTTCCATCACGTCGCCGCCGCCGAGCGCCACAACCTCGTGGGGAAGGCCGCAATGGCGGGCGATGCGGGCGGCGCCCTCAGTCTCGTCGTAGGAGGATTCCGGCATCTTGACGGTGAAGGCGGTGATCCCCGCCGATTGGCGCGCGCAGGCGGCGGCCAGCAGCCCAGAATCGACGCCGCCCGACAGGAACAGGCCCACCGGCACGTCGGCGATCAGGCGCTGGCGCACGGACTCGTCCAGCAACGCGTCCAGGCGGTCCAGCGCTTGGGCTTGGCCGAGGTTGGGGCCGCATCCGCCGTAAACGGGGCGCCAGTAAGGTTGAACGTCGGCCTTGCCGTTTTCGAAGACCAGCAGATGGCCGGGGCGGAGCTTGGCGACGCCTTCGAATCCGGAGCGGTCGCCCGGCAGGTATTCGAAAGTCAGGTATTGGCGGACCGCCGCCCGCTCCAGGCCGGCTTGGCCATAGGCCGGGTGGCGGCGGAGCGCCTTGATCTCGGAGGCGAAGACCAGGGCGCCGTTTCGCAGACCGTAAAACAGGGGCTTTTCGCCGAATCGGTCACGCGCCAGATAGAGCTTGCCGCTACGCCCTTCATGAAAGGCGAAGGCGTACATTCCGTCCACCCGCTCCAGGGTCTCCGCCACGCCGTAACGCTGAATCAGGCGAAACAGCGCTTCGGTGTCGGAATGGTCCTTGAGGGATGCGCCGTCGTTTCGCAACCCCTCGGCCAATTCGCGGTAGCCGTATATTTCTCCGTTGAAAACCAGGGCGTCGCCGGTTTCTTCGTCGATGCGGGGCTGGGCGCCGCCCTCAAGGTCAATGACCGCCAGGCGGCGGTGGCCCAGCGCGATGTTTTCGTCCACATGCAATCCGCTTGCGTCCGGCCCCCTGTGCGCCAGGGTTTCCATCATGGCGGCCAGGACGCCTTTCGAGTCGCGTCCGGGATGGGTGAACCCGACGATTCCGCACACGGGCGTCAGTCCTTCTTGGCGGGAGAGGGCTTAATGTTGCTTGTCCTCTTGATCGAATAGGTGGTCTTGCCCTGGGATTCAAAATAGGTGCGTGATTGAATTTCGGCTATGACGCCGAGAAGCATGAACATGATCCCGGCGATGCCCAGCGTTCCCGACACCAGGGGCAACGGCGTCAGGATGAAATCGACGGCGTAGAACACCTTTATAATCACCGCCCAAATGAAGGCGCCGAAGGAAAAAAACAGGCTCAGGATGCCGATCTTTCCGAAGAACTGGATCGGCCGGTCGAAGGAGCGGTCGATGAAATAGAGCACCAGGATGTCCAGCAAAACCCGGACCACCCTCCCCAGACCGTACTTGGATACGCCGTACACGCGGGCCTTGTGGGCGACCACCAGTTCGGCCACCCGGGCGCCCTCCCAGGCGGCGTAGATGGGGATGAACCTGTGCATTTCGCCATAGAGGCGCACGTTCTCGATGACCTCGCGCTTATAGGCCTTCAAAGTGCAGCCGTAGTCATGCAGCCATACCCCCATGACCCACGAGATGATCCAGTTGGCGATCCGAGACGGCAGCAGGCGCGTGACCGTCCTGTCCTGGCGCTCCTTGCGCCAGCCGGAAACCACGTCGTAGCCTTCGTCCAGCTTTTTCAGGAGGCGGGGAATGTCGGCGGGATCGTTCTGCAAATCCCCGTCCATGGGAATGACGATGCCGCCCCGGCTGTGGTTGATGGCCGCCATGATCGCCGCCGTCTGCCCGTAATTGCGGCGCAAATGGATAACGCGGACTTTCGGGTCTTTTTTGGCGATGTCATCCAAAATCGCGCCCGAGCCGTCGGTGCTGCCGTCGTTGACGAAAATGACTTCGTACTCATGGCCCAGACCTTCCAGAACCTCTGTCAGGCTGTCGTGAAGGGGAACGATGTTGCCGCGTTCCTCGTAGATGGGAATGAGAATGGATAAATACATAACGGTATTTGTAGCCCTATCGCCGTTCTCCGGCAATACGCTCTAACAAAGGGGCCTGACCCCTTTGTTGTAACAAAGGGGCCTGACCCCTTTATTGCGCCAATCCTTGACGCCGCCGCGCCGAGGCCATAAGTGAAAGCTATCGCGAAACGAGGTTTTATTGACGTTATGGCTGCCTTATCCATCATTATCGCGCCCGATTCGCGGCTTAAGGGCCATTGCGAGCCTGTGGAGCGCGTCGATAAAGAAGTGCGCAAGCTCATGGACGGTATGCTGGACGCCATGCACAAGCACCAGGGCATCGGCCTGGCGGCGCCGCAGGTGGGCGTGCTGAAGCGGGTCATCGTCATCGACATGGCCAGGGAGGGCGAGGAGCCCGCCCCCATGCGCATCGCCAACCCCGAGATCGTCTGGACCTCGGAGGAAGAGGTCTTAGGTGAGGAAGGCTGTCTGTCCCTGCCCCAGCAGTTCGGCGACGTCGTCCGGCCCAAGAAGGCGCGGGTGCGTTATCTCGACCAGGACAATCAAGAACGGGAAATCGAGGCCGAGGACATGCTGGCCCGGTGCATCCTGCATGAAATGGATCACCTGGAGGGGATTCTGTTCGTCGATCATATCTCGGCGCTCAAGCGCAACATCATCCTGCGCAAGCTGACCAAGATGAAAAAGCTGATGGAAGCGGCCGAATGAGGCTCATCTTCATGGGAAGCCCCGGCTTCGCCGTTCCGGCGTTGATGGCCTTGCTGGAGGCCGGACACGACGTCTGCGCCGTCTATTCCCAGCCGCCCCGCCCCGCCGGACGCGGCCACAAGGAGCGCCCCTGCCCCGTTCACGCCTTGGCCATGGAGAAGGGGCTCGAGGCGCGAACGCCCGAAAGCCTCGAAGGCGCGGCGGAGCGGGACGTTTTCGCCGCGGTGAACGCCGACATCGCCGTGGTCGCCGCCTACGGATTGATCCTGCCCAAGCCCTTCCTGGAGGCGCCCCGGCTCGGCTGCGTCAACATTCATGCTTCCCTGCTGCCGCGCTGGCGGGGGGCGGCTCCCATTCAGCGGGCGGTATTGGCGGGCGATGCTGAGACCGGCGTCACCATTATGCAAATGGACGAGGGCCTGGACACCGGCCCCATGCTGTTGGCCGAAGCCATGCCCATTACGCCCGGGACGACGGCGTCAAGCCTGCATGACGCTCTTTCCGCCATGGGGGCGCGGCTGATCGTCCGCGTTCTGGAGGATACGCCTTCCCCGACTCCTCAGGCGCCCCCGCCTGTGGACGGCGGCGCCTACGCCAAGAAACTTACGCGCGGCGAGGGGCGGCTGGACTGGTCGCGCCCGGCCCGCGAGCTGGAGCGGGCGGTGAGGGCGCTCAACCCCTGGCCCGGCGTTTGGTTCGAATGCGAAGGCGAGCGGATCAAGGTATTGGCGGCGGAAGTCTCTGAAAGCGCGGGAGAGCCCGGCGCCGTCCTCGGCGACCTGACGGTGGCCTGCGGCTCCGGCGCCCTGATCCTGAAAAGACTGCAAAGGCCGGGCAAGGCCCCCATGGACGCCAAGGATTTCCTTCGCGGCCATCCGTTCATACAGCCCGGCGGGAGCCTCAATTAAGTAAAGTAAGGCGTCCCTAAAACTTATTTTTTGTCTTACTGGAATAAGTATAGCCCCTGCCGAGATAGTCGATCGCCGCCTTATTGAAGTCTGACAAAAGGGCGGAAAGTTTTTTTGCGATGCTCAATGCGTCAGGCAGGCGCTTGGATCTAAAAACCAATTGCAGGGCGAGCCTATCGCCCGGCTGTTGGAAATACGCCGAACAACTCGGGGAAGCGTTCTCCATGGGCTTGGCGCACCTTCCCGTCATGACCATCCGCCCCTTCAAGAAGATAACGAAAAAGGATTTATTATTTTTCTCGGGCGTCGTTCCGATCCTGTCCCAGCCGAGGATCTGGCTTGCGTCGATAATTTCTCCGTCGCGTCCCTTGTTTTTCTTCACAAAGGCGTTCCAGGATTTGGGGAAGTCCATATCGCGGTCAAGGGGATCAAATTTATGTTTGTTTCTTTCGAAAAGGCTTACCAAGTTAAAGGCGATCTGCTCCGGAATCAGATTTCCTTCCTGCATATCCGCAAACAACGCGGGCGGAAAAACACGAATCGAGAGAAGGCGCGGCGCTCCGGTTTCCGCCATTGCCGCCGCGCCGCCGTCACCGAGTCCGGGAAGGCTGGCGTGCAAGGACAATTCCGAAATTGGGCCATCCATCCTACCGCCCGAGCGGAAATAATTGTTGGGCGTCAGGAAGGGGACGCCGGCGACGCTAGTCAGAACCTTGCCGGGAACTTGGTTGTGCGTTTTCATGATGTCGTTCGAAGCCGAGAGCGTGACGAGGACAATCAGGATCAACGGAAGAGCCAAAAAAAACTTGTGCATGAGCAGAAATTCGCGCAATCCCGTGGCCGTCTTGCGCTCTTCGGGGGCGGCGCCGGCCTTGCCTTTTGACAAAGCGAGCGCACCGAAAAACGCGCCGAAGAACGCATAGACGTAAATGCCGATGATCGTCAGCGCCAATAAGGTGATAAGGAAAAAACCAACGTCATTGGGATAATAGCGCGGAACCATCGCCACAAAACTGATGCCGTAAGGCACGAACTTTATACAAAGAATAAAAATGACCAGAGAAACGAAAAATATGAAAAAAAGTAAGTGGCCGCGGCGAACGCGCCCGTTGTAAATCTGTCCAAGCCCGGGGGAGAGCAGGGAAAGCAATCCCGCCGCCCATGGATTGGGTCCTTTCTCCATCGCCATTACGCCGCTTCCTTTTCCTTACCGCCCGCCGCTATGGAGTGCGCCTCCTGGCCCTGTTTCACTTTGAAAGAAGGCTTTGCGCCCGTTCATCGGGGACGCGGAGAGCCTCGGCGATTTCGCCAAGCAACTCTATTTCCTTGGGCGTCAGTTCACCGTCGGCGGCGGCGACAAGCTTGGCGGCGTTGATCATTTCATCCTTCATCCCGTCGGGAATCCCGCCTTCGATCTCGGACAGGTATTGTGACAGGGGGACTTTCTCCACATGATCCAAGAGAGCAATTTCATCGACCTCCCAGGCCTTGAGGGGCCTGCCGACGAAGCGCTGGAAAGCGGCGTCCAAGACGTCGATCTCGTTGATCAAGAGCTTGTCGTCGGCCATGGCCATGGCCGACGTCACCTTCAGGAAGACGTCTTTCAACTGCTCCGGCGTTTCCAGGGGCTTGTCCGCGCTGGTCATGGCTGTACCCCCTTGTTGGTTAACCCGACATTTTCAGGATGATCTTAAAATCAACTCTA
>ENA-ORDP01001778-ORDP01001778.1-marine-sediment-metagenome-genome-assembly--contig:-NODE-1778-length-11321-cov-2.846796_pt1 | contig 11321 bp, 8 predicted proteins | sample MGYA00248627_ERZ508539 | MGnify/ENA primary metagenome ERZ508539 (study PRJEB26208, sample SAMN05571518) | marine sediment metagenome | biome: deep sea; feature: Hydrothermal vent; material...
CCGTGAAGACCGCCGGAAACTTTGTAAGAACTTTTATCAAATTTTCCGCCCGCATGCAGGAAAGTCATAACAACTTCAAGAGCCGAAATCTTTTCAACCGGATGAATATCAACGGGTATTCCGCGTCCATTATCTTCAATAGTAATGCTCTCATCTTTATTGATTGTTATCTCAATCAAATCTGCGTAACCGACTAAGGCTTCATCAATGCTGTTATCAACAACCTCATTAACCAAATGATGCAGACCTCTATTACCAACATCGCCGATAAACATTGCAGGTCGCTTGCGTACAGCTTCTAATCCTTTTAATACATTTATATTTTTTGCACTATATTCATTACTTTCTTCTAATGTTGACATATTTTTATTCCGCTTAATGTTTGTTTTATTTTCAAGATTTATTTCTTTTATTTGTTAAAAAAATTAATAACCTGTTTTAGTTTCTATATTAAATAAAGCGAACTCCTTTAATCCTTTTTTCGTTAAAATACTTATTTACTTTTTCCACTATAATTTTTTCTTTGAATTTCAATTCGCTTCTCCAAGCAGGATTATCAACTTTCAAATATAATACATCTTTAACGACTTTTACCGCTATCGCTATTTTTTCAAGGTCTGGAAATATTTTGTTAAAATCCGCTACAATATCGGATTGTTTTAATGTTTTTCTCAAATTATAAAGTGCAGGGTCTTTATTTATAATATCAGCCAAGCTTAAAAAATCGTTAGTCATTTATTATCTGCCCTTGATTAATCTTTATCACATTATCATTGTCTTTTTTTTCTAAATAAGACATGTTGGTAAAATCTGTGAGTGTAATAAAAGCTTGCCCAACACATCTTAAGTAATTACTGATTTTTTGCGCCCTATTGATATCCAATTCACCGAATACATCATCCAATAAAAACAATGAGGTTTTTCCCGTTATTTCTTTTAAATAAAAAAATTCGGCAAATCTTAAAACTACTTGAAATGTTTTATGTTGCCCCATTGAACCATACTTTCGTAAATTATAACCGTTAATTTCAAAAATAAAGTCATCGCGATGGGGTCCGATCAAATTAGCGGTTCTTCTGAGTTCCTCATCTTTTTTTTCATTCAAAAGATTGACAAACATCTCTTTTATATTCTCGTTTTTTCGATCTTCGAGAAAAGAATATTTGATTGTTGGAATTTCATCATTTCCCATTATTACTTCATAAGATGACTTAACAAACTCATTAAAATTCCGAATAAAATTTATTCGCTGTTTTATGATTTCACTTCCTGTATCAATCAATTTTTCCGTCCATGCTTCAAGCTCATCAAATAAAATCTTTCTTTTATTCTCTTTGATTTGCATCAGAAGATTAGAACGCTGCCGTAATGTTTTATTATAGTCTAACATGTTTTTTAAATAAGCATTGTTAGATTGTGAAATAACCGAATCGACAAATCTTCTTCTTTCACTCGGTGAGCCTTGTGTAATGGAATGACCGGCGGGTGTCAAAAGGACGATAGGAAATTTACCGATAACATTCGCTGAATATGTTATTTGCTTATTATTCAGAAAATAATATTTTCTGTTTTCGGCTGAAGAAAAGAATATTCTAACATTATTTTGTGTCAAATCTCTAAATAAACCCTCTACTTCAAATTCATTCTCATTAAATCTAACCACTTCGCTATCGGATTTTGAATTGTACCCTTTTGTAGTACAAAGATAATAAATTGATTCCAACACTGATGTTTTTCCTTGTCCATTTCCACCAACGATATAATTTATGCCGTCTGAAAAGTTTAATTTCGAATTTTTATGACTCCGGAAGTTCTTTAGGTAAACAAACAATAAAGTCATTTCAATTATTTAACCGTATGGGCATCAATAAAAACATAGTGTCTTCATTTTCTTTAGGTTGAGACGGTACAATAATACACGCTTTAGTAGAAGAATGCAGCTTAAAAATTATTTCGTCATCTTCGATATGGTTTAAAATTTCTTGCAAGTAAATTGTGTTAAAACCGATTTCCATTGGTTCGCCATCATATTCACAATGTAGATGTTCCTTTGCTTTTGATCCTCTCTCATTATCTTCGGCTGATATTTCCAAGTCATTTGTTTCGATCGAAAACCGGACTTGTTTATTATCCGCTATAGAAAATAGTATCATTCTTTTTACACTTGCCAATATCTCTTTGGCATCTAGTTTTAATTTATTTTCATTTACCAACGGAATAACACTATTATAAGCAGGATACTTATCATTAATCAATCTGGAAATAAAAGTAATATCATCTATTTTAAACAAAGCATTAGAATTGCTAAAATAAAACTTAACGTCATTATGAGATATTAATTTTAATAATATTGAAATAGCTTTTTCCGGAATTACATATTGTTGATTATCATCAAATTTTAAGTTCTTATTTATATGCTTTATTAACCGGTGACTATCAGTGGTAATAAACTTAAGCCCTTCATCTGAAAACTCAAATAACATACCTGTCATTGCGGGACGTACATCTTCCTTACCGATAGCGAACGAAGTGTATTCAAAAGCCCTTCTCAAATCGTCACCTGCTATAGTAGTTTCATTTTCTACAGGCACTTTGGGTATAATCGGAAAGTCATCATGAGGAAGATAACTGATATCATATTCTCCATTATCGGTGGTTAATTTAATTTTTGATGAAGATTCTACCTTAAAATGTACTAGTGTATCTCCCAATGAACGGATAATTTCGTAGAGCAGTTTTGCAGGCAGTACCATTTTAATATTGTCGTCAGCCGCAACATTGATTGACGAAATTAATGACATTTCAAGGTCTGTTGCATATACGGTTAAAGAACCATCCTGTATATCAAAAAGAAAATTTTCCAATATTGACATTGGGGTACGAACGGGAACTGCAGGAATTATCTTGGATAATAACTTTTCGAGAACCTTACTGTTAATCTTAAATTCCATTTATTATATCCTTTTAAAGTATGTAAAATACTAAAATTGAGAAACAATCTCAATGTTAAAAGAAGGTAAATAGCGGTATATTATAAATAATTGTAGAGATACTATAACTAATATTTATACAAGTAATTAGAACAATCTTTAAAATATGACTGGGTTGTTTTTAGTCTGATTATCATTATTGGATTTAGTTGCAGTTAATGTATAAATACCTCCACTTATATAGCTGGAATAGAAAACTAAAATTTTAGTACCGGCATTTATAGTAACAGTTCCATTTACATCTCCTGAAACACTAGAGCCGGTTACACCTATAGGAATATCGTAAGTAGTTACATATTGATATTTACCTTGAGGAATGTTTTTAATTTGCACTAAATTACCTGAAGATATCTTTACTAAATTACCCCTAAAATTTACATATATATTACCTGCTGCGGCATTTTTAAACATTATGCTGTTATTTACATTACCGGAACAGCCGTTAAATAAAAATAAGATTGTTAACATGAAAAACGATAATGTTATTAATCTTTTCATAACCGCCTCTTTTTAAAGAAAACAATTTTCATAAAATTTATATATCATAAAAATTAGTTTAATTCTTTCTAATAATCAATATTTTTTAATATTAAAAAATCTCCTTTAACATATATTCAACATGCTTATAATTATTAATAGTTTAAAGATAAATATATATAATAATAATAGTATTGTGGATATGTGTATAAGTTGATAATAGATAAAAAATACTCATTAAAAAGCTAAATTTATTTTTAAAATATTATTCTCAAAAACTTGTTTTCGAACTAACAAAAATGGTAATATATAACAGATTACGAGTTTTTAGTTTTCGATTTTGAATTTAATTTTTTTTATTTGATAAACCCATTCGTTTTTTAATAAAAAAAAAATTCAAGAATTATCATTGTGGAAAACTACTTGATAAGAAGTAAGATTTCCACATAAGTTAATAAATGCGAAATTATCAACATTTAATTCAATGGTTATTAACTAATTATTAACATTACTATGCAAGACGGCTATTATGAAGAATGAAAAGGGAAAATTTTATTTCTTAATTTAAGTATAGAGTTGTGTATATAATATTTTCTGAGTTCCGGTGACGATAAGGTCGGAAAAAAAGTCGGAGAAGTTGGGATTTTCTCTTTCACAAAAGGAAGCTTTTAATTATAATACTTAGTTTCCGATATAGATTATGTGTTATAAAACTAGGAAAAATTTACTTCAATCGTATTTTTAAGATCACCGATCGTTTCTTCCAAAACAGGATCAATTAATATAGAATCTTGAATTAAAGTACATGCATGAATTACGGTAGAATGATCTCTTCCTCCAAAATGCAGACCTATAGTTTTTAGTGATGATTTAGTCATTTCTTTTGATAAATACATTGCAATTTGTCTAGCTGAAACAATCTCTTTTCTTCGTGTTTTATCTCTAATTTTGTTTTCATCTATTTTAAAATAATCACAGACTATTTTGGTGATATTTTCAATAGTGATATTAACTTTCCTATTAGTTGCAATTTCTTTAACGGTTTTTTTAGCCAATTCGAGATTAATTTCTTTAGAGTTTAATGATGCATTAGCTAAAAGTTTTATCAAGCAGCCTTCCAGCTCTCGAATGTTGGAAGTTATATTATTAGCAATATATTCAATCACATCGCTTAAAATGGTCATTCCAAAATCTTCAGATTTTTTTTTAAGAATAGCAATTCTGGTTTCCAATTCCGGGGGTTGTATATCGGCGGATAATCCCCATTGGAATCGTGAAATAAGTCTTTCATTCAACCCGTTTAGATCTTTTGGCGGTTTATCGCTGGAGAGAATGATTTGTTTACTCAATTGATGAAGAATATTGAAGATATGAAAAAAAAGATCTTGAGTTTTTTCTTTCCCTATTAAAAATTGAATATCGTCAATAATCAAAACATCCATGCTTCTATAAAAGTTTTGAAATTCGTTTACCTTGTTTGATTGAATAGCCTCTACAAACTCGACGGTAAAAATATCGGATGAAAGATAAATAACTTTTTTAGAAGGGAATTGTTTGATGATTTTGTTTCCAATAGCTTGAATCAAGTGAGTTTTTCCAAGCCCAACACCCCCATAAATAAATAATGGATTAAAAGATGTACCACCGGGATTATTGCCAATAGCGATGGCAGCAGCTCTGGCAAGTTGATTGCCTTCACCTTTAATAAAATTTTCAAAAGTATACCGTGGATTCAAAAAAGTTTCAAAACCTTGCAAGTTTTCGTCGGTACTTGATTGAACGGTTTCTACTTTTTTAAATTCAGTTATATCCTCACTTCCGCTTTCAACTTCATCTTCTTCTGAAATAATATAAGCTAATTTAGCTTTTGGTCCTAAAACCTCATGAATTATTTTGTTAATTAAAGTATTAAAATGTTCGTCAATCCATTCCCAAAAAAACTGATTTGGAAGTTGAATTTTAAGTGTTGAATTTTCCAACTCAAGGGGGATTATAGGTAAGAACCATGTATTATAAGTTAAAGCACTTACATTTTCTTCAATGGTTTTAAGGCATTCTTTCCACGCTTCCGGTGCTTGCATTTTATAAGTTTTGTTAATCATTTCAGTATTCAACATAAAACGTTATCCACAATTATAAACATTAAAAATTTGCTAAAAACAAACTATTTTTCAAAAAAAATGATAAAGCAAAACGGATTATCAACAAGTTATTAACACTAAATGAGTGGGCATAAAGTATATAAAGCAAATAACTTAAGTCCTTCCGCTTAAAACATTCACACAAGCTTGCCGTAATAAGGAAGCGTTGTTATCATTATTTTGATGTGGAACGTTTTCACAAAAAAAAGTTATCCACAAGATATTCACACATTCTATGAGCCCTCGCTCTTAACAAAAAGTAGGAAATATTATTCTTTAGTGCAAATTAATTTTTAAAAAAGAATTTTTTTTTTGGTAAGATTATAATTGGCTGAATGCACAAAAATAAGTATCTTGTATGTTTAAAATTCAATAATTATTTTTGAAATCTTTTGATAAATAGGAATGAATAATGAAAAGGACATTTCAACCGAGTATTAGAAAACGGAAGAATAAACACGGGTTCAGAGAACGAATGAAGAGTAAAAACGGCAGAAAAATTTTATCTAGAAGAAGAGCAAAAGGGCGAAAAAAATTAACCGTTAGTGATGAGAAATAATTTAACTTGAAGCGTTACAGCTTTTCCATACAGGAAAAAATTAAAAATAAAAAAGATTTCGAAAAAATTTTCTCCACCGGTAAGGTCATTTTTTCTTCCGATAGAAAAATAAAAGCGACCTATATTATTAAAAAAAACCATGATCATCCTGGAGTAAAAGTAGCGGCAGTTGTTTACAAAAAAGCCGGTATTGCAGTATGGAGAAATAGAACTAAAAGGTTAATTAAAGAAGCTTATCGACTGAACAAAGAAAAATTGATGGAAGAATGTATAATGAAGAAAGTCATGCTTCTAATTGCATTTTCTCCGTATTATTTGAATGAGAAGAATAACAAGAAGTTAAGGTTTAATGATGTGATGCAGGGTGTTGTAGAGATAATGTTAAAATTAAAAAGTAGTATATAATGCGGAGAGTATTTGTATTTTTAATAAAAATTTATCAAAGGATTATTTCGCCTCTTTTTCCACCATCATGTCGATTCTATCCAACCTGCTCAGAATATGCAGTTCAATCATTTACAAAATATGGTATTTTTAAAGGTGGGGTAAAGGCAATATGGCGGATTTTAAAGTGCAATCCTTTCAATAAGGGCGGGTATGACCCTCTGGATTAAATGGATATTTAATGGATAAAAACACAACTTTAGCATTTATATTAATTGGTATTATTCTAGTTATCTGGCTGTTCATGAATACTCCCAAATCGCCCGTGAAACCCATCGGTAAAGAAACCACCACTGAGGTTGCAAATGATACAGCAGCACATCGTAAAGCAATCGCTAAGTTCGAACAAAAAATAAAAAAAGAAAAGCTTGCTCTGGCTAAAAAGAAAATTAGAAGTAAGACTAAAAGTCTTTCTTTTGGAAAGTATTTTTCCGTATCTCACGAAAAAGGAAGAATTATAACTATTGAAAATAATCTTGTTAAAATGGAGCTTACAACCAAAGGGGGAGATATAAAAAAATATTATTTGAAAAAATTTAAAAATTGGTACTCAGCAAGCAAAAATGATACCGGTGGTTTTTATGAAACCCATGTTCAATTAATAAATTATCCTCGCGGCAATAGCGGTCCCGATCTGGCATTTGTATCGGCTGACGGTAAAGCAATTAATACTTCGAAGCTTAATTTTACTCCCAATCTTAACAAGGCATATTACAAATTAACTGATAACGATTCATTAGTTGTTACTTTCACATATAAAATTGATGCTAACAGGTTTATAAGAAAAATATATGTTTTATATGGCGATAAATATAGTATCAATTATAGTATTTTGCTTAAAGGAATGAATAATCTGATTAGTAACAATACATACGATTTAATTTGGAAAAATGGGATTCGATTTGTAGAAGGAAATTCTGTGGATGAAGCTACTTACGCAAATGCCAGTGCTTATTACGGTGGCGACCATGTTGTAGTTCAGGCTTCTAAAGTAGGAGAGAAGGTACATAAAGAATTTACCGGCAGGGTTGGTTGGATTGCTGTTCGAGATAAATATTTTACTGCAGTTATGATTCCAAATAATCCCTCGGAGGTTGAAGGAGCATATATTGAAGGAACAGAAACGGCATATAAAAATAATGGTGAAAGAGCTTATTACAATATAAGTCTAACTGTTCCATTTCAAAATGCCGATGTTGAGAGGCAGTCTTTTACACTTTATATAGGGCCTGTCGATTATAATATTTTAAAGGCTCATGGACATAATTTACAGGAATTGGTAGAATTCGGAAGTTTTTTGGGGCTAAGATTTCTGGTAAGGCCAATTGCGGAGTACTTACTATTACCATTATTTAATTTTCTGCATCTCTTCATTCCTAATTATGGACTTGTAATAATAGTTTTCTCGTTGATTATAAAATTAGTTTTATATCCGCTGACAAAATCAAGTTATCAATCGATGAAAAAAATGCAGTTATTGCAGCCGAAGATAGCGGAATTAAAGGAGAAATTTAAAGATAATCCTCAGAAAATGAATAAAGAAACAATGAAGCTTTATTCTACCTATGGAGTGAATCCGGCCGGCGGTTGTTTGCCCTTAGTGCTTCAAATGCCGATTTTCATCGCTCTTTGGGGGTTATTTAAAGTAGCTATAGAATTAAGGCAGCAGCCGTTTATTTTTTGGATAAAAGACTTATCCAGTCCCGATATTATTTTAAAACTTTCTTTCAAAATACCTATTTTTGGAATAAATGAGATTAGCGGTTTGGCTGTACTGATGGGGGTCGCAACTTTCGTTCAACAAAAGATGACCGTAAAAGACCCAAAGCAGAAAGCTCTAGTGTACGTTATGCCTATATTTCTAACTTTAATGTTTATGGGATTTCCTTCAGGGTTGAATCTTTATTATTTAATGTTTAATGTATTTTCTATTGGTCAGCAATATTATATTAATCATCAACATGACGGGGAATTACTACCTGTGAAGAATCCTAAGAAGAAAAAGGGATTTATGGCTAAGTTAATGGAATCTGCAGAGCAGAACGCTAAAACACAACAACGGAAAAAAAGGTAATGTTTAAATTTTATTATACTAATCTGATAGATGAGACTCATAAATTGATTGGGAAATGTAGTTTAACGGATGAATCCAACCTAATAAACCCAAATTTTTATACTGTCACCATCACAAGATCTTTCCTCGTATAAATGATGGACGTAAATTACTATATTGCACAAATTGATAAGCTTTAATATATGATAATCATTTACTTTTTATAATTAGTTATGCAAGTTTATACCGTAAAATTTCAAAATTTGAAAGAATCTATTTATAAAGCCTTAACATGCGGTACATCAAAAAAATATCCATTCTGATTTTTCTACTTTTTACCTTTGTAACTACTGCGCAAACTAAATATTCCTTAACGCTAAAGCTCAAGGCAAAAAAATTACCTTTCGGTATAATCGAAAAAGTACCGGCAGCAATGCCAACCGTTGCCATAGCTTTAAGCGGTGGGGGAGCAAGGGGGTTTGCACAAATTGGTGTTTTAAAAGCATTTAAGGAAAAAAACGTTCCGGTAAATATTATAGTAGGTACAAGTATAGGCAGCATTATCGGAGGATTATATGCCGCAGGCTATTCTCCTCATCAATTGGATTCCATAGCTGTTAATACCGATTGGCAAACTTTGCTTGCTTCAGCCCGAGAGACAAATCGAAGAGAATTATTTGTCGATCAAAAAATAACGGAAGATAAAGCGATTTTTTCTTTAAGATTAAAAGGCTGGGAACCGATTTTACCCACATCAATAAATCAAGGTCAAAAGTTATCTTCATTTTTAAATCTTCTCATACTTAAATCTCCCTTGAACATTCAAAATAATTTTAACGATTTAAAATTTAAATATCGTGCTGTTTGCACAAACTTGGTAAACGGCAAACCAATAATTATGAAAAGCGGTTCATTGAGCAGAGCGATGCGTGCTAGTTCGAGCGTTTCATTTTTATTAAGCCCGTTAAGAATAGATTCGCTCATACTTGTAGATGGCGGTTTGGTTGCAAATATTCCGGTTAAAATTGCTTCTAAAGTTGGAGGCGATTTTGTGATTGCAGTAAATACAACAAGCGGGCTTCATTCTAAGAAAGAATTAAATCTTCCCTGGGTTGTTGCCGATCAAATTGTAAGCATTCCTATGAAACTATTGAACAAAAATCAACTTAAGGATGCTGATTTTATTATCAAACCGTCTTTAAATAATCATCAACCGGAAAATTTCTCTAATCAAAAATCTATAATACAAGACGGTTATTTTTCAGCTTTGAAAGATGTTGATTTAATTAAAGAGAAGATTGATTCAATCTTTATTAAAAATTTAAATCAAAAACAATTTTTCATAAAGAACTTATTAATAGATACAAATAATAGTGAAATTCAAAGACCTTATTTATTGAAGTATTCGATGCAGGATTCGGTATCTAATTATGAGATTTATGATGATTTACGCGTTTTATTTTCGAGTGGTTTTTATAAACATGTTTCTGCTGAAATTGTTCTATATAAAAATTATTCAACAATAAAGTTTGATCTTATAAAAAATCCTCCGATTAAAGAGATATTAATTAATGGCGTTAGTAAAGTTAATGAGAATAAAATAATGTCGATATTTTCCGGTTTGAAAAATCAACCGTATAATGCTAGAATATTGGGGAAAAAATTGTTTCGATTGTTGTTTTTTTACAGACGTAAAGGTGACTTATTGACCGAAATCAATAATGTGCATTTTAATTTAAAATCAGGTTTATTAAGTATAAATATTAAAGAAGGAAAAATTTCGGCTATATCGATTGTTGGAAATAAATATACCAATACTTCAGTAATTATGCGTGAATTACCATTTAAAGTAAGTGAATTCTTTAATTTTAACGATGTGAAACAGGGCTTGGTAAATTTAAGTAGTACAAATCTTTTTGATGATATATTTATTACTGTTCGAGAGCAGAACAATAAAAATAAAATTTTTGTAAATGTGAGGGAAAAACCGCCTAGTTTGTTAAGGTTCGGTTTCAGAGATGATAATGAATACAAAGCACAGTTAAGTTTAGATTTGAGAGATGAAAATCTTTTTGGAAGCGGGACTGAACTTGGTATGCTTCTGTTCGGAGGCGTGAGAAATCGGACATACATATTGGAGCAAAAATCTAATAGAATTTTTAATACTTACTTAACTTATAAATTAAACGCCTATTATAAATTCAATGATGTTTATCATTACAAAAATATGCCCACGAGCAGCAGTACTTATTTTAATAGAACTTCCGATGGTGAATATAGACAATATTTTTACGGAGCTTCGGCCGCTGTGGGTATGCAATTGAAAAAATTCGGTAATCTTATTCTGGAAGGTAAATACCAAATTGATCAGATAAAAAATTTAAAAAATGATATTGTTAATCCTTATAAAATTAAAATTATCAGTTTCAATGCAAATTCTACTATCGATACACAAAATAAATATCCATATCCGACAAAAGGCATTTACTTTAAAGCGGAATATGAAACCGCGCAATCAATTTTCGGCGGAGAAGTCGGTTTTACAAGATTTAAATTTCTTTATAGAAACTATTTTACTTTTGATAAAGTGAATACCTTTTCACCTAGATTGGAGTTGGGATTTGCCGATTTGACCTTACCTTTAAGCGAACAGTTTT
>ENA-ORDP01001779-ORDP01001779.1-marine-sediment-metagenome-genome-assembly--contig:-NODE-1779-length-11318-cov-2.735506_pt1 | contig 11318 bp, 10 predicted proteins | sample MGYA00248627_ERZ508539 | MGnify/ENA primary metagenome ERZ508539 (study PRJEB26208, sample SAMN05571518) | marine sediment metagenome | biome: deep sea; feature: Hydrothermal vent; material...
TTTATATCACAGATTATTATATCGCTTTTAACTTTATTTCATGGAGACATTGTATTATTTTAAGAGATAAATGAAATGTATCCATGGAGATAGATTATGAAAAACTACTTACAAAAGATGTCAGGTGGGAGAAAAAGTGGGTCCACCATAACTTTAGCAGATGTTTGGTGGTCATTTCTTGGTTCAGTCATAGGAATTGGCTTATGTGCCTTTATATCCAGCTATTACCTGAAAGCCCTGGATTTGACCTTAATCATTGGCTCTTTTGGTGCGTCAGCCGTTTTGATCTATGGGGCTATTAACAGTCCCCTTGCTCAGCCCAGAAACTTGGTGGGTGGCCATCTTGTATCATCTCTCATAGGGGTTCTGTGCTTTAAATTCTTTGGGAATACCTGGTTGGGTGCCGCATTAGCCGTGTCACTTGCTATTTCCGTCATGCTTATGACTGGAACTCTCCATCCTCCCGGTGGGGCAACGGCATTGATTGCTGTAATCGGGAGTCCAACTATACATAATCTTGGATTTATGTATATTATTATTCCTGTTGGACTTGGGGCTACCCTTCTTCTATTCGTGGCCCTCATTGTAAATAACCTGTCTTCGACCAGAAAATATCCATTATATTGGTCTTGACTTTTATAATTAATTATTTGGTAGAGGTAAACTAATAAGTGACGAGTCTATCCAATTGTCTGTAGGGGTAGGTTTTAAGCCTACCCCTACAGACAATTATCACTAGCGATTATTTCATTCTGAGGCTCAGGCCAGCGACGCAAAAGTAGAGTTGATCACAAGATTGCCCCAGCATTTGGGCGACTTTCCCCGACAGGTCTACAAAACGTCGGGCTAATGGGTTGAGTTCTATGCCCCCAAGCCCCACTTCATTGATCACAAATACGATGGATTGATCTAATTCTAAAACCCGTGACATCTCAGCATAAATGGCCTCATCCGACTGATTGATATGGAGCATATTACTTAGCCATAAGGTGAGACACTCTACCAGTACAGTGTTGTCACATCTTGTGATCGTGTCATATAGTCTGAGAGGCTCTTCAATAGTGATAAACCGATCTTTTCGACGGTCCTTATGGACTTTCACACGTTCCTTCATTTCTTCATCATCACAGATTTCATTGGTGGCCAGATAGTAGGGTTTAGCCTGAAAGCTGAGCTCTAAGGCCTTTTCCTCGGCTAACATGGACTTTCCACTTTTCACCCCACCAATATAAGCAACTTTTAAGTTCATTGGTTGATCCACAAAAGTATTAAACCTCCCACTATAAAAAAGTCGATCCAATATCTGAAACGCAAAGCCTTCCGGACATCCTTTTCAGTAAGGTCTTTCCGTCCATCATTGAAGTCAGCTTTTTTCTTGATTTTCCCGTGATAGGATGTATCTCCCCCCAAACCAATGGCCAAAGCCCCTGCCATAGCGGCAATAGGGTATCCAGCATTCCAGCTCTCATGCTTATGGCCATACAAGATGATGGCCCTAAAACTCGACCATCTAAAGGAAAATATCGCGATCAGAAAAGCTGTAATACGTGCTGGAACATAGTTTACTATATCATCCAACCTCGCCGACACCTTTCCAAAAAGAGAATAGCGTGTATTTCTATACGCGACCATTGAGTCCAGCGTGTTAATAGCCTTATATATTGCGATACCCTCCAGGCCAAAGAAAAGTAGGTATAGAGTGGGAGCAATCACACCATCACTCAGGTTTTCAGCGTAAGTCTCAATAGAGGCTTTATGAATATCACTTGAACTCAAGTCCTGAGTATCTCGGCTTACCAGCATGGAAAGGGCTTCTTTGGGCTGATCGCTTTTTAAAACCCTACTGACACTATTATATAGCATATGTCCAGCGATTCCTGTACTGGCCAGGATAGATTCCGTTATTATGGCTAATGGATCGGGTAAATAAGAGATTGAGAGTACGATGCTATAAACTATTATAAACACAAGGCTTAAGAGGGAGAGGGTTAGCAATCCCCCTCTAAGCACAGAATCATTGTAGAAAACTTTCTCAAACCATTGGATGAAGCCTCCCATAAAAGCAACAGGATGCTTCATTTTGATCTCACCAATGACCAGATCAATCAAGTAGGCAAATAGGGTGATCTCAATAAACATCTAAATCCTTGAATCAATAGATCTTTAGTTCCCTCTCAGACGATGAATCCTCATAAATCACCTCTCCATCCCCCCAGAGTTTCTCAAGACTGTAAAAGGTTCTACCCTCGTCAGTAAAGAGATTGATCAATATCATCCCACAGTCCATCAGTATCCACGGGCTATCTGTTGAAGTGTCCAGAGCATGAAACTTCTTAATCCCAAGGTCATGCAGCTTATCATCCACAGTACGGGCTAAAGCACCCTGGTGAAGGTTAGAGTCAGCCGTAGCGATCACCATAAAATCAGCTATAGAGTTGATCTGCTCAATATCTATCACTAAAACATCCCTGCCTTTCTTGCTAGAAAGGAGTTCAGCAATAGACAGAGCATAATCCCTCACTTGTTCTTTTGTCATACGCCTCCACAATTATCTAATATAAATTGATTTATGAATTACCTGACGAAACATTAAAATCTTTACCCATCATAAAAATGAGATCAATCGACTCGTTTTTCTGATCCACACTATTGTAAACCTTGCTCACTCTTAGAACACCTTTCACGTAGTTTAATTTCTCCAAATTATGTCCAACATCAATAAGATAGGATTTTTCTATCGTTTGATTTCTTCGACCCTGTGAATACAATATCTTTAGATTATGGCTGTTGAAGTAGCTTCTTAAGGCCGAACTATACTGATTCCTCCTTCCACTAAAGTCTACCACGTTAACAACAATCTTTTTATTGGACGGAATGAAGTCCAGGGATTGCAATTCATTTAGATAGTCCTTAGCAGTATAGGGTGAGCCGCGATTATAACGGTTCTGGATGGACTTAATAAGCTTAAGATAGTTATCTGATGGGTTTTCCTTAAGAAGGAAGAGAGAGTTCTTTTTTTTAAAACGATAGGGATAAGTGTAAACATTTAAGAGTTTAACCTTTAGAAGAGCCTCTTGATAGGATTTAAACTGATTCGCCGGAATATTTGTTTCACCCACATCTCTTTTCGTAATTGAAGCTCCTTTCAGTGCTTTAGCCAGAGCTTCACCTTCCGATAGTAATCCCATGAGTGTGTGGAGTAGAAGGACTTTCTTCTTCTCAATGGTCTTTGAGTTGTTTGTCTTCTGATCAAAGAGTAGATATTTTACAAGGTTTTTTCCTTGTGCTAAATAGAGTTTAGACCCATCATTGATCTTATCCAGCAGCTGGAAAGGGACGATTAGGTTGTTCGTATTTCGTGCGTAGACCTTTACACTCTTCAGTTCTTGAGACATCTTTTGATAAAAGCTGTCATGAAGGGTGAGAAAGAGAAAGGTGAGTTTAAAGTGGTCCTGAAACTCCTTCACCACCCTTTTCGCCCCATTCTCTCTGTAGTGCTGATTGATACTTATTTTGCCATCCAAAGCCAGGCCGGATGGGAAGTAGGAAAGCAAAGTAAGATGGGTATGGCGGTGATAAGTCACCATGACAACGGAATGGAGGGACTTACTTTCTCCATTGGCTTTATTCATAATAAGAAAATGACTTAAATCGGGAATATTGTGACCCTCTTTCTGATGGCTGGGTGGAGTTTCAGGGCGAACTCTGTCTAAAATGTAGTAGGAGGCAATGGTTAAGGCGATAAAGGAAATGATAATGATCTGTAACCCCCGTTTTTCACTGAAATCAGACTTTGTTTTGGAATGGCGTGGAGATGGGGTGTTTTGCGTATTTTTGTTAACTTTATAATCAAATCTTCGTTGTTTCATTGGCTTAGTAAAGAAAATACACCGCTTAGAGATTAAGATGGTCAAATTTAACGAAATCTTGACTAAATGACAAGGAAATCCTGAAACATGCCAGGGCAATTTTCATTCTTCCCTAACTCTTTATTATTTTATGTAATGTGGTTAGACAGACGCTATCCTGCTTTTCTTAAAATACTGGTAGAACAGCGTCTGTCTGTTCTATACTTAATTGAGATAAACAATTATCTGGAGAATTAAATGGCCCTGATTTGTTCTAGAGTTTTCTTGACTTATCAGTAAATTACTTTATTTTTCAAAATAAGGATTTTAACTTTTCCTGTCAGTTATTTAGACAATTTAAAAGCTTTTTAGTATATTTCAGCAGCCTGATAATCTTGATACTCGAAGTCTGAAAAAGGAGAAGCTTGTATGCGTAAGCTCCGTATAGGTGTTATCGACTTAATCTGTAAAAGCTCAAACCCTGGTCTGTATGGGCGGATTATGGATGCCAATTTAGTTAGCATTATGCCACAAGTTGTTAGTGTATGGTGTGAGCAAGAAGGACATGAAGTCACACATGAAATATTTACTGGTTCTCAAAATTTAGCCGAATTAATACCCGAAGATCTTGATCTTGTTTTTATTAACTCATTTACTCAAGCATCTTTAAGAGCTTATTCCCTAAGCAATATGTTTAGATCGAGAGGGGCTGTCACGGCACTTGGAGGCCCCCATGCCCGAAGTTATCCTCAAGATGCACAAAAGTATTTTGACTATGTCCTAGGCCTTACTGATAAAACAATAATACATGAAGTCCTTAGCGATTGTTCACAACATCGTCCTCTAGGTCTATATCTTACTGCCCAAAAACATCCTACAGAACTTCCCGGAGTTAAAGAACGATGGAAATTCATAGAGCAGACATTAAAAAAAGCTCCACTTATTAAAATCGTCCCTATGATTTTTAGCCTAGGATGTACCTATACATGTGGTTTTTGTGTGGATTCTGCTGTGGATCATCAACAACTAGATTTAGAAAGCATAAAAGAAGATTTACGATTCCTCCTGACCAAATTCAAGAAACCGCGTGTTGGATTGCATGACCCAAACTTTGGAATGAAGTTTAATACTTTAATGGATGCTATTGAAGATGCTGTTCCTCCTGGAAGTATAGATTTCATCGCTGAAAGTAGTTTATCTATGTTATCAGAACCTCACCTAAAAAGACTTAAACATAATGGATTTAAAGCAATGATGCCTGGTATTGAATCGTGGTTTGATATGGGGAATAAGTCAAAAACAGGCCGTAAAACAGGGATGGAAAAAGTAAGACAGGTTGCTGACCATGTCAATTTGATTATGGAATATATACCTTATGTCCAAACCAATTTTGTTATAGGCCTTGACACGGATGAAGGTAAAGAGCCCTTTGAATGCACTAAAAAGTTTATTGATCTTGCTCCTGGTGCCTTTCCAGCCTACTCACTCCTATCTGCTTTTGGACAATCGGCACCCCTTAACATAGAATATCAGCGTGCTGATCGTATGATCCCCCTTCCCTTCCACTTTCTTAATAATAATCAAGGGATGAACTTGGGTGTAAAGAACTATTCCTGGCTCGATTTCTACGACAATTATATTGATCTTGTCAAGCATTCCTTTACATGGAAAGCCATTTATAGTCGCTATAAAGCGAATAAAGGAGCCATTCCACGATGGATGAATGTACTACGAGCAGTCTCGTCAGAAGGTTTTGGTCGAATCAAGTATCATAGCAATATGTATCAGATGTTTGAAAACGACTGCCAATTTTTAGCATTTTTTAACCAAGAAACAACAGAAGTTCCGGAGTTTTATCTTAATAAGATTCGTGGTGATCTGAAAGATATATGGGAATGGCTACCAGAAGGAGCTTTATACCATGATCCTAAAGCTTTTCTCAAATCAGAAGAAAAAATCAAACAGGAAGAATTGGCAATAGAAAAAGCGATTATAGATTAAGCAGGAGAGGGCTTCCAGCCCTGATTATCACGAATAGGAAGTCGCTCCTACCCTCAAATTAAGCTTGAAGGAACACTAGCAGTACCAGCTAATATTGTAACCCATGGAAACACCTTTACTTAAAGATATTATCATTATATTTGGCTTATCGATAGGCGTCCTTTTTTTGTTTCATCGTATTTGGGTGCCAGCGATTGTTGGATTTTTGGTGACCGGAATATTAGTGGGTCCCCACGGATTAGGCCTGATTCATGCTGTTCATGAGGTGGAGGGACTGGCTGAAGTGGGTGTGGTACTCCTTCTTTTCATTATTGGGATTGAGTTTTCCCTAAAGAAGTTTTTACAAATCAAGAAACTTATTCTGATAGGCGGTTCTGTACAAGTTGTTTTGACTATTTCGCTGATTACATTTGCTGCCACGCAGTTTGGAGTGTCTTTTGAAAAAGCTGTTTTCATAGGCTTTTTAATATCCCTGAGCAGTACAGCGATTGTCTTTAAAATCATCCAGGATAAAAGCGAAATAGACAGTCCTCATGGTAAAATCATACTAGGTATTCTGATTTTCCAGGACATTGTTTTCGTACCAATGATCCTGGTCACTCCTTTTTTATCGGGACTAGAACAGAATATATGGGGGTCGATACTTTTGCTTTTCGCAAAAGGAGTTGGGGTCATCCTTTTTGTAATTATTGGGACTAAATGGGTGATTCCCAAACTTTTATATCATATTGTCAAAACCCGTAGTCGTGAACTGTTTATGCTGAGTGTGTTTGTCATTTGCTTTGCGATAGCATGGTTCACCAATTTATTGGGGCTTTCATTTGCTCTGGGCGGCTTTTTGGCAGGACTCATCATATCTGAGACAGAGTATAACCATCAGGTAATTAGTAATATACTACCCTTTCGGGATATCTTTACAAGCTTTTTCTTTATATCCATCGGGATGCTTTTAGATGTCGGTTTCCTGGTCAAAGAACCGGCAATGATTCTCCTGCTAACCTTATCTGTCCTGGTGATAAAGTCCATCATATCTTTCTTTGCCAGTCAGACAATGGGTTTCCCCCTCTCCGTTAATGTATTGGTTGGATTGGCCGTTTGTCAGGTGGGAGAGTTTTCATTTGTTCTCTTTGAGACGGGTCTTAAATACAAGTTATTTTCTACTGATGACGATATTTATCATTATATTTTATCCGTTACCATATTAACGATGACTATAACTCCATTTATCACAAATCTTGCCCCAGGAGTGTCTAAACTCCTTTTACGACTTCCTTTGCCCAAAAAAGTAGTCCATGGCTGGCTCTCTCCTTCCAAAGAAGAGGAAAAAGCTGAGTCACTCAAAGATCATCTTATTATCATTGGTTTTGGCGTCAATGGGAGGAACCTGGCAAGAGCCGCTAAAGTGGCAAATATCCCTTATGTGATCATAGATATGAACCCTGAAACCGTTAAAAAAGAAGGCCTGAAAGGAGAACCCATATTTTTTGGGGACGCCAGCTATGATTCTATCCTTGAGCATGTGAACTGTAGTAGTGCAAAGGTTGTGGTGGTCGCGATCTCCGACTCTGTGGCAAGCAAAAGGATGATTGAAACAATTAGAAGACTGAACCCAAAGGCTCATATTATCGTTAGAACACGCTTTCTCCATGAGATGTTACCCCTATACAACTTGGGGGCAGACGATGTCATCCCCCAGGAGTATGAAACATCTGTTGAAATCTTTGCACGGGTTATGGCCAATTACTTAATCCCAAAAGATGAAATTGAACGTCTTATTACTGAGGTTAGAGCCGATGGCTATGAAATGCTACGATCCCTTTCCAAAGAGCCCATATCATTAAGTAATTTAAAACTTCACCTTTCTGATGTGGAAATAACGGCTCTTCGGGTTGGGCAAGAATCGTTTATAGTGGGCCAATCCTTAGCCCAGATGGACTTACGAAAGAAATATGGTGTTACGGTATTGGCTATAAAGCGAGATTCGACTATATTATCTGACCCCATTCGAGACACCAAACTTACTACAAAAGATGTTCTAATCGTCTTGGGTCAACCGGACAAAATCGCCAAACTCAATCTTTTGCTAAAAAACAAGTGAGTATTCCGTAATGATAATTGCCTGTAGGGATAGGTTTAAAACCTATTCCTACAGGCAATTGGATAAACCCGTCAGATCTCAAGTCAATTACCACTTAAAACTCCGTGACAATAGATTGTCTTTTAACTCGAAAATAAACAAAAACTGGCGATCTATGCAAAAAAACGTTATATTTTAGAAGTATTTACTATAAAATGAGCGAACTATGTTAATTGAATTTAGTGTTGAGAATTACCTATCCTTTAAACAGAGAGAAACCCTCAACATGGTGGCCTCAAGCGATCAATCCCTTGATAACAATGTAAATAAAAATGTTCAGGACACGGATATGAATCTCCTGAAAAGTGTTGGTATCTATGGAGCCAACGGATCAGGCAAATCTAATTTGATTAAAGCCTTAGACTTCATGAGAGACTTTGTGTTGAAATCCTCAAAGGAAGGGCAAATCGATTCATCCATTGATGTTCGTCCCTTTAAATTGGATCAATCATTATTGGCTGAGCCAAGTACTTTTGACATTGTTTTCTTGTGGGAGGGTGTCCGATATCAGTATGGTTTCTCTGTCAATCGTAAAGAGGTTTGTAGTGAATGGTTTTTTAGTTATCCCAAAAAGCAATCCAGACGACTCTTTGAACGAAACAAGGATTGGAAGGACTTTAAGTTTGGCGACTGGAGCGGTCAAAAGAAGAAGCTGGTGGAACTCACCCGTCCCAACGCCCTGTTTATCTCTGTAGCAAGCCAATTTAACCAGAAACTCGCCTCTATTGTTGTGCAGTGGTTCGAGGAAAAATTGGTTGTTATACCTGACTGGAATGTCATATATCAGGCATATATCGGGAAATTATTAGCCGGGTTTCTTCATGGCTCAGAAATGAAACCCTTTTTTACGGGCTTTCTTAAGCAGGCTGATATGGGAATCCTAGATTTTAAAATACAGAAAGTTCCTATAGAGCCTGATCGTAAAGATAAAATGGAAGAACTATTTCATTATCTTACGAAGAAAAAACTTCCTAAAGTTGATTTAATGGATTATCAAATTAAAACCTTTCACACAGGTCAAGACGAAAGAGGGAACGAAATATCTGTCCCCTTTGACTTTAACGAAGAATCGGATGGAACTCAAAAGTTGTTTGCTCTATCATTACCGATCTTAAGAACTTTTATGGTAAAAGGCTGTCTGGTAATAGATGAGCTAGACGTCCAATTACACCCTTTACTGATGAAGTTTATCATTGAACATATCCATCACCATGATCCAGGGGGTCAGCTGATTTTTACGACCCACGATTCCCATCTTCTGAATCCCAAACTGTTTCGCAGGGATCAAATCTATTTTACCGAAAAGAGTCGTGAGGGAGCCACTTCTCTTTACTCACTGTGGGATTTTAAGTCCCGAAAAGGGGAAAACATGGAGAAAAGCTATCTGGCAGGGAATTATGGGGCCATTCCTATTATTGATAGGCTGTTTGAGTCCTTTGATCTAAAAGATAAACACTTAGATGAGTAAAAAGAAAAATCCCCAATTTAGTCGAAAAAGACCTTCACGTGATCGTTACAAAAGGATTCTAATCGTTTGTGAGGGGACAAAAACAGAACCCATTTACTTTGGGGCAATTCGTAAAGAAAAGAGATTGACTACAACTGCCATTCATGTTGTGGGTACTGCCAAATCTTCTGTGAGCCTTATTGAGGAGGCTAAAAAACTTTATATTGAGGTAGAAAAAGACGTCGATTTAAAGTATGATGAAGTGTATTGTGTATTTGACCGTGATGACCATCTAAACATTCCTGCCGCATTTGATATGGCAAGGAAAAATGATTTTACCGTGATTTTCTCAAATCCCTGCTTTGAGTTGTGGTTTCTGTTACACTTCGAGGATCAAAAAAGCTATATAGATCGCAAGAAAGTAAAGAGCCTTCTAAATAAACACTTTAAAGCAGTTTATAAAAAAGAATATGATAAATCAAAAGATATTTATGATGACTTAAAGTACAATCAAGTAACTGCTATTCAGCGGGCAAAAGAGTTACACAAATTACATTTAGCCAATCTCAAACAGGAAACTGAGAACCCTTCGACCAATGTAGATGTCTTGCTTGAGGCTCTTGATAAGATAGCAAACTATTTCTATTGAATTACAGAATGCTCTCCAGTTTGTTAAAGTATACTCAGTCTATCAAAACTCGGCTCGTTCAAGGGATAGATTAATACGACTCATGATCTCATGGGTCTTTTGATCCAACTCATGGACATGATCCTCTATAGCAGTGATTTCAGCAGGATCCACAATCCTCTCTTTCTGTTCTAAATGACTATTCATATGTTCGATTTGGTCATGAAGCTCTGTCAATCGTCTTAATATATCTTTTTCCTTACTCTTTAACACCTTGAAGCGATCTACAATAGTAATATAATCCAGTTGATCCAAATTATCTTTTGGACGCTTTTTATTGAAAAGCTTACCCCTTCGCCCTCTGATCCAAAGATAAGGCCCTGTCAATGATAATAGAATCAAGAATAGAACAAGGAAATCCTGGACCAAGGGGATAGACGCTCCAAAAAACTCACCCCTGTGGATGGTTGTCAGCCATTTTTCCCACGTAGGGGACGTATTCTCCAGGTTGGGTACGTTATCATCTATAAATGGATCATGCTTTGGCTTTCCAGGCTTCCCGTAGAGGCTGATGAGCCATTGGTTTTCCACATGAGACTCGCTCAATGCATAATCCTGACTGTGAAGGAGAAAATAGCCTGTGATAGCGGAAAACGCGATAAAGATCATGGCGAATAGACCTACCACCCGATGGATTTTCTGAATGAATCGTAGTAACATAGTTTAATCCAGGTTTTTATTCTTAATGGACACTTCAAAGATAGCCAGAAGCTTTCGCACGCCTTTCGTAATGGCCCTGCATGAGAGGGTGGCTCCACTAATATTCGTTATATCTTGCCTGAGCCGAATAGGGTCTTGAATATCCTTCTCTTTAAATTGCCCTCTCCAACCTTTGTTTGTAATCTCAGACCCCTGTGATTCCCTATAGGCCAATATTTCTACTCTCTGTATCCTGCCTTTTGGGTTGATCACCAGCATATAAGTAATATACTCTTTTTTGCCAATTACATTATCAATAATGGCATAACCTGTTATTTTATCGTTCTTTTTTCCGATGTACAGGGCGATCCGTTTCAACCTGAGCTTTTGGCGGGCGAGTTTTTCGATTTTAGGGATGTCGGCCTCCTCAAACCAAACCACTTTCTTTTTGACAGATGAAGTCTTTGGGAAAGCGATTTTAAGGGCCTGATCTTTGTTTAGATAGACCTTAGAGAAGGCAAAATGGCCCAATATAAGGACTGAAAATAATATAAGGCT
>ENA-ORDP01001781-ORDP01001781.1-marine-sediment-metagenome-genome-assembly--contig:-NODE-1781-length-11316-cov-2.787141_pt1 | contig 11316 bp, 6 predicted proteins | sample MGYA00248627_ERZ508539 | MGnify/ENA primary metagenome ERZ508539 (study PRJEB26208, sample SAMN05571518) | marine sediment metagenome | biome: deep sea; feature: Hydrothermal vent; material...
TTTATGGGCTTTAACACTTACGAACTTAAAGAAATATACTGAGGCTTTAGACAAGTTTAGTCTGGCCTGTGCGATCAATCCCAATTACTTTGAATCTTTCTTTAATTGGGGCAAGGTGCTTTATGAACTAGGAAAGCTGAAAGAGGCTGAAGACAAGTTGCTTAAAGCCTTGGATATTAAACCCGCTAACTATGAAGCCATATTTTATTATTCCATCGTATTATATAAACAAAACAATATAGAGAAGTCTGTTGATTACTTTAAAATAGCTGTTCAGGCCAATTCGGCAGACTATAGATGTTTTTATAATCTTGCTGTCGCCCAATACAAGTTCAAATCCTATAATGAGGCCCTGGAGAACTTTGAAAAAGCCTTTCAGCTTAATCCGGGGGACTATGATATTCTCTTCAATTGGGGTAATACCCTTTACCGATCAGGAAAATATGAAGAATCGGTTGAAAAGTATCAAGAGGCCATTAAGTTAAAATCGGATACCAGTGAAGCCGTATTTAACCTGGGTTTAAGCCAGTTTGCACTAAAGAATTATGAGGAATCCATCACGCTGTATACTAGAGCATTGGAAATAAATCCTCTGGATGCCTCAGCCCTTAATAATTTGGGGGTCACCTTATGCGAGCTAAAACATTATGAAAAAGCCCTCTCAAAGTATGAAAAGGCCGCCCTGATTAATTCAGATAATGACAAGTTGTTTAATAATTGGGGGATAGCCCTCACCGAGTTAAAGAAGTTTCAAGAGGCTGAAGACAAATATAAAAAAGCCTTAAAACTAAACTCAAAGAATCCTGTTCTCTACAGCAATTATAGTGTATTATTAACTGAAACGGAAGAAGCTGAAGCAGCTGTTAGCCAGTGTGAATATTCCATTAGTCTGGATCCAAATAATGCATTGGCTTATAACAATTTGGGGGTTGCTCTCTCTAAGCTAGGCCAATTTGAAGAAGCTATTCATCAATTTAAAGAAGCCGTAAAGCTTAAGCCAGAGGACATATCAGCCTACAATAATTGGGAAATCACCTTACATCATTTAGCCCAAAAATACGATACGAACCTTGATTCAGCCTATTCAATATCTTATACCGAATTAGCCCATTCTCTTCTCAAGTTTGAGAAATACGAAAAGGCTCTCCAGCTCTATGAATTTGCCTTTAAGATTATGGAAGATGAACCTCATGTGGATGTTCTAGTCAACATGGGACGTTGCTATTATGAAAATAAGAGCTATCCTAAAGCCGCTGAAACCTATAAAAAGTCTTTAGAAATCATTCCCGACGACCCCAATATACATTTCTATCTAGCCTTATCTCTTTATCATTTAGAGCATTACGAGGAGTCTCAGTTTCACCTTGAACGCGTTAAGCAGATCAAGCCTTCCAGGAAAAACCTTTATTTCCATTTAGGTAATGTCTTATATAAACTCACCGAGTACCCTCAAGCTATAGAGACCTATGAAAAAGCGTTACAAGACACCCCGGATTTTGACTTACTTCATGTCCATTTAGCCAATGCTCATCGCAAGATGAAACATTATGATGAAGCCATCACTTATTATCAAAAAGCCATAGGGATCAATGGAGACTGTGCTGAAGCCTTTTATCAACTGGGTAAAACACACTTTATCAATAAAAACTATGAAAAAGCCCTTGAATACCTAAAACGGGCTTTAATCTATTTACCCAAACGATTTAACATCTATCTTTATATTGGTATATCCCTTAAAAACCTCAAGAAATATCGGGACGCTATCAACTATCTAAATCAGTCCATTGAGTTCAAAGATTTTGCTCAACAGGCTCATAATGAGCTGGGAGAAGCATTTATTGGCATAAGAAACTATGCCGGGGCGATCACGTCTTTTGAGAAAGCGATTCAGTTAGACCCTCATTTCTATTTCGCCTTCAATAATCTGGGGATAGTCTATCATAAGATGAAAAAGGATGAAAAGGCCGTTGAGCAATTTAAATACGCTTTGACCATTTATCCAGAATACTTTGACGCCCACCGGAATATTGGTATATCTTATCTCACCCTGGAACGCTATGAGGAGGCTAACACAAAGTTTGCTACAGCCAATCAATTGCTACCCAATCAGCCTGAATTATTCTTCGACTGGGGCCTGGCCCAATATTACCTAAACAACTTTGAAGGAGCCATTGATAAGTTTAGTAAATACATCTACTTTAAGGGCGGAGACTACAAAGCTTATTTCCAACTGGGTCTATGTTATTATGGTTTAAAAGATTACGAAGATTGTGAGAATAATTTAAGGAAAGCCCTGGAACTCAATACTCAGGACAGTGATGGGTACTACTATCTAGGGATTGCTTTATGCAGGCAAAAACATTATGAGGAAGGTGTCAACTACTTCCATAAAGCGATCCAGCTGGGGCCTAATAAAGGAGAAATCTATTTAGAAATGGGGAACGCCTTATACGAGATGAAAGAGTATGAGCAAGCGATTAACACCTTTGAACAGTCCATAAAGCTGAACAAAAAGGATCCTCAGGCCTATGTTAAGCTGGGACAGACTCTCACAAAGGTAAAAAGGAATGATGAAGCGATTCTCTATTTTAAGATGGCAACAGATATTAATTTATATGATCCGGTTCCATACGCAAAATGGGGGAATATACTTTTAGAGATTAATAATTATGAAGACGCTGTTAAAAAGTATAAGATAGCAAACCAATATGATCCTGATAATATAGAGATTTACTTTAATTGGGGGACGGCCCTTCTCAGGCTGAAAAAATATCGTGAGGCATCTGCCAGGTTTGAAAAGGTGTTAAAGAGTAACCCCAAAAATGGGATCGCCTTTTGCCGTTTAGGACAATGTAATTACTATTTGAAGAACTATGATGAAGCTGTAGCCGCTATAAAGAAAGCAATTAGCCTGACTTATGTGGAATACGAAGCCTATAAATATTTAGGTGATACCTATTTTGTTATGGAAAACTATGAAGGAGCCATTGAAAATTATACCCAGTCTATCAAACTGAAAAGTAATATCTGGGAGAATTATTATCACCTTGGCTACTCCTATTTTAAGATGGAAAAATATAATGAGACCATAGAAAATCTAAATATCTATGTTCTAAGCAAAAAAGATAATGAAGATAAGATCCTTGAAAAGGTCTATACTTTATTAGGCCTGTCCTATAAGCAGTTAAATGATATCAAGAACTCCATAGAACACTTTTCCAGGGCCATTTACTATACCGAACAGGGGAATCCTCATGAAGAGCTTTATCCGCCCACACGGGCTTTTAAGGAAATGAAAGACATCTTTCTGAAGGTGGAAAAGTTAAAGTATCAGGAAATTAAAGAAGAAAAGGCGAAGTTTATCCCCAAGGTTTTGGAAGTTATAGATAATGAGTTAAGTAGTCCTATTACAAATGTGAAGAAACATCTTGGTGAGCTTCAAAGATATTATGAAACCCACCAGGTCTTTGCTAATGCCATTGAAAAAGAATTGATACTCAATAAAGAGCAGAAAACCAGATTTAAAGGTCTTCTTGAACGAACCCAATTTCTATCTATTCTGGATAATATGGGGACAGCTATTCAAGAGTCTGAATATAATATTGTTGGGGCTATATCATCGGTTATCAAGATGTTGGGGAATGTTCAGCAAGAAGAAAATATCATCACCAACACGAATATCAATCGCTTATTGGAAGACTCCATTGAAGAAATGCTCAAGAAAGCAAGCTTTGGGAATGAGCCAAAAATAGAGACCCATTTCGCTCCACTGCCTTATATTATGGGGAGTGAGAAAAAACTTATCCAGGTGTTTAACTGCATATTATCCAATGCTAATGAATCCATTCTCCATAATAACGGATTAATCGAAATACAAACTGAAAAGATCGACAAAGACATATTTATCACCATAAAAGACAATGGTGTGGGGATCGATGAGGAAAACCAGAAAAAGATCTTTGAACCTTTTTACACCACTAAGGATCATGGAGAGGGTCTTGGGATCAATCTATATCTATCCAGGAAGTTTGTAGAAGAGCATAAAGGGACTGTGTCATTCAGGAGTTTGGTAAATTATGGATCAGTATTTACAATTAATCTGCCTATTATCAAGGCTCCAGTGAAGATTAAATCAAGTGTTTAAGGTGACTTAGAGAAATTACTTCTGATCATAGCTTTAAGTTGATCGACCCCTTCGCCGCTCTTGGCAGATATAAAGCAACTTTGATCAGCGTATGCAAACCATTTTGTGGGGAGTTTGTCGTCTGGGAGTTGATCTATTTTATTAAAAATATAGATAGTGGGCTTTTCTTTAGACTCAAGATGAGATAAAACCTGATTCACTGAATCGATACGGGCCAATGGATCGCCTTGGGTCACGTCGATGATGTGGAGGAGAAGCTTGGCTTGTTTGACCTCTTCTAAAGTAGACATGAAAGAGCGGATCAGATGATGGGGAAGCTTTTTAATGAAACCCACCGTGTCAACAAGTAAGACCTTAAGATCTGGACAGAGATAAAGCTGGCGAATGGTGGAATCCAGGGTGGCAAAAGGAGCGTCATCAACAAGATGATTTCCTTTGGTTAGGAGATTCATTAACGTGGATTTCCCGGCGTTTGTATAACCCACCAGACAAACCATGTTTTGATCTTTACGTAACTTTCTTCTGGTCTCAAATTGGATAGATATTTTAGTGAGTTGCTTTTTGATGGAGTAAAGACGTCTTTTGATAGCTCGTCGATCCACTTCCAACTGAGTTTCGCCAGGTCCTCGAAATCCAATACCTCCCTCCACCCTGGATAAATGAGTCCATTTTCTGGTCAATCGGGGCATAAGATAAGAGAGTTGGGCATATTCTACCTGGAGTCGGGCTTCCTTGGTTCTTGCTCGTTTGGCGAATATGTCCAGGATCAGTTCAGTCCGACCCACCGCTTTACATTTTATAATAGACTCAATATTTTTGACTTGATGAGGCGTGAGATCATTATCAAAGATAACCGTTTCAATGCATAGGGCAGATATATCGTGAATTAACTCTTCGAGTTTACCTTTCCCGATATAGTACTTTGGGTGAATCTCTTTTCTGACCTGGATGTGCTGATCGGCTACCTGGATGTGGGCTGAGCTTGCGAGGGAATGTAATTCTTTCATGGACTCCAGGCAGTCCTCTTTTTGGGAGCTAGGGAGTAAAACACCAATCAGGAGTGCTTTTTCAGGGTTTACGATGAGCCTTCACCTCAAAATAAGAGTACGCACGAACCGCTAACTTCCAGACATAATCCTCATCATTGGCTCCCACTTTCACTTTATAATAAGAGTTGGCAGGAGTTATATTAGTATTCAGAGGGTCTTTGGTCCATTTATCGTCTGCTATAAAGTTATAGTAATATTTACCCGGTGGCAACTTTATTTTAATCTCCCAGATACCATCTTCAATGTAAGTCATGGGCAAGGAAAATGCATTCCAATGGTTGAAATTGCCAACCAGGTTTACTTTTTTTGCTCTAGAACTCTTGTAGAGGAAACGGTAAAAGTATTTTCTTCTTGGAATTGGGGTTGGATTGGTAGGTACGTTATAGTTGATGAGATCCTTTTTTAATCGGAAGTAAGGCAGGGTATTCCCCATTTTATCTTTTATAGAGTGAGGATTCAAGGGGTCTGACATAAACTCATCATCGATAAGCAATTTATAGGTGTACAAGCCTCTTTTAAGCTGAAAGTTTTTGTATTTAACATCCAGGATTAGCTGCCAAGACCCATCCCAGAGACCACGACGACTTATTTTCTTTCTGAAGGGATATTTAAGCTTCCAATGATCAAAGCTGGATTTCAGATAGACCGTTTTAGCATGATTGTTATGGTAAGTAAATGTAATGCCTTTAGATGTAATTACAGGATTGGTTTGAGTTTGTGAAAAAAGGGTGGTCTGAATCAGAAGAAAAAGGACTACTAATCCACTTTGATAAAGCAATATAGACTTGAGCATGTGATGGATCTCCCCAATTAATAGATGATATATATTATCTTTTCGGAGGGTGAGGGGAAATATAAAAGCAAAATTATGAAATAATAGTTTCTTTTGGCACAACAATAATCCCTTCAGGAGTAAGAGTAAAGTATTCCCCATCCTTTTTGCTATCGTACCCAATGCTATAGCCTTCCGGGATTTGTACTCCTTTTTCTATAATGGCATTACGGATTTTAGCTCCTTTTTTGATGTGGCAGGAATTGAATAAGAGAGAATGTTCGACATAGGCCCCCTTTTCGATGATGACTCCAGGGGAAAGAATGGAGTTTTGAACAGAACCATTAATAATGGCCCCTCCAGTGATCAAACTATTTGTAAAGGAATCAGAAGAGTCCTGAGTGATGTGGATCATGGTGGGGGCACTTTGGGTCTGACAGGTGCGGAATTTCCAGTCTTCATCGAAGAGCTTGAAAGGAGAATCTTTTTTCAGGAGATCCATATTGGCTTCAAAATAAGACTTAAGAGTCCCCACATCCCGCCAGTAACGGGGGCTAGCATCAGGATTTTGGTGAGCAAAGGAATAGACAGCATTCCTGGACACCATTTTGGGAATAATATCTTTGCCAAAGTCGTGGGAAGAAGGGGAATCAGCGTCCTGTTTTAGATTCTGAAACATAATATCTTTAGAGAATACATAAATACCCATGGAGGCCAATGCCATACTGGGGTTATTGGGGCTTGGCTTAGGGTGAGACGGTTTTTCCTCGAATCCTATGATACGATTATCTGGATCGACTTCCATGATACCAAATTGGCTACCTTCAGCAAGAGGCGTTGGGATGGTGGCTATGGTGAGATCAGCTTTTTTGGTTAGGTGATACTCTATAATCTCCCTGTAATCCATTTTATAGATGTGATCACCGGCCAGAACAAGGATAAAGTCAGGATTGACTTCTTCAATGGTAAATAGATTTTGATAGATGGCATCTGCTGTACCTTGATACCACGCATCCGCAAAACGTTGTTGTGGTGGGTATACATCGATGTATTCGTCCAGGGCAGGAGATAATATGCTCCAGCCATCACGGATATGCTTTTGGAGGGAGTCGGACAGATATTGGACCATCACATTGATTTGGCGGATCCCTGAGTTGATGCAGTTCGCGAGGGTGAAGTCAATAATACGGTATTTGCCACCAAAGGGAACAGCCGGTTTACATCGTTTTGAGGTCAATGGATAGAGTCGGCTTCCTTTACCCCCTGCTAATATAATGGCCAGTACTTTCATATGATTTTATCCTTTAGGTGGTCAATGAATAAAATGTATTGACTTAGCAATAAAAGACCAGATAATTTTGAAAAAAGTCACTTTGTTTGACATTATTTATTTTATACAAGATTATTTATTAATCCAGCATTTACAAATAAATATATTTTAGTATTTTTCTAAATGAATAAAGGTGGATGGAAAAAAATGAAGGCAGTTTGGATGAAACTACCTTCATAAATCAAAAGGACCAACAACTATCTATTAGGTATTTATGGGAGGGACATACCCAATAGTTATCATCTTCCGAATTATCGTAGGGGCCGAATATAAACTTTAATGACGAAATCAACAAAATATTTTTTTTCATTAACCTTGGAAAATACCCTGATGATAAGAATCAATCATATTTTACAAATAAAACAAAGATCAGATCATGTTAAGATAGATTCATTAGAATCAAATAAGTCCTTGACAAATCAATGGTTTTGCAATTATATTAAGCTATAGTGATCAATAACAACAGGAAATAGAAATCAAGAAATTGATAGAAACTATATGATGAAAAATGAGTTTTCCTTGGGTCCAAAGGTGATAGTCACTCCATTCGATATTTTGGAGAACTATAGTATCACCTTAAAAAAGGATCGAATATCTAGTATAAAGAAGTTTGAGACAGGACATAAGGTTGATTATCAATTAGATAACTTAATTATCTACCCTAGCTTGATAAATGCTCATGATCATCTACTAGGAAGCTATTTTCCAAGGGTGGGGGATCGGAGGCCTTACTTGAACTGGAAAGACTGGGATGATGATCTTAAAAGCTCTCCTATTTATGCGGAGAGAGGCAAAAGTGAAAATATTGATATGTATTATCTGGGATCTTATCGGAACCTGATATCGGGAGTTTTAACAGTATCGGATCATATCCCCCACATTGTCAATGATCCCTTCATTTCACTCATGCCTATCCGGGTGCTGAAAAACTATTCTTTGGCTCATGAAGTCTCGGATTATGATCTGAAATGGGGTGATGGGGTTGAAGTGGAGTATGAGAAAGCCCTCAAGAATGACGAACCCTTTATAACTCATATTGAAGAAGGATTCGATGAAGAGGCGGGAAGAGGGATTGAATATTTATTAGAAATGAACGCCTTAGGGGAACATACGGTTTTAATACATGGAATCGCTTTATCCGATGAGGATATTAATGTCATGGCTCAGAATAAAGCTAATTTAGTGTGGTGCCCTTTTTCTAATCATTATATGTTTGAGAGAACAGCTAGAGCTAAAGAAATCCTGGAAGCTGGAGTGAACGTGTCTATCGGAACAGATTCTCCTATGTCGGGCTCTTTAAATATTCTGGAAGAAATGCAATTTGCCAAGAAAATATACTACGATATGTATAGAGAAACACTGCCTGATTCGCAGATTGTACGGATGGTAACCATTAATCCGGCTATAGCACTAAGGTTATCTCAAGACTTAGGGAGTTTGGAAGCCGGGAAAATAGGGGATTTCATAGGAATACGTGACAAAGATAAAAACCCATACACATTATTGGTTGAAGCGGAACTTGAGGATATAGCCCTTGTATTTTATGACGGGAAACCTCTTTATGGTGACCAAGAATATAGTGGTCTTTTTGATACTTTTCAAATAGATTATAGTAAATTCCGTCTTAACAATACTGAAAAAATCATTGCAGGAGATAATCCTTTGAACTTATTAAAAAAGATTCGTAAAGCAGTAGGCTTTGAAAAAGACATCCCATTTTTACCCATAGGTTAGGAGAGATTAAATGGCAATTACCAGGAATTATAAGGCGGGAGCAGTCGTTTATTTTGAAGGGGACAAAAGTGGAGAAATATACGTGCTCAAATCAGGAAATCTCACTTTGACCTATAGAGGGATTGAAACAACAAGTTATATGACTGAAAAATTGAATGAAGGTGATTTTTTTGGTGTTAAATCATCATTGGCTCGCTATAAACGTGAAGAAACGGCCCAAACAGCATCGGGTGGAACTGTTTTAGTCTTGACCATACAAGAATTTGAGGATTTGGCTAAAAAGAATTCAAAGTTAGTATTAAAGATGCTTAAAATATTTAGCACTCAATTAAGACGAATTGGTAAGCAAGCGGCTTCTTTAATTTCATCGTCTGGAGAAGAAACCCCCGAGCCCTCCCTCTCATTATTCAAGATTGGAGATTACTATCTGAATGATAAAAAGTTTGATCAAGCCTTATATGCCTTTCACAAATATATTGAGTGTTTTCCAACTGCCGAATATGTTAGTCAGGCAAGAGAGCGGATTGAATTAGCCAAGAGAGGGATCTCAACAGGCTTTGAAGGAGTAGGAACTGAGGGTGAGACATCTGAAGCGGAAGGAACAAATGAACTGGATGAAGTTAATTTAGACGATGATAGTTTTATGGATGAGTCGGATTCAGAGGAGTCTAAAATATCAGAACTCTATCAGGAAGCCGTCAAGCTTGTCTCTGAAAGCCAATTTTCTGAAGCATTGGAGACATTTTCCCAGTTTGAATTGAGTCAATTAAAAGCTGTGAATAAAAGCTTCTATGAAAACGCAAGTTTTGAAAAAAGTTATTGTTACTATGAGCTTGGGCAATATAGTGAGGCAGTTGGGGCTTTTACAAATTATATAAAAGAGCATCCCAAGACTGAGAGGATGAAGTCAGCTTTGTTGCATATTGGCAAGTCTCATAATTCAATGGGAGAAAAGAATAGGGCGATTAGTTTTTTTAAGAAAGTGTCGGGATTGCCTCCAAAGGACGAATTAAATGAGGAAGCAACCAAGCTCTTAAAGGACTTGGAAGACAAGGGATAAAATAATTAATTTAAAGGAATGTTAAGATGGGTGACAGCCTCTTTGATAAGTTTGGTAAAACATTTAAAGCCAATCAGATTATATTTTGTGAACACGAGCCAGGTGACGACTTTTACCTTATTCAAACAGGGAAGGTGAGATTAAATAAAGTTGTTGGGACGAAAGAAAAAACCCTGGACATTTTGGGAGAAGGAGATATTTTTGGTGAAATGGCTATTTTGGAAGAAGCTCCAAGGAGTGCAACAGCCATAGCTCAGGAGCCCGTGACAGCCCTGAACTTTAATAAAGCCAACTTTGAAACCCTTTTAGTTAGCGATCCACAACTGGCTATTAAGCTGTTAAAGATATTTAGTAAAAGAATTTATGAAGCGAAAAGACGTTTGATGATCCTTAATTTTACAGAATCTGAGACTCGAGTGGTTGACACCCTTTTAATGTTAGCCGAACAAAAAGGTATTTCTCATGATGAGACTGAGCCGGTAGAATTAGACACCAACGAAGAGCAAATCGCCAATTGGTGTGCCGTAAAACTGGATGAAGCAAGAAAGATTATAAAAAAATATCAGAATATGGGGAAAATTAATCTGAAGGCTGGCAAGGTCATTATAAAGAATATTACAGAACTGTCTAGATTTGTTTATAACAAAAGAAAGGTTCAGTATGAAGAAAATAACCAATAATTATCATGACGGATTAAAGAACTCTGACCATAATAACCTGGTTGTTGTGAATTAAATAGTATACAATACAAGTTTTGTAAATACGTAAACGAATGAAATCAAACTCTACACAATAACATTATAAACTGCAATAATAAACTATTATATTTAGCCACGAAATAATCTTAAAATCAAATAGAGATTATTCAATTCGTCCAAGAGGACTCTAATTAGATAAATATTTCAATATACATGTATATTTGTCTAAGATATCAAGGGCCTATAGCTCAGGTGGATAGAGCAGTGGTTTCCTAAACCGCGTGCCAGAGGTTCGAGTCCTCTTAGGCCCAAATCATGACCTGGTTAAAGGAAAGATTTTGTTTAACAAGCTAGACCAAATAGTAGAAAAGTATGAAAAATTATCAGATGTGCTGAGTTCTAATACGGATTTTAAGTCTAAAGAATATTCTCAAATAGTTAAAGAACATCGTCTCCTTGAAAAAACGGTTAATCTCTACCAGCAATTTAAGGAGATTGACAAGCAGATAAAGGAAACTAAAGAAATTCT
>ENA-ORDP01001782-ORDP01001782.1-marine-sediment-metagenome-genome-assembly--contig:-NODE-1782-length-11313-cov-3.673743_pt1 | contig 11313 bp, 12 predicted proteins | sample MGYA00248627_ERZ508539 | MGnify/ENA primary metagenome ERZ508539 (study PRJEB26208, sample SAMN05571518) | marine sediment metagenome | biome: deep sea; feature: Hydrothermal vent; material...
TAGCGACGGCGTACCGAAACGCAAAACTGACACCGCCCCGGCACATCAAGTGGCGCATTCGCTACAGGGTGGACTCGAGAGGGAAGCATGATCGAAGAAGAGACATTTTTGAATCACGCGATAGCGCTTTATCGCCAACGCGAAAGCTGTTTGCAGGAAAACCGCGTCGATGTGGTCAGGTTTCTGGAGATAGAGGAGCGTTTACGGGAACAACTGTTTGCATTAAGCCGTTACAGGCCATTTGAAGATGGTGAGCCTGAAAAAGCGGCCGATACTTTCATTTATCTGGCAAAACGTTTTATTCAATCAAAGACCACAATCAAGGAACAAGCGGCAGAGCTTGCCTGTGACTGGTTGCTGGAGCCTGGAGAAAAAGGGCAAGGTGCGTGTGATGCGCTAATGCTTTTCCCATCACCGCAGACATACCACTATATGAAAAAGAGCTATTCTGATTTAGAAGCGTTACGACCAATATTGATATATATTCTTATGCAGCAATCAGCCAGTTTGCCAGATGAGATTATCAGACAAGCTGAGCTTGAGTACCAGGATCCTTTGCTACAAGCGCAGATACTTTATTACGCCGCGAATGATGCCTCGACAGGGATTGATTTTTTTATCCACCATTACCAGTCGTTGTTAGATAGAAATGATACGCCAGACAAAGAACATGCGGTATTACTGGCTGCTATCTGGGGTGGTATGGTTCGCAATGATCCAGACTCGTTTGTTGCACTAAGGCGGTCAATTGAAATAGAAAGTGATGATATGCAACGGCTTGATTTGTTGCGACTGGCTGCGTTGTCAGGGGACCCTGAATATTTTAATATTTTGGAAAAAATAACCGAATATTCTCCAGAAGTTGGATATCACTTTTTGGCTTTGCTCGGTAGTCAGGCGTCGGTAGAAAAAATATTAACGGGTTTACATCATCCCAGGACTTCAGCTCATGCAGAAGATGCCTGGTGGTGGGTTACGGGGCAGGAGCTACCTAAAGTTGCCAGAATGACAGTCATTGGTGAGGATTCCGATGAATCAGATCAAACTGAAGACGGGGGTTCTGTTCCTGATGCGCAAGTGGCAGAAGCATGGTGGAATAAAAATTCAGGCAAACAATATGATCGTTGGCTTTGTGGTGAGTTATTCTCATCGACGGGCGTATGTAGGATGCTTACGGAGTACGCTGGAATGATCAGCAATGATCTATTAGACCTGCTTGCATTGAGTCATAAAAAACCTGTTCAGATCGGAGTGTATAACTGGCACGATATACGTTTACAGCAGTTAGGAGTCTGGTTTCACCGGTCGGCCAGGTTTAGATCAGGAGGTGCGTAGTGCTTGAGTTTTCCAATCAATCAAACTGGCTGGCGGGTTTGTACCCAGGCTGGGATTTCAAACATGAACATCAGTTTACGGCCGTGTTTAAGGTCAGCTACCAGTTTGATGAAACCGGAAAGTTAACCCTTATTGAAGATGCGCCCCCACTTGTCGAGGCAGATGAACACAGAGGTGCTGCTCTTACTACGAGTTTACAAGCCGTGAGCGAAATTGCGCCTTTTAAGGAAGGCAGTGAGATTTATTTATACGGCACAGCACGACCAGATCGCGACGGTTTGGTTGCGATGGAGGTTGGGATTGGCATTCTGTTTACGGACAAGAAGCAGTGGAAAAAAGTACTCAGAATATTCGGTAAACGAACGTGGAAAAAAACCATGGTGAATTATATTCATGGTGAGAATCCAGGATCAGTCGAGGAAATTCTACTGAGCTATGAATATGCATTTGGTGGCGGTAATCCAGAGGATGACCAGGATGTTTTTGAGGCGAATCCTACGGGTTTGGGATACAACAGCGATCAACGTAATCTGTTTAGTGAAGAATTGCCACGTATTGAGATGGGACCTGATTTTGTGAACTCACCGATGCAAAAACCTACACCTGCAGGGTTTGGACCTTTACCCCTCTTTTGGGAACCGCGAGTCAGTGATGCAGGTGAACCCGTAAGTGACCCAACTACGCAAGGGGGCTGTCCATACTCAAAAACAGCAAAACGCTGCATACATAATGTTGCACCATATGATCAACGATTTAAAAAACCATTTACCGGGGGGGAGATTATACATCTGCGTGCACTTGTACCCGATGTGAGGCATAAAACGGCTGTGCAAATCGTATTACCAACGTTAAACCCTCAACTCTATACGATTATTGATAATGTAGCTGAAAATCTTACGCCAATCTGCGATACCGTGGTTATCAATGCCGATGACAAAATAGTATCAATGATTTACCGGGCAGGTATCCCATGGAGGTTAACCGACAGACGCAAAGGCTGGGTAGTTCTCAAGGATATGGATACAAAAGAGCTCCCCCATGACAAGGAAGGCAGGGACGCGCCAAGGATGGCATCTAATTAAATAGTTAGCGAGATAGTCGTTAACGGGCGCTCTATCTTTGACGGCTCAACCAAAGACGGCGGCATGGACTAAGTGATAACTAAATGGAATTGTAAAATGGAAAAACAAAACCAGACACAAGGACAGACAGAATCTCCAAAAGCAATGGCACTGAGTAATATTGCTATTACAGGCATGGGCTTGAACTGTGTAACCGGTCCAGAACCCATTGCTTTGTTCGGAGCCGTGGGTACTAATCTGGGTTTTAGTCAGCCTGATCCCGTATTGGAAGCGCCTTCATTAACCGGTGAAGGGGTTGAAAATGTGTTGACATGTCCCATTGCTGGTTACGCTGAAGACGATCCGCACGATCGTATACTGACCTGCATGATTCCGGCTCTGTTTGATGCTATTGAAACCGCAAAGATGATTGAAAATCCGCGTAAAAATATCCTGTTGTATCTAGTTTTGCCCTCTCAGGAAACGGCCCGCGGTGGCTGCCTGATGATGGACGAATGGCACAGCTTTTTACACGATGAACTCGAAGAAATCGGTGATGTAGAAATACGCATAAAGAATTGCACGCAAAGTGTGACAGAGCATTTGATGTTCGTCGCAGAAGGTTTGCGGGAACGCCATTGGGACACGGTTATTTTTGGTGCGGCTGACTCACTGGTCGATGAACTTACCTGCATGGAATTGGGTAAACAACAACGCATCCAGACGGCAGAAACATCCGATGGTGTTATCCCTGGTGAAGCAGCCGGATTTATTGTATTAGAACATTGTGAAGCAGTACGCCATGTAGATGATTTACCACTTGCATGGCTTAAGGGTCTTTCTGTCCAGGAAGAGCCTAATCATGGCAACCCGGATCTACAAAGACTCAGCGGCCTAAGCCAGGCCATGAATTCAGTATTATCAGCATGTGCCATTACTAAAGAGCGTATCGGCAGTCTGGTATTGGTGTTGGGCACAGAGCAGACGGATATGGTTGAGTGGCAGCAGACGGAAAACATGTTGTGGCCCTACCAGGCCAGTGAGCAGGAAACGACGTCTTTGAGGTTAGGAGAAGCAGATATGATTGATCCCGCTCCACCTCTAATGCCAGAGAAACTCGATCTGAATTTAACCCTGGGTGATATCGGTATCGCCAGTGTCCCGGTCGCGATTATTCTCGCTGCCGCACGTTTTGAATTTTCATATCCGATCAGTAAGCGCGCTATGATACTTGAATCAGGTGAAACACCGTTTCGAGGTGTGATTTACGTCAAGCATCCTACAAATGGTAAACAGATAGAACAGTTATTAAATGATGCCGCATAACACCAAGAGGGAAAAGAAATGGGTAACGTAGTAATTAATGGCAGAACTAATATTTCCACGTCAACAGAATTTATCGTATAAAAAAAGGGGGCCGAGGCGCGGGCCCCCAACAAGGCCTGTTGCTTAGTCGACAACAGGAGAGACATGAACTCTTACACGTAAGCGTTTGCCGGGGCGTTGATCCATGCGTGTGGTGAAGTACTCACCTTTATAGCGATATGTTACGTTGTAGCTATCAATACGCTGTTCTTCTTCATAGGTGCGTGTGGTATCGCAGACATCTTCATAGCGAACTTGCTCATGTCTCTGCCCGCCTTTTTTGCCAAGTTCATTACCAACAACCGCGCCGATAATGGCACCTGCAACGGTTGCCCCCTTCTTATGTCTACCCACGTTATGTCCTACTGCACCACCGATGATACCGCCAAGTACGGTACTGGCCGCCTTGTTGCCCTGATTATAATGTTCAGAGCGTACTTCGCGTGTGTAGCATTCCCGGTGCGGGGTGGAGATGCGGACGGTAGTGTAAATCGGCTCAACGTTGGTCACACGGGCGCGGTCATAAAAACTACTACTGCTGCGGTCGTTGTGTTCGCCATGGCTGGCGTAGGCGCTAGTGGCGGTTATGCTCATTATTCCAATGATGCTGGCGATAATTATATTTTTCATGTCGTCTCTCCTTTATCTAGTATGGGTCTACCATAGCGGAGCGACGCTTAACCGATGCTGAATAGAAATATCATTATGAATCAGTAGGTTATACTAGTTTTAAGTCGGCTGGAGGGGTATTCTGGATAAAAGAGCCCGGTTTTGAGGTGCAATATACTATATATAGGTACCATAATAGCCGAAGCAGGTTTGATTGAGCTGAGATGGTCAGTTTTTGTTGTGATTGAAATGGAGCTAGATTAAATGCGTGGTTATGTCCCCCTTGATTCTGAGTCCGATGTGTCGCAAGAGCACTTTGCGGTGGTGTATAGCCAAAGGCCCACACGTAAACGTTTTCCAGCGGGCTGTGTCGATATTGTTGATGATGCTGCCACGGCTATTGAGCAGGCCGCGCAGAAAGACAAAAGTTTCGCCGCACGTGTGATTGGGCCGTCCAAGTCATCGGAAGGGCAATATATTTATTACCTGGTTAACTGGTTGGAAGCATGAAAAATCATCACCACATTGAAACCATTCAAACTATGGGTGAAGATAAAAAATCGTGGCAGTAATCTGGCAGAAGACGATTGACGGAAAACAATACGAAGTTCGCTCTGCAGGTCAAACCCGGCGGCTTTATACAGACGGCGTCTTCCATAGCCAATATAACCCGTCAAAAACACTTACTTCAAATGTCTGGGATCTGATCAGCCTGCCCGGTTTTTTTCTTGAGACAGAAAATATTCGCCGTATTTTAGTATTAGGTGTTGGTGGTGGCGCAGTGATACGGCAGTTTACTAGCTGGTTTCCCAACGTCGACATAACCGGGGTTGAGCTGGATAAAACACATATCAATGTGGCCAGGCGATTTTTTGGTTTATCAGGAAAATATATTTCGTTGATCCATGCTGATGCGATTGCCTGGGTAAAACGATATCGAGGTTTACCCTTTGATATTGTTATTGACGATTTATTTGGAGAAGTCGAGGGCGAACCAACGAGAGTTATTGAGGCGAAACCAGTCTGGATGAATCACCTTACACGGTTATTGACGCCCCACGGTATGTTGGTGATAAATTTTACCGAGTCGAAGGACTTACGAAATTGCGCGGTATTTAACAACGGAGGTGTTAATAAGAGATTCAAGTCGGCTTACCGGCTGATGACACCGCTTTATGATAATCAGATTGGGGCATTCCTAAAAAAACCGTCAACCGCAAATGAGTGGCGAAAGCGCATAAAACAACATGCCCTCAATAGCGAATTTGAACAGTGCCGTGACAAATACCAGATGCGTAAATTAAAACTCGACTAAATATATTCAATCTGAGCTGCGGATAAAAATAAGCACGTCATTCCAGCATGGTTTTCACCCTACAGGCACAAATGAGCCGGAACGTCGGGCCCCTCAATAATATATATTTGGAGGGCATCCAGCTGCTCGAACTCTAGATTCCGGCTAAGACCATGCCGGAATGACGTGGGAAAAAAGAATAACGAAAGTTTATTTTTCATTTAAAAGTTGAAAAATAAATTGTTGATATTCAGCTTTGTCCCAGGGGCGGCCACCCAGCGCAAGATAACGCCGTCGACCTTTTGGATCGATGAAAAAGGTCGTTGGCAGTCCTCGAGGCGCCCATAACTCGGTGAGCTCACCATCTTTATCCATATAGCTGTGCAGATCCGGTGCGACACCGCCAAGAAACTCAAAGATTGTATCTTCATCCTCAGAGGTATTAATAAGCACAAAATCGATATTTTTGTCTTTTAGTCGTTTTTGTAGCTTATAGAGAAGTGGCATTTCTTTACGACATGGGCCACACCAGCTCGCCCAGAAATGCAAAAATACCCACCGACCCTTACTGGATTTCAGCTCATATTTATTGCCATCATAATCTTCGACCAGAAAATTTTGGGCCGGTTGCTTGTCCAGCTCAATAATTTTAGCGGGTGGCTCAATGGCCAGTAAGAATTGACTGGCGCCGATCAAGAAGAACAGTAGTAGCAGCCGTACTAAATTCATGATGGGTCCTTTGCGCAAGTGATATCTTTAAATGTGACTTCAAATATTTTTGTTTTATTTTTTCCGATCTGTATTCGAGTACGAAGGGTGATGGGTCGCCCTGTGCGTGGAAAAATAAGATTCCCGCCTTCACCTTCTTGTGGATAAAAGTCCAGTTTCTCCGGCATCAAGGTCCAACGGAAGGTCGACTGAAAGCGTTTTTCCAACCCCATCTTATTCCAGCGCTGTTTCCAGTTCGGGCGCAGGACGCGTTGAACCACCCCGTCCTTGTCTGTGAATTGCCATTTGCTCAAATCATGATAGAGTTTCTTTTTACTGCGGTTGCCTAAGCCGACGGTTATAAAACAGACCTTACGCACTTCAGCAATTGCAAAGCTGGGGAAGCCACGGGCCTCATAAAAGGCGGCAATCTGGTTCGGGGTTCGTGGCACGAGCCGAAGACGAAAATACTGGTTCTCAAACTTTGTGCCCTTAGCGGTTAGTTTTTCCTGGCTCACATTAGCGGCCCAGCTGTTAACTGGCAGACTCAGCATCAAAGGTAGTAGGGGTAAAAGTAAGTTGGTTAATCGCATTTTGCGCGTTTGTCCTCAAAGACATAGTTACCAGGATATATTATGGGTTATTAGTTCGGATATAGGGTGGTAAAATACCACAATATGCGGAATTTTACTTATTCATGCTAGCGTAGAGTCGATGACAGAGGAACCACGATGGGTCATATTGGTTGGACAGGAATAGGATTACGTTTTCTTTTTGCCTTGCTGGTAGTGTTTGCAAGTTATAATCCGGAAGGCTGGTCTTATTATGACTGGGCAATCAAGAATTTTAGCATCGAGCCACTCAAGGCTATCGCTGGAATTGTCCTGCTAATTGGCTGGGTCATTTATCTTCGTGCAACCTTGCGTTCTTTAGGGTTTTTCGGCCTGATCCTGGTTACCGGTCTTTGCGCCGCTTTCATCTGGTTATTTGTCGATTGGGGCTGGATTGCCAGAGATAGTAGCCGGGTGATCAGCTATTCTGCTCTGATCATTGTCAGTGTTATTCTGGCCGTCGGCATGTCATGGTCACACATTAGGCGCAGGCTGTCGGGCCAAAGCGATATGGATGATGTCGATGAGGAGACAGATTAAACACGAACGTTCAGTGTGATGATTATTTGAGTATTATTGACTCCACTATTATTAAGGAGAGAGGAGTCTGTCGGACAATATCTGCTAGGCTGTAGCAGAGATGTTTATATTATAAGATTAGTGAAAAAGGTTATTTGCCTCCACTAGCAGTCTGGTCACAATGTCTCAGGAATGGTATTTTACAGCATCATCTGGTCAGGAGTTCAGGTTTTTTGAGTAGCGATACAAATCCTCTAATCTCAATCATCGTACCAGCTTATTCGGAAGAAGAAGTATTGCCAGAGTTCCATGAGCGGATTTCGGCCGTCTGCTCAGAAATCCCGATGCAGGTAGAGATCGTCTATGTCAATGATGGAAGTGTTGACAATACACTAGCCGTTCTTAACAAGCTTTACGCAAGCGACGATCGTGTCTCGATCGTAGACCTTAGTCGCAATTTCGGTAAAGAAATAGCCCTGACGGCCGGTCTGCACAAGGCAGCGGGCGATGCGGTTATTATTATTGATGCTGACTTACAGGATCCCCCCGAATTGATTCCAGCGCTCATCACGGAATGGCAGAATGGATATGACGTTGTCTATGCAAAACGAGCTTTTCGTAATGGCGAGACGGTAGTCAAGAAAGTAACCGCCTATCTTTTTTATCGTTTGATACGTAAGTTTTCACGAGTCAATATCCCGGAAGATACCGGGGACTATCGGTTGCTTAGCCGACGTGCGGTTGATGCCCTGAATACGTTGGTTGAACACCATCGATTTATGAAAGGTCTTTTTGCCTGGATTGGCTATAAGCAAAAAGCGGTATTGTATGAACGAGATCCACGCCGTGCAGGGCAGACAAAATGGAATTATTTTCACTTATGGAATTTTGCGCTTGATGGTCTTACTTCTTTTACGAGTGCGCCAATAAAATTTGCAAGTTATATTGGCCTGTTGATAGCCATTGGTGCGTTTTCTTACGGTATTTATATGTTGATAAGTACGCTGATATTTGGCAATCCAGTTGCCGGATATCCATCATTGATTGTAATTATGCTTTTTCTGGGTGGTATCCAACTTATATTTATTGGGTTGCTTGGTGAGTACATTGGACGTATTTTTAACGAAACTAAACAAAGGCCACTATATTTTTTAAATGATTATCGGCCGAGGCGTGCAGATCAAAGTAAAACGCCTGATAAAAAGTGATATCCGACAAAAAATCAAGTATTAACGAATGGGCTTATCAAGTATGAAGAATACTTTTAAGCAATTCATAATATATTCAATAATTGGCATCATCGGTACAACTGGTCATTATATTGTTCTGATTATACTCGTCGAGTTATTCGGATCAAATCCAGTCATTGCAACAACATTTGGTTTTGTTGTGGGGGCTATGATAAATTATATCCTAAACTACAATTTTACATTTCGTAGCAAAAAATCCCATAGTGAGGCAGCAGTAAAATTTCTTATTGTAGCTACCGTAGGTGCTGGCGTTAATAGCTTGATTATGTATCTTGGAACAGAATTCCTGATATTACATTATATTATTGCCCAGGTAATAGCCACGGTTCTTGTGCTTCTCTGGAGTTTTATTGTAAATAAGTACTGGACTTTCCTGGCTAAAGAAATATCTACCTGACATGCAGCACAAATTACGCGAACTTGTTTTACAGTTAAATAACCCATCATCCCGGCATCACTATATGGCCTTGATCTTAATATTGGCTGCTGGATTTTTGCTGCGCTTTGCTTTTTATTATTTCGGTGAAGGGTACCATTTTTTTTCAATTAATGATGAGGTCTCTGCTTTTCGTGCCGCATTGAGTTTTTTGGCAGGGGAGGATCGGGCTTACTATCTAGGCCAACCTAATTTTTCCGAGGGTCATGCGCCAGGTCCTGCATGGTCACTATTCTGGATTGCGGCTTTAAAATTGGGTTCTAATAGCGTCGACAAAGCCTTGTTTGTTGTCGTCATACTTAATACAGCATTAATTTACCTTGTCTATCTTCTCGCACGCCAGTTTTTGCAGCCAGGCTATGCACTTTTATCGGTATTCCTGTTCGCAACCTCGCCCTGGCCAGTCTACTACTCGGTTGGCTTATGGAATCCAATCCCGTTAGCTTTTTTGGGTGTTTTGCTTTTTTTGTCGCTTTGGCGGGTGACCCAGATAGAGAATAGCCGGGCAATATTCTGGGTTTGTCTCGTTGCTGCTCTCATCCCTCAGTTTCATATGGTCGGTATTTTTTATCTACCAGTCGTCCTGTTAGTTATATATCTCTGCTCTGCACGCATTAACTGGAAGTATTTTATTTTAGGAATTATTGCAGGTTGTGCTGTGTACCTGCCCTATATGATTGGCGAGATACAACATGATTGGGAGAATACCAGGCTGGTATTAGGCGCGTCCAAGCAATGGTCGTTTAGCGCATTGAAAATAATTACAGCACCTATGACGGTGCTTTCCAATCATCCGGGGCGCTGGGCAGGGGATGAGTTTCACGAGTTTACTACTTTTGGGAACATCTGGTTTGGTTCTTACTATATATTAATCGTAATCAACCTGATTTCGATGATTCTTGCGGGTACGTTTATTTTCTGGGTAATTAAACGCTTTTTCTCTCAGGCGAGTTTGTTTCGATTGCGCAAAGCATTTAAGCAACGGCCAACAATTACATTTGTTGTAATACTGATGGTATTGCCACTATTACTATTTGCATTGACTGGACAGAATTACAGTACACGCTATACGATTATTATCTTACCGTTATTATTTCTGTTACCTGCATGGTTTCTGCAAGAGGCAGAAAATAGCAAGTTTAAACGCATAGTAAAAAGCTTGATGCCGATTATGGTAATAATTAATATCTATTTATTAGTAGTATTTAATATTCATTCTAGTGAGGAGATTAATAACGGAAGTTACCTGGTTTCTACCTTCAGGAAAATGGAAGCTATCCGGCTGAATATTAAGGCGCATGCGGGTGAGGATGTCTACATTAAAATTGATGCATCAGATTACATTCATAATACGAGTGACAAAATTGAAAATGCCGGAACTGCACTTGCCGATTATGTTAATGCATATGAGTACTATCTTGTACACGACAGAAAGCCGGAGAATGAAGTTGTCTATAAAATAGTATCTGATAATAAAGCGGTTGAGAAGTCTGCGATCGCTTATAGCGGTAACAATACTTTAATTGTAAGACAAGGCCACTGAGAAAAATTATTCTTGTAGTTGTTTCTCGGGTTCGTTTTTACGCGCTCCGATATTACTTAATCAGGGTTGCGCCATGTAACATATTTTTCGCATAAACCTCAGGAAAGGGCTCGATTTCAAGACGAAGTATATCTCCTACTTTCTTTTAGTATTTCAGCTAATAAGATTCTACCTGCTCGCCTGGTTTTACGTTCTATACACTATTGGTTGCAGCTGATTATATCCGTTACTGAATGCTATAAACGACCAGCAAACCATATGGTTATTTTTTGGACAGAGCGTTGATCTTGACAATCAATAGGTTATATTTAATTCACTTGCGCCGCAAAGGTATATTTTTAACTATACTATTCGTACGGCGATATCTTTATATACCATTAATTTTAATAGGCCATTAAATGTCAACAAAGATAGCGGACCTGGACATCGGTTTGGACAGGGATGTTTTCCTGCGTACCTTACTGCGCGAATTGTCGGGCACGCTCGAAGAGGTCGTTGGCTTTGATGAGGCCTCAGGTTTCATTAGCATCGTTGGACAACAAATTGCTGAGTGGATCAATCAGTCCTATCTGGATGCACTTG
>ENA-ORDP01001783-ORDP01001783.1-marine-sediment-metagenome-genome-assembly--contig:-NODE-1783-length-11312-cov-33.872701_pt1 | contig 11312 bp, 14 predicted proteins | sample MGYA00248627_ERZ508539 | MGnify/ENA primary metagenome ERZ508539 (study PRJEB26208, sample SAMN05571518) | marine sediment metagenome | biome: deep sea; feature: Hydrothermal vent; material...
GGGTAGGAGCGCCGGCCTTCGGCGCGAATGTTGACCAAACCCTTCGCGGTCAGGAGACCGCTCCTACAGGGTGGATCATCGCTGGGTAGGAGCGTCGGCCTGGACTCAGGACGTTTCATCAAGACTGCCACCGCCCTTTTTCATGCGTTTGCCCGCTGCCGCGCGTTCCTTTCTCACTTGCTTCGGATCGGCGATCAGCGGCCGGTAAATTTCCACCCGGTCGCCCTGCTGCAGGGTCTGGGTCAGTTTTTTCAGCTTGCCAAAAATACCCGCCTTCAATTTTTCGGGATCGATTTCCGGAAACCGTTCCAGGATACCGGACTGCTCGATGGCTTGTTGCATGCTTGTATCGGGCGCAACATCCAGCTTGAGAACGATCTGCTCATCGGGCCGGGCATACGCCACTTCTATGGAAATTTGTTCAGCGCTTGCCATAGACCTCTACCGCCCGCTTGTGAAAGGAATCCACCAGTGAATCGGCAATCTGACTGAACACCGGCCCTACCACCATACTCAGCATGCGGCTGGCAAATTCAAACTCCAGATCAAAAGATACCTTGCAACCGTCCTCACCCAGCGCATCAAAGCGCCAGAATCCCTCCAGACATTTAAACGGCCCTTCCACCAGCCGAATCTCGATCATCTTGTTTTTCTGGTTACGGTTAGAAGTGGTAAAAGCCTTGTTTACACCCCCCCTGGATAACTCGATCGTCGCCCGTACTTCATCATCCGTGCGCGACAGGACCCGGGTACTGCGACACCAGGGCAAAAACTCGGGGTAGGCTTCGATACCGTCCACCAGAGAAAACATTTGTGCCGGTGAATACTGCACCAGTGCCGACTTACTGATCGATGTCATAAAATTACTCGCCCAATCCGAACAACCTGGCAAAATTAACGATGCCGGTCACGTTCAGGAATACGACCAGCACCGCAACCGGCGTAACGTAGCACACCAGCAGGTGCCAGACGACATAACCTGCGCCATCGCCCATATCCAGTTCCTGTACGCTGTCACTGCGTTTCATAACCCAGGCGCTGAACAGCGCGATGAACAGACCACCCAGCGGCAACATGATATTGGCCGTCAGGTAATCCAGCAGCTTAAAGATCGTATAGTTCTCGAAAATCGGAATAAAGGACAGTGGCTTAAAATCGGCCCAGGCATTAAAAGAAAATATGCTCAGCAACCCAAAACCCCAGGTAGCGATACCTGCATACACCGATGCGCAAACGCGCGTCATTCCCTTGTTTTCCACCAGCCAGGCGACGGCCGGTTCTATGAGTGAGATAGCCGAGGTCCAGGCGGCAAATACCAGCAGTAAAAAAAACAGCGTGCCGAACAGCGCACCGCCCGGCATATGCCCGAAAGCGATCGGCAGGGTCTGGAATATCAGACCGGCGCCCGAGCCGGGTTCCAGACCATTGGCAAAAACAATCGGGAAGATCGCCATGCCGGCAAGCAAGGCAACCAGGGTATCCAGTAAAGCGATAGTGATACTGGATCTGGCGATGGAAGCGCGCTCCGGCAGGTAGGAGCCGTAGACCATGATGGCACCCATGCCCAGACTCAACGTAAAAAATGCGTGTCCCATAGCGATCAGCACGCCGTTTGCCGAAATCCTGCTGAAGTCCGGGGTAAACAAAAATTCCAACCCCTGGTCGAACGCACCGCTGGCGAGCGCGTAACCATCGAGCATAATCAGCAACACAAACAGCGCCGGCACCAGCCAGCGCACCGCTTGTTCAAGCCCGCCACGAACACCGCGCGCCACCACGATCATGGTCATCACCATAAACAGCGTGTGCCAGGCCAGCAGACGTTCCGGATCACCGGTTAACTGCTCAAAGATACTGGCAATACCTTCGGCCGTGGCGCCGGTAAAGGTTCCTGCCGCGGCCCTGAACACATAGGCCAGCGCCCAGCCGGCAATGACACTGTAATAGGAGAGAATCAGGAACCCGGCCAGCACACCGGCCCAGCCGAGCCATCGCCAGGCCGGGCTGGCGCCCGCTTCCTTTGCCAGGCTGCGCATGGTGTTGATGGGGCTCTGGCGGCCGCGCCGACCCAGCATGACTTCCGCCATCATGATGGGAATACCGATCACAGCGATACAGGCCAGGTACACCAGAACAAAGGCCCCGCCGCCATTCTCACCGGCAATATAGGGGAACTTCCAGATATTACCCAGACCAACCGCCGAACCGGTCGCGGCCAGCACAAAGGCCAGGCGGCCGGACCAGCTGCCGTGTATTGATTCTCTTCTTTCGGTCATGGAGTGCCTTGTGGGTACCAGTCTGGCCCGGGATTGTCCTTAAAACGGCGAAAATGCTCAAGTTCCTGGTTGCATGCGTATAATGCGCGCATGGCAAACAAGGCAAAAAAGAAAGGCAAGACAAACGCTGGCAGCACCATTGCCCTGAACAAAAAGGCGCGCCACAACTATACCCTGGAAGACCGTTTCGAGGCCGGTCTGGCGCTGGAAGGCTGGGAAGTGAAAAGCCTGCGCGCCGGCAAAATACAGATGGTGGAAAGCTACGTGCTGCTAAAAGATGACGAAGCCTGGCTGTTCGGCTGCCTGATCACCCCGTTACCCACCGCGTCCACCCATATCCACCCCGACCCCATCCGTACCCGCAAGCTGCTGCTGCACCGCGACGAAATCGACCGCCTGGTCGGTGCCGTGGAGCGTAAGGGTTACTCGCTGATTCCCACCGCCCTGTACTGGAAAAAAGGCCGTACCAAGCTGGAAATCGCGCTCGCCAAGGGCAAAAAAGAGCACGACAAGCGTGCCGATATCAAGGACCGTGACTGGAAGCGCGACAAGCAGCGCATCCTGAAACACGGCTGACCTTACGTCCCGCACAACCGTCATACCGGCGCAGACTGGTATCCAGGGCATTCCACACACTGGATTCCGGCATCCGCCGGAATGGCAAATCACCCTCCCCCTTGAAATCTGCCGTAAATGAACCATAGTAATAGTATGGAGCCGAGGCTCTCGCTGAAACGTAAAGTCGGACCCGTATTCTGCGGGAACCGTTGAGAGCGCCGCCGCCAAGCGGCATGCATAGGCGAGAACCCCGGTCTCCTGTATACTGTTAGATGTTCGAAAACGGGGGCGACCTGGCTTCGACGTGGGTTGCAAAACCTGAGGTGCATGCCGAGGCACAGATTACCTCGTAAATCCAGCTGTAACACTTATAGTTGCCAACGACGACAACTACGCTTTAGCCGCTTAAAAACCGGTGTAAAGCCTTCGGCCCGGCGTGTGCCTGTACGCCCGGATCACCGGAGTCATCCCATACAGGATCGCGCTGAAGCCTGTCCGGGTCGGATGCGTTAAAACCTAACCGGAATCGCTGTCTGTCTTCCCTGCCCGTCGGGTAGCAGCCAGTTAAATTTAAAGACGTGGATAAGCATGTAGAACCGAGGGCGGAGGACTTGCGGACGCGGGTTCGATCAACAAGGGTCGCCTTTACCCGTAAGGGTAAAGTGAATAACGGGGCTCACATCGGTGAAACCTAACGCAGCACAGGCTGCCAGGGCAATACCGAGGGGTAGGAAGAGGGCTAACCTCAGGCCTGCCCTGTAGAGACTCATAGACCGGCTGACTCCGAAAGGACAGAGCCGATACTAGGATTTGCCGTAAAACTACACGGTGAATAACACGCCCCGCATCCTGAATGAATACTCAGGATGAAGGTATAGTCCAGCCCATTCCGAAAGGTCTGGATAAGCTGTCCCGCCGCCTCCACCAATACGGTAGCCCCAACATGAGTTGGGGCTATTTTTTACAAGGAAGAACCACGGATGGTTTCTTACCGAACAGTTAATCCACTATCGCCTACCGATTCGGAAACACCGCAACGAAAACCATCAGCTTGCCGTCAGCATCAGCAACACTGAAATCGAGCTGTTAGATTATGTTCTTGATGCCATTGATGCCGGCAAGATACTGATTACTGGTGTGATTCCCCCGGCCCCGGCTTCAGGCTACAAGCGCCCGGAAAAGAGTAGTCTTGGATTTATAATAATTTTCGACCTATTATTGAAGCTGGCGCCGGCATGGCTATAAACGCGAAGAGGTGAAGTTATGCATTACTCAGAAGAACAAATAGCCGAACTCAACGTATTGATTAATTACAGCCTCAATACCAACACTCAGGGCATTAAAATCCACTCAACTGCAGACCCGGAAAAAATTGCCGCCGTGCAACGCCTGTTCGATAAAGGTCTTGTCACTCAAAAAGACGGCGGTTACCTGACAGATCTCGGTAGAGAAGCGGCTGAACACGCCCAGGCACTTGTTCTCATGTTAGCGCCGCATGAGCACAGCGCTGGAATGCCGGGTCGATCTTCATCCAGAGGTCTCGAAAACAGCTTCTCCACTCTGGAGTAGTCTGATTGCTATTGTGGCTCGCGGATAACCGGGCGTCCGGTTTCAAAGACTCCCCAGAGTAAACATGAAGGTGGCTCCTTGTGCCGGTCGGCTTTCCGTCCATATCCGGCCGGCGTGGCGCTGTATGATGCACGCGGCAGTCACCAGACCGATACCGGTACCCTCGAATTCACTCCCGTGCAGGCGCTGAAACGCGCCGAACAGCTTGTCGGCGTATGCATGTCAAAACCAACACCATTGTCTTCCACGAAATACACCGTTTCGCCATCCATTTCCCTGGTACTGAACCGGATAAGGGGATCGGCCGTCGTGCCGGTATATTTCCAGGCGTTACCGAATTTACCGAGTCCGGCTTAAAGTTTTTGCGCTGCTTACCGAAGAACACAATGATGAGTTTCGTATAAATCAGAGCCGCTTTATGGAAATACCACATGTCATTGGTGCAACCCACACGACACCTGGGGAGCTGATCAGCCAGACCACCGATCTGGTTTCTCTGCCTGATATCTATGTCCATATCAAGGCAGTAATTTATGATCCAGACTCAACGATGACAGATGTTTCCAATGTCCTGTCTCACGACCCCGCGATCTGTGCCAGGATGCTTAAAGTGGCTAACAGCGCATTCTTCGGCGCTACCTCGAAAGTTGAAACCGTCAAGGCAGCCGTCCGCCTGCTTGGTACACAGCAGATCCATGATCTGGTACTGGCTGCGACTATAACCAAAGCTTTTCCCGACATTCCTGACAATCTGATCAGCATGGAGGATTTCTGGGTTAACAGTGTCCGCTGTGGCCTGCTGGCGAGGCTGTTGGCGGAACAGTGCAATTCAACAGACGGGGAGCGGTTCTTCGTAGGCAGCCTGCTACATGATATGGGACATTTGATCATGTATCAGACCGTACCGGAGGAAAGCCAGGAAGCACTCATTTCCGCCCGGCAGAACAAAAGGCCATTGTATATGGTCGAGCGCGACATCATAGGTTGTGACTATGGGCAAGTGGGCTCACAGCTCATGCAGAACTGGAACTTTCCGGAAAACTGGATTCAGGCCGTGCGCTACCAGAACGAGCCCGCGGACGCGCAGAGCTTCTCCTTTGAGGCATCCATCATGCATCTTTCAGCGAGAATCACAGGCATGGACAGTACTGCCGGGGAGCTGGCCACGATTGACCCGATTGCGTGGGAGGTCACTGGTTTATCCGAAGATATGATCGAGCCACTTTTGATCACAGCCGATGAGCAACTCGGGTCCGCGATAGAAACCTTCTTCCCTGAGTACCGCCAATACGCCTGACCAACGGAATCCCCGGACCTGCTCGTTGTACCTGACGGGACTTATGAGTGGTGATGATTAGACACTTTGGAGACCAATAGCGTCGATGTGTTTATCTCATCAACATCAACAAGCGTGGCACTGCGCAAATCATAATAACAACCAACCAGATCCAGGCTGCCCGCCTCCACCCGGCTGTGTATCCAGGGGTGCGTCATTAGATTACGTAACGAATAGCTCACTGCTGTCTTCTCACAGGCATCAATTCGTAACTCAGGAGTATCGAGATCACTGCGCGCCAGCACCTCTTTTTTGGCAGGTGCCGCTATCTGCATCCAGCTGTCGATAAAACCTTCGGAGCTGATGGACGCATCACTGTCCATCAATGCCCGGATGCCGCCGCAGTTGGCATGGCCCAGCACGACTATCTGTTTCACTTTCAGGCGGGTCACCGCGAACTCCAGTGCAGCACTGGTGCCGTGATAATCGCCTTTTGTTTCAAACGGTGGCACCAGGTTGGCCACATTGCGTATAACGAAAATCTCGCCGGGTTCGACATCAAACAGGATGCCTGGATCAACACGCGAATCACAACAGGACACCATAGCGACTTCGGGTGACTGTTCCAGGGCCAGCTCTTCCAGTCGTGTCCGGTTACGCTGAAAATAACCGCTACGAAAACGGCCATAGCCCTTGATGAGTTTTTCTATCATGCTCCTTTCCTGAGTCGATCTTACTTTCACCCCCCACGATATTATGGCGGTTCTGAACTGAAAAAACCGTTCCCACTGTTTTAAAATCGACGCGCGTTCGCTCCACATAGGCCCCGGCCTCTGCCAGCGGCACTATAGGCGACTTCACCCGGGTGACATTCGGCATCCTCGCCCTCGACACCCGGCACATAGCCCAGCTCACCTACTGCATAGCCATGATCATAGGCGTGCTGGAGCATATCTTTCATATCAACGAGTGGCATCGTGCGTTACCCTAAATTTGTGATGGCTGGTTTTGTCCAGTGTCAGGTGCAGTGTCGCTTAACCGGGCTTCCAGGACTTCGCCCATACGGGTCAGCACCTTTTCCCGTAAATGGCTGGCCATGTAGTGGTAGTAATTCATGGTGCAGGTGACCGGCGTGTGCAGAGTAGTTCGACCGGAATCCTGGAACTCCACCCAGGCCAATACAGGTAAATCATACTGGCATTGATCCACCACTACCCAACTGTCTTCTTCGAGTATCAGCACCATCTGTTTCAGCCCCGCCAATTCGATGCGCAGCGGCATTTCCAGGTGCAGGCGTGCACGCCTCCACAGGTTATACAGTGGCGCTGCTATCTGATCTGTTCGCACCGCATAGACTGGCATATCATGAATTCGCGTGACCATCATTCAGTTAGCCGGTAAGACTGGCAAACAGTAACGGCAGCTGCTCCGGCAAGCGATCAACGTGCTCAATCACCGTGTAGTTATTCTCGCCGAAGATACGTTTAACGTAATTGTCCGCATGAGGATCAAGTGTCAGACAATAGGTAAGCACACCGGTTGAATACAGTTCTTCCACCGCTTTTTTGGTGTCGTGACGCAGATGCTGTGGATCGGTCTCATCAATATCCGCGGGTTCACCATCGGTGACCAGCAGGATGAGCTTTCGTCTCTCCTGCTGCTTTAACAGGTGGTGCCCGGCGTGGCGTAGTGCGGCGCCCATACGGGTGGACAAGCCACCTGTCATACCGGCAAGGCGTGACTTCGCTTCATCATCATAGTGTTGATTGAAGTCTTTAAAACGGTAGTACTGCACGTCATGACGACCATCGGAGGCAAAGCCATGCAAGGCGAAAGGATCACCAATCCCCTCGATGGCCGTTGCCACCAGGGTGGCTGCTTCACGGGTTAACTGCAAGATGGTTTTATCTGAATCGCCAACCTGTTCGTTGGTTGATTCGGATAAATCCATCAGCACAACAACGGCAAGGTCGCGTGTTTTCAGGACATTACGCATGGTAATACGCGGATTAGGCTGTTCTCCCATGCGCAGCGCGACCATGGCATCAATCGCGGCATTGATGTCTATTTCGTCACCATCCTCCAGGCCACGCTGACGCTGCACACCGGCTGGCGCCAGCAGATCGATAATCTGTCTGATGCGATGGGCAATCGGTTTGTGTTCGGTAAGAATACTTTCAATATCCTCCGGATCACCTTTAGGCAGACGGCGCTCATAGACCGTTACCCAGTCCGGGCGATGTAACTGGATCTGGTAATCCCACTCCTGGTAATGGTAGGGATCGGAAACCGGTTCCTTACCCCAGGCTTCATTGAAGCTTTTAGCATTATCGGTCAGGTCGTCTTCGTAGAAACGCATCAAATCGGAGCAGGTCCAGATTTCCTGCGCGTCATCACCGGCCAGCTCGCAATCGACTTCGTGCGCCATCATCAGCGGGCTGACCTGCCGGCGAACCTGACGCTGGCTCGCTGCGATATATTCAAAACCGGCATCCCGGTTGATATCCTCAAAATGCCAGATAATGCGGTTGTCATCGCGGTAAGGGATGCGATAGCGCTCCAGAATACGCAGACTGGGTACCGTTTTGCGGCCCGCGAACAGGTTGTACAACTCAATGCCCATCAACCAGGAAGTGTGGTTATCGTCCTGATTGGCTTCTATTTCAGAATGAAACTTTTCGACAAACCGGTTGAGCTGCTCATCGTCACCCTTGACGCTGCTATCGAGTAGTTGCAATGCCAGTTTTTCAAGAACGGGAATGGTCTCGTGCTCAACCGGATCGGCATACTCGACCAGCATCAGTGACTTCCACAGCTTTTTCAGACCTGGAAAGCTGTTAACGGCCTTGTATTCAATACGCGCATCTTCCAGCAAACCGATAAAAAACATCTGTGCCGGGCTGAGTTGTTCAGCAGAAAGGGAGGCATGCGTATAGATCATATGTGAAGCCATATGCGCCGCCGTTGCACGATACAGTTCCAGGCCACCAATGTCGGCAACATCATCCAGCGCATCCGGAACATACAGGATGCGGTTTTCAATATAGGGTCGAAAATCGGTGTAATCCGCGCCTGTGGGTCGCAAAAAGAAGTCGCGTCCCCACAACGCGCGCAGGTAAAAATTAAGCTTACGTTGAACTTTTACAAACAACACACCACGACGTTCTTTTTCCAGCATGGCGCGGCTATCCGCCGATTCCAGATTAAAGTAGGACGTCAGGTTATTAAAATCACGGCGATAGGCCTGTGCGCCAAAGTTTGCCCAGCGACGTAAACCGCTTAAGGTCAGCTTTGACAGCAGCTCATCAATATGTGTCAGCATCGGGCGCAAGCCACGTGCAGCCGTTGAGGCAAGCTGATGGATCAAGGTGAGATAACCGCGCACCAGCTGTGCATCACCGAGGTGTTTGGCGACGGTGGGCAAACTTGAAAACAGCAGCGTGATAACCTCACCCGAAGTCATGGAAGAGACTTTCATGGCGGCACTGATGCAGTCGGAGATAATATCTTCGCCACATTCCCTGGCAACCAGTGGCATTTCCTGGATGTAAGTAATCACCAGGTCATGGCCGCGCCCCAGGTTCATCAGCGCCTTCGCGCCATCCAGATAATCATTCAATCCCGTCGGGGACATAATACGTGCGGCATCATGAAAGGTGCTATCAAGAACATCCTTGATTTCCGGAGCGGCCTGCTCCAGAAATTCCGAATAATCTTCAAGCTTGATAGACGACATCACTTAACACCATTTTATTCACTTTACATCATCCCGGTTATTCACTTTACGTCACCCCGGTTATTCACTTTACGTCACCCCGGTTATTCACTTTACGTCATCCCGGCGCATGCCGGGATCCAGTATATTCAGTGTCGTGGATACCGGCCTTCGCCGGTATGACGAATTAAATCTAGCCCAGAAATGTTTGTACTGCGGCATTCAGGGTATCGCGCATATCAGGGTCATCCGTCAGCGGTGTTATCATGGTTATGCTGCAAGCCGCTTCAGCGTCAACCCCCTTGCTGATCAACTGCCCTGCGTAGACCAGCAAACGCGTCGAAATACCTTCATCCAGACCGTGCCCTTTGAGATTGCGTGCACGGTGTGCAATTTGTACCAGTTTTTCGGCATACTCTTTATCAACACCGGATTCCTTCGTTACAATCGCCACTTCAAGGTCTGCTTCAGGATAATCAAAATCCAGCCCGCCAAAGCGTTGCTTGGTGGATTGCTTGAGATCTTTCATTAAACTCTGATAACCGGGGTTATAGGAAATGACCAGCTGGAAGTCCGGGTGCGCTTCAATCAGCTCGCCCTTTTTGTCCAGCGGCAGAGAGCGACGATGATCGGTGAGCGGATGGATGACAACCGTGGTGTCCTGGCGTGCTTCAACTACTTCATCCAGGTAGCAGATCGCTCCGATACGAGCGGCTGTTGTCAGGGGGCCGTCCTGCCATTTGGTGCCATCCTTGTCCAGCAAAAAACGTCCCACCAGGTCGGATGCTGTCATATCTTCATTGCAGGCTACGGTAATAAGCGGTCTGCCCAGTTTCCACGCCATGTACTCCACAAAACGGGACTTGCCACAGCCGGTCGGGCCCTTCAGCATCATTGGCATACGTACATTATAGGCCGCTTCATAGAACTCTATTTCTCTGCCTACGGCTTCATAATAAGGCTCGTTTTTTATGATGTACTGTTTCGGATCTACGGTTGTATCAGACATAATCATACTCACGATAGTTGAAAGCCACTAATCTTCATCCCCGGTTTCATGCTCGCCTGACCACCCGGCAGCCTTCGCTTTCTGTATTGCCGGCGCATGAATCTCATGGTGACGTTTGGCTAACGATTCCGGTAATTGACTAACCATGCAGCCATACTTGTCCCACTCGGCATTGACCTTTTGCAACAATGCGTCAATCCCGGCCAGGTTCCAGCCCTCGCAGGTTTCTGTTTCGTCAAGGAGCTCAAACACCCAGGCATCCCTGATAATTTTACCAATGCTGGTCATGCCTCCATTGATATCACTGTCAATCCCGACATATCGATCTGGTCTGCTCATATTTTCGTCCACCTGAATACACTGGTCACACACGCGTGACCAGGAGAAAGCCTGAATCGTCATTCCGGCAAATGCCGGAATCCATGAAATTCAACACACTGGATACCGGCCTGCACCGGCATGACGAAAAGATAAATCAATCAGAGGTTCCTTACACCGTCTTGCCGCGGTAGATAACCATTGATGCACCGGCAGACTGGGCAAAGTTGTCAAAACCCAGCAGACGGACGTGGTTGTTCGGATGTGCCGCATGACAGGCATCAACTTCCTTGAGAATGGCGTCTACATCGGTTTCACCGAACATCGGCAGCTTCCACATATACCAGTAATGACCATTGGCATTTTCCGGCTCAGTGTGTTCGATACCCGGGTTCCAGCCCTTGCTGACGATGTACTCTATTTGAGTACGTGTCTGCTCAGGGGTAAAAGACGGCAGGTACGAAAAAGTTTCAAACTTTCGGCTCGAGGCATCGCCCAGACTTGATTCATAATCTTGCATGTTACTGCTCCTGATTTGTGTGTATTACTTATTTGTGTGCAACGTCGATCTTGTCAACCGTATCGAATTCA
>ENA-ORDP01001784-ORDP01001784.1-marine-sediment-metagenome-genome-assembly--contig:-NODE-1784-length-11308-cov-2.754021_pt1 | contig 11308 bp, 9 predicted proteins | sample MGYA00248627_ERZ508539 | MGnify/ENA primary metagenome ERZ508539 (study PRJEB26208, sample SAMN05571518) | marine sediment metagenome | biome: deep sea; feature: Hydrothermal vent; material...
ATAATAACTTAACAATTTTTTTAACCGTTTTAACGGTTTATAATTATGTCACTTATTCATAAATTTACCTTTTTTAAGTGGGTTCATTAATGAATTGTCATAAACTGTTTCAAAAGTATTATTTCTATCATTTTTGGAAATAAAGATACAAGAAAGCTTTTGAAATGTGTTTGTATAAGAAATATTTCTCATTCGTTTGAAAGGACAATCCGTAAATTTGTGATGGTATTGTCTATTTTATATTTGAAGTTTTTAGATTTCCGTTCCTCATTTATATGAAGGAAACATTCACATGAATGACTATCTTTAAAGTGAACTCAGATGACCGTATGAAAGGAGCAGAAATTATGTCCCATAGAATTGATAAAGTTGAACATTTAATAAAAGAAGAAATCAGCCTCATTTTTTTATATAAATTAAATGATCCTTCATTCAGTTTCGTAACTATTACTTCGGTAAAATTAAGTGCGGATCTTAAAATTGCTAAAGTATATTTCTCGGTCTTAGAAAAAAACGACAGAGAAAAAGTAATGAAAAAGATTAGTTCTATATCAGGTTTTATTCGCTCCGAACTGGCTTCTCGGATTAGAATCCGGTTTGTACCCGAGTTAAAATTTTTTCTAGACGACACACTCGATTATGTAGAAAAAATTGAAGGATTAATTAAAAAAATGCACGAAGATGATAACAAGGGAAACAACTGAATTTTCACATATTGACTTCCAAAAAGGTGAAGTAATTTTAATCGATAAACAGGTTAAATGGACTTCTTTTAAAGTTGTTTATGAGCTTAGGAAAATCATCGATGTTAAGAAAGTTGGGCATGCAGGTACTTTGGACCCTAGCGCTACAGGCTTGTTAATTTTGTGTACCGGGAAGAAAACTAAAGAAATATCTAAATATCAGGAGTTAAAGAAGTCTTACTCGGGAATTATATTGTTAGGCAAATCTACTCCATCAATGGACTTGGAAACAAAGGTTATTGAAGAATTACCTTATCAAGATATTACAGAAGATGAAATTATTACAGCTAAAGAAGAGTTAACAGGCAAAATTGAACAAATTCCTCCTATGTACTCTGCAGTAAAATTTAAAGGAAAAAATCTGTATAAACTAGCGAGGAAAGGAAAGACGGTTGAAAGAAAACCTCGCCAAGTAACTGTTTACAGTTTTGTACTGATTGATATCAAACTGCCTGAAATACATTTTGAAATTCAATGTTCTAAAGGTACCTATATTAGAGTAATTGCAGATGATCTCGGTAAAAAATTGGGGTGCGGAGCTGTTTTAAGCGCTTTAAGAAGAACAAACATTGGGCAATATTCGGTTGATAGTGCGCTTAGTGTTAATGAATTTAAAGAACGCTTTTACGTTGAAACAATATGAAATTTAGATATTTAAATGTTTCTAATAAGATGCTTACAATGTTTAAAATTTCTTTTTCAGATTAAAAAAATGTATATTAACTAGATATAGTTTGGATAAAATTTTGTTATGAAAGTATTTGAAAGCTTATCAAAAGTAACGATAAATAAAAATAGTGTTGTTACTTTAGGTACTTTCGATGGTGTTCATTTAGGGCATCGAAAGATCATTGAAATGATGAAAAATAAAGCGGAGCAATTAAATAGTAGAGATTTTTTAATTACATTTTACCCTCATCCGCGGAAAGTTGTCCCGAACAATAGTTATAATGTCAAACTATTAACTACACAACGGGAGAAAATTGGCTTATTAAAATCTTTAGATATACAGAATATTTTAATTATTAATTTCACAAAAGAATTTTCACAATTAAGTTATAATGAGTTCTTAGAAAATTACATTATCAACGGTACCGGACTCAAGAATATTGTTATCGGATATGATCATCATTTCGGTAAAGGACGGAACGGTAATGCAGATAAATTGAGAGAGCTAAGTTCAATGTACGGTTTTAATGTAACTACGGTTGATGCCGTCAGTATAAATGGAATTGCGGTTAGTAGTACTAAAATAAGAAATGCACTCTTGAACGGAAATATCAATGAAGCAAATTCATATTTAGGCAGATTCTATTCATTTGGAGGTACCGTCATCAAAGGCGACGGCAGAGGCAGATTGCTGGGATTTCCTACTGCAAACTTGAAGCTTGAAGATGACGATAAACTTCTTCCTGCTATTGGTATTTATGCTGTCGAATGTTTTATTGAAGGGAAAAAGTTCTTAGGCGTAATGAGTATCGGAAAGAGACCGACTTTTTATGATTCCGGTAAAATTACAACCGAAATTTATATAATCGATTTTGAAAAAGATATTTACGGAGATTTTATAACGGTTAATGTTATTGATAAAATACGGGGTGAAGAAAAATTCTCTTCTACCGGAGAATTAATTAAACAGATGAAGAAAGATACCGAAATTGGAATAAAAATTTTAACTAAACAAAAGAAATTAACTTATTAGGAAAAATATTTTGTTCTTTGAACCGGAATATCAAAAAAAATTATTATTTCTTCAATCCGGATTTTGCAATATATAGGAAATAGTTTATTAAATTTTAAGTGCCGATTATAAAAGTTTTACAAAGGCTAACGTAATATTTGGTTTAAACAGAAATTAAAAGCCGATTAAATCGGTATTCAATATTCATGAAATTATAACGTTTTAAGAATGTATTAATGAAAAAGATGGCTGAGAAGTCCGTAGCTAACTTCTTGCTGTCGGCTTAGTCGTATCATAAAATTGATATATAAATAATTGATTCCGGTTTATTCTGGGGTTATATCGTATAAAAAATATAAGGTTTAAATATAATGACAAAAGAAGAAAAACAGGAGATAATTAATCGTTTTGGGGAAAACGAAAAAGATTCAGGCAAATCTGAAGTGCAAATTGCATTATTAACAAAAAGAATTAATGATCTTACACAACATTTTAATGTACATAAAAAAGATCATCACTCAAGAAGGGGTTTGATGATGATAGTCGGTAAAAGACGTAAGTTACTTGATTATCTCATTAAAAAAGACATCAATAGATATCGAACAATAATTAAAGAATTGAAAATTAGAAAATAGAAGGTATTGAAATATGATAGTATCAAGAGAAATTGAAATAGGAGACAAAAAATTTTCCATTGAAACCGGTCGTTATGCAAAACAGGCTAATGGAGCGGTTATGGTAAGATATGGTGACACAATGGTATTAGTGACGGCTGTTGTCCGCGATGAGGCGAAAGAAGACCAAGACTTTTTCCCTCTTCAAGTTGAGTATAGAGAAAAGAGTTCCGCTGCCGGAAAATTTCCCGGTGGTTACATTAAAAGAGAAGGACGGCCTTCCGAGAAGGAAATTCTTAGTGCTCGTTTGATCGATCGTCCTATCAGACCGCTTTTCCCGGAAAATTTCAAAAACGAAACGCAAATAATTGCGCTGGTATTTTCCCATGATGGTGAAAATGATGCTGATGTTTTAGCCGCAGTCGGTGCATCTACTGCACTAACTATTTCTAATATTCCTTTCGCCGGTCCTATTGCTGAAGTTAGGGTTGGTAAAATTAACGGCGAATTAATTATCAACCCAACTTTTCAACAGTTGAAGGAAAGTGATTTGGAGTTGGTAGTTGCAGGTTCGGAAGATTCCATCCTTATGGTAGAAGGTGAATCATGCCAAATAAAAGAAAATGAATTGCTGGATGCTTTAAAATTTGCTCAAGTTGAAATCCGAAAACTTGTGCAAATTCAGAATGAAATGAGAGAAGAAGTGAATATTCCTAAAATGGAAATACCCGTGGAAGAAATTGATTCCGAATTAAAAAATGATGTCTATAAACTAGCCGAAGAAAAATTCAAGGAAATTGTTTATTCAGTATTATCCAAAGAAGAGAGAGATCGAAAAAATAAAGAATTAGCTATATTTATTCAGGAATCTTTAAGCGAAAAATATCCTGAACAAGAAAAAATTATCGGTGAAATCCTCCATGCTATGGAAAAAGATTTAATGCGAAATAGAATTCTTCAGGAAGGCTTGAGATTAGACGGAAGAAATACAAAACAAATTCGACCAATTGCAATTGAAGTCGGTATTTTACCGCGTACTCATGGCTCGGCTTTATTTACAAGAGGTGAAACTCAAAGCCTAACAACAGTAACCCTCGGTACAAAGAACGATGAGCAAACAGTGGACGGTCTTCAAGAAGAATATTCCAAAAAATTTATGCTTCATTATAACTTCCCCCCTTTTAGCGTCGGCGAAGTTGGAAGAATGACCGGAGTTGGAAGAAGAGAAATCGGACATGGAAATCTGGCCGAAAGAGCATTAAAAATGGAAATGCCTTCCGAAAATGAATTTCCATATACGATTAGGGTTATTTCCGATATTTTAGAATCAAACGGTTCTTCATCGATGGCTACCGTATGTGCCGGCTCACTTGGATTGATGGACGCCGGTGTACCATTATCTAAAGCCGTTGCCGGTATTGCGATGGGATTAATTAAAGAAGGTGATCAATTTTCTATTCTTTCGGATATATTAGGAAACGAAGATCATCTTGGAGATATGGATTTTAAAGTTGCCGGAACCGATGAAGGCATTACCGCCTTTCAAATGGATATTAAAATCCAAGGTATTTCTTTCAAAATTTTGGAACAAGCCTTGGAACAAGCTAAAGAAGGCAGAATGCATATTCTCGGTTTAATGAATGAAGTTATACAAAAACCAAGGGAAACCCTATCCCCCTTTGCACCCAGACTTATTACTATGAAAATTGATACTGACCAAATCGGTTTGATAATCGGACCTGGCGGTAAAACTATTCAAGGTATGCAGCGCCTTTTTGGGGTTGATATTAATATTGAAGAGGATGGTACCGTAAATATTGCATCTCCAAATAATGAAAATGCAGCTAAGTGTAAAGAATATATCAAAAAACTTACTGCTACTCCGGAAGTAGGCGAAGTTTATGAAGGTGTTGTTACAAAAATTATGGATTTTGGAGCTTTTGTCGAAATTTTACCAGGGAAAGAAGGTTTGCTTCATATTTCACAGATCGATAATAAAAGAGTAAATAAAGTAACGGATTATTTTAAAGAGGGAGATAAGGTAACCGTTAAATTAGTAAAAGCTGAAAATGGTAAGTTTTCTTTAAGTAGAAAAATACTTATCAATGATAAAGTAAGCTCTACCGAAAAAAATAATTAAATATTTTTGAGCTTCTTTTATTAAATATCATTCATGAAAACGATGAAAGCAAGTATGTAGATTACGGAAATTAAAAACCTTATCTATTTAATTGATTTTCGCATTAGCATGATTATAATGATAATAAATATTTTTACTTGTTTAAGCGGAAGTAATAAATAGCTATAATTTATTACTTCAATATTTTAATTAATTAATTAATGAATATTTTATAGAAAATATTTAATAACCAAATAATTTTTTATAGAAGTTCATTATATATAAATTGATATTCAACTGTAGAAAGAAAAATTTTTTATGATTTTTTTTGAGAGTTTATTAATACTGCATTTCTTAATGTGGCAATTTATCAATCAGAGGGAAAAGCCAAGCATTTCCGTCTACAGGATGAGTCAATTTATTTTATATGAATTTGTAATGAAATCTTATATTTCATCAATAAAGTTTGTTATCCATGAGAAAAGAAATTATAATCAACTCATCTACTACTCAAACTCGAGTAGCAATTACGGAAGACGGGAATTTAGTAGACTTTTTTGTCGATTATCCTGAAAATCGTAGAACCGTAGGGGACATTTATCTTGGTAAGGTAGCTCGTGTATTACCGGGAATTAAAGCAGCATTTATAGATATCGAAATGAAACATGATGCTTTTCTGCATTTTTCCGATATCGGCACTAGGACAAAGCAGTTTCAAGAAATGCTCGGGGAGGATTCCGACGTCGAGGAAGAAGATGAAGAGGAAATCTCCGGCATCGAAAAGGGAAATAACGGCTCTTCGCAAAATAAAAGCTACACGAAAAACCGAAATGGAAGAGATAATCATCAACAGCCTCCGATCCCCAGACTGCATAAGGGACAAGATATAATTATTCAAATTACCAAAGAGCCTGTAAATAATAAAGGTGTGCGTGTTACTTCTGCAGTTTCATTACCAGGCAGGTTTTGTGTTTTACTTCCATTTGATAATAAAATAGGCGTATCTAAAAGAATTTCGGATTTTAGGGAAAGAAGACGCTTAAGACATATTGCCAGAGGATTGCTTCCGCCAAATTTCGGTTTAATTATTCGAACTGTTGCTAAAAATCAATCTGAAGATGCTCTTAAAGATGACCTTAATACTTTATTAAAAACCTGGCAACAAATTCAATCTACCATAAAATCAGAAACTCCACCGGCTCTTATTTATCAAGATCTTAACACTACTTCCAGTGTTATACGAGATCTTTTTACATCTGATGTTTCAAAAGTGTTTATTGATTCAAAAAAACTTTACAAACAAATAAAAAATTATGTCGAAGTTGTTCAACCTGCTCTTGCAGATAAAATTAAATTATTCAAATCTTCTGCTACCATATTTGATGAATTTAAGATTGAAGAACAAATTAAGACCTTAATGGGCAGAAAGGTATCGCTGCAAAGCGGTGGATATTTAATCATTGAACATACTGAAGCTATGGTCGTTATCGATGTTAATAGTGGAAGATATGCCAAAAATAAGGAGCAGGAACTTAATTCACTTAAAACCGATTTGGAAGCTGCCCGGGAGATCGCCAGACAATTAAGGCTTCGTGATATTGGAGGTATTATTGTTATTGATTTTATCGATCTTGAAGATGAAAAGAACCGTAAAAAAATTTACGATGAATTAAGAAAAGAATTTCGAAAAGATAGAGCAAAAGTTTCTATCCTGCCTATGTCGGATTTTGGTTTAGTACAAATAACCCGACAACGAATCAGACAAAATATAATGCAGGCAATGAAAGAGGTTTGCCCTTATTGCCTCGGTACAGGATTGCTAACTAAACATTCACATCTTGTTTACAACCTTGAAGAGTGGCTAGGTAAATTTAGAAGAAGATCTAAAGAAAGATCATTAATTGTTAAGTGTCATCCTTCTGTTGCCGCTAAACTTAAAGAGGGGAAGTTTATCACTTTCACCAAATTGCAATTGAAGTATTTTGTGAAAATTAAAATTGATCCGGATGAAAATATGCCGTTGGGACAACTAAAATATTTTTCCAGAAAAACTCTGAAGGAATTAACCGACGAGTTTAATTAATATCTTTTTAATTTTTCATTAAGTATTGAAAGAAAGTTCTTGTGAAATGAAAAAAACAAAATTTTATAAAATTCACGAAAAATTAGGAGCAAAAATTGTTGAATTTGCAGGCTATTTGATGCCGGTCCAATATTCATCCATAATCAGTGAACATAAAGCCGTACGAAATTCGGCAGGGGTGTTTGATATTTCACACATGGGTGAGATTTTTGTCCGCGGTGAAAAAGCACCGGAGTTCGTACAATACATTACTATTAATAATGTTTCAAAATTGTATCCAGGCAAAGTTCAATATTCTGCCATGTGTTACCCTGACGGGGGAATAGTTGACGATTTGTTGGTTTATAAATTATCTGCCGATGAGTTCATGCTTGTTGTAAATGCTTCTAATATTGAAAAAGATTTTAATTGGATGCGTGAGAATAATAAATGGAACATTCAGTTAGATAATTTAAGTGATGATTATTCACTATTGGCTGTCCAAGGCCCAAATTCACAGAAACTTATTCAAAAAATTTGCAATAGAGATTTGAATTTGGGATATTATCATTTCTTTAATACGGAAATATCAGGAGTAGATGTATTAGTTTCGAGGACAGGTTATACAGGTGAAATTGGATATGAGCTGTATTTCAAAGGTGATGAAATAACTGCGGGATTGATTTGGAATAATTTATTCGAATCGGTAAATGAATACGATTTAAAGCCCGTAGGTTTAGGAGCCCGCGATATCTTGAGATTAGAAATGGGCTACTACCTTTACGGTAATGATATTGATCAAACTACTAATCCTTTGGAAGCCGGATTAGGTTGGATTACTAAACTTGATAAAGACAATTTTATAGGTAAGAAAGTTTTAGTAAAAATTAAATCGGAGGGAATTAAAAGAAAGTTAGTTCCCATGCTTTCTGAAGAGAAAGCCTTTCCCCGGCACGGTTATGATATTATCTCAGAGGAAAAGAAGATAGGAACTATTACAAGCGGCACTATTAGTCCCATTCTAAATAAACCTATTGCATTAGGTTATGTTGATAAAAATTATGCCGCCGAAGGCAACCTTGTCAACTTTTTAATTCGGGGAAAAAAATTGCTGCAAAGATAGTAAGACTTCCTTTTATAAAAATCTAGTTAAGGAGGACATTTTAGAATAATGAAGTTGAACGTATTTTTTACACCAATAAGTATTGATGAATTATATTTTACACATAAAACTACCGTTGTAATTGATGTTTTAAGAGCCTCTTCGACAATTGTAGCTGCGTTAAAAAACGGTGCTAAAGAGGTTGTCCCAGTAGCAACCGTAGAGTTCGCAATGAAGGTTTCAGGCGGAATGTTTGGAGGTCAAACTTTATTATGCGGAGAAAGAAACACGAAAAAAATAGAAGGTTTTGCACTTGGGAATTCCCCTCTTGAATTTACAGAAAAAGTGGTCAAAGGTAAATCAATAATTTTATACACAACAAATGGAACCAGAGCAATTGTAAAAGCAAAATTTTCCGAAAATCTATTTGTTTGCTCTTTAGAAAATCTTTCGGCAGTAGCTCATCATTTAGTCCGGTTAAATGAAGATGTGGAAATTTTATGCTCCGGCAAATCTAATACATTTTCGTTGGAAGATTCAATTTGTGCAGGAAAGTTATCAACAGAAATTATGAAAACGAAAGAGGATGTAGAGTTATCCGATGCAGCGAGAGCAAGTGTTTCATTAAGTAAATCTTTTGGCAAAAACATACTGAAAATGCTGCAAGAAACTGAACATGGTAAAATATTAATTGGGAACGGATTTAATGACGACTTAAAATATTGCAGTAAATTGGATATAACAAATATTATTCCTTACTTTAGCGGGAATGCACTTAAGATACTTCCTAATAACTTAGAGGGAGAATCAAATAAAAATAAGACCGAATAAAAAATGGCAGCTAAGAGAAAAAAAAATGCAAAGAAAGTAAAAACCAACGATCGCGAAGAATATTTTACTATATCGTCTAAAAAAAAGAAAAAGATAATCGGTATTCTTTTAGTTTTATTTTCAATATTAATTTTGCTTAGCATAATTTCTTATTCAAGATTCGATGAGGTTAATCTTAATTATAAATTTTCAGATTTATTTAAAGTATTCAGTTCCAATTCCCAGTTTCTCCAAAAAGCCGATACCACCCGGAACTGGCTTGGCATTTTCGGAGCTTATATTTCAGATTTTCTAATTAATTCCACACTCGGAGTATTTTCTACTGTTTTTCCTATAATTTTATTCATTTGGGGTGCTTCTTTACTAATAAAGATAAATTTTAGAAAGTTAATTAATGTTTCTAATTTCTTATTACTGCTGGGAATTATTTTATCTTCTTTCTTTGGTATAATCCGAATACATTACGGTATCCTTTCCGGCATTTATGAATTATCCGGATCAATTGGAGATTATCTCGGTAATTCATTAAGCAGACTACTTGGGGGAATCGGTGCAATAATTTTTTTATTTACATCAATATTAATTTTATTTATTATCGCTTTTGATATAAATATCGAAAATATTTTTTATATTATTAAAAATATTTTCATTAGATCTACAAAAACAGTTAAAGAAGGATATGAAAACAGCGCAGTCGATTTAAACGTTGATGATGATAATTTAAAGAAAATTAAAAAGTTAAGAATTGAAAAAAGGAGAAAAAGGGGAAAACAAGCTTTACCTTCCGGTAAAGGTTTAATTAAAAGAGACGCCGAAGAACAAACGAGAATAAGAATCATACGAAAAGATGATAAACCTATAAAACCGGACTTAAACGAAATTCAAAAAGACGAAAACAAAAAAGTAGATTTAGAAAAATCCGGTGAAATATTAGCAAAGGAAGTGAACCGTGAGAAAGAAGCTTCTCTTCCAAACCAATGGGAAGAAAAAATTAATTACACCAGACCAGGGCTTGCTCTTTTGGACCCCACACTGGTGGAGAATTTCAAAGTAGCTGAAGAGGAATTAACTAGAAACGCAGAGTTGTTGAAGGGAAAATTAAAATTATTTGATATTGAAATTCAAGATATTTCCGTAACGCCTGGACCGGTTGTTACGCTTTACGAAATAGTCCCTGCTCCGGGTGTAAAAATTAGCAAAATAGTAGGATTGGAACATGATATTGCTCTTGCACTTGCAGCAAGAGGAATCAGAATAATTGCTCCCATTCCCGGTAAAAGTGCAATCGGGGTGGAGATTCCAAACACAGAGGCTTCATTGGTAAACGCAAGATCTGTGTTAGGAAAAATTTTCGATTCCAAATATGAATTACCCATAGCTTTAGGTAAAACGATAAGCGGCGATGTTTATATTGCCGATCTTGCAAAAATGCCTCATTTACTTATTGCCGGTTCAACAGGATCCGGGAAAAGCGTTGGAATTAATATGATTATAAGCAGTTTACTTTATACCAAACATCCATCGGAAGTCAAGCTTATAATGATTGACCCTAAAAAAATAGAATTGTCTTTTTATAATAAATTAAGAAAACACTACCTTGCCGTATCTCCTGATCTAGAGGAAGAAATAATAACTATTCCTCAAAATGCGGTTCTTCTCTTAAAATCAGTAGAATATGAGATGGAAAAAAGCCGGGGTGAGAAATATTGTAGATTATAATAAAAAAGTATCCGATCCGAAAAAGAGACCGAAAGATACGGAAAGCATTAAACATCATCCGGTACCTTACTTGATTGTTATAATAGATGAGCTGGCTGACTTGATGATAACTGCCGGAAAAGAAGTCGAAGAACCGATCGCAAGACTTGCCCAATTAGCCCGGGCGGTAGGTATTCATCTTGTCCTGGCAACACAGCGTCCATCGGTTAATGTAATAACGGGTGTGATTAAAGCAAATTTCAGCGCAAGGATAGCTTATCAGGTCGCTACTAAGATTGATTCGCGTACGATACTGGATATGAACGGAGCGGAACAACTTCTAGGAAAAGGGGATATGTTGTTTTTACCCACCGGTTCTCCAAAACCAATCAGAATTCAAAACGCCTTTATCTCTACTGAAGAAGTAGAAAGAATTACAGCTTATATTGAAAAGCAAC
>ENA-ORDP01001785-ORDP01001785.1-marine-sediment-metagenome-genome-assembly--contig:-NODE-1785-length-11303-cov-3.099395_pt1 | contig 11303 bp, 9 predicted proteins | sample MGYA00248627_ERZ508539 | MGnify/ENA primary metagenome ERZ508539 (study PRJEB26208, sample SAMN05571518) | marine sediment metagenome | biome: deep sea; feature: Hydrothermal vent; material...
TTTCGGAGAGAACCAGCTATTACCAAGTTCGATTAGCTTTTCACTCCTTACCACAGGTCATCCGATGCTATTGCACAGGCAACCGGTTCGGGCCTCCCCCACGATTTCTCGCAGGTTCACCCTGCCCATGGTAAGCTCACCTGGCTTCGGGTCTTAAGCAGACAGCCAATTACGCGCTATTAACACTTGCTTTCGCTGTGCCTCCGGGGGTTTCCCCTTAGACAAGCTGCATGCTTAAACTCGTTGGCTCATTCTTCAATAGGCACGCCGTCGCCGAAGCACCACTTTAAACATTATCTTCTTGAATTCTTTTTTTAATCTCCTGCCATGCTCTACCTCGTTGCTTGAGACGTTTTTCTCTAGCTTGAGCTGTATCTTTGTTTTGATAAGCCTCATAGTACGCAACTGTCCATGGCATACCTCTCTTTGTTGAAGTTACTTTTCCAGCATTGTGCTGTGCAACTCTGTCTCGCAGATTGGATGAATATCCAATATAAAAAGATGGGTTAGAATTTCCTTTAAGTACGTATACATAATACATATACTTAAGTATATAATACTGTTCAAAGTGGTGCTCGGCTTCGACTCCTTGTAAACATATGGTTTCAGATCTATTTCACTGCCCTATCCGGGCTATTTTTCACCTTTCCCTCACGGTACTAGTTCACTATCGATCTCTAAGAGTATTTAGCCTTACCAGTTAGTTCTGGCAGATTCCCCCAGGCTATTCATGTCCTGAGGTACTCAAGAATAACAACAAAAAAGATATAACGTTTTCAAATACAGGGCTATCACCGTCTAGGGCCAAGCTTTCCAGCTTGTTCTTCTAACGTTATATTTTGTAACTTTTCTCACATAAATGCGACATTGTCATCTTACAACCCCCACTTTTAAAAAAGCAGGTTTGGGCTTCTCCCGTTTCGCTCGCCACTACTCGGGGAATAACTATTGTTTTATTTTCCTCCAGGTACTGAGATGTTTCACTTCCCTGGGTACGCTTCCCAACTAACGTTAGGATAATCAAGGTTTGCTTGATTGGGTTTTCCCATTCGGATATCTTCGGATCAAAGGTTGCTTGGCACCTCCCCGAAGCTTAGCGCAGCCAGGCCACGTCCTTCATCGCCTCTTAGAGTCAAGGCATCCACCATATGCTCTTATTTCCCAATAGAGAATTCCTACTAGGAAATTTGAGAACCACAATAATAATGCAAATATACCAAGCTCTATCTTCATATATCTAAATTCCTCTATGTATATTAATACACGGAAGCACACAACTTTTTGTTGTGCTTAGATACATAGATAGGGCTCGGTCATTTACCCATTGTATTAAATTGTCAAAGTTCAGTTTTTGTCCCTAGTATCTAATCAAAAAACCGCCCATTTGGCGGTGTGTTTAAGGCACTACGAAAGTGACCTATCCTGTCCGCCGGAGTGTTTTTTTATTAGTATTCATAAAGACTAGGCTAGTATAGCCGACAAGCAAAACAGTGTCAAGGTAATTTGATTATTACGCCCTGACACTGTTTTTTGCTTTATCTTTTTTAGCTAAACAAGCTTAATGATGTGAGATATCGTTACGCAAACTCTTAATAAAGTCTGCTGCTACGTCTTTTCCACCAAGGCCAAATGCCAAACCTCCAGCAAGTGCGAGCATAACCACAATACCAGTAAACAGTATCTGCATAAATGCTGGTGCAATGCCAAGCTGAGAAAGTGCGATAACAAACGCAAATACCCAAATTGACCATCTAGTAACTCCGCCAAGTAAGTTTGCTGACTTCATTTCTGCTGCTTTTGCTCCACCAACCACAACTTTCTGCATTGCATCAGAAAGCATGGCAGCTACAAGTAATATAAGAGCTGCTGCAATCACTTGCGGAAGATACCCAAGCACTACTTCACGCAAAAATGCATTTACTTGAGTGAGCCCCAATACATCAAGAGATGCAATAAGGAATACTACGATAATAAACCATCGTACTAGTGCCCCCAAAAATGCCCCCGAGTCAAGATGAAATCCTGCCCTAGAAAGCACGTCTTCAACACCTGCGCTCTTCAATACATTGTCAATCTTTATGGATCTAATAATCTGTGCGACACCCCTTCCAAGAAGAGTCGCCACTGCCCACCCTGCAATAAATATGACTACTGCGATAAGCAGTTTTGGCACAAAGACTGCTACTCCAGAGCTTACACCCTGAAATGACTCACCTAGACCAATCCTCCACGCATCTAAAATAGATTCATTCATAATTGTTTCTATATGTTTTGTTATTATGCCTGTCGACTGTACCAGACACAAAAAATAATAAAAAAAAATTACGACTCAAGAAGACTCAAGTCCTATGTATATAATAGCAAGTCTTTTGTGCTTTTCCTATGCAAAACTCTTGCTCTTATATGCAAAAAAGGCTCCTAAATAGCACTTTTTTATGATATGGGGATAACTAAAGTACTACAAGCCAATTTTGTCTATTAGAGTCTCGTGAGGGTAATCTAAAATATCACGCACAAATTTATCCCTCATTTCAAGCCTGTACTCAAACTCTGGAGTTTCTAGAAATGCATAAGTGAGTTCTTTGCCAATTTCTGCTTCAAAGTTATCAAATGTATTTTCTAATGTTCGTTTTTTAAGCTTATCCCCCACAACAAGAAGGTCTATGGTACTATCGTCCTCAGATAGAAAAATCCCTGAAATAACTACAAGTTTCACGTTGCCTGATTTTTTGAGTTGTTTTACAATATCTTCACGCTTAAGGGCAGTGGAGCTCACGAGTAAATCTTTGAGTGGTTTAATATATGAAAATTCTGGATTAAGTTGCCAGCCAAGTATCTTCTGTTTTTTTGACTTGCCTGTCTGCGTGATACGCACAGACAGGCCTGATTTTATTTTTTTACCAACCTCTCTATAGAAACTTGCTTTCTTAATAAAGCCTATGCTTTTGAGTAGTGCGAATTCTATACGTGTAGCTGAAGTGGTAACTTTGCTTCTTATTGCAACATCTTTTACATCAAACCCCTTGCCAGGATTGAGCAAGAAAAGACGCATAATCTTTACTAGTGCATTGCTACTGAAGAGTTTACCAAGTATATCCATCCCGTTAGAGATAGGAAACGAAGTGTTTCCGTATATTGCTTGCTGATAATTTCGAACCCATCATTTTGTTTATATCTTTCGCTTTAACCCGTCTTCCTAACTACTCCATCTCTAACGGGATCCATAATTAAATATTGTATCATATAAATAGCAAAAAATAGGTTTTGTGTTAGGCTTAAAAACAGTCAAATTAGGAGTATACTGCCAATGACACAAGCAGAAAATGGCATGGAGCTTGTAACAGCATGCATTTTACGAGATATAGCGTGGGCTCATGATACAGAGTTAGGGAAAAGCGCTGAAAGAGCATATGCTTGCATGCTTGCTGGTAATTTTACCCATGCAATACAGCACTTCACAAACTCTATCGTAGATATAATTTCATTAGAAATTAATTTTGTAATGGGTTGCATATACGACAACCCTGACGAGGAGGGTTTTGTACGAGTCATACCCACTATTGAAATTATAAAAGCACACAACATAGAGTGTTTAAAATGTATATCTGCACTCAAGTCTGGGCAAAAAATGTCAAATGGCTAAGTCGTCAATTGGCACACGCAGCTAAAAAGCCGCTATTTTTAAATAGCGGCTTTTTTATTGCTCATAAGGTATAGAGTGAAAACCTATGAAAGTTCTGCTGTTCCGCCAGCTTCTTCGATCTTTTTCTTCCATTCCTCTGCTTCTTCCTTTTTAACTCCTTCCTTAAGCACTGTAGGTGCTCCGTCTACTAGATCTTTTGCCTCTTTAAGGCCAAGTCCCAATATCTCTTTAACTACCTTTATAATTCCAATTTTGGAGTCTCCGATAGCTTTAAGTTCTACATTAAATGAGCTCTTCTCTTCCTCTGCTCCAGCGTCTCCTGCTCCAGCACCCGCTACTGCTACTGCAGCTGCAGATACCCCAAACTTCTTCTCTAGAAGCTTCACGAGCTCATGTAGGTCAAGTACCGACATAGTTTCTACGGCATCAACAAGGGCTTTGAATTTTTTAGGTACCTCTACGTCCTCGCCAGCCTCCTCCGCAGGAGCCTCGGGAGCTTTTTCTTCTTTCTTTTCCTCTACCTGCGCCGATGCTTCTGTAGGCACATCTTTTGCCTCTTCTTTTGGAGCTTCTACTTTAGGTGCTTCTGCTTTTGCTTCCTCTACGGGAGCTTTTTCTTCTGTCTTTTTTTCTTCGTCTGACATAATTTTATGTATTTATATGTTTAGATTGAACGACCTACGCTTCTTGCTTCTGACCTACCGGCAGGCAGGTTTGGTCTTAAGCTTCTTTTGCTTTTGCAATTTCGCTTAGAGCCACAACGAAGCGCTGTATCGGTGAATTGATAAGATTTAAGAACTGTCCATATAGAACAGGTGTTGGTGGAATTGTAGCAATATCAAGCATTTCTTCTTTATTCATGTATTTTCCATCAAAAACACCTCCGATTATGGATATATTGTCTTTATGCTGTTTTTGAAATTCGTATACTCCGCGTGCTGGGCTTATAAGGTCATCCCCATAAGCAATAGCAAGCTCTCCTTCAAGCTCTGGCTGGTCACCCTTTACTTTAGTTTCGTCTAATACTCGCTTGATTAAAGTCTTTTTTGCAACCAAATAACCAACATTTTGCTCTCGCAAGTTGCTTCGAAGTTGTGTTGTATCAGATACAGAAAGTCCATGAAAGTTCACAAACACTGTGGATTGCGCTCCTTTCATTGCATTGGTTGTTTTTGCTACAACCTCTTCTTTTTGTTTTCGTGTAATTGGCATATTTTTTCAAACAAAAAAACGGCTAATAAACCGCCCCTTAAAGCACAAATTACTTCGTGCAAAATCGACCCATTAAACAGGTCTTATTTAGTGCCTGTTTTCTAAACGGTTTGTAGAGTCTAGTATAGCCAGATCGCTTATATTGTCAAATTCATCGAGGCCTATTCATCAAGGCCTTGCCTCGATGAAAATATGTTATACTTATATTAATGCAACGAAAAATAACTTTTACATCTGGTGAATACTATCACGTATATAATCGCGGTACCGATAAGCGTGTAATTTTTCTTGATAATGCTGATTACAAACGATTTATCGCTCTACTCTATCTTGCAAATAGCCAAAATGCCCTACACATGCAGAGCATAAAACAAAATCATCGAGGCAAGGCCTTGATGAAACGTGAGAGAGGAGATAGCTTGGTAGATATTGGTGCGTACTGTTTAATGCCAAACCACTTTCATATATTGCTCTATGAGAAAACGCCGGGTGGAATTAGTGCGTTTATGCAAAAACTCTTAACCGCATACTCTATGTACTTTAATAAACGATACGAGCGGACTGGTTCGCTTTTTGAAGGAAAATTTAAAGCACAGCATGTAGACAACGATGAATACTTAAAATACCTATTCGCATATATCCACCTTAATCCTATTAAAATTATTGATCCAAAATGGAAAGAAAATGGAATTTCAAATAAAGAAGAGGCTATAAAATATTTGGAAAAATATCAATTTTCAAGCTATGTTGACTACACGCAGAATACTGAACGAGACGAAAAAAGTATACTAAACACCGCACCGTTTCCAGACTATTTTAAAGAATCAGGCAGTTTCGAAACCTTTGTTCAAGAGTGGTTGACGTTTGAAGAGATCTAATAGCTATTATTTACAACCCATTTCATCGAGGCAAGGCCTTGATGAAATGGGTTATTTTTGGGCTTCGGTTGGTGCTTCGGTTGGTGCTATTGATGCAGTTTGAGTGTTTTGTACCTCTATGTAGCGAATTAGGAAGATGCTGGCTACAGATATGGTTACTATAGCCAGGAATCTACCTGTGAATTTGAAGAATGTTTTATTAAAGAGTGGTTTCATGGTTGCTTATTTCATCGAGGCAAGGCCTCGATGAAATGCTAGAGGGAATTGAGGAGGGATTTGAGGTCGGGGGAATTTGGGTTTGCTTTGAGTCCCCTTTCTACTATAGCTATTGCCTTGTTTGTATCTTTGAGAACATCCTTGTAGAAGCTGGCTGTGGTAAAGTAATACTCAATTTGATCTGGGCTTAATTCTATAGCTTTAAGAAAATTCTCTTCAGCTTTTGTGCTATCTTTCAAATAGTACCCATATAGATCACCTAGATTTCTGTGTGGCAATCCACTGGACTGACGTATAGCGCTAGCATACTCCCACGAATCGCGCGCACCGTCATAATCTCCTATTATTTTATACTGTAATCCAAGCTCTATCCAACCATTAAAATAATTTACTTTAGCTTGTAAGTCTTTTCGAGTATTTTCAATTTTTGTTGTCATTATAGATTTTACATCATCAGCTAGCTCTACATAAAATACTATAGGGCTATTCAAACTAGGTGCAGGAATACTCACTGTATTATCCTCAGGTTCAATAATTTCAACATCATACCCTTCGGCATCTATGCTACCGTCTTCTCCTATGTTCACTATAATATTCTTCTCACTATCTTCTTCTACCGAAATAGTGTTTTCAGTAGAAGTATCGTTGTATATAAACCACCCTACAATAGCGACTAGAACCACAAGCCCTATAATACCTAATGTTTGTTTGTTTTTTATATTTTCCATCCCGTTAGAAATAGGAAACCATAGGTTTCCGTTAGTTATTTTCTGATAATTTATTTACATTATTGATCATGTATTCACGCTTAAGCCCGCTTTTATAACTTCCACATTTCTAACGGGATACATTCGCTAATTTTACCCGAAAATCTATATAACGCCTAGTTTCATCAAGGCCTTGCCTTGATGAAACTAAAAAGCTAGGACCGACCTAGCTTTTTAGTTATTTGGGGTAACGCAAAACCCCCTCTCGTGAAAGAGGGGGTTTTGGCAACTATTCGTCTATTTGTTCTAAGTTAGATCAAATATGCGAATTACAAGGTAGCTAAAACTACAGTGACATAACAGATGGAGTCATGTTTGTTGATGGAAGTCCATCTAAACCGAATCCGTTTGTCCAGTCAGTTGTTGTTGTTGCTGTTGATGTTGCAAGTGGTGACCAAATGAAGCTATCGTTTGTGTCGCTGTCAATAGCTGTTGCAGTTCCCATGAATGTTGCCAATGATGGGTATGCTGTATCACCCTCAAGTTGAGTGGTGATACTGTCGCCAGCACTTGAACCTGAAATTGTACCTCGTACATCGAAGTAGTAAGTTACTCCTGCAGGAACTTCAAGTACTGAAGTTAATCCTGATGAGTCAGTTACTACGATTTCAAGAGTAGTTGCTCCTAGAGAAGCAACATCTGTTGCTCTTATCTTTGCAGAGTTGTCTCCTACTCCTGAGATTGCTGTTGAGTAAGATGAGTTTGTGTATCCGTACACATTGAATGCTGTTGCATTAACACCTGTTGTTGCAACATTAAATTTGAACTTGTAGATACCAATATCATCTGTACCATCAGCTGTTACTTTGAAGCGAAGAAGTGATTTATCTCCATCTGAAAGTACTGTTGTTTCCTGCGTGTCCTTTGCAAGAATTGGGAATGAGTTAAACGCTCGTACGCCAGCTGTTGCTGTGTCTGAGGTTGTTGTAGAAGGAATTGAAGTTCCTCCATCCGCTCCAACACCCTTAGAATCTGCTGTTGCAGCATTACCATCGTAGTCAACTGCAATAAGGTGACCCTCGGTACCGGCTTTATTTGTTCCGATATCAGATAGATCAGTCTTTAGAGTCAACTTAGCGTCATCATCCTTAGGAACCATAAATCCTGAGTTTAGATAAGCGATAGAAGTCGTAGCGCTTCCTGCAAATACAGCTGTACCAACTTGAGTTATACCATCCCAGAGTGTGACATTTGTGATGTCTGCTGCTGATGATGATGCTGTGGCTGCATGAGTGTTAGTCAACTGGAGTGGAATTTGAGTAATGCTGATTGCTTCATCTGAAGCTGTAATCCTCAATACTCCTAATGTTACTCCCGATGTACCACCCGCTGCTACTGCGTAAGCTGGGCTTGCTGCATCTTTAGCAACAGTCCATGAACCTGCGCTCTTGAATGTCATAGTTCCACCATTGCCAGTTGTTTCTGTCAAAGTAATAGTTGCATTACTTGTAACACCTGTTGCAGTGTTAGCTGTTGAACCTAGGCTCCATCGAGCTGAGTCATTTGCTGTCAAGTTTGTAGGAACATCGCACCGAATCTGTGCAGTCTTGACAGTTCCCTTAGGAACGATAAGCGGTGTATTTAGAGTAAATGTCTTGTCTCCGTCAGATGATGGATTAAGTGCTGTGTTTGTCAATACTGTTCCGTTGTCAACCAATAGACAGTTGTTTGGATATGACCCACCTGTTGGTGTGTTAACGTTGAATGCAATTGAATTGACTCTTACGTCTTCACCTGAATCTGTTGCGTCAAACTGAACATTTCCTAATACAAATCCAGATACTCCCATTACCACGTTCTGTGAAGAAGGTGATGCAGAGAATGTAACTGTAGTCGTTGCAGGCTTAACTGTCATTGTGTTCATTGTCACCAAACCATTTGTAAGCGTGATACTGTCACCGGTAACGTCACCTGTGATGTTTGTCCAATCGCTTGATGGTGTAGTTGAAGCAATAACTGTCTGGCCTGAACTAAAGTCAGTTCCAAGTTTACCCTTCAAAGTATAAGTCTTCATTCCTGTTGGAATTGTTACTGAATCTGTGAAGGTTACTGAACCAAATGCTGATGCACCTGTTGCGTCAACTGGTCCTGCTACAACTGCTCCGTTCTCGTCGAATAGAGAGATAAGTGTAATGTCTTCAACTTGACCACCTGAACCTGTAGCATTGAAGTTAAATACCATGCTCTCAACTGTGATTGGCTCACTCTTGAGGTCAACGGTAAATCCTCCCAATGGCTGGTCATTAACATTAACTGCAATGTTTTGTGCAGGTACTGCTGTTGCCTTTGAAATAGTTGTTACATTTCCAGCTTGGATTGTCTTTGTAATTGCATCGTACCAAGGTGTTCCCGCTAGAAGAGCTTGTGTAGCTACTGCTGCTGTACCACTTCCTGCTGGAGGAGTGATCCCAAAGCCAAATGTCTGGCCTGTAGCAATAACATCAGTTCTCTTTCGGATGTCCATGATTACAGTTCTGTTTGAACCGTCAACAACATCTCCCTTGATGATAACTTCTACTGAGTTTCCTTCTGGAATATTGATTCCCGCTCCGAAGGTTGCATTGTAGTAGTTGCCTGAGATAACTGTTGGGTACATTGCACCATCCACATCTACAACAACATTATTGATGTCATTGTCTGATGCTGAACCTGTCTGTTCAAATCGGATTCCCTTCAATAGTACATCCTCTGCTGAACCAGCAGTAAGACGAACTCCAGCGAACACGTGACCTGTATCACCAATATCAAGTGTGGTGTCAGAGTCAGTCAATGATGAAGTTTGTGCCGTAAGAGTACCTACTGTAAGTGTTGCGTTTGCTGTATGTGCTGCACCTGTGATTGGAAGTGCTCCAACTACTGGTGAAGATGCATTGATAGCAATAACATCAAGTCCAAATACTTGTCCTGCATTAGCAGCCATCGTAGCAAGAGTACTCTGGATGTTACCTGCAATTGTGAAGGTCTTGCTTGTTCCTGCAGGAATTGTTACATCATTTCCAACAGTTGTTTGATCAAGGGAATTCAAGGTCTTTGATTGACCAAACTGAGTTCCATTTTCGTCTAGCAATACAACACCGTCAAAGTTGTCGTTGTCTCCAAAACCAGATCGCTGAACTACAACGCTGTTAACAGTAACGCTCTGTGAGCCTGCAGTTACTGTGAATACAGTAAATGGAAGCCTTGATGCTCCTATTGGTGCAAGTGAGTTAGCCGGCTGTAAACCTGCTGAAACTGTTAGCTGGTCAGTTCCTGATACTGGAGGAGTTACTGTACCTGTACCTGTGTCTGTTCCTGTACCTCCACAAATGCTGTTGTACTTAGCTTGTGATAGAGGACCGAAGTATCCAGCTGGTGGTGTAACACCGTTAGATGATTGCCATGAGGCAACTGCTGATCCGGTGATTGAACCAAAGTAACCAGTTGATCCACCTGAATAGGTGAAGTCTCCTGTGCCAGTTAGGTAATCCTGAAGTGCTACTACATCTGCACCGTTTGGATTATCCATTCCTGTGAATAAACTTCGTGTGAAGTTGTAACAAGTTCCTCCTGTTGAACCTGTTCCACCTCCTACTGTTGGTGTTCCGCGAAGCGCTCCTTCAACGTCAGTCAATACTGTTGAATCAGCACCGAATGAAGATAGAAGACCCAAGATTGAACTAATCTGAGCTTCTGAAAGCGCGGAAGCGGTCAAAGGACCAGCTAGCATAAATAGACCTGCTGTGAGGCCTGTTATGCCGGCGATAGCCTTTGCTGTTCGTGTTTTCTTAAATGATTTCATGCTTAATAATTTTATTTCGTTTGAGATTTTTATTTACTAATAAATTTGATATAGAGCAAAAAGCCTATATAAACTCCTCGGCTCGGAAATAAAAATTTTAGTTTTTTATTCCTCTCGCTCTACGTCGTTTATAATCATCTACAAACGAAATATTTGTGCATTATTTTTATAGCGGTCACTATAAAAATAAATGCGTGAATAAAAGCAGTTTATGTTTTTAGATTTTATTTTAAAAACATAAACTATTTACAACTCCATTTGCTATCTCATGTGAATGAGTAAGTAAATGGATTGTTAGCAAAAACAATTAGTCGACCATAACTAATTTTATGATTCGACCGCAACGAGAAACGGTTCAGAGAAGCTCTCGGTTTTACTTTACCAAGACTCCCTTTCCCGTTGTAGTCGAATCATTTAATGTTTAATTTAACTACTTTAATTTAACTTGTAAGGAAACAAGGTGTATAAATATTCTGCACGATGCACATACAAAAAAACCATACACTAGACATACTTCCCTACAAAACATTATATTATTTGCATGCAATACACGCAAAAAATATTGTGGATAACTTGAGCCAGATTTTCCTCTTATTTTTAGGGCTATTCTCTCTTTGTCCCTATAAACAAAAATCATTATCTTTGCGAAAATTACCGCCATAGAATACTACTACGGCAAGGCTTAAAAATCAATCCCGTTAGAGCCGACGGATCAATAGATCCTGCCTCTAACGGGACAGGCCCCATACAGCCTACGAGCCTATAGGCTCTGCCTCTAACGGGACAGGCCCCATACAGCCTACGAGCCT
>ENA-ORDP01001786-ORDP01001786.1-marine-sediment-metagenome-genome-assembly--contig:-NODE-1786-length-11292-cov-2.020557_pt1 | contig 11292 bp, 5 predicted proteins | sample MGYA00248627_ERZ508539 | MGnify/ENA primary metagenome ERZ508539 (study PRJEB26208, sample SAMN05571518) | marine sediment metagenome | biome: deep sea; feature: Hydrothermal vent; material...
GGTAGGTCTACATTCTGTTTCTAAAATTACAGAAAATATAAGTTACTGGATTAAAAAGCCATACTAAATACAAACTATTAATTTTGTTGATAAATTCAGGAGTTATTAACAGATTTTTATCAAATTTGATGGTTTTACACGCAATGTGGGTTAAATTTGCACTTAATATTGCCTTAACTCAAATCAGGGCTTCTGTTTTTTCGGATCAGATCATTTTTATAATATTATTTTCAGAATTTTTTTCAGGGAAATCGTTATCCTGTTTATCCCTAACCGGAATTACGGTTTCCCGAAAATTCAACGACAAATCGAACATTTGGGCTACAAATATCTGACAGATATCCCATAAGCTTAACAAGTATTAACTTAATAGTATTCTTTAGTTAACCTCAATTTGAAGCTGATAATGTTCTTTTGCAAAAAATAAAGGGTGTAGGAATATGAGCTTTTTTGTCCGGACAAATTGTTTGGTATTTCTTCACAGGTTATCGTTTGAAATTCTTCATTAATTAAATAATTAAACAACTTGCATATGAAATGTTTTTATTCTGCGGGGCTTATATTTAGGAGTAAATTTGTCCCGATTATTTTAATGATCATGTTATTCTCAATTACCCACTCTGCTTTTAGCTCTCCAAAGTCAGGAAATGCAACGGTAATTGAAAAAAAGATCTCAGTCTCCGGTATTGTAAAAGATACTCATAACGAACCTATCCCGGGAGCGACTGTATTAGTAAAGGGAACTAACACAGGGACAACTACAAATGCTGATGGGAAATTCCAACTTACGGTTGATAATAAGAATGCTATTCTCGTAGTTTCATATATTGGCTTTACTACCAAGGAGTTGTTAGTTGGTGACAAAACCTATTTTGATATTATACTCGAAGAGGTTTCCACCGGGTTAAATGAAGTGGTTGTAGTAGGCTACAGTTCTTCCAGGAAAAGCGACATTACAGGAGCTGTTTCCATAGTCAGGTTAAACAAAGCTGTAAGTCAGCCCATTTCCAGTGTAAATGTGATGTTGCAGGGTCAGGCTTCCGGTGTTAATGTGCTTAGCTCTGCTTCACCCGGGGGGGCAAGTACTCTTAGAATCAGGGGTTATAGTACAATAAGAAATAATGACCCGTTATACGTGATTGATGGTGTACCAACCACTTCGGGAATTAACATGCTTAATCCAAACGATATTAAGTCGATACAAATTTTGAAAGATGCAGCTTCCGCCTCCATTTACGGGTCAAGAGCTGCCAATGGGGTTGTTATTATTACAACAAAAAAAGGCAGAACAGGTAAGATCAAAATTTCTTTCAATATGTATAAAGGGGTTCAAAATGTTTCTTCTCTCCCAAATAATCTAAGTGCACAAGAATATGGAAATGTATTTTGGGAAGCTTTTAAGAATGACGGGATTACCCCTTCACACAGTATTTATGGAAATGGAACATCTCCGGTAATTCCTGCATTTTTAGATGCTAAGAAAACAATTCCTTCAGCCAACACCAATTGGCTTTCCGTAATTTTTCATCCTGCAAGTGTTCAATCTTATTATTTAGACCTTTCGAGAGGGAGCAAAAATTCGCATTCTATGTTTTCTTTAGGTTATTTTAATCAGGATGGCACGTTGAAATATACCGGTTTTGCCCGTATTACAGCGCGGCTTAATTCCGATTATGAGATGCTTAATAATAAGGTTACCATCGGCGAAAATTTTACCATATCCCATTCGGGAACTGTTGCTACACGTACCAATTCTTTGTTAGGAAATGCTATTTATGCTGCTGATAAAATACCCAGTATTGCACCTGTATATAATATCAACGGGGACTTTACAGGATATCCGCTATCCGATATCCAAAACCCTCTCGGCCAATTATATAGAAATAAAGATAACAAACAATATAAACTTCTGCTTTTTGGAAATGTATATGCTAAAGTACAGCTTCTCAAAGATTTAATGTTCAAATCAAGCCTTGGGGTAAACTACACTGCCGCGAGGGGCTCTGTTTTTAATCCTACGTATTCTGAGCCGAATTCCCGGAGAAAAGTAAATGATTTAACGGTAAATAACCGGTTAAAATTTGATTGGGTTTGGACTAATACCCTGAATTATACAAAAACAATCAATGGAAAACATTCTTTTAATGTCTTGCTCGGCATAGAAAGTATTGAAAATAAAAATGAATACACAACTGCCTCGGTTAAGGATTTGCCTACAAACGCAATTAATATGAGGATTTTAAATGCCGGGGATCCGGGTACACAAACCAACACAGGGGGTAAAGTAGAATCTTCGTTGTTTTCTTATTTTGGAAAATTAAATTACAGTTATAAAAGTAAATATTTGTTTTCGGCAACATTGCGCAGAGACGGGACTTCCAAATTGTTAAACAATCGTTGGGGAACTTTCCCTGCATTATCTGTCGGATGGAGAATCTCAAAAGAAGGCTTCTTTAATAAAGACGGCGTGGTATCAAATCTGAAATTAAGAGCCGGATGGGGGAAAACAGGAAATCAGGATATCCCGGCTTATCAAACTATTTCAGGATATAGCAGCAACCCTTATTACTCAAATTATGCCATTACAGGCTCCCAGAATAGTGTGGAAACAGGTTTTACTTTGACGAGAATTGCAAATCCTAATTTGAAATGGGAAACAACAACTCAGGCCGATATAGGAGTAGATGTTGGATTATTCGATAATTCAGTAAATTTTACAGCAGATTATTTTATTAAGAAAACTGATAATTTACTATTGTTTAAAACCTTAGCTCCGGATCAGGGTATTACCAACAGAGGACAGTGGCAGAATGTCGGGGAGATGCAGAATAAAGGGCTTGAATTTTCTGCAAATTACAATAGCAACAGAGATAAAGTTTTCTTTTTTAACATTGGGTTCAACATATCAATGATTAGGAATAAATTACTGTCACTGGGGAAAGGAATTAATTTTATTGAAACCAATCCGGCAGTTTTGCATAGTGTCAATTTTGATCAGCCAACTTCACGTACAGCAGTTGGTCAGCCCATTGCCTCTTTTTATGGTTATGTTGTAGAAGGGATTTTTCAAACAGATGCAGCAGCAGCGGCCAGCAATCAACCAAATGCAAAGGCTGGAGATTTTGAGTTTAAGGATTTAAACGGAGATGGGGTAATTGATGCTTCGGACAGAACTTTTTTAGGGTCACCACTTCCTGATTTTACCTATGGATTCAATTTTTCGGCAACCTATAAAAATTTTGATTTTTCGTTGTTCATTCAGGGTACTCAGGGAAATAAAATCTATAACTTATCCCGTTATTATAGCGATTTTTTCGACCTGTCAAATTATAACAAAAGTGCTCGTATTTTGAATGCCTGGACACCTCAAAATACAAACACGGATGTTCCAAGGATATCTTTGAATGATTTGAATAACAATATACGTCCTTCTTCTTATTATGTTCAGAATGGCTCTTATTTGCGACTGAAAACAATACAAGTCGGATATTCTTTACCGAAAAGATTATTAAAAAAGCTGAAAGCCTCTGAAATCAGGGTGTATATCGAAGCTTATAATTTACTTACAATTACAAAGTACCAGGGGTTGAACCCGGAAATAGGTCTTCAAAACTATACATCATCTGATCGGAATTTAGATATAGGTGTTGACAGAGGGGTCTATCCATCTTCAAAGACAATATCTTTAGGTTTTGACATTAATTTTTAAAAAATATTATCATGAAAAAAATATTTTATCTAATAATCGTTACGGGACTTCTGGTTACATCTTGTAAAAAGAACTTTCTGGTAAAAGAGCCTTATGGCGAACTTACAACAGCACAGGTTATTTTACCTGATCACATCGAACAATTAATAATTTCAGCTTATAGTATTTTGAACGGGCAGGGAAATGAAGCTTCGAACGCATTTAACTCGCCGGCTTCTAACTGGAGTTTCGGAGATGTGATTTCAGATGACACTTACAAAGGAGGTGGCGGAATTGGTGACCAGAACCAAATTAACAGAATGGAAATTTTTGCAACAGATCCACAAATAATAGATGTGGAGCAAAAATGGGCAGTCCTTTTTGAAGGCGTGGGTCGTGCTAATACCGCTATTGCCGCTTTAGATATATCTAAAATTCCCGAAAGTTTAAAGAAAGAACGGATCGCAGAGATGCGTTTTTTAAGAGGACATTTTTATTTTGAATTGAAAAAAATATATAACCGTATTCCTTACATTGACGAAAACGGAAAATATTTATCAAATCAGCAGATAACCCCCACACAGGTTTGGGCTAAAATAGAAGATGACTTTATTGCCGCAGCATCAGTCTTACCGGGTATGCAAACAGAGCCGGGGCGCCCGACAAAATGGGCTGCCGAAGCCTATTTGTGCAAAACATACTTATATCAACAAAAATGGGCTGAAGCAAATACAGCTGCAGATGAAGTAATTGCAAACGGAGGTTACAGCTTAATGGCAAACTTTAGTGATATATTTTTGTCAGGGAATGATAATGGTCCGGAAGTTATATTTGCCGTCCAAAATTCCATTAATGACGGATCACCAAGAAACTATAACGGATCCATTGGAGACAGATTAATGCCTCCCGGCGGGCCAAGATACCCGAAGTATGGGTTTGAACGCCCCTCACAAAATTTGGTAAATGCGTTTAAAACCAATAGTAACGGGTTACCTCAAATGGACAATATAGATGTAACCAATTCAAATACTGTAGATCCAAGATTGGACGTTACTGTGGGAAGACCCGGTATTCCTTATAAAGATTTAGGAATTTTATATGAAGCAAGTTGGGAAAGAGACGATGCAACGTATGGCCCTTATGCCCCTAAAAAAAGGGTAATCTCAGCAAACGACCCGAATTATTTGCCTACATGGCCCTATGTCACTGCTGCTAACACCATTATCATCAGGTACGCAGACGTATTACTTTGGAAAGCTGAGGCTTCTATAGAACTTGGTAACTTAGAAGATGGGAGAAAGTATATAAATATGGTAAGGAGCAGAGATATGCATAGTAAATATATTCAGAATCTGGCCGGTACTGCTAATGCAGGAAATTATCTGATAAATACATATGACACACCCTTTTCCGATTACAATGAGGCTATCACTGCCCTAAGAGACGAAAGAAGAGTGGAATTTGCATTAGAAGGTCAACGATTCTTTGACCTGGTACGTTGGCATATTGCCGGAAAAGTATTAAACGCTTATTTTGAAAAAGAAAAACTCAAAAGAGGCTATCTGGTTGGAGCAAAATTCATTACAGGTAAAAATGAATACATGCCAATTCCACAAAGCGAAATTGATGCCGGACCACAAAACAATAATCCGGAATCAGCTAACACTCAAAATCCCGGGTATTAACATTAATGCTCATTTATTAAAAAACAAGTGTATAAAACTCTGATTGCATATTGAATTAAGCATACCGAAGACCTTGTGTCTTCGGTATGCTTATTTTTAGACGCTAATCAATCCTTCAAGATAGTTTATCGTAAAATATGATGAGGTAAGAATAATTACAAAAAATAACAGAATGAAATTAACTTTACTTGTAATCCTGTTCCTGTTTGCAATAAACAGTTCACAAATAAGCCATCAGGATAGCATCAAAAAAAGTGGTTTTGTTGATCCGTTTATGGGTACATCAGGAGAACACGGGCACACAGATCCTGCGGCGGCTGTTCCTTTTGGAATGGTAAAACCGGCACCGGATTCAGACCCCCTGGGTTACTCCGGATATGATTTTTCTGCCAGTAGAGTGCTGGGGTTCTCTAATACTCGTTTTTCGGGTGTAGGGTGTCAGGGAGTAGGTGGTAATTTAAGGATATTACCTTTTGTACTAACTAAAAGCTCTCAAAAGATTCCAATTTCTCTAAAGTTAGATAAAAGCTCGGAAATTGCCTCCGCCGGTTACTATTCTGTGGTATTAGAGAACAAAGTACATGTCGAATTAACCGCTACCCGGCAGGTAGCTTTTCATAAATATACCTTTCCTGAATCGGAACATGCAGGTTTGGTTATTGATTTGACATCTGGTTTTGTGGGAAATAATTATGAAAAACATTCAATAGGTAAAAATGGTATCATTTCCGGTGAAATATCATCTCCTGAAATTTGTAATAAAGGCGATTACACCTTCTATTTTGCATTAGCAGTTTATAAGGAGGGAGCAAGAATAACGAGCAACGGGTCGAAGATTAAAGTAGAATTTTCAACCCTAAAAAGCCGGGAAGCCATCGTCCGATGTGCACTTTCCGTGGTAAGTGTGGAAAATGCCCGGGCAAATCTTAAAGCGCAGGGTGGTGTGTCTTTTGCCTCTGTGAAGGCCGATGCTTCCAACGAATGGAATAAAATATTATCTGTGGTAAACATAGAAACTCCCGATAAGGTATTAAAAAGAAAATTTTACACATCTTTGTATCATGTTACCCAAACCCCGTTCATTATTCAGGATCAGAAAGGCGAATATCGGGGAAGTGATGGGAAACGCTATAAAACAAAGCGAAAAAATTACTTTTTCGGATGGTCTGTTTGGGATACGTTCAGGACTAAACTACCACTCTTATCATTATTATATCCTGAATATTATACAGATATGATGGCCTCCTTAGGTGAGTTGTATAAACAGGGGAAAGTGGATTGGTCAACGCCTACAGAGCCTTTTTTAACAGTACGGACAGAACATTCTGTAACTGTTTTATTGGATGCCTTACGCAAAAATTTGTTAAATTATTCTTTAGAAGATATTTATCCGCAAATGCAGGCGGAAATGAAAAACCTTTCATTTGAAACGCCCGATAAGATTCTGGAATCAAGTTATGATTTATGGTCTATGGCCGATATAGCCGAAAGTCTGGGACATGTTGACGATGCAAAATCATACCTTTCCAAAGCTTATGAATATAAGAAAGTATGGAACAGGAAGTTTAAGGTTATGGGTAAAGATGCTGATATAATGGGTGGTTCGGGCTTATATCAGGGAACTTTATGGCAGTACCGTTGGTTTGTTCCATTTGATATAAGAGGAATACAAAAAATGATGGGAGGTAAACAGGTTTTTGAAAAACAATTGGATTATTTTTTTGCTAATAATCTTTTTAATGTTGGAAATGAGCCGGATCTTCAGGTGCCTTTTCTCTATGTTTATACCGATGCCCCGTGGAAAACTCAAAAATTAGTGCATCAAATCCTTACGGAACCAACAATAAATCGCTATGGCAGCAAAAAGTTTAAAAAGCCGATAGTGCGAGAGGTGTTTTTAGATAGTCCGAAAGGGTATATTACTGATATGGATGATGATGCGGGTGCTATGGCGGGATGGTATATTTTTGCCTCAATGGGGATATATCCTGTGTGTCCGGGCAAACCCGTTTTTGCACTTTCTTCTCCTTTATTTGAAAAAACAACGATACGTGTCGGTGCAGGTAAAACTTTCGTTATTCAGGCGGATGGCGTGAGTGACAAAAATTTCTATATCCAATCTGCAACGCTTAACGGCAAAAAGCTGGAAAGAGCCTGGATAAAATATGATGAAATCATATCGGGAGGGAAATTAACCTTTAAAATGGGATCCTCTCCAAACAAAAAATGGGGCTTAAAAGATCAGCTGTGAACTTTATTAACGAAACAGAAATAAAATCAGTACCTTACAGACCTTATGATTTTTTAAATGAATTTTGTTAAATCCACATTAACAGCACGTATGATAAACATCAAATGAATTATAAGCAAGGCAGATATTTTTTGACAAGTCTTTTAACGGCTCTTTTTATAGGTACAATGCACATCACCGTGTACTCGCAGGAAGTTGTGCAAAATTATACTAAATACGTAGATCCGTTTATTGGGGTGGAGAACAGTGGGAACACTTTCCCCGGGGTCAGTTTGCCTTTTGGCATGGTGAAATTAGGGCCTGATTGTTATCGTAAAGAAACAAACTCAGGTTATCTTTCTACCGGAGAGATTTGGGGATTTAGTCTTACCCATGTCAGCGGAACAGGAGGAGGCCCTAAATATGGAAATGTATTGATGACCGCCACTATGGGAGCCTTAAATGTTGTGGATTATTCTTCTATCCGGAAAAATGAAAAAGCCTCTCCCGGATATTACTCCGTTGAATTAGATGATTACAATATCAAAGTAGAATTAACAGCTACTCGGAAAACGGGCCTTTATAAATTTACTTTTCAAAAAAAAGGAAAAGCAAACTTACTAATAGATTTGGGAAGTTTTCTCTCCCGGAGTAAGGCATACGGTGAAGATCAGGAATTGGAAGGCTCATTTGTTAAAATTCTAAACAACCGTGAAATACAGGGATACACGCGTGTCAGAGGTGGCTGGAATAAAGGGAAACCATATACAGTTTATTTTTATGCGATAATAGATGCCCCGGCAGAAACGTATGGCACCTGGAAGTCCGGTAAAAAGACCGATCTTAAAAAAGAACAAACGGACTCCGGCGAAAAAACAGGAGCTTATTTTACATATAATGTTCATAGGAACCAGATAATAATGTTGAAGGCAGGCATCTCATACTTAAGCATCAACAAGGCAAAAGAAAATTTGAACAGTGAAAATCCTTATTGGGATTTTAAAGAAATCAGAAGCAAAGCTGTAAATCAATGGAATAAGCAATTAAGCAAAATACAAATCTCTGAAACATCTGAAAAGACAAAAAGAATATTTTACACTGCATTATATCACAGCTTTTTACAACCTGTAAATAAAACAGGAGAACTTAAAAACTGGCCGCCTGATAAAACGTATTATGACGATTATTACACCAACTGGGATACTTTCAGAACGCTGAATCCATTGCTGGTTTTAGTAGATGAAAAAAGGGAAGTCGAAATTATTAATTCGATGTTAAATATTTATGAAAAAGAAGGATATATGCCAGATGGAAGAAGTGGAAATGATAATGGATTGACACAGGGAGGTAGTGATTGTGATTTGGTTGTTGCAGATGCTTTTGTAAAACACGTTAAGGGAATAGATTATGAAGAGGCCTATAAGGCGATGGTTAAAGATGCTGAAGTTCCTCCGGCAAATCCACTAAAAGAAGGCAGAGGAGGACTTAAAGATTATAATTCTTTGGGTTATGTGTCCACTATTTTCGAACGTGCAGGTACGCGTACAGTGGAATATGCAAATTGTGACTGGGGCATTGCTCAGGTTGCAAAAGGCCTTGGAAAATCAGATGATTATAAGAAATATATAAAAAGAGCCTCCAACTGGAAAAATTTATGGAGATCCACTACAAGCCATGGGGTTACGGGATTTATTTATCCGAAAGACAAAGCCGGTAAGTGGGTATCCGGATTTTCTCTTTTAAAAAGAGGTTCCTGGTCCGATTTCTTTTATGAAAGTACCTCTTGGGAATATTCTTTGTATGTTCCTCAGGATGTAAGAGGATTGATAAAATTATCCGGAGGGAATAATGCTTTTGTAAAACGCCTGGATACTTTTTTTGAAAGAGATTATTTTAATATGGGAAACGAACCGGGTTTCTTAACACCTGATTTGTATATATGGGCGGGACGGTATGCAAAATCGGCCTATAGAATCCATAAAATAATGAGTAAAGATTATAGCATAGGAAAAGGCGGATTACCTGGTAATGACGACTCGGGAGCCATATCTTCATGGTTTGCTTTTCAGGCAATGGGTATTTTCCCCAATGCCGGACAGGATGTTTATCTGATTGGAAGTCCGGTTATCGGAAAAACGGAAATCCAGATGGATAACGGGAAAGTATTTGAAATTAAAGTTAATAATTTATCTGATAAAAATATTTACGTAACCAAAGCAATTTTAAACGGGACCTTGTTAAACCGGGCATGGTTCAGGCATACTGATATTAAAAACGGAGGGAAATTAGAGCTATTCATGTCTGATACTCCAAATAATTGGGGGATTAAAAACCCGCCACCATCATTGAGTGATTCTAAAAATTAATTATAAACAAAATATTAATAAAATGAGAAAACATATCTTTAAAGTAGCTATTTTCTTTCTCTTATTAAGCAATTTAAATGCTTTTTCGCAGGGGAAAAAAGGGTTTGATCCTAATTACAAATTATTGCAAAGTAATTCTGTTGTACAAGACAAAAACTTTTACTTGTTTACTGCAATACAACAAGTTCCGGGAATAAAACACCTGTTCCTTTCCAATGAAAAATTAGCAAATTATTTAAAAGCAAAAGAGAGACAAATTATTGAAGGTGCTAAAACTTGTGGCACAAATTCAGATTGTCATTTTAGCTCCTTTTTATGGAGCGGGAAAGATGTAAAATTTATTTCAACACAATTGAGAAAACTGTATTCCTCAAATATTGAAGTTAAGAAATTTATTCAGGATTATCTAAGGCCATCCGGTTATTATCAAAATTATGCTAATCTGTCAGACGAAGAAATCTTAATCAAAGCGTGGGAAGATGCGGCAAAAGGAATGAATCATATCATTAATGTTTATGGCAAGGGAATGAAACCTATGTATCCCAAAATTGATTCAATTGGATATGATAAAAACTCAAGTTTTTATAGGCGGTTAATTGATCTTAATTCCAACAGCGTTGCCAATGACACAAAAAATATGAACCTGTTTTTTGAACCTTCTTTACAATTTGCTATCAACCTGTTGGATATTAACGACAGATTTGAGGCTTCATCTTATGAGCCTTTGGCTCTACTCGAAAATAAAGCCACAATTGAAAGAATTAAATTTATCGATTGGGATAAATACAAATACGCTGTTATTCTTGTTCCCGGCGAGGGGCCGGAAAAAGAAAAAACACCATTAAACCCGGTTGGGAAATTCAGATTAAAATTGGCAGTAGAACGTTATCGAATGCATCTTGCTCCAATAATAATGTTGTCAGGCGGGAGAGTGCATCCTTATCAAACACCTTATAGTGAAGCTCTTGAAATGAAAAAATTTCTTATTGAAAGATATCAAATCCCTGAAAATGCTATTTTAGTTGAGCCACATGCCCGTCATACAACAACAAATTTTAGAAATATAGCTCGATTAATTTATAGATATAGAATTCCTTTCACTAAAAAAGATCTAGTTACAACAACAAAATATCAAAGTCGTTATATAGGTAGTCCAGGTTTTGCTAAACGATGCATGAGGGAATTGGGCTATATGCCATTTGTTTTGTATAAAAGATTAAATCGAAATGATATTGAATTTTTGCCAACCGTAACATCATTGCAAATGAATTCGTTGGATCCTCTAGATCCATAACTAGTGTCTGCCCGAAAACGCCATAGGCA
>ENA-ORDP01001787-ORDP01001787.1-marine-sediment-metagenome-genome-assembly--contig:-NODE-1787-length-11290-cov-3.264441_pt1 | contig 11290 bp, 8 predicted proteins | sample MGYA00248627_ERZ508539 | MGnify/ENA primary metagenome ERZ508539 (study PRJEB26208, sample SAMN05571518) | marine sediment metagenome | biome: deep sea; feature: Hydrothermal vent; material...
GCGACCGGGCCGCCATCGGCGCGAACGGTGAGCCTTTGAATCCCCAGATCCTGCGTCTGCAATATGGTTTCGCCGCTGAAACTTTTTTTATCGTCGCCTTCACCGCCAATGGGGCTGATCGGAACGTTCCGGTCGCCAATTTCCATTGCCGGATCAGAAGCATACCAGGCCGATCTTCCGGCGATACGGGCATTCAGAGTGGTGCCAAGCGGAACGTCCAATCGGGTCACACTGCCGGATTCCGCCCGGTTGCTTAAAAAGATCGGTGAACGGCGGCTGTAGACGGGCGGCGTCAGCCAGATTTCGACCCTGAACTGATCGCCTGTTTCGCCGCCCAGGGTATAGGCCCGTGCCAGCCGCGATCCGGCTTCGCCGGAACCGACGACCAGGCCAACGACCAGCAACAGCAGGACAACCGCCCGTACCCCATAAGGATCACGCGCCGCCAGGCCCGGCGACGGCAAGGCCAGTTTCAGGTCCCGAACCTGCTCGACCAATTGCCGCATATGGGCCAGCCATAATTGCCGGGACAAGCCATCGCCCCGTTCTGCCGGTTGATCGGCCAGGGTCGCCAGGGGCCGATGGGCCAGGTCACTGTCCCGCTCCAGGCGGCGGCGGGCGGCAGCCCAACCGACACCCCTGAAATTTTTTACGGCCTGGTATAAAAAGACGACGAAGGTAATTTTGAACGCCAGCAGCACCATCCCATGCGCCCATGCGGGCAGCGAGGGCAGCAAATCCAGCAACACAACGGCGGCGAAAGTGGCGAACACAAGCACCGGTTTCCAGCCACATCGCCACAGCCGTTCCCAGACCACCGTGGCCCAGGCCAGGATCAGCAGCAGGCGGTAACGACGACCCAGAGATTGCTCTCCCGTGTCGGCGAAAGGGCGATCTGCGGGGCCGCTCATCTGTTTAATTCCTGATTGGACAGCCACGCCGGTTGCCGTTCAAGATCGAGCAAATCGGCGATTTCGACCCGGCGGCGAACGACCGCATAATTGCGGCCCTGGACCAGAACTTCCGGCACCAGGGCGCGGGTATTGTAGGTCGAGGCCATGGTCGCACCATAGGCTCCGGCGCTGCGTATGGCGAGCAAATCTCCGGCCTGGACCGGCGGCAAGTGACGTTGGCTGCCGAAGGTGTCCCCGGTTTCACAGATCGGCCCGACCACATCCACGGGCAGGTTTTCGGCATCCGTCGCCGGTTCTTTGACTGGCACAATGGCATGAAAGGCATCGTACAGCGAGGGCCGGGTCAGGTCGTTCATGGCGGCATCGACGATGACAAAATTGCGCGCTACACCTTGTTTGACGTAGATCACCCGGGTCACCAGCACCCCGGCGTTAGCGGCGATCACCCGGCCCGGTTCGAAGATCAATTGGCAGCCCACTTTGCCGAGAACATCTTCGACCACGGCGGCGTAGTCGACCGGACCGGGCAATGGCTCGCCAGTGTCGCCATAGGGCACCCCCAGGCCACCGCCCAAATCGAGCCGTTCGACGGTCAAACCTTCGGCCCGCAATTGGGCGGTCAGGTCGGCCAGCCGCCGGAAGGCATTGCCGAAAGGTTCCAGATCGGCCAGTTGGGAGCCGATATGGACGGCCAGCCCGACCGGGCGGAGTGCCGGCATACGGGCCGCCGCGCGGTAAACTTCCAGGGTTCGGGGCCATTCGATGCCGAACTTGTTTTCGCCCTTGCCGGTGGTGATTTTGGCGTGGGTGTTGGCATCCACATCCGGGTTGATGCGCAGGCCCACGGTCGCCACTACGCCCAGCCCGGTCGCCACCCGGTTCAGGGTTTCCAGTTCCGGTTCGGATTCAACGTTGATCTGCAAGATACCGGCCTGCAGGGCCTGGCTTAGTTCCGCGGCCGTCTTGCCAACGCCGGAAAAAACGATCTTGTCGGCCGCGATACCGGCGCTCAAGGCCCGCTGCAACTCACCGCCCGAGACCACATCGGCCCCGGCCCCCTTAAGCCCCAGGGTGCGGATCACGGCGGTATTGGAATTGGCCTTGACGGAAAAACAGATCAGCGAGTCAAGGTTCGACAGGGCTTGAGCAAAGGCCAGGTAGTGCCGCTCAAGGGTCGCCGTGGAATAGGCATAAAACGGCGTTGCCACATCATCGGCAATGGTCGCCAGAGACACGTCTTCGGCCGACAACCGCCCGTCTTTGTAGTTAAAGTGATCCATTAGACTCAAAGCTACTCTGAAGGATAGTCGCGCGGATATTTGGAATCCTTGGGCAATTCCGGCGGGCCTTTGCGACCACAGGCGGCCAGGGGTGAAATCATGACCAGGGCCAGCATCAGGACAAGCCATCGGATCATGCGGTTTTTCATGACGAAATTCCTTTCCGGGCGAGGGCGGCGGCGGCGGCGACTTTGGCCGGGGCGGTACCGCCTTCACTGATCCGACTGGCGACGGAATTTTCCACCCCCAGCACCGCAAAAACGTCTTCGGTGATGGCACTTTCAACGGACTGCATATCGTCCAGACTTAAGTCTTCCAGGCCACAGCCCCTGTCTTCGGCCATTTTAACCAGGGCACCGGTGGCGTGGTGGGCCTGGCGGAACGGCATCCCGGCGATGCGAACCAGCCAGTCGGCGAGGTCGGTCGCCGTGGTAAAACCGCGTCCGGCGTCTTCGTTCATGCGTTTTTCGTCGAAGGTCGCACCGGACAGCATTCCGGTCATGGCGGCGAGCCCGAGGGCCAGGGTATGGGCGGCGTCGAACACCGGTTCCTTGTCTTCCTGCATGTCTTTGCCATAGGTCATGGGCAGGCCCTTCAGGGTCACCAGCAGGGAATTCAGCGCTCCAATGACCCGGCCGGTCTTGCCCCGGATCAGCTCAGCGGCGTCGGGATTGCGTTTTTGCGGCATGATCGAACTGCCCGTGGAAAATTCGTCCGACAGGCGGATGTAGCCGAACTGGACAGAACTCCAGATGACAATTTCTTCGGCCAGGCGCGACAAATGGATGGCCATGATCGACCCGGTGCTGAGGAATTCGCAGGCGAAATCCCGGTCCGATACCCCATCCAGAGAATTGGCGCAGGGCCGATCGAAGCCCAGAGCCCGGGCCGTCATGGCCCGGTCGATGGGGAACGAGGTGCCGGCCAGGGCGGCGGCGCCGAGCGGGCTTTCGTTCATCCGTTTGCGGCAATCGGCGAAGCGGGAACGATCCCGCCGCAACATTTCGACATAGGCCAGCATGTGGTGGCCGAGTGTGACCGGCTGGGCCGCCTGTAAATGGGTAAAGCCGGGCATCACCGTGGCCGCGTGGGCCTCGGCGATATCAATCAGCACGGCCAGCAAACCGGTCAATCCCAAATCCAGATTATCGATGGCGTCGCGCACCCACAATCTGAAATCCGTCGCCACCTGATCATTGCGCGACCGGGCCGTGTGCAACCGCCCGGCCGCCTCGCCAATCAATTCGGTCAGCCGGTGTTCCACATTCATATGAATGTCTTCCAGCGTTGCGGAAAAAGTGAATGACCCTTGTTCGATCTCGCCCCTGATCCGGTCCAGACCGCCCTGAATGGCGGCACCATCGTCTTCGCCAATTATTCCTTGCGCAGCCAGCATGGCGCAATGGGCCTTCGATGCGGCAATGTCCTGGCCGTACATGGCCTTGTCGAAATCGATGGACGCATTGATGGCTTCCATCAACGCCGACGGACCCGACGAAAAGCGACCGCCCCAGATGGTATTGGAATCGGTAGTTTTCACCTTGTCACCAGAGGCGTTTCTGTTAGGCTTCGTGCTCACTGTCAGGTTCCGTATTCAGGGCCATAATGAAAATTTCTACGATCTTCGACCGATACATCCCACAGGGCCAGTGCCCCTGCAAGTCGTTTTCCAGGAAAATGGCGGTTTTCTTGGGTATCTTGCTGGCGATCCCGGTAATTGTCGCCATATCCAGACCCGTGGCAAGTGCCGAGACCGATAAATGTCGTAACCCCGGCCCGGCCTTAAACCGCTTCGTGCCCGCCTTGCCGCCGCGCCCGGTGACCCAGCGGCCGTTTTTCGATGTCACCGGGGCACCGTTAACGTTGGCCAAATATCAGGGGCGGGGGCTGGTGTTGAATTTTTGGGCGACCTGGTGCATACCCTGTGTCAGGGAGTTGCCGGCCCTGGCGCAATTGCGCAAAAATTTGTCCACTCAGGGCGTCGAGGTTATTGCCCTGTCCATAGATCGCGGTGGCGTGCCGGTAGTGAGGAAATTTATGGCCAAAATCGGCATCGATAATCTGGCTATTCTGATCGATGTTAAAGGCAAGGTTTCGCGCAAATCACGGGTTCGGGGACTGCCGAGCACGATCCTGATCGATGCGGACGGCATCGAAAGAGGGCGTGTCGTTGGTTACACCGAATGGGATACGGACGATGCCGCTGAATTTATCCGGCGCTGTATCGGTCGGCAATAACATTCCCCGCAATGGCAAAAAAAACGACTTCGAAAAAAACGAGTGCGGAATTAGACATGATGGCCATGGTCGTCGAGTCGATTCCCTATGCCTACGCCCTGTTCGACGATAAAGACCGGCTGGTGCAGTTCAATTCCACCTATTTAAAAAATTCGGCTCTGGGCCGGAAATTTTTATCCAGTCAGCCGACGTTCGAACAAATAATTCGCCAGATGATCAAACGGGGTCAGATCGAACAGGCCCCGGAAAATGCTGAAAACTGGGTGAAATGGCATATCGCTCAGCACCTCAAGACAACCGCGCCCTTCGAAATTTTCATTCGAACCGGACAAGTCCTGCGCTGCAGCGAGAAGCACCTGGACAACGGCTATATTTCGTCCAGATACGAAGATATCACCGAACAGAAAAATCAGGACCGCACCGTTGATGAAAGTGAAGCCCACCTGGAAGCCGCCCGAAACCGGTTGACCGAAGCCATCGACGGCATGTCGGAAGTCCTGGTGATGTATGATGCGGAAGACCGGCTGGTCCTTTGCAATGCCAATTTTCGCAAGGTCCACAAGGATTTTCCGGAACTTTCAAAGCCGGGCACGACGATCAGTCATACCATCCGCACCCTTGTAAAAGGCGGCTACTTCGGCAAATTGGCCCATCCAAAGACATTTACCAAAGACCGCATAGCAATGGCCAAAAAAACCGGCGTCCGGGAAGTCGAGTTACCGGGCGGCAAACACGACCGGGCGATAACGACCAAAACCCGTGATGGCGGTATGGTCATCGTGTGGTCCGACATTTCACAATTTAAAAAGATAAGCAACGACCTGGCCCGCCGTGAAAAACACCTTCGTGGTATTTTGGATACGGTGCCCGATGCCATCATTACCATTAATGAAAAAGGAATTATCGATACTTTTAACCCGGCAGCCGAGCGAATGTTTGGCTACCAGGCCAGAGACGTGATCGGCAAGAATATCAAGAAACTGATGCCTCAGCCTTATCGCAGGGAACATGACGGATATCTGCTTGAATTTCTGAAAACCGGCAACGCCCGTGTTATCGGTATCGGTAGTGAGGTGATCGGGCGGCGCAAAGACGGCTCGACCTTTGCCATGGATCTGTCAGTCAGTGAAGGGGATCACCTGGGCGAAAAAATGTTTATTGGCGTGGCGGACGACATTACCGAACGCAAACTAGCTGAACAAGCCCTGCGCCGTTCCGAACAGGATTTACGCTCGATCCTGAACAATCTTCGGGACGGTTTTTTCAGGGTCGATATGGGTGGCTTCATCACCATGGCCTCGCCCTCGGCGACAAAGCTGACGGGCTATTCGATCAAGCAACTTATCGGCAAGAAAATCAGTGACATATTTATTGACCCAGGAGAACAAAAGGGGTTTTTTGCCGCCCTTCGGGAAAACGCCGGCAACGCCACCGAATATGAAGTCCAGATACACCAGAAAAACGGCAAACAAATCTGGGGCGGAATCAATTCACGACTGATCTTCGACGATCAGGGCCAACCGGTTGGGATCGAAGGAATTGCCCGCGATGTCACCCAACGAAAAACCGCAGAAGCCGCGCTGATACTCAGCGAAGAACGATTGGCCCTCGCCATGGAGGCCAGCCGAGAGGGCCTGTGGGACTGGAATATGGAGACAAACGCGGTCAATATATCAGCCCGGATGGAACAAATGCTGGCGATCAAGGACAAATCCAAGGTTTCAGCAAAGACTCTGCAAAAGCTCGTCCATGACGATGACGTGGAGCATTTCAGGGCGGCACTCGTTGCCCATTTGAAAGAAAATACCGCCGCTTTCGAATGTGAATTCCGCTACTACGATAAAAATAAAAATATCGGCTGGATGCGCAATCGGGGTATCGCCTTGCGCAACCCCGATGGCCGGGCCTATCGGATGATCGGCTCGATTGACGATATTACCAGGCGGAAGCAGGATGAAGAAGCCCTGCGGGACGCCCTGGAACAGGCAGAAATAGCCAACCGCACCAAGACCGATTTTCTGGCCAATATCAGCCACGAACTGCGCACACCCCTAAATGCCATCATCGGCTTTTCCGATTTGATAAACTCCGAAATTTTCGGCCCCATCGGCGTTGAAAAATACAAGGATTACACCCAGACCATCGCCGAATCCGGGCATCATTTGCTCGATATTATCAACGATATACTCGATATCGCCCGCATAGAAGTCGGCAAACTGGATTTCAGGCCGGAACCGGTCGATCTGGAAAATGTCATCCAATCCTGCCTGCGCCTGATTGCCGAAAGGGCCGAGAAAGGGGGCTTGAGCCTACGCCGAAATGTTCAGGGGGGCTTGCCAACCGTCAATGCCGATCCCCGCCGCCTGAAGCAGATTTTTCTCAACCTTCTGACCAATGCGGTCAAGTTCACGCCTCGCGGAGGCACCGTCACCTTAAGGGCTCGAATGACCAAGGCCGGGACCCTGGCCATTTCGATCAGCGATAGCGGCATCGGCATGAAAAGTGACGACATCCCCAAGGTGATGACGCCCTTTGTCCAGGTCGACAGCAAGTTGTCCCGTGCCTACGAAGGCACCGGACTGGGGTTGCCACTGACCAAATTGTTCGTCGAGTTACATGGTGGTGACATGAGCATCAAAAGCAGCCCCGGCACCGGCACCACCGTTACGGTGTACCTGCCAAACTCTATTTTACTGAACTGATTTAAGCGGCGATCTTGCGTTGGTCGTCGTTGACCGGAACCGAGATATCCGTGAGATCGGCCACGGAGTGGACGGCATCGGGCGCCTGGACAGGCAAGATGCTGGGAACGGAAAATGTGTTGAAGGCCAGGTCACTGCGTGTACCGCCAAGAACTTCACCGCGGGTCAGGCCGATATCGTCCAGCATCCGATCATCAAGGGCGGCTAGCTGGCGGACGGCTTCGCGATGCTTGACATAAGCAACGAACGAGGCCGCGTATGCCCGAACCATGGATTTGAGGTCAGCGCGGGGAAAAACTTTTTCAGCCGTTTCCGTAATCTGGAAACGCTGCAGGCCGATGTCGTCGAGCAGACGGTCGTCAAGCGCTTCCAGGCGGGAAATCATACGCCGACGTTTTTGCCACGTCGCCAACAGAGAAATAACGTTGTGCTTTTTACCAGGTGCAATGTTTTTCATAGCCAGGTTCCTTGTTCCTTCGAGAGTGCGGCCACGCGTGGTCAATTGGGTTTCTAAACGCAACATAGATATTTTTTCTACGTATATAAGTGCCATTGTTGCAGCGCTGCTTTGCACTGGCCGCATAGCCCGGATATGCTCTGGCGGCGACAAACAAGATCTATCGGAGAGACCTGATGTTGGAGAATTCCGGAAACAATAACAAGGCCCGTACAAGGTTGGCCGACCTGCGCCGTGAAATGGTCAGGCGCGGGATTGACGGGTTCATGGTGCCGCGAGCCGATCAGCATATGGGCGAATATGTCGCCGCCTGTGGCGAACGGCTGGCCTGGTTAACCGGATTCACCGGTTCCGCCGGATCGTCGGTGGTGCTGTCCGACACCGCCGCCATCTTCACCGATGGCCGGTACACCAGCCAACTCAATGACCAAGCCGATGCAGCGCTGTACGAATTCCGCCATTCCATTGATCAGCCGCCGAAAGACTGGATCGCCGAGAATCTGGGCGGCCGATCCCTCGGCTATGACCCGTGGCTGCACACACCGGCGCAGGCGGCCCAATTGAGTTCCGCCTGCGCCAAGGCCGGCGGCAAGCTGGTCGCCCTGGAAGATAATCTGATTGATGCAATTTGGTCCGACCAGCCGGACCCTCCCCTGGGCCGGGTCATTGCCCACGGCCTGGAGTTCGCCGGCCTGGGGTCCCTCGAGAAAAGAGTGGAGATCGGTCGCAAACTTAAGCATGACCAGATCGACGCCGTGGTTCTGAGCGCACCGGATTCGATTTCCTGGCTGCTCAATATTCGCGGCAGCGATATCGATGTCGCCCCCCTGGTGCTGGCCTTTGCTATACTGGGCCAGGATGGCACGGTCGAACTGTTTATTGATGATCGTAAACTCGATGATGACGTGCGCCATCATCTGGGTGACGACATCTCCGTTCTCGACCCCCAGGCTTTGGGCCCGGCACTGGATAAACGGGGCGCCGGAAAACAGACGGTCGCCTTCGATCCCACATCGGCGGCATGTTGGATTGAACACCGCCTGATCGGCGCCGGGGCAAATCTGGTCGAACGGGTCGATCCATGCCAGTTGCCCAAGGCCATCCGCAACGATGTGGAACTGGCCGGCGTGCGCGCCGCCCATCTGCGCGACGGGGTCGCCCTGGTGTCCTTCCTGGCCTGGCTGGACCGGGAGGCGCCTGGCGGCGGCGTTACCGAAATATCCGCCGTCGAAAACCTGGAAGCCATGCGCCGCCGCGATCCCCTGTATCTGGGGGCCAGTTTTCCAACTATTTCCGGTGCCGCAGGTAACGGCGCCATTGTTCATTACCGGGTCAGCGAAGCGAGTAACCGGAAGCTGGAATGGGGCTCTTTATATCTGGTTGATTCCGGCGGCCAGTACCGGGATGGCACCACCGATGTCACCCGCACCATCGCCATCGGCCCGGCCAGCGACGAAATGCGTGACCGCTTTACCCGGGTCCTGAAAGGCCACATCGCCATTGCCACGGCGCTGTTTCCGGCCGGCGTGACAGGATCGCAACTGGACCCCCTGGCCCGCCGGGCCCTGTGGCAGGTCGGGCTGGATTACGATCACGGGACCGGTCACGGGGTCGGCTGTTATTTCAGCGTCCACGAAGGTCCGCAGCGAATCGGCAAGGCGTCGTCCACCGTCGCCTTGCAACCGGGCATGGTGATTTCCAACGAACCCGGCTACTACAAAACAGGAGCCTATGGTATCCGCATCGAAAATCTGACCGTTGTCGAAGCGCGAACGACGCCGCAAGGGGCGGAGCATGATCTGCTCGGATTTTCCACCCTGAGCCTGGCTCCCATCGACCTTAATCTGGTCGATACGGCACTTCTCAATCGCCATGAACGGAAGTGGCTGGACCAGTATCACAAAACAGTACGGGGAGAAATTACACCCTTGGTTGACGAAGCCGTGGCGATTTGGTTGGCGCAGGCGACTCGCCCCTGTATAAACGAATCTGAATAATATGACTGATGACGTTCGAACAGATCCAAAATGGGCCCGAAACCGCAAAGGCCGGTTTCATCGCCTGTCATTGCTGAACCCGGATGAACTGGGACTGGCGGGCATAGGCGGTGTATACCTTCTGTGGCACAGCGGCCTTAAGCCGGAATGGATCACCGTCGGCAAAAGCACCGATCTAGGCTCCGACCTGGATTCCCTGCTCGACAATGACGATATCGAATATTACGAAAAACGCGGCGGCATTTTTGTCGCCTGGTCACAGATCAGGCCTGAATTTCAGGATGGCGTGCTGCGGTTCCTGATTGACGACATGGACTTGCTGATCGCCCCGGCGAAAAAACCGGCCAGGAATATCAAGCCGATCCCGGTCTATGCCCCCGGCATGGAACCCAACCAGGCAAGTCCGGCAACGTCTGAAGCCATCACGCCACCTTCAGGGTAGCCTCAACCAAATCGGCGATATCGATCATGATCTGATCCAGATTAAAATCTTTCGGTGTATAAACCCGGCTGATGCCTTGCCCGCGCAGGGTTTCGGCATCCTGGTCCGGGATAATGCCGCCGATAATGACCGGTACGTCAACGAGCCCGGATTTTTTCAAATGGTCCATGATCTCCGCCGCCAGGGTGATGTGGGAACCGGACAGAATGGACAAGCCGATCACATGCACGCCTTCTTCCAGGGCGGCGGAAACAATTTGTTGCGGAGTCAGGCGGATGCCTTCGTAGACCACATCCATGCCCGCATCCCGCGCCCTGACGGCGATTTGTTCGACCCCGTTTGAATGGCCGTCCAGGCCTGGTTTGCCGAGCAGTATTTTCAGCCGTCGATCCAGTTTTTTCGATACCGCCGCGACCCGTTCGCGGGCTTCCTCCATGCGCTCCGATCCGGCCGCAGACGTGGCTCCACCGACTCCCGTCGGGGCCCGGTATTCACCGTAGACCCGGCGCAATACCGCCGCCCATTCGCCCGTCGTGACCCCGGCCCCGGCACAAGTGATCGACGGTTGCATGATATTGCCGCCGTCCCTGGCCGTGCTTTCCAACACCGCCAGGGCGGTTTCAACGGCATCGCCATCCCGTTCGCCGCGCCACCGTTGCAGGGCGGCGATCTGCAATTCTTCGGCTTTCGCATCGACCGACATGAAGGCACTGTCGCCGCCGCCCTCGGGCACCAGGGGTGAAGGTTCACCTTCGGTAAATTTGTTAACCCCGACGACCACCTGTTCGCCACTTTCGATGGCCGCCATGCGGCGGGCATTGGAGGACACCAGGGCCCGCTTTAAGTAACTGGTTTCAATGGCGGCCACGGCCCCGCCCATGTCGTCGATCCGGGCCAATTCCTGATTGGCCTGGTATTTCAATTGCTCGACCTTTTCGGCGATCACCCGCGAGCCGTCAAAAATGTCACCAAATTCCAGCAGGTCCGTCTCGTAAGCGATGATCTGTTGCAAGCGCAGGGACCATTGCTGGTCCCAGGGCCGGGGCAGACCCATGGCCTCGTTCCAGGCGGGCAACTGCACGGCGCGGGCGCGGGCGCTTTTCGACAGCACCACGGGCAGCATTTCGAGCAAAATCCGGTAGACGTTGTTTTCCGGCTGCTGTTCGGTCAAACCCAATGAATTAACCTGGACGCCGTAACGGAAGCGGCGCAGTTTTTCGTCCCTGACGCCGTAGCGCTCAAGGGCGATTTCATCCCACA
>ENA-ORDP01001788-ORDP01001788.1-marine-sediment-metagenome-genome-assembly--contig:-NODE-1788-length-11285-cov-2.276313_pt1 | contig 11285 bp, 5 predicted proteins | sample MGYA00248627_ERZ508539 | MGnify/ENA primary metagenome ERZ508539 (study PRJEB26208, sample SAMN05571518) | marine sediment metagenome | biome: deep sea; feature: Hydrothermal vent; material...
CCAATGTTAGCGTAAATGTGATTTTAGCCGGCACTGGCGATATTGGTAATGGTTGTAGTGTTGGTCAAAACGGGCGCTTCGATCCGATCTGGTTATTGTTATTAAGTATTTTTTCATTAGTTCATGCTCGGCGCAGAAAAAAGGTTAATTGTTAACTCGTTTCTGACGATTTTTTATATCAATTTTCCACTTTTCAACCAGTAAAGCCTGTTTGTCTTTTGGTGCCACAACCGATAGAAATTGAGTGTAGTAAATCAACGCCCGATCCAGTTGATGCAAATAGAGATCATATAAAATCCCAAGATTCAAAATAGCATCCGCATAATCCGGTTTTAATTCGATCGCTTTATTATAAGCCTCTCTGGCCCGAGTAAATTTTCCCAGGCCGCGTTTAGCGATACCCAGGTGATTGTACGCAATAGGATCATGGCCATATAGCTTTACCGACTTCATTAGTGCCTGCTCAGCCGCAGAAAAATCATTTTGCCTGATATGCAACACACCCAAATGCCGGTAGGCGATAGCCAGATCAGGATTCTTCTGGGTTATGTCATTCAAAAGCACAATCGCCTGATCAAGATCTCCTGATTGCGCAGACCAGATGGCACGCTCAAAATTGTTTTCATCCACATCCGGGATCGCTGCAGACTCGGGTGGTAATTGTCCCGTTGTCGGCACAGTCTCGCAGCCAGACATAAAAACGATGAAACACAAAACCAGTACTTTATTTTTCAGGTAAAACATAACTAAACAGTTTCTCATCCTTTGAATAACGCACCGGCAGTAATTTTTTCAGTGCCACGAAACTTTTTTTTACGCCTTCATCGTACACCCCGTATTTGGTCCTGAGTGCATTCGCCGTGTGGATTTCAATGGCTTTTTCCTCGAAAGGGTATGCCTGTTCCTCCATTAATAATACATATTGCTCATATACCTCATCATCCATCCCTTTGGGTCGTTTTGCGCCGAGCAAGGTTCGCGCAAACTCATTAAATATCTCACCCAGATGATAATTAGCCAGAGTCTGGATGCCAGCAACATTGTAATCCAGCGCCTGCTCATAGGCACGTATGGTTTGCTTCATTAGTTTTTTCTTTCTAGCCAGATCACGTTTTAGAGAACCCTTTAAATCGGCCAGGTCGTATTTCTGTTTTACGGTAAGTGCCAGCTTGAGCGATGCCAATGCGGCAAGATAGTGGCTACGTGGACTCTGGTATTTTTTATAGCGTTTGTGTGCTTTGATAATGTCCTTATACCAATATTGGGCAGATTTTAATTGTTCCTGCTCCTGATAATATTGCGCCAGATAATAACGGGCCTCAACCGCTTGAGTAAGCGGCACGGGATATTGTTTAATATACTGTTTGTATTGTTTTGCTGCGCGAGCCGGAAGATTATCCTGATCGTACATCTGTGCCGCCGTTAACATCATCTCACGGCGAAAGGTTTTATCACCATAACTCGACGCCAAAACCAGCATCTCCTTTGCCGCCTTAGCCCCCTGACCGGTGTTTTGATAACTCAGGGCCAGTTTTTCATTGACCCCGCGCGAATACTTTTTATTTCCTGAGAAGCTTACTCGAAATGACTCTAAAATAACGATCGCCCGGTTCCAGTCCGACATACGAATAAACATCGTTGCGGCATCGTATTCCGCTGTGGCCTTAACCGTCTGATCCTGTGTATGCTCTGCGACCTGCAAAAACAGATAGGCGGCCTTTTGATAAGCCCGATCCTCACGGTTCTCTTCCGCCTGCTTATAGATGGAAGCAGTATAACGCTCAAGCAAGGCCGAATATTGCGAGTCTTTTTTTGGCGTGTTATCCAGTAACAAGGCATAGATTTTCTCGGCATCCTGATACTGACCTAGTTCAAACCGGGCATGTCCTAATATGGTCCAGGCTGTATGACGTAACTTCTTATCTTTAAATGACTTTCGATCCAGTACATCTTTAGCCGTCTCCGCCGCCTTGTTGTAATCGCGCAAGGCAAAAAGCGCATCGGCGGTGCGTACCATAACCGGCTCGACCCGTTTATCTTTTGGAAAATTATCTATAAATCTCAATGCACTTTTGATTGAGTTTTTATGCCCGTCATCACGTTTGTTTTTCGCTAACGTCGGAATAAGGGCCTGGTACGTTACGATCGCCGCATAACCAGCCTCGGCGCTATTTTCGTGTTCAGGATAATCGTAGGCCGATGTTTCATAAGCATTGATCGCCCGTTGATAATGCCCCGCCTCGTAGCGCGATTCACCCAGCACAAAGTAGATGTATGCTGAATCTTTATTCTTCGGAAAAGAATCGACATATAGCTGATACCACTTGGCGGCCGTTTCATACTGTTTTTTTGCATCCGATTTTGATATCGGCTTTTTCCTTGCCGCGGCGTGAAAATAAAAGGCCAGCTCCTTAATGTACTGTTCAAGTAAAGGTTTATAGATAGCCTGTTGTTCTTTTGTACGAGATTGCCAGTACTTGCTTGCGACACCAAAGCGGTTAACAAACACAATACTGGTCTCACGCGCCAGGTTATGTAAGTTTCCCTGTTGATATATAACCACTGCATTAGCATGAAATTTTGGCGCCAGATCCGACTCATGGTTACCCTTGACATAAGTCAACAAAGTTTCAGCCGCATCGGTAATACGGTTTTTTTGTAGGTAATACGCTGCCAGTTCACTATAAATAAGCGGCTCGTATTCACGTCTACCCATCTTTCTAAATAAATTCGCGACACTTTTGGCACCGTCCAGATAACTAAAACACAGGTTCGTCACGCGGATGACATCCTGCAATAATTCTTTATCACTACGACTAATATCGGGTGCCAAACGAACCTCATCGATTTTACCGGCGCGATGATAACGATCCAGCAAAATACTAAACTGGGTTAAGGCTTGTTGATGTTTTTTCTGTTTGAATTGCGCCCAGCCGGATTTATACAGTGCCTTTTCATAATAGACCGAATCGCTGGCCTGCTTAACAATGTAATTAAATGCCTTCTCGGCATGAGCATAATCGCGTCGCACAAAATAAATCTCACCCAGCCGGAACTGCGCTTCAACCCGATAGCGACTTTTACCATACGTCTTAGTCAGGCGATTCAGAGAGTGCACAGCCTGTTTAGGCTGGTTTAATAAATCGTAAATACGCGCCTGGTTGTACAACACCTGATCATTACCAGGCTGCTGCGGATAGCGCTTCTGTAAATCTTTATACAATACCAGCGATGCCCGCAGCGCCTTCTCACCCCTGACAATATTCACTGCATGTTCGGAGGTCACACCCTGCTCCCCCTCAAACATTAATATATCGGCAAGACGTTTCATCGACCGGGGATGCAAGCTGGGATTGTTCGATACCTCAAGGTAATGCCGATAGTATTCAACAACTTCTGCGGTACTCACGGGCGGATGCTCTTTATTCTCTAACGACAGGCCTGAGTTGTATAAATCCCCAACGGTCGAAGGCAGACCCGCACAACCGCCTAATAAAATAAAACCGAGCAAGCCAATACGGTACCAGCCACTTTTAATTTTGGTTATTATAGGCTTAAACGCTACGCCCGCCTCGAAACAACGGACTGAAGAAAGTGTGCACGTAACGAGAGACAGGGCAGAACTGCGTAATAGAGAGTACAACGCGAGAAGCCAACGTCGAGTGGAATGTTTGGCTATATAAATGCTATCGAGATATCGCGTCATTTAATTGTTCGATTTATTTTTCAGGCTGGTCTGAAATGATAATTCTGTTGCCAGCATTTCATCCGCTAACCGTGCCTGTGCCAATCGAGCAAACTGCTGTAAACGTAATAGCTCACGACGTTGAGAATCCAGCTCGTCCAGTGCCAGCGCCACCAATTCTTTTTCCAGACGGACAATAGACGACTTCAACTTTGATCGTAATACCTGAATTGATTTCTTCTGTTTAGCCACTGTACTAATTTCCATTTTTAACTCAGCAAGTGATTCCAATTTCTCACCGACAGGCATGTCTAAGCGTATTTGTAACGTCGTCACACGAGTCTCAGCCTGGTCTAAATAATCGAGCAGCTTTGCCTGTTGTTTCTTTGAGCCTTTTTGAGCAGAGACCTTAGCCAGTTTTTTAGACAGTTTGTTTATATTTGTCTGTAAGGAGATAATCTCGTTTTGCATTTCCTCTTTGGATAAATCCTTACCAAAGGCGAGCCGTTTTTTTCGTTGTTGCTTTATATCCTGCTCTCGTTTAGTTAAATTCTGCAGCTTGTCTTTGAGGGCATCCCGGTAAAAATGAAACTCGCGATAAAGCTGCAAAGACCGAGTAAAGTTTGGCGCAGAATATAGATTATATAAATAGGGCGTACTTATGGATTCGATCAGAGGTGAGGGGGAGAACAGGCCTTGATCGAGTGTTTCACTTGAAGTTGCTACAAGCAGACTTTGCAGTGAAGTGAGCAATTCTCCTGCTCGAACCAGTTTTATGGTCCGGTCCAGCTCAACCACCAACAAATCATAACGGGCATTTGCCTTGGTATAATATTCCATAGCCAGTGAAGATCTTCCAATCTTTACCAGCGTCGACGGCACAGCCACAAGCGCCCGCTGTACATCCTGATCAATTGCATCACGCTGAAATAAGCCCAGCCAGGCAATCAGCGCTTTTTCATTGTCACCCTGCTGATACCAGACGCGACCAATATCCAGTAATAATTTATTGGCCTCGGATGAACGCAAGGCGATGGTGTTAAACGTACGCTGAGCCTTTTCAGGACGAGCGGTCTTTAAATAGGCCAGACCCAAGACATAATTCGCCTGATCCTTCAAAACATTTATATCTGGTGACTTAACGTCAGACTTTACTATTTCAACCAGCTGATCGATCGCATTGTTATATTGTTTTTTATTAACAAAAGCGACCGCCAGATTATAACGAGCAAAATACTGCCACTCACCTTTAGGCGCCTGAAAATCCAGGACCTCACGCGCGTCAATGAGTTGATTAGCATTAATAGATGATGTAATTTTTTGCTGCCAGCTTTGAACCTCATTACCGACAGCATGATTTTTAATTTGCGATTGAAGATTTAATACACTTGCGACTTGATTGCGGAGCTGAATATGATCTTTATCCAATACATTATCTTTGGCGTAAATTGGGCTTAGTAAAAATATACCAAAAATAAATAAACCGATTATTTTTAATTGATAAGATCCTGCGTACATCTATTTGTCTCTAATTAACTTCCCCGGGAAGTTTTAATTCAATATCTTTCTCAATGGTGTCTGACAATAGTGGCGCGGCATTGGATTCGAATGTTGTTTTGCAAGACCTGACACCCTAGCCCGGGTTACAGCATTGGATTCGAATGTTGCTTTGCAAGACCTGCCCCCCTAGCTTTGGACCAAATCCTCTAAGCGTCTCACTAGTCTTATCGCAGCCGTTCTTTCATCTTTCGAACCAATCAACGAACTTGAGTCTGATCTAAATGCAGACATACAGAATTGCCACTAATCACATCCTTGCCATGGGTATAATGCAGCAGCCCCTCCTCTAACAACATATTCTTCCGAATCATCTTTAAAAACAAAGTCGCCAGAATTGTGTAAATCATAACTGTCAGTATAATTATCTAAACACCATTCTCCAACACCAAAACCACAAAGCCCAAACAAGTTTGAACAGCTTTTACATTCTTCGCTGTCATCAAATGTAAATAATGAAAAACATTCTTCTACATCACTATTTAATTTATCTCCAGAATTAAAAAGTGTTTTTGTTGTCGCCCTACATAAGTATTCCCATTCAATCTCTGAAACTATTGTCATTTTGGTAATATCCATTACCCTAATCGCTTCCTTTCGTGACACTGTAAAAGCGACTTCTCCTTCTATAGGATCATATAACCTGACAGTATCATCAATTTCAATTAGAGAAGTTATTTGCTTTTCAGTTATAGGATGAATTGATACTAGAATTGGGTTAACATGAAACGTCTTTACTGGCTGCATTATTGAGCAATCAAGCTCCATTTCTTCAACATACTTGCTTGCTTGCTGTTCTTCTTTTTCACTTAAACCAAAATTAAATGATCCACCAGGTACTAGTGAATATCTAATCCCAGATATTTTACATCTATATATTCCTATTTCTAAACCGTTGAAATTTTCAGAAGCAACAAAACTAATATTTTCCCCAAGTTTTTTGTCAATAACTTTAAATATCTCTTGGCATACACTTGGTTTAGTTTTACCCCACTTATATGAATCACATAATGCTGGATATTTTTCTATAAGTTTCATTTTTTCCTTGGAAAAACAGGGATGTTAGGATCCAATGTTCTTGTACCATCTGGATGAGCAATAAATTTTCTTGTACGCCCATTCTCTCTCCAACGATACTCTATTGTAGCTTTTGCTTCCTTCGCCCTATTTCTCATTGAGCCTTGGCAATTTGGACAAGGTTTGTTTTGACCAGTGATTTTCATAACATCACCTTCAGCTAATTTATAGTTGTCAGGATTTGTCGCCCTTCTTTCTGTATGTGTAATTTGTCTCTTCTGCCCAATTTTAGGGTTACCACTAACCTCTCTTTTCCACTGGATGGTTTTCCCATCTCTAATTACCCTCACATTGGCATTATGTGGAGAGCCTATTTTAGAACTATATACCACACCATCACCTGTGTATTTCCCTTTTCCAGAAGGTACTGGTGTTGGCCCCCATTTAGGAGTCCATTGGGCATTTTTACCCGAATCAGCAGCTTTTGATAAACTTTTGTTAAGTTGATCAATCCGATTCGAATAAAATACACTGGCTGGTTGATTTGTTAAACTCACTCCTGCTTTAGCGCCAGCGGTACCGGCCTTTCCTTTTCCGGGAATCTTAACAGCGTAAGCATTTTGAGAGTACGTCATCCCTCCAACCATGCCATAGACCATTAACGTCTTTTTACCACCTAAAAACTCTAGCGCACCAATGGGTCCATAAAACATATAGTTATATTTATCAGAGGCTTTATCATATGAAGCATTGTATGATTTTGTTACGGCCTCATATTCTTTTTTGAACATAAGATCATATTTCCAGGCATTTTCAGTACCATTATGAAATGCAAATGCTAAAAGCTTAGTTTGAGGGCCAGCATCTAGTGCTTTAAAACCTGAATATACATAGGTAGCCAAAAAACCCTGATACTCACTATTAGTATGAATGTCTGAATTGATACCTATTAAAAAATTAATTGGCATTCTGAGGACATATTCATGCGATTTTAGTGAATAAACACTTTGTTTGCGATTATTAACCCTGTACATAGTTTCAGTAATTTGAGCAGGATCACCGATCTTGTCAATATAGAGTTGAGTTCTCCACGCAGAACCGGCTAAATTAAATAGCATCGTACGTCTAAGTGCTGAATAGTCTAAATTTTCTGGTTTCTTGGTTATGCCACCAAGCAATAAAAATACATTACCAGGATTATTAAATCCTCCAGCATTTTCTATATATTGTTTAACTTCCTCTGGCGATGCATTTGCAAGAATCTGTATTGCATTTCCTCGAGTTTTATTCAAATTAACTGCATAGTTATAGGAATTATAATAATCTATGTAATAAGATTTTAACCGTTGCCACTCACGTCTGGCGGCTTTTATTTTGCTCCAATCCTCTTCAGTATAATAACCTGCATCAGGGCCACTATCCTGCCGATAGAGGAAGACTGCGCCTTTTTTCGCGAATATAATCTGTTTTTGTTTTTTAAGCCAGTCGTTCTTTAATTTTAATTCTTTAGCAAGATCTTTTATTTCCTGACCACGCGTCCTATTTTCCTCAGAGTATTTATCCTCGTTACGTTGCTTTAAAATAATTTTTCTCTTACGCTCTTGTTCCTCTTTGAGTAGACGTTTTTTCTTGTGCTCGGGTATTTCATTTACATACGATTCATGGATGACGTTACCTGCTTTATCAAATGTCGTAACCGTCATCATTGATGTGTCTTTAGAGGCTTCACTATTGTAAGCGGCAAACTCCTCTTTATAGACTTCAGCCGCCCAGTCATTACCCGCTTGAGTTGTTAATAGATCTTTTTCACGCCCCTTACCTGCGATCACTGAATCTTTTCCAGTCTTACTAGCACTATCTGGAATGAAATCTCTATCTGTTATTAGAGCAGTATTATCCGCAATCCAGTCATCGTATTTATACTGAGTTGTGCCTATATCAGTTTTATAACCACCCAACCAACTATAAAACTTCCAGGATTTAGCGGCGTTATTACCATATAATTTTGATAGGTAGTCATTCGCATCACTGTCAAATCCGTATTCACCTAAACTGGCTAACGCATAATATGTGCCTCTTCCTGTTACAAACATCTTATTGTCAGTTTTTGTTAGATCATATTTGTAATAGTCAAAGCCAATACCTTTTGTCTTTGCGTCGTATGGATTTAACTCACCTTTGTTGTACTTTTCAAACTCTGCAAGCGATCCTATAAGTTGTGAATCAGAGCCATACATAAACACATTTAATTTTTCATTATAACCGCGCTCTCTAAGTATGCTGTTTATAACCGATTGACTAGCATTCTTTATATCATACGCACCCGTTTTAGCTTCATTATACGCACGACGAATTTTTTCATTTTTTATTTTTAGTGCAAGAATCTTGTTCATCGCTTCAGGATCACTAATTAGTACCCTGTAATTTTTTAGTTTAACTGAATCAAATTTAGAAATTGCATATACTACTTTTCCAACATTATTGATGTGTTCTTTAGTAACAAAAAAATCATTAACAATTAACTTGCGCCCATCTTTAGTTAGTAATCTTAAATCCAGTGTTGCCCTGGCATTCAAGCCCCCGGTTTTACGATTCGCGGTAACCTTATTTAGGTTCTCAATGTCGCGATTTAACCGCGTCTTTAACATGTCATCAGAAAGTTTAATACCTGTTTTTTCTCGTAACGACACAGAGTTGTTATTGGTAACTTTACCTGCGTTAATAGTCCCTTTTCCAACCGTAGCGTAAGTGATCTGACCTTTGTTATAGCCATTCATGGCAAAATTTGCAGAGATATTGCTCTTTAATTTTTTATCTCTATTATTATTTGTGGCTTGTTGTTTTTTCTGACTAGAACTTCTTTGTGGTAATTTTTTTGCTTGTTCAGCTTTCCTTTTTTGAGTCTTACTGTATTGCCCCGCCGTCAAAAAATCATTAATTTGAGTGCCACCCAACTTTCCATACAGGTTTACACTTTGAAACGGGTTAAATGCGAGCATGCTTGTCATAAACCCAGCATTCAAGTTGCTTGATTGATCATTATTTATTAGGTCTTTATAGGTAAACTCACTGGTATTAACCGTTAAGTTACCGGCATCGTTTCCTTTCTGATCAATGTTGGCAATTAAAGCACCAATGACTTCGGTTTTGCTTTTAGTATTTATAGTAACGGAGTTTGAGCCAATTAATGATGTCTGATCATCGACCCATCGGCGATAACCTTTGGATTTTCCTGCCCGCAGACCACTACCGCCTGACCCGACTGTTGCGCCAAAACTACCACCGCGCTGATAGTATTTGTTTTGACGGCTTTGTAATGTTAAATCTCGACCAACATCAAGCTTTACATCCTTACCTTTTGCATTTACACCTATCAAATCGAGATCACGACCGGATACCATGGCTAAATTACCCGTCGATTGTATCCGACTATTCCGCCATTGAATCGAATCCGCCTTTGAGTAACTACGATCAAGCCCGGCACTCCAACTATTTCCCATTTGATATCCGGCGGTTCCAAAGCTAACCGAAAAATTGACCGCTTTCGTCTCCGTATCTGTCTTCTGGGTATTGGCCGAGGCTTCAATCAAGATATCTTTAGCTGAGGCGAGTTGGATATTACCTCCGGCTTGTAGATCAGAACCTCGGATATGTAAGTTATTACCACTGCGCAAGGTCATGTCGCCACCCGCGAGCATACTACTGGCAATACTATTAATTTTATCTATGGTTTTATCAGTACGGCTACCGTTAAGCTCAAACTTCACGTCCACATAAAAACCATAAGCCCAGGCGGCAGCCGCCATTTTTTGTCCTGCTACACCAATTGCAATGGCGGCATTGATTAAATTTAGTTTAGCCATAGCAACGTTTACTTGATAAAACTTTTTGTCTTCTTTGCGTAAGCGTATGTCGTCTTTAGTCACTAAACCTTTGCTCAGGTCAATTTCCATTTGAGCCAGTTCGGCTTTGAAGGCACTCATGCCTCTTTCGGCTTCCTTAACTTTTTTCTTGGCTTTTTGTAAATTACTAATCGAAAAAGCAAAATCAACATACGCGTTGCCCACCCCGACCGAGATACGCGCTGCCGCTTCAGTAATTTTTTCAGCACGCTGAATTATCTGTTCGGCGCTCATGATCGACAAAGCTTGTTTTGCTTCGATGGTCAAATAACCTTTCGCGGCAAGCTGCGCAGCAATCAAATTAACGTCTTGATCAGATGAGATCGTTAGATTTCCCGCAAAATCCAAAGTTGATCCCTGCGGGGTATAGGTCGCATCAATCAATTCCGATTTCTTATACGAGCCATCAAGACCCACCGAGACACGGCCTTCTTCTTTTTTGAACGACCAGCCGTCGACGGTCAGGCTTTCATTTTCTTCGGTACGACTAACCCGGTCGATCGCCGCCAGCAGTTGAATATCGCCGCGGGCATTCAGGATGCCGTTACCCTCTGATGCGATCCTGGCTGCCCTAAGGGTGATGTTGCCTTCCGTGAAGGCTGCAAAGTCGCCGCCAGTGTTCACGTTAGTGCCTTTATGGGTTAGCTTTTCAATCGTGACACCTTCAGTCTTTTTAATCTCCACCTCATCACCGGAGATCCAGGTATAAACACCCGCAAAGCCGGCGGCCCAGCCCCGCATTTCTTTGCTCTTGCGATCCCAGTCCTTGCTTTGCAGAGCGATAGTGCCGAAGCTCAGGTTGTTAATGCGCTTCGCATCGTCTTTGCTGAGGGTGTAGCCTTCAATGACTTTGTTGTTGTTGTCCTGGTTAAGCGTGACTTTACCGAAACGCATGTAACCCTTACTGTTGACGTTGGCGCCGGTGACCATGACGTTGCCTTTCGTATCCGCTAATTCACGCAGGCCGGTGCCTTTCGTATCCGCTGATTCACGCAGGCCGGTGCTAAACACCAGATTGCCGTCACTGTCGATGCGGGTGGCGGCCAGATTCTCCGCGTAATTACCTTTGTCGGTGCCTTCCTTATACACCCAGCCTTTCTTTTGATAGGTGGAACGATCGTAAT
>ENA-ORDP01001789-ORDP01001789.1-marine-sediment-metagenome-genome-assembly--contig:-NODE-1789-length-11271-cov-3.472183_pt1 | contig 11271 bp, 11 predicted proteins | sample MGYA00248627_ERZ508539 | MGnify/ENA primary metagenome ERZ508539 (study PRJEB26208, sample SAMN05571518) | marine sediment metagenome | biome: deep sea; feature: Hydrothermal vent; material...
TACGTGTTCATTAGGTTAGCTGTTTCTATCCCTCTGCAATTCTATGATAGAGCCAAAGCCTAAGTCTTTATATTAGGTTCTCACGAGGTATGACTGAGAGTTTTTACTAATTGTGAAAATACTAACTTCCCATATACCTGCATGTTGTAGGGGTAGGTTTAAAACCTACCCCTACAAGCAATGATCACTATCCATTATTTCATGTGAATAGCGATCACAGAAGGTTTTGGGCCATTCTTCCCAGGGGGCCATGTGGAGGTGTTTCCCTTTTCCCCTGGGTGCATCACCGATACGAAGAGAGTGGTCTCGTCAGGAGTGAACCATAGGCCGCTGAACTCCGATCCGTTGGGTCCTGACGCAAATTGCTTCGCTTTCCCCTTCTCAGGCCCTGTGGTCTTAAACATAAACATTCCATTGTTCTTGAAAGACGCCCAGCCCAGCTTATTAACCTTCGAACCGCTCATATCCGTTAGCATCCATAGATTCCCGGCTTTGTCGAAGGCCAAATTGTCGGGATTAGCAAAACCACCTTTCACCCCTCCTTTGGCGAAGGTTTCATAAGTAAAACTTAAGGATAATGGATCATTATTCTTTTCGATAAACCTCCAGATCGCCCCATGAAGGTTGGGAGGAAATCTTTTAAAGCTCCCCGTCAAGGATAGGTAGATAGACCCATCTTTTGGATGGATTTCACAGTCCTCAGGGCGGTCTAAACCAGATATACCCAGTATTTTATTCAATTTATGGGCGTCAATAAGGACTTCACCTTGACTTTTATAACCTGCTCTCCTAAGCTTTGGCCCACTCACCGGGTCGTTCATATCGATGGGAATCCATTTGCCTGTTCCTTTTTCACCCGTCTCATTTGAGACTTGAGCACCATATAATTGACCTGTGGTTAGGAGTTTAAGGTTATTCTCTCGGTTGCCTTTTATATATTTCCCCTTTGAAATAAACTTGTAAAATCCCCCAAAATTAGTGTCATTTCCCATATACACAACGACTCGGCCATCCTTTGCTACTGTTATAGCCGCGTTTTCGTGTCTCATTCGACCCAAAGCGCTTTGCTTCACGGGAAAGGATTTAGGCTTATAAGGGTCTATTTCTACCATCCAGCCATAATTATTGGGCTTGAAACCCGGCCATCCATGTTTCAAACCATAGTCTAAGGTCTCCTCTCCTGATAAAACTGTTCCCCAAGGGGTTTGACCCCCACTGCAATTGGCTAAAGTGCCTTCTACCTTATCTCCTAATATAGCTTTGGCAGGCCCTTCCACTCGGATAGGAGTCTCCGCCGTAATCCTTGTGTTGTGAGGACTGTTGGTCAGGACTTTCCAGCCATCGGATGATTTCATTACCTTCAGGATGCTCCCTCCCACTAGATACTTCTCTTTCTTTATGATTTCCGGGGTCTTTCCTGTGGCGGTTTGTTTCCCATAAAACTCATGATTGACATAGAGATAGCCTTCCTTCGGGTTCTGTCCGCCCTTCAGACCGTCGATAGGGAAATACTCGATATGGTCATTGTTAAAGCCAAAGGTGTCTCCATTCGGATTGATCTTATCCCCATAAGATATTAAAACCTTGTATGAAAATCCTTTAGCCAATATGACCGCATCTTTGGACGAAGGTTTAATGGGCTGAAAAGCGCTAAAAGATTTGGAGACGTCTTTTTCAGGATTTTTCTGGGCGGGTGGAACAGCTTTACACTGAACAAGCAAAATGACTAAAACTAATACAATCATCATTTTCATAATATTATCCTTTCATTGATTTCTAATGCTAGAGGAACATTTCATTTAACGACTTAAAATAAAATACTTTTTAAATATTATGCTACACTTTTTTATAAATGATTACTTTTTTTAAAGTCCATTAGAATACTTCATCAAGTGGTAAAAGGATTAAAAATATTGAATAAAATCTTGACTGCCAAAGAACTTTTATTTATACTTATTTAACAAAGTGGACTAATCTTATCCAGTTTATCTATTTATCTTAATTATCAGAAGTTATGAGCATATCTATGGAATTAGCAACCTCAACGTGGAAACCCAAGCATCAGCAACCCGATATATTAAATCATATTGGCAATACCCCATTGATTGAGCTAAGGAATATCACCAAACACTTAAGTCCTGATGTACGCATTTTTGCTAAAATGGAAGCCTTTAATCCGGGTGGATCAGTGAAAGATCGACCAGCCTTCAGGATGATTCAGAAGGGAGAGGAAAGCGGCCATTTAACTCCCGATAAAACCATTATGGACGCCACATCCGGCAATACCGGAATCGCCCTGGCTATGATTGGAGCATCCAAAGGCTACCAGGTCGAGCTTGTGATGCCGGAGAATATCAGTCAAGAACGTAAAATCATATTAAAGGCTTACGGGGCCAAGTGCATCTACTCAGACCCTCTGGATGGATCGGATGGGGCCATTCTGTTAGCCAAGGAAATACGAAAACAGGATCCTGAAAAGTACTTTGTACCTGATCAATACAACAATCCAGAAAACTGGAAAGCCCATTATTACGGGACAGCCGAAGAAATCATTCGGGACACAGAGGGAAAAGTCACCCACTTCCTGGCCTGTGTGGGAACCAGCGGTACTCTGGTGGGAAACAGCTTAAGGCTCAAGGACTTCAATCCGAATATTAAAACCTTTGGCATCCAGCCCTCAGAACCCTTTCATGGCCTTGAGGGTCTTAAACATATCGAAAGTTCTATCGTCCCAGGGATTTATGATATGTCCTTTGAAAAAGATACCATCTTTGTGGGAACAGACGAATCCTACGATATGATCAGAAGAATAGCAAGAGAAGAGGGACTATTTGTTGGCCTATCCTCCGGTGGAGCCATGGTTGGCGCTCTGAAATACGCTGAAACCCTTACAGAAGGCATTGTGGTAACGATCTTCCCTGATAATGGGGAAAAATACTTCAGTTCTCGATTATGGTAAACTATTAAAGTGACTAAAGATGGACTCAACGATTACAATCACCAAAGAATTGTTAGACAATATATTTGACCACTGCAAAAGGGATTACCCCTATGAATGTTGTGGAATCCTCATCGGAGACTTTGACTCAAAAAGGGTTGATAGAATCCTTGGGGCTGAAAACCTCCGTAAAGACCGGATGAACGATCGTTATGAAATGAATCCCAAGGACTTGATCGAAGGGGAGCGATTGGCACGGGAACTCTCATTGGATGTCATTGGATACTACCACTCTCACCCGGATCATCCCAATCGACCCTCGGAATATGATCGTCAGAGAGCTTTTGCAGGCATGTCTTATATTATTGTTGCTACCAAAGAGGGGAAGGAAACAGACCCCAAGTCCTGGCTCCTTTCAGAAGAGAGTCAGCAATTTATAGAAGAAATCATTAATATCATATAAAGGAGAATGATTATGGGCATAAAAGTTGGCGTCCCAGCGCCTCTCAGGCAATACTGTGATAAACAAAAGGAAATCGAATTGGAAGGCCAAAAGGTGAAAGATATATTAGACTCCATGTCCTCCAACTACTCACTGCTTTACGACAAAATCTGCGATGAAGATGGCTCTGTCAGACAGTATGTGAACCTCTATGTCAATGGTGTGGACATCAAGAAAAAGGATAATTTGGAGACCCAAGTGACAGCTAGTGACGCTATTAGCATTATTCCGGCAGTGGCTGGTGGACGAAGTCACAGATTTCATTATATTCAATAAAAGCTGGAGCAAATGATTTAGTCACGAATTATTAAGACGGGTTTATTTAACTGTCTGTAGGGGCAGACACGTGGGTCTGCCCCTACAGACAGTTGTCGCTCAGTGTAATATTCGTGTCATTCGTGGCTAAATCGCAATCTAATTGATAGAATTGGAGGCGAACATGGTTGGCACAGGTGTAGGCTTAAGTAGAGATCAGATTCAACGCTACAGCCGGCATATCGTACTTCCTGAGATCGGATTGGAAGGTCAGGAGAGATTACTGGAGGCCAAGGTATTAATCATAGGGGCTGGAGGCTTAGGCTCCCCGTTAGCCCTGTATCTTGCGGCCGCTGGAGTCGGTACTATTGGCTTGGTGGACTTTGATATAGTGGAACCCAGTAATCTTCAGCGTCAGATAGCCCATTACACATCCGATGTGGGGCGACCCAAATTGGACTCAGCCGCTGACAAGATCCACGCCATGAATCCCGATGTCAAGGTGAATAAATATCCGACCTTTATCACTTCAGAAAACGCATTAGACATCATTAAAGACTACGATTACGTGATAGACGGTACAGATAACTTTCCCACACGCTATCTTGTGAACGATGCCTGTGTGATGCTTGGAAAGACCAATATCTATGGGTCGATTTACCGCTTTGATGGGCAGGCCACCGTCTTTAAGCCAGACGAAGGACCCTGTTATCGTTGTCTCTATCCTGAACCTCCCCCCCCCGGGTTGATCCCAAGCTGTCAGGAAGGAGGAGTTGTAGGTGTTCTTCCTGGGATCATAGGGATCATACAGGCAACAGAGGTTATCAAGTTGGTTACGGAGAGTGGGACATCTCTTGTGGGTCGTCTTCTCCTCTACGATGCGATGGATATGAGTTTTAACGAAGTGATGATCGATAAAAACCCGGATTGCCCTGTGTGCAGCGATCATCCTACCATCACCGAACTGATCGATTATAAGGAGTTTTGTGGTATACGCAGTGATGCCGAGGCCGAAGCCATTGCCCAAAGCTTTAATGTGTCTGTAGAAGAAGCTCACGATCTTCTTTCTCAAGACAGGGATGATCTGGTCTTACTGGACGTCCGAGACCCCAATGAGTACGAGATTGCCCGTATTGAAGGAAGTGTTTTGGTTCCTCTTGGTGTCTTACCCGATGAAGTAAAGGATATGGATATTGAGAAAGAGTACCTTGTCCTTTGCAAGGTGGGTGATCGGAGTCTTGAGGCCGCTCAGTTCATGGCTAACGTTGGCTTTAAGAGAGTCCGGAATGTGGCCGGCGGGATCATTGAATGGGCCAAAAAAGTCGACTCGTCCCTCAAGGTCTATTAATAAATGCAAAGTTTCATTATCCACTTATGATGGGTTAGAACCACGTATCTGTCCGTATAATATAAACATAGAGATTATTCCTATCCATAGGGTATTTGTCAAAATATACAATCTATATTCTTGCCAGGTGATTCTATGAAAAACTATCTTGTTATATTTCTTCCTTTTGCTTTAAGTGCTTGCATTTACAATTTTTACGCCCCTAATCCCATGACTTATATATCGTATAAGTCCACTCAAAAGACCAAGACAATCTTTATCTTTTTGCCCGGTAGAAGTGGTACAGCCTCTGATTTCTACAATGAGCGATTTGTTCAGATCGTTAAAGATTCTCATTTGCCGGTGGATATACTTTCAGCCAATGCCTATTATGGATATTACATTGATAAGACCTTCTTGAAGAGGTTTGATACGGATATCATCCAGGATATCATCAAAAAAGGTTATCAGAAAAACGGCGCCGGAAATTATCTCAAAATCCGTCACAACAGCATTTACACCACGCAATACGCTCATTTAAGCCGGTTCGCACGGGGCATGAAGATTGGAAAACATGTGCGTCAGGATCAACTTATCGGCTATGTGGGACACACCGGGCTGGCCACCGGCCCTCATTTGGATTTCAGATTTTACAAATATGGGAAACCCGTGAATCCGCTGACAGTAAAATCGCCTCCGGCCAGGCCCGTAGCTCCCGCTTACCGTCCGGCGTTCGATTCTGTAGTAAGACATTACCGTCCTTTGCTTGATTCCTTATAAATTAGAATTCTGAATCCAATAATATCAATATGTTAACTCGACACAATACCCATGCACCCACAGAATAAAAAGCCCGGAACATCGTTTAAGGCAAATATCCTATCACTAATCAAGTCCAGTTTAGGGGAGCTGAAACAACACTTCTCGGTACGGATAAACAATTGTATCAGGATTTTTGCTCAATGTACAATAATGGTAAAGGAGCAATTTGGATAAGTGAAACGTAACTATTCAGCCGAAATGGCATAGTTAACACACTGAATATTACCGCATTAATATTTCTTAATGTTTTTTAACCAAATCATATCAAAACGTTACATACTGAAGATCAATGAAATAAGATTTTACTATGAAAAATATTCAAATATTTATTAAATTCTTTTTATCGTATCATGTTGATGTATAGCATTATAAACCGGCTGAATAGTTACAGTGAAACCAAAGAAATAAAAAATCCTTTTTTAGGTAGTAAATCATTATCTTGCGTCGTAATTCAAAAAGAAATAAAATAATGAGATGTTATAAGAAAGTCTTTAATAAGAAAGTCCTTATTGCTCTATTGATTGTTTTTGTGGGGATTCAGTTTTTCCCCACAAAACGTAACCACAGTAATAAAATATTACCTACGGATATAACATTAATTTACAATGTCCCTCAAAATGTACAATCTATATTCGAGACCTCCTGCTATAACTGTCATAGTAATAATACCGTTTACCCCTGGTACAATAAAGTTCAGCCCGTTAGCTGGCTATTGGAAAGTCATATAGAAGAAGGAAAATCAGAATTAAATTTCAGTGAATTCGGCTCCTATTCTATGAGGAAACGAAAAAGTAAATTAAAAGCTATGGCAAACCAGATAAAAGATGGCGACATGCCACTGTTCTCTTATACTTTAATGCACAGAAATGCGAGAATTACCAAAAACAAAAAAACACTGCTGCTCAATTGGATAAACAAAGAAATTGCCGCTGCTAATCAGGGAAAATAATTCATTGATCACCATCGTGAGTTGAAACTATGTACTTTAAGTTCAAGACTTTAGTTTCATAAATTTAAATGACAAAAGCCAAATTCCAAAAAATAATTTCAACATCACTTGTTTTTCTAAATATAAATGTCGTATGTTTGCGTCATAAAACACAAAGATTATGACTTATGCAAAAAATGAAGCTTTTACACCTGAGTTACAACAACTTGCGGCCTTTGCCAAAACACTGGCGCATCCGGCCAGACTGGCCATACTGGACTACCTCGCTGAGCAAAACCAGTGCATCAGCGGCAACATTACCGAAGAAATTCCCCTGAGCCGAACTACCGTTTCACAACATTTGCAGGAGCTGAAAAATGCTGGACTCATCAAGGGAACCGTTTCCGGAACACGTATTTATTATTGTCTTCAAACAGATAAAATTATTGAACTTAAAGCGCAAATGCATCGGTTTATGGAGAAACTGGCTTCGCATCAGGCGGCATGCAGCATGGAGGATATGAAAGCCCAAACACATGAAATGTCCTCCGATTTTCAGAGCAGGCTATGATGGATTTAAAATACACAACCGATTCCATATTTCCATCGGGAAGAGAACGATTAAATTTCTTTGCGTTCTTTGCGTTAAATATAAACAACTGAGTATCATTGTATAACAAGGCATAAAAACAGATGAAAATACTCATCCTTTGCACCGGAAACACCTGTCGCAGCCAAATGGCCGAAGGCTTTTTAAAAGCCCTTGCCCCTGAGTTAAAAGTTTATTCCGCCGGTACCGAACCTGGTGAAAAAGTTCACCCCATGGCCATTGAGGTCATGAAAGAGGAAGGTATCGACCTGAGCAACAGCTTTCCCAAACCGGTAGAAATTTTTATCAACACGCCGTTTGATTACGTGATTACCGTCTGCGACGGCGCCAGAGAAAGTTGCCCTGTTTTTGCCGGAGAAGTTCAGCATCGCCTGCACATCGGCTTTGACGACCCTGCCGAAGCTACCGGAACCGAAGCGGAAATCCGGGCGGTTTTTACCCGAGTACGCGATGAAATCCGGCGCGACTTTACAAAATTTTACAAGGAATACATTCAGAATAAATTATTATGAAAACAACAAAAAAACTCTCCTTTCTCGACCGTTACCTCACCTTATGGATTTTTCTGACCATGCTCATCGGGGTATTTTCGGGGTATTTTTTCCCGGCAATAGCCGGATTCTGGGAAAAAATGAGTTCCGGAACGACCAACTATCCCATTGCTATCGGATTGATAATCATGATGTATCCGCCTCTAACCAAGGTAAAATATGAAGAGCTGTTCGATGTGTTCAGAAACTGGAAATTAATATCAATTTCCCTAGTCCAAAACTGGATAATCGGGCCTTTGGTAATGTTTGGACTGGCAATACTTTTTCTGCACAACCATCCCGAATATATGACCGGCCTTATTCTGATCGGGTTGGCACGATGTATCGCCATGGTTATCGTATGGAACGACCTTGCGGATGGCGATCGTGAATATGCCGCCGGCTTAGTAGCCCTTAACAGCATTTTTCAGATCTTGTTTTATTCTGTTTTTGCCTATTTTTTTATCACTGTTTTACCCCGGTTGTTTGGGATGAGCACTTACAACATCAATATCAGCATGGGTGAAATTGCCAAAAGCGTTCTTATTTATCTTGGTATTCCTTTTGTGGCTGGCATCATTACCCGGTTCAGCCTGATAAAACTCAAAAGCGAAGAATGGTATGTAAAAAAATTCATTCCGAAAATCAGTCCGTTAACACTTATTGCACTGCTGTTTACCATTTTTGTGATGTTTTCGTTAAAAGGCGAATATATTGTTCAGCTTCCGCTGGATGTGCTGTTGATTTCAGTACCGCTTGTTCTCTATTTTGTCATCATGTTTTTTGTCTCCTTTTATATGGCGCGCAAAGCGGGAGCAGATTACCCCAAAACGACATCAATTTCGTTTACTTCGGCAAGCAACAATTTCGAGCTGGCTATTGCCGTGGCTGTGGTTGTTTTCGGGATAAATTCGGGAGAGGCATTTGCTGCCGTCATTGGTCCGCTAGTGGAGGTTCCGGTGCTTATATTGCTGGTAAAAGTTGCCTTGAAATTCAGAAAGAAATATTTTCCAGTGAATGAGTTGAAAGACATATCTCGTTAACAGATAAATCTGGTTCGATTTTCCGTAGCTTTGCATTAAACAGAAAAACACTATGAAAGGCATACATTCGGACAAAAAGCGGTTTTTTCTGGCGTTGGTTATCTTTTTAGTGCTCCTTGCTTTCTATCCTTTCCAAAAATCGCATCCCATTCGTTATGTTGACCGGGCAACCGGACAGATAAAAACGGAACAGGTGATGGCCAGAGGCTGGCTTTTCTGGTTGTACAACAATCCTGTCGGGGAGCTTTCACTCAACGCCGTTGTCAAGCGTAAATTTGCTTCGGAATGGTACGGAAAACGAATGGATAAACCCGGATCTGTGAGTAAAATCGCTCCTTTTATCAAAAAATATCACATCCGGATGAGTGACTTTCAAAAGAAAGATTACAAATCTTTTAACGATTTCTTTATCCGGAAATTAAAACCGGGAGCAAGAAAGATTGACACCAATAAAAATGTGGTTATCTCGCCCGGTGACGGAAAAATACAGGCCTGGGGGAATATTGGATATCAATATTTTATTGTCAAAGGCTACCGCATGAACCTGCATGATTTTTTGCGAAACGATTCGTTGGCTCGCGTATATCATGATGGCAGCCTGATTCTTTTGCGGTTAAGTCCGGCAGACTATCACCGGTTTCATTTCCCGGTGAGTGGAAAACTTTCGCCGGTGGTAAAAATCAAAGGAGAGTACTATTCGGTAAACCCCATAGCACTCCGGCAGGACATCCGGATTTTTTGCGAAAATAAACGGGAATACCAGATAATTGATTCAAAAAAGTTCGGCAACGTCCTGATGTCGGAAATCGGTGCCACTTTTGTGGGAAGCATTATCCAGACCCATCGTGGCGACACGGCACTAAAAGGCGAAGAGGCCGGATATTTCAAATTCGGCGGTTCTTCCATTATCCTGCTTTTCCGGAAAGGAGAAATCAGCATCGATGCCGATCTGTTGAGAAATACCCGCAATCATTTGGAAACTCAGGTGCTGATGGGAGAGCATATAGCGACAGCAAACTAAACTCCGGGGTGATTTTCAAGCGTGGACGCCAAACTACTTCAAGCGTGGGCGCTCATATCTTTGCAAGTGACTGTTTGTTTTTCAATTCTTCTTTCAGATATTTCGCCGTCAAACTTTCTTTTACATGGATAATCTCTTCAGGCGTGCCCTCACAAACCACCTCGCCACCGTGTGAACCGCCTTCCGGCCCCAAATCAATAATATGATCCGCCACTTTAATGACTTCCATGTTGTGCTCTATCACCAGCACGCTATTTCCTTTGTCCACCAGCTTGTTAAGCACATCGAGCAGCACTTTGACATCTTCAAAATGAAGTCCGGTGGTTGGCTCATCCAAAATATACAGCGTTTTGCCCGTATCTTTCTTTGATAATTCCGTCGCCAGTTTTACCCTTTGCGCTTCACCGCCCGAAATGGTCGTAGAAGACTGACCCAGTGTCAGATATCCAAGTCCTACATCTTTCAGTGTTTGTAATTTACGAACTATCGAAGGCACATTGGAAAAGAAATCCACCGCCAGCCGGATGGTCATATTCAGTACATCGTTGATAGATTTTCCTTTGTACCGTACCTCCAGTGTTTCGCGGTTATAGCGTTTTCCCTGGCAGGCTTCACACAAAACATACACATCGGGCAGAAAGTTCATTTCAATAACGCGAACTCCTGCCCCTTTGCAGGTCTCGCAACGACCTCCTTTCACATTGAAAGAGAACCGGCCGGGTTTGTAACCTCTGATTTTGGCCTCGGGAAGCTGGCCGTACAGCTTTCTGATTTCATCAAAAACTTTGGTGTAGGTAGCAGGGTTGGAGCGTGGTGTCCGCCCGATGGGCGATTGGTCAATCCGGATGACTTTATCAATATTTTCCAATCCCTCAATAGAATCGTAGGGCAGCGGCTCTTTCAAGGAATGGAAGAAATAACTGTTAAGAATAGGATAAAGTGTATCGTTGACAAGTGTGGATTTTCCGCTGCCGGAAACGCCTGTAACACAAATAAATTTCCCCAGTGGGAAATGCACATCAATATTTTTCAGGTTATTTCCGCTGGCGCCTTTGAGCGTGATAAACTTATTGTTGCCCTGCCGCCGGTTTTTCAACATGGGGATAAACTTCTTCCCGTTGAGATACTGGCTTGTCAGCGTGTTCAGCCTGAGTATTTCGGCAGGGCTACCCTGTGCCACTATTTCGCCACCCAGCCTTCCCGCTCCGGGACCGATTTCCAACACATAGTCGGCAGACAGAATGGTATCCTTGTCGTGTTCCACAACGATGATAGTATTTCCAATGTCCCGCAAC
>ENA-ORDP01001790-ORDP01001790.1-marine-sediment-metagenome-genome-assembly--contig:-NODE-1790-length-11266-cov-3.802605_pt1 | contig 11266 bp, 7 predicted proteins | sample MGYA00248627_ERZ508539 | MGnify/ENA primary metagenome ERZ508539 (study PRJEB26208, sample SAMN05571518) | marine sediment metagenome | biome: deep sea; feature: Hydrothermal vent; material...
GATGAAGCAATAAACATGGGCGTTATCGCGGTCTGAGCCCGCTCCTACATAAACCTGCCCGGTCATTTACCCTGTTTTAAGTGGACACCTTTTCGGAACCGTTATTTAGACCCACCAAATCACTTTGTCGACTGAGATCGGCATGCAAAATGCCGGAATGAGGGTGCGTTGGCGCGGGCCCATTTCGGGGCACAACCGGAGGTGGCTTTACCCGGCACCCTGTTGCAGTCTGGTGTATCATCCTGCTGGCCGAGCAAGCGCTTATTTTCGGCACAAAAACGCCCTGCGCGAGCTATTCCCCCTCGGTACCATTTGCTCACCGGTGGCAATATTGCATTACCCCTTATATCTCAGTGGGTTAAACACAGAATCTTTGGCTTTTTCGTCGATCTAGCTTGAGTCACCGCTGGTTAGACCCCATAAAAATCCTGGGTTACAACAAGCGATAATAACTGTTGTACAATCGCAGCCCAATTGAATTTAAGGAGTCAAGATTGGAAGCATTTCACGGCACAACCATCCTCTCGGTTCGGCGGGGCAACAAGGTCGTCATCGGTGGCGACGGCCAGGTCACCCTGGGTGATACCGTCATGAAGGGCAATGCGCGTAAGGTTCGCCGCCTTTATAATGATCAGGTGCTGGCTGGTTTTGCCGGTGCCACCGCGGATGCCTTTACCCTGTTTGAATATTTTGAAGGCAAACTGGAAAAATATTCGGGCAATCTGGTTCGTGCCGCGGTTGAGCTTGCCAAAGACTGGCGTACCGACCGCACCCTGCGCCGCCTTGAGGCGCTGCTGTCTGTTGCTGACGCTGAAAGTTCATTGATCATCTCCGGTATTGGTGATGTGATTGAACCGGAACAGGGCGTCATTGCGATTGGATCGGGTGGCAACTTTGCGCTCGCCGCTGCACGTGCTCTGTTAAACAACACCGAACTTGATGCACGGGAAATAATAGAAAAGTCGCTCACCATTGCCAGCGAAATCTGCATCTACACCAATCATAATTTCACTATCGAAGAACTGGAATACTGAAGAACTTAAATACTGAAAAACCTGAATACTAAAGAAGAACTGGAATACTAAATCACATGCCACAAATGACACCACAGGAAATCGTCCACGAGCTGGACAAACACATTATCGGCCAGGACAGTGCCAAACGCTCTGTTGCCATTGCGTTAAGGAATCGCTGGCGGCGCAGCTGCGTTGACGAATCACTTCGCAATGAGATCACCCCAAAAAATATTTTAATGATCGGACCGACCGGCGTTGGTAAAACCGAGATCGCCCGTCGCCTGGCCAGGTTAGCGAATGCGCCTTTCCTGAAAGTTGAGGCCACTAAATTCACCGAAGTCGGTTATGTCGGTCGCGACGTGGAATCCATTGTCCGTGACCTAATGGACATCGCGGTCAAAATGGTACGTGAGCAGGAAACGAATAAAGTGCGCGCCCGTGCAGAAGATGCCGCTGAGGAGCGTATCCTCGATATTTTATTGCCCTCTGCACGCGGCAGTAACTTTGGTTTTAATAGCGAAGGTGAAGAAACCGAAACGGATCACCAGGACGAAACACGGCAAAAGTTCCGCAAAAAACTGCGCGAAAGTGAGCTGGACGACAAAGAAATCGAGATAGAAGTCAGCACCCCCAACGTTGGCGTTGAGATCATGGCCCCTCCGGGCATGGAAGAAATGACCAGTCAGTTACAGGGCATGTTTGCCAACATGGGCGGCGGCAAGAAAAAACCACGCAAACTGCCTGTTCATCAGGCGCGTAAACATTTGATCGAAGAAGAGGCATCACGCCTTATCAATGAAGATGAACTTAAGGCCCGCGCCCTCGAAACCGTTGAGCAACATGGCATTGTCTTTCTCGACGAAATGGACAAGATCGCCAAGCGCGGTGAAATCTCGGGTGGCGCAGATGTTTCACGTGAGGGTGTGCAACGTGACCTGTTGCCACTGGTTGAAGGTTCAACGGTGACAACAAAATACGGCATGGTCAAAACCGACCATATTTTATTTATCGCCTCGGGTGCGTTTCATGTCGCCAAACCTTCCGATCTAATTCCTGAATTGCAGGGCCGTTTCCCTATTCGGGTCGAGCTGGAGGCATTAAGCACCGAAGACTTCGTGCGTATCCTGACCGAGCCGGATGCTTCACTGACAGAACAATACAGCGCGTTGCTGGATACCGAAGACGTTAACCTGGTGTTTGAAGCGGCAGGCATCAAACGTGTCGCCGAAGTCGCCTGGCAGGTGAATGAGCGCACAGAAAATATCGGCGCACGTCGTTTACATACCGTGATGGAACGCCTGCTCGAGGAAATTTCATTTGCTGCTTCTGATCGAGGTGGCGAGACCGTAACCATTAATGCTGACTACGTTGACAAACATTTGAGTGACCTGGCCGACGATGAAGATCTGAGTCGCTATATACTCTAAAAAGCATATTGAGGTAGACACTATGTCCGAAAAACACATCCCCACCAACATCACCTATCATTCAAAGGCCCATAGCCTGGAGCTTGAATTCAATACCGGTGAAAAATATGAGCTAAGTGCAGAATATCTGCGTATAAACTCCCCCTCGGCAGAAGTCCAGGGACACGGGCCAGGCCAGGAAGTCCTGCAGATTGGCAAACAGGATGTGGATATCACCAGGATCGAACAGGTCGGTAACTACGCGGTACAACTCTTTTTTGATGACAATCACGATACCGGCATCTATTCCTGGGATACCCTGTATCAGCTGGGCAAGGAACACGATACGCTCTGGGCCAATTACCTTAAACGTATGAAAGAAGCGGGGCATGAGCGTCCAGAGCCGAAACATCTCCAATAATATAGGGCGAAAATTGGGGCGGGGGCGGCGGGCCCTGTACTCCTTTTGCCGATAGTTGGGTCTCCCTCACCCAAATTTAGTGAACTGCTCCACAATCAGGCAATTATTGTAAGCAGAAGCCTAAACATTCATATATTTATTGTCGCTAAACTGTACAATGCCAAAGCTGTGTGTTGGTCAGATCTTTATAGATCTGTGATTGATCGCACAACATAGTCAGCTATTGGCCTTATAATCGCACAGTAGTGATGGCTAACTATAACAAGAACTATATACCGTAAAGCGGTGGGGTTTTAACTAGCAAAGAGAGCTTCTTCGAAGCAATAAATCAGTGGATACGAAGAATTCACAGTTACGCCCTGCCCAGTCAGAAATGCACGGTCAAAAATCGTTTGTGGCGCGCCACATCTGGACGTGGCTTTATACCGCACTGATTGTCGCATTTCTGATCATCGGCTGGCGCGGTCGCGACAACAGTTACTTGAGTGCCGCCGATGGTGTTGGTTATGCCCTGGGTATTATTGGCGGCTCGCTGATGCTGCTGTTGCTGCTCTATCCCTTACGCAAACAACTCAAATTCATGCAACACTGGGGAAAGGTTCAGCATTGGTTTCAGGTACACATGATCTTCGGCGTACTTGGCCCGGTACTCATTGTCTTCCACTCCAACTTTGACCTGGGCTCGACCAATAGCAGCCTTGCCCTCATTACCATGCTCATCGTTGCCGGCAGTGGCCTGGTGGGTCGCTTTTTCTATGCAAAAATTCACATCGGTCTGTATGGCCACAAGGCCACACTCAAGGAATTACGGCAGGACCTACAGCTGACCAAAGGCAATCTTGGCGCGCATATTTCGTTATCCCCCAGGATTGTTAAGCGCCTGAAAAAATATGAAAAATTCATGCTGAAGAATCGTTTTTTCCTGAGCCATTTTATCTTTCTACCTCTTATATCTCTCAGATCTCAGATGGCGACTCGGCGTATCAGGTGGGCCGTGACGCATGACCTGAAAAAACAGGCCTACGCAAACAGCTGGGGCCCAGAAATGCTTGCGGATTTCAAGCATCAGGCAAAAGAATACCTTGGGGACTATTTTTTCTGCCTGAGAAAAACAAGCCAGCTTTCGCTTTATGTCCGTCTCTTTCAGTGGTGGCATATTTTACACTTGCCACTTTTTATCATGCTTGTTGTAACAGGGATCATCCATGTTATCGCCGTGCATATGTATTGACAAGCAATGCAAAACAGAATCCACCGTTCAGTTTTGTTTTTGCAGTGGGCTGCTATTATGATCGGCATCACTATATATAGTGGGCCCAGCCGCGCGACCCACATCGAATCACTCATTATGCCGGGAGATGTCATTGAAGGTCACGCCGAATACGAAAACAGCTGTGGGAAATGCCACAACCGCTTTGACCGAAAAAAACAAAAATCAAAATGTCTAGCGTGCCACAAAAAGGTTCGTCACGACGTTAATAAACGCATCGGCTTTCACGGCAGAAAAAAGGTCGTTCGTTCACAGGAATGTAATAGCTGTCATACCGAACACAAAGGCCGAAAGGCTGACATCGTAAAACTAAACAAACTGACGTTTGATCACCAGTTCAGCGACTTTAAATTGCATGGTGAGCATAAAAAAATAGATTGCACCAGCTGTCATAACCCGAAAAAGAAATATCGTGAGGCAGCCCACGCCTGTTATAGCTGCCACAAAAATGAAAGCCCCCATAAAGAACACACGATGGGCAAGGTGACAAAAAAATGCAATTCATGTCATGGCGAGAATATCTGGCGGAAAGTAGAGTATAAGCATAAAAAATCAAAATTCCCTCATACCGGCAAACACAAAAAAGTCGACTGTAACGGTTGTCACATTGCCGAACGCTATGTAAAAACACCAAAAACATGCATATCCTGTCACCAGGCGGATGATGTGCATCAAAATTCCAACGGTAAAAAATGTCAAAAATGCCATTCAACCCGTGGCTGGAAAAAACTTGATTTTAATCATGGTAAGGACACTGACTTCCCATTGCGCGGCCGGCATAAAAAACTGACCTGTGTTAGTTGCCACACAAAAGACCCGTATAAAGTAGAAATTAAATCTACCTGTATCTCCTGTCACAAACACGATGATTCACATAAGGGGCTGTTTGGGAAAAAATGCCAGACCTGTCATAATGAAAGATCATGGGCTAAGAATAGCTTCAACCATACTAAAGAGACCGATTTTACACTACGTGGCAAGCACCTAAAAACGGCATGCACGACGTGCCACAAAAAAAACATCTACAAAACAAAGCTGAAGACCAAATGCTATAGCTGCCACAAAATTGATGATGTACACAAAGGCAAGCAAGGCAAGAACTGCAATAATTGCCACAACGAAAAGGGCTGGCGCAACAAAGTCAGATTTGAGCATGACATCACCCGTTTTCCTCTGGTCGGCCTGCACGCTGTCGTACCGTGTGAAGAATGCCACCTATCATCCGATTACAAAGACGCCTCTATTAAATGTAATAGTTGCCACAAGATTGATGATGTACACAAAGAAAAATTAGGTGTTGACTGCCAAACATGCCATAACCCCAATGGCTGGGCGATATGGCGATTTGAGCACGACCGGCAAACCAAATTCAAGTTAACCGGCAAGCACAAAAAAGTTCACTGCCACCGTTGCCACGTTACCAAAGTAAGTAAAATAAATTCTAAACCAAGAAACTGCCTGGCCTGTCACCGCGCTGACGATGATCATAATGGACAATTTGGATCACGTTGTGACCGTTGCCATAATACTAAAACCTTTACCGACATCCACATGCGTCGATAACTGCGGCGAAATAAAACCGAGGAATCCCTATGGAAATTTTAGAAGGAACTAAAAATAACACACGAAGCAAAGCCATCAATTTGAGAAAGTTGCTCGCTGGTTTCACTATCTTTTTCTTGCTGTTATTAATCGCCCAGATCAGCGTCGCTAAATCAGATTTTGATCACGACCTTACCGGCTTCCTGCTCAACGGAACGCATTCGCGGCTTAAGTGTGATAGCTGCCATAAACATGGGATTTTCAAGGGTACGCCAAAGAATTGCCAGGGCTGCCATGGCCAGTCCAGTTTAACCGCCACGACGAAAAAGACCACCAACCACGTTGAAAGTGGCGAACAGTGTGACGACTGCCATACCGAAGTAAGCTGGAGAGGCGCAAGGATGGATCACGTTTCGATAACCGGCTCCTGTGCTACCTGCCATAATGGTGTAAAAGCAAAGGGTAAAAACAACGGTCACATACAAAGCCATGATCGCTGTGATGAGTGTCATCGTACCTTTGCCTGGGTTCCTGCGCGGTTTGAGCATGGTGCTATTACAGAAACCTGCTTCACCTGTCATAACGGCACGACGGCCAAGGGTAAAACACCTAACCATATTCAAAGTAATAATGTCTGTGAAGACTGCCACCGTACGGTGGCCTGGGTTCCCGCCGCGGGCTTCTCTCACGCAAGTGTCACCGGCGCTTGCTCTGGCTGCCATGATGGTATCCGCGCCACAGGTAAAAATGCCAGCCACATTCAAAGCAGCAACGTCTGCGAAAACTGCCACCGCTCCTCAGGCTGGATCCCGGCTAATTTTGTGCACGACAGCATTACCACGGGCTGTATTAACTGCCACAACGGCACAAACCAGACGGGCAAAAACGCATCACACATCCAAAGCGGTACCGCCTGTGAAAATTGTCATAGTACAACGGCATGGGTTCCTGCGCGCTTCGATCATAGTGCCGTGACCGCTGCCTGCTCCAGTTGCCATGACGGAACAACCGCCACCGGCAAAAATACCACCCATATTCAAAGCAGCAATGTCTGTGGGGACTGCCATCGCACCAGCGCCTGGATACCCGCAGCGGGTTTCTCACACTTTAATATCACCGCGCCCTGTTTTAGCTGCCATAACGGCACCAATGCCACAGGCAAAACACCGACACATATCACCAGCAGCAACCTGTGTGAGGACTGCCACCGTACCACTGGCTGGATACCCGCTAATTTTGTGCATACTAATGTCACCTCGGGTTGCTTTAACTGCCACAATGGAACAACGGCAACCGGCAAAATGGCCAGCCATATTCCAACCAGTAATGTCTGCGAAGACTGCCACCGTACGGCAGGCTGGATCCCGGCTGGATTTGATCACAACGCGGTCACCGGGGCCTGCTTCAGCTGCCATAACGGTACTCGTGCCACTGGTAAAAATGCCACCCATGTCACCAGCAATAACGTCTGTGATGATTGCCACCGCACCACTGGCTGGATACCGGCTACCTTTGACCACAGCGCGGTCACTGGAACCTGCTTTAGCTGTCACAACGGTACCACCGCAACCGGTAAACATGCGGCGCATCTCGCCAGTAGTAATGACTGCGCAGCCTGTCACCGTACGGTTGCCTGGGTCCCTGCAACCACTTTTGACCACAGCCAGGTAAGCCCTGGAACCTGTATAAATTGCCACAACGGCACAACCGCGACCGGCACCCCGTCTGGTCACTTTGGTACGTCGCTACAGTGTGATGAGTGCCATACGACAACGACGTTTGTCACCGCCAAATATACTCATGCCACCATGGGCTTGACTCACAGGGCCTCGGTTACCTGTATCAGTTGTCATACCTCAAACAACTCAAGTATCACCTATCGCAATCCAAACTATGCACCAGATTGTGCGGCCTGCCATTCAAATACTTACAGGACTGGACCCCATAAAAAAGTGGACTCACCTTTAATCAGCTACACGGTGTCCGAACTACGTGATTGTGCGGGCAGTTGCCATATATATACTGACAACACCTTCACAACCATTAAGAAAACCCGTAGTGGCGAGCATCGCGCAACAGGTGGTGAGTGGTAATAATAAAATTCAGTAGTTAATTTTTGTCGCTGCATCAGGGCCTTGTGCCCTGATGTGCCGTTCAACAGAATACAAATAGATGTTAAATATAAAATTAGTGCGGTTGGCTATACTTTTAGTCATTGGTTTTTATACTGGTACCGCAATTTCTGCAAGCAATACTATTCTGTCAAACCAGAATTTCTCATACATTGGTAAAGATGGGAGGCTGGTTGTCGAATTTTTTTCGCCGATGGGCTACATCTCCCATTTCCCTGCAAAAAAAGCTAATACGCTCAAGCTACAACTGAAAGAACTGTTTCCCCGCACCCAGAACACCACCGACACCCTGCGTGAAACATTAGCGATTACCAGTAAACAGAAGAGCCCTGTTCTTGAGATAAGGTATGAACAAAAAACTGGTCAAGCCGGGACGCTGACCATTCAATTTAGTCGCACGCTAGACTTCGAGATAAAAATGAGCCGTGATCGTAAGAGCCTGACGATAAAACTCAAAAATGTCAGGGCAGATACCACTGGTAGCATTAAACCTGAAGGCCTGGGTACCGGCCTTCCAATCTATACCCTCAATCTCAAGACGTCCTCATCACCCATTGATATAGAAAACCAGCCCCCACTAACAAAGTTTTCTAAATATGATCGCTACATAACAGAATCCGCAATAACACGGAAAACCATTTATGCCTTACACGTAGGTTACTTCTATTCGCCATCTGCCGCAAAAGCTAACCTGAGACTGCTCAAACCTTTCTACCCGCAAGCCTGGATTGGCAAGGTCCAGCCAGAACGGCGAAAAACAGCCGAGACCTGGTTTTTAGATCTAAAAATCGCGCAAGTTAAAAAAAGAAAGAAAAAGGCGAAACCGGAAAAGGCCGATCTGCTGATGGATCGTGCCCGGCAAGCGATGTTAGACAATAATTATAAACAGGCAATTCGACTTTTGACGCGTATCCAGCAATTAGGGAGCAGCAACTACATAAAAGAGAGCAAGGAACTGCTCGGCCTGGCCCGTGAACGAAATGGCCAGATCGCCCACGCCAAAGCAGAATATCAGGAGTACCTGAAGCTCTATCCTGATGGCGAAGATGCGGAACGCGTTAAACAACGTTTACTTGGTTTATTAACCGCCCTTTCAAAACCCAGGGCGAAGTTGGGGAAAAGAGGGCCAAAAGCAGCGGAACCTGAATGGGAGCTTTTTGGCAGCTTTTTCCAGTTTTACAGAAACCAGACAACGTCCACGGATGCCACCTCTAACCAAACCACGGATAGCTCACTGTTAACGGATATGCTCTACACAGGGCGTAAACGTGGTACGGAATATAATCAGCGTTTCGATATAGCGGGCAGTCATCGTTATGACTTTCTTGATAAGACGGATAAAAGCGACGCACGCATTCAGACCTTCTACTATGAATTGTCTAAACGGGATAATGACCACGCCGTAAAGTTTGGCCGCCAAACTCATAGTACTGACGGCGTATTTGGCAGGTTCGATGGTATAAGACTCAACAAACACATTAGCGTAGACCAAAACATAAATTTTTTAGCTGGTTTTCCTGTCGACCTGGGTACCAGTGATGGCCTTAACACCGGCCGACAATTTTATGCATTAAGTTATGATATAGATTCCTTTTTTATAGACGCTGACTTTAAATTTTATATTATCGACCAAACGAACCATGACCTGACAGACCGTCGGGCTATCGGAACACAGCTCAAATATTTTGACGATACTATCTCATATTTTGCCTCTATAGATTATGATATTTTCTATTCAGAATTAAACCAGCTCACCTTTACGGGTAGCTGGCGAAACAAGCAAAATTCCACGCTCAACATTGTTGCTGATTATCGAAAAAGTCCCTTGCTAACGACTAACAATGCTTTAATCGGTCAACTAAACGTAAGCAACCTTTCTGATTTAAGGCTAACCTATACCGATGACCAGATTTATCAACTAGCGCAAGATCGAACCACGACCTACAGTGCACTTACCGTCGCGGCATCGACCTATTTAACGGAGCGTTATCAGTTAAATGGCGATATCACCCTGTCCAAGCTTGATGGCACAATTGCATCGGGGGGCGTTGATGCCATTGCGGGAACAGGTATAGAGACGTTCTATAACGCCAATCTTGTCGTTAGCAATTTCTTTACCCGCAACGATATTACAATATTCGGTGCCCGTTACAGTGATGCGTCTACTTCGGACACCATACAACTAAACTTCAGCGCTAACTTTAACCTGAACAGGAAATGGCGCGTAAACCCAAGATTTATCTTTGACACACGTGACAATAGCAGCGGTTCTTCCCGCACATCTTTCAAGCCAAGAGTTATTGTGAACTATCGTCCTAGCCGTGCCTTAAAGTACGAACTTGATATGGGTTACGAGGATGCAAAAACAGAGAGTACGATAACAACGACAGAGACTAACTTTTACATATTTTTAGGTTATCTCTACGACTTTTAGAAGATACCAAACAGTTTTTGATCGTCACGAGCCTTTTTCAGGACACTTACGATCTCTACGTGCCCGGCATTTTCAGCGTACATCTGTGCTGTTTGTTTATCCTGGTTTCTAATCTTTACATTGGCACCTTTTTTTGTCAGCAACACAACGATATCCAGGTTTCCGCTAATCGATGCCAAAATTAACGCTGTATTTCCATGTCCATTTTTGATATCCAGATCAGCCTTTTTGCTTAACAACAATTTTACAACGCCCAAATGTCCCTTGTCTGCCGCCAGCATCAGTGCTGTATTTCTCTTTTTACTTTTAGTGTTGACATCGATTCCTTTTTTCAAAAGAACATCGACGACCTTTACATGCCCTAATGCAGCCGCCCTGACTAACAGGGCTTTGGCATACTCATAGTGACTAGCCGACTTTACCCCTGCCAGAAAATATTGAACTACATTTGAATGGCCATTAATACCTGCTAACCAAAGTGCGCTTTCACCCTTTTTATTTTTTGCTTTTACGTTGGCGCCATACTTTCTCAATAATCTGATACTTTTAAGACGCCCTTGCTTACTTGCCCATAACAAAGCGGTCATCCCGTCTTTTTCTGCTCTATTGGGATCGGCATGGTGCTTAAGTAATACGGAGACACTGCCGGACTTGCTGTTCCTGGCGGCAAATATTAATGCGGTCGTACCGTGTTTGACCGCTACCTTGCTGCTCGCCTTATATTTTAAGAGCAATGCCACCGCGGCAGTATGTCCTTCTCTGCTGGCCCACATCAATGCTGTCATTCCGTTGCGTTGTTTTATATTGGGATTCGCTTTGTTCGCAAGCAGTAAAGCAACTATTTCCTTATGACCTTTCAGGGCGGCCCGACTAAGCGCAGTATGGCCTTCATTATCCTGCTTGTTGATCTGGGGCTTGCCTGCCAACAAGGTTTTAACGCTATCTTTGTGCCCCTGCCAGGCAGCAACCATAAGCGGTGTCCAGCCCGCATAAAGCGTGCCCCTGGTATTCCTGACAATTTGCTGTTTTCTTTTCTCGCGGCTCA
>ENA-ORDP01001791-ORDP01001791.1-marine-sediment-metagenome-genome-assembly--contig:-NODE-1791-length-11258-cov-4.415871_pt1 | contig 11258 bp, 11 predicted proteins | sample MGYA00248627_ERZ508539 | MGnify/ENA primary metagenome ERZ508539 (study PRJEB26208, sample SAMN05571518) | marine sediment metagenome | biome: deep sea; feature: Hydrothermal vent; material...
TAATGCCTCCTAATCAACCTGTTACCCTTGCCTCTCACGAGACAAGCCCACGACTAAAGTCGTGGGTGATTGACCAATCATCACAGCACCATAATCAAAGCAAAGATTAACCTCTATATCTATTTTCCATTATGCAAATATGGAAGAAAATTTTAGAAATTAAATTCCCGTGTCCCTAGTGTTCTTGCCCCAACTTTGATGGAAACATAGCTTATGGAAATTGTCATTAGGAATAATAAACCCCAGGATATAATATACAGAACAGGTATATTTCTTCCAAAATATCCGGCGATATAGGGGACTGCAAGAAGAATAACTGCAATTATGAGATAGCCACCTGGGAGAACCATTGAAGCAACTGAGCCCAGAAAATTCACCTTATTTCTGGGATTTTCACTTTCAAAATTTGCAAAGGCTCCGCCAATACCTATGGATATGGAGGAGATTCCGAAGGTCAAAAACCATGAAACAGGTATTAATAAGGCAAATTGTGACCATCCTAAATTTGAAAGAAAACCAATAATCGAAGCCATTATGAAAATGATAGTCAGTAATGGAAGAAGGCCAGCTGAAAGCTTTCCCTTCAATACAACCTCTGGTTTTACAGGTGAAGTGTGAAGTATCCAGTAGGCTTTGCCTTCGCTACCGACTGATGCTGTCAGCAGATTGCTGGAGAAAGTCATAGCAGCAAAACCTAGGATAAGCAGGTCTAAGAAAAACTGCATTTCACCTATTTTGCTGCTGAAGCTAGGGTTCATTATAATGATTATCATCAGTGCCAGAGGGAAAAACATCCTGGACCAGAATTGAATGTCCCTAGGCATGGATTTAAGGTCTTTTATTGCTATGGCACGAACAGGCCTGGGCAGAAAGCTGTAAAATCTTTTGAGGTGGGAAGATTTCTTAGAGCTCTTAGATTTGAACGTGGAGACCCTGCTCTTAGTCCAGCCCTGAAAAAAGAGTTTCTCCATTGTATGAAGGGAGATTATTATCACAACAGAGGCAGTCCCGAATAATAGAAAGGCATAAAGGATAGAATTCCACGACCCATATTTCAAGGAGGAAAACAGGCTACTGGCCCAGGAACTGGGTAAAAACACAGTTTTTAAAATATTCATGTTAGATTTAAGGTTCAAAGCTATTCTACCTGGCATTGAGACATTTATTAAAATATATAACAGAGCGCCAGCAAATGCTCCCACAAGTCCCAGAAACTCTTTTGCTCTTTTAGCCGAGATAAACCTCATTATAATCGTGATAAGTACCATAATTATTCCTACAGGTATTACAATCACAGCGAAAAACACAGGAAAAAGAAGAACATAGGCAATAATGGGAAAATGAAACGAAATAAAATATGCCAGAGCAGCTGGTATACCGAAAAGGAAAAGGATGAGAGAGTTCAGCGCCACATTCTGAACGAGTTTAGACCAGAATATGGTTCCAATGGAAACCGGTGCCTTCATGAGGAATATAATATTTGACTGGAGAAACATGGTATAAAGGGCAATGGAGAAGCCTTGCAGTATCACAAATGTGAATACAATAAGAAAGAAGATGGAAAGAAAATTGGACTCTATGGACACACCTTTTGTGGAAAGTTTTAGTCCCATGAAGAATAACCATGAAAATATGAAGGACATAGATGCAATAGAAAGAGAAGCTATCCCGATAAGGACTGCCTTTATTGATCTCCACTCTTTTTTAAGGTAGCTGTTCAGAAGAGATATTAGCTCATATTTAAGTATGGTCAGGGAGGCGCCCATATCAATCCTCCAGATATCTCATTACATCCTGATATTCAGGCCCCCCTGTGAGCTCAAGGAATATATCTTCCAGTGAATCGCCCTGTTCTGACTTACGCAATGTTTCTATGGAGCCGCTGGCTATGAGAGTTCCATGATTTACTATTCCCACCTCATCACACATTTTCTCGGCAATTTCCAGAACATGGGTGGACATAAAAACTGTACTTCCCCTATTTACAAGTTCTCTCAGAATATCCTTCACCATTCTGGCACTTTTAGGGTCAAGACCGATGGTAGGTTCATCCAGAAATAGCACCTTCGGGTCATGAATAAGGGCTGCTGCAATCCCTATTTTTTGCCGCATACCATGAGAATATCCCTGAATCAGGCTGTCAGCCTTTTCTGTCAGGGTAAACATCCTGAGAAGATTGTTTACTTTTCTTTCCTTTCGGGCATCATCCACTCCATAAAGCTCAGCAACGAAATCCAGAAATTCTTTTCCTGTCAGTTTTTCATACAGGAAGGGTGTCTCAGGCAGATAGCCTGTTATTGTCTTTACCTTGAGAACATCCTTTCTTATATCAAAACCTGCAATTCTTGCACTTCCACTGCTGGGATTTAAAAGGCAGTTGAGTATCTTAATAGTGGTAGTTTTACCTGCACCATTGGGGCCTAAAAACCCGTATATCTCCCCTCTTTTCACTCTGAGATTCAAATTTTTTACTGCAGTAAAATTACCAAATCTTTTTGTCAGGTCTGTGGTTTCAATCATCCATTTCAGGTTTTGTTCTTCAATATCCAGTCCCATCACAAATCATCTAAAAATACAGGCTACATAGAATATAAAATTAACTCAGGAAGTATTGTAATTGCTATTGAAATGATGATCCTGCCCTAGCTATCTATAAAAAATCTGTGCTGAAACCACAGAGATACATTTACAAGACTGATAAGCACAGGAACCTCTACCAGCGGTCCAATCACAGCTGCAAATGCTGCGCCAGAGTTTATTCCAAAAACAGCAATAGCAACAGCAATGGCGAGCTCAAAGTTATTGCTTGCTGCTGTGAAAGACAGAGCAGCTGTTTTCGAGTAGTCTGCCCCTACTTTTCTTCCCATATAGAAGCTGACGAAAAACATAATTATGAAGTATATCAGAAGAGGAATGGCTATTCGTACAACATCCATTGGAATCTGCACAATGAGCTTTCCCTTCAGACTGAACATTACTACTATTGTAAATAGCAGAGCAATGAGCGTAATCGGGCTGATTTTTGGAATGAATTCTCTCTGATACCAGTCTATACCTTTACGTTTCAGAAGCAGAAAACGGGTGAGCATACCTGCGACAAAGGGAATGCCCAGATATATAAAAACACTCTCGGCAATCTGTGCCATGCTCACATCCACCAGACTACCTTTAAGTCCAAACAGGGGTGGTAGAACTGTGATAAACACCCAAGCATAGATACTGTAGAAAAGAACTTGGAAGATGCTGTTAAAGGCAACCAGACCTGCGGCATATTCTGTATCACCTCTGGCAAGCTCATTCCACACTATCACCATGGCGATGCATCTTGCAAGTCCAATCATGATTAAACCAATCATGAATTGTGGATAGTTGTGCAGGAAGATTATGGCAAGAAAAAACATGAGTATAGGCCCTATAATCCAGTTTTGCACGAGCGATAAACCCAGAATCTTTTTATTTCTAAATACAGCTCCCAGATTCTCATATCGCACCTTTGCGAGGGGCGGATACATCATTAGAATTAAACCCAGAGCGATAGGTATGTTTGTTGTGCCTACCTGAAAACTGGTTATGAATGATTCGATATTGGGTATTAAATAGCCAGCAGATACACCTGCTGCCATAGCAAGAAAAATCCATAATGTGAGGAAGCGGTCGAGAAATGAAAGTTTATTACGATTCATGACAATACACATGAAGCTTTTGTCACATGAAAGTATTTAAATGTTTGCATCAATCTAATATTATGGATGTGTGTTCTGTTGAAGATGCGGAGCTGGAAGTTGCGGATGTGGAAGAGTTTCTGCAAATTTTCAGGCTGCTCTCAAATCCCATAAGGTTGAAAATTGCCCTTCTGATAAAAAATAAAGAGCGCTGCGTATGCGAACTCGAAAGAGCTTTAAAAATAGACCAGACGCTTGTTTCCCACCATCTGAGAAGCTTCAAAGAGATTGATGTCGTGAACGAGAGACGGGCAGGAAAGTGGAGATATTATAAGCTTAAAGATGAAAATTTGAAGAAGGTTCTAAGCATTATTTAACCATATAAATTAAATGCGGCCGCCGGGATTTGAACCCGGGCTACAAGCGTGGCAGGCTCGTGTACTAGCCAGGCTATACTACGGCCGCATATTCTTATCCTTTATTCTAACATCTTGAAAGTTTTCATAGAAAGCTCGATTAACAATTACAATAATATGAATATACACATGAGCAAAATAAAGTATAACTGACATATTTCCACGGTTAAATACCGTGTGGTTCTACGCTATGTGAGACTGTGTGAAAACCAGAGGTTATATGAATTTATCACATAATTTTTGATTTGGAGGATATATATAGTTTATTTTTATGTAAACATGAGTTTTTACACAACCTGATATTAATTAGCGAAGGGCGTAGTGTCCTCGTTGGAGCAGTAGTTTATTTTACAACCAACCGAAAGATAGTTATATATTCGCATATACTAATATCCTAAATTAATTAAAAAAATCAAATTGTTGAGGTATGAGTATGACAAAAAATGTTTTAATTATTTATGAAGGAGCAATGTGCTGTTCAACAGGAGTTTGTGGTCCAGAGCCAGATAAAGAGCTGATAGAATTTAATGAGTCATTGAAGAAACTGCGAATGGAATTCATGGACATAGAAATAATAAGGGCAAACATATCCTTCAACATAAACATGTTTCTGGAAAACATGGAGATTTCTCAATTAGTTAAAGAAAACGGCCAAGATATACTTCCAATCATAACCCTCAATGGAAAGATAGCTTCCAAACAAAAATATCTAAATTACGATGAACTAAAAACAATTTTAAACTGTGGAGAAAAATGATTGAAGAGAACATAATGCCCTCAAGAGGTGAAACAAAGTTCATATTTTTCTCTGGTAAGGGGGGAGTTGGTAAAAGTACAATGAGTTGTGCTACTGCTGTGTGGCTTGCGAAAAAAGGTTACAAAACATTGATTGTTACAACAGACCCTGCTCCTAATCTTTCAGACATGTTTGCTCAAGAAATTGGCCATAAAATCACCAAAATAAATGGAATTAAAAATTTGTTTGCAATTGAAATAAGTCCTGATGTCGCTTCTGAAGAATACATAGAAAGAGTTATTGCTCCAATGAAAGAGATTCTTGATGAAAAGAATCTACAAGTGATTAAAGAACAATTGAATAGCCCTTGTGTTGAAGAGGTTGCAGCATTTGATAAATTCATAGAATTTATGGATGACCCACAATATGATGTTGTTATATTTGATACAGCTCCAACAGGCCACACTATCAGGCTTTTGGAACTTCCAGCTGGTTGGAGTGCAGAGTTAGAAAAAGGCGGCTCTACATGCATTGGTCCTAGCGCTTCTTTACAGAGTGCAAAATCAAAATATGAAAAGGCAATTTTATATCTCCAAAACAATGATAAAACATCTTTCGTCTTTGTCCTTAGGCCTGAAAACTTATCTATTCTAGAAACAAATAGAAGTTCAAAAGAACTTGTCAAATCGGGAATAAAAACAAGTATCCTAATAGTAAATGGAATATTGCCAGAAGAAGTATGTACAGATGAATTTTTCAAAAAGAAAAGAGAAGAACAACAAAAAGCAATAAAAAGAATTCAGAATGAATTTAAAGGCATTCAAATGATGTTTTTCTCTCTTTTAGAATCTGAAGTTTCTGGATTAAACCTATTGAAACAAATAGGAGATTTCTTGTATGAAAATAAAAAGCAAACTATTGAAATTGATTCGTCTGAAGAACAAACAATAAAAAAATTCTGTTTTAAGGACAATCTAAAAGTTAAAAGTGTTTATAACACGCTTACGCCTCTAAATGGAACAAGATATGTTTTCTTTATAGGCAAGGGTGGTGTCGGCAAAAGCACAATTGCCTGCACGACGTCTGTGTTTTTGGCAGATAAAGGTTTTAAAACATTGATAGTCACAACAGACCCTGCATCTCATTTGCATGACATTTTCGGAGACAATGTAGAGCATGAACCCACAAAAATTGAAGGTTTAGATAATCTATTTGCTGCAAGAATAGACCAAAGGAAAGCATTGGAAGAGTATAAAAAAAGAATATTGGAAGTAGTTAAAGACAAAGATGAAGAAACAAAGAAATCAGTAGAGGAAGATTTAAACTCTCCGTGCTCTGAAGAAATGGCAGCATTTGAGAAGTTCATGAGCTACTTTGAATTAGATGGCTATGATGTAATAATTTTTGACACAGCACCGACAGGGCATACGCTTAGATTGCTGGAGCTTCCTTCGGACTGGAAGGGGTTTATTGATTTGGGAACATTAACAAAGAAAACATCTGACGAAACAAAAAACAGGTATGCCAATGTTATAGAAGCTATGCGAAACAAGGAAAAAAGTACTTTTGTTTTTGTGGTATGTCCCGAATATACCCCAATAATTGAAGCATGGCGTGCATCAGAAGACTTGAAAAAACAGGTTGGTATAGAAACCAGTTCAGTTGCAGTTAATTACTTGCTACCGAATAATTACGGAAAAAACAAATTTTTCAACAGTAGAAGAAAACAACAAGAAAAATATTTGGTAGAAATAGAAAATAGGTTCAAAACACCTTTATTTATGGTCCCTCTACTTGACAACGAACCAAAAGGTTTGGAAGACCTAAGGAAATTAGGCTCAAAAATCTTTAGTGATTAAAAATGGAAAAATGAAAAGTCTTGTTAAGAAAGTGAATGACCTGAAAGCAATTATTGAATGTGAAGAATACAAGAATTTTATCAGATATGTGTTGTTTGTTTTTAGAAAATATTTGAAATTCATAAGTGATATAGTCCTGCTTAGTTATGGTTATTTACGTTCAGAATATCTTTTTTGCGTAGATAATTAAGATCATCTTATGAAAACAATTTTAGTTTTTTAGTTAGATCAAATTAGGGTGTAGTCGATATTTAAAAAAGGGCAATTGTGAATAATTAGATGGTTTACAATCAAAAAATGTGTTTTTTGGGCTTGTTAAACAGACATTTATAATCATAAGTTTCATTGACTGATTCAGATATCATTACAATGGATATAAAGGAACATATATGTATATAAAGCGCTAGCAAGGCGCTAAACTGGACCGCTATTTGCCGACACTTTACGATGTCAGTGAGCGGGAAAGCCCACCATCTTTAGTGGTGGGATGAGAGCGAACCATTAGTTAATTGCCACCGAAAGAGTTATATATGAGTGCCACTCATCTCTAACTAATGGTTAGCAAAAGATGGAAACATTCAAACACATGCGTATATAATGTGGCGTATCATCTGATATGGTGCCCGAAGTATAGGAGGGAAGTGTTAACAGGTAATATAGCAGAGGATTTGAGAGACCTTCTCAAATTTAAGGCAAAGCAATTGGATATAGAAATAGATTATATGAAGGTGATGCCAGACTATGTGCATTTATTCGTCAAGGCTAATCCAACAGCAGCCCCTCATTGGATAGTGCAGCAACTAAAGGCATATACAAGTCACCAACTGAGGGAAAAATACCCAGAACTTAAAAGCAGGATTCCAACGCTTTGGAGGAGGAGCAGAAGGAAAAATGATATTAACATATAAGATTAGGCATGGTAGTGATTTTGGTGAAGAACTCTCAAAGGTAAGTAGGAAGGATAGCATTGAAAACAAGAACAAGGAGCTCTGCTGATGTCAAACATATTGGTCTCAAGTCAACGATATCCAATCAGATACTTCGAAAATATAGATAGGAAGACTAAACGTATCAATAAAGTTGTCTTGACAATAATGAACCATGGTGTCAAGGTCGATAAGAAAAGTATGGAGATTTGAATACCATCTTTGAAACTCAAACTTGAGTACCGATTCAGGAACGATTTTAAGAAAATTAACCAAATTGAAATCAACAAGGAATATGCTTTCAGATCTGTCTCTCTTCCTGAACCTGAACGGTATGAAACGGAGGGTTATATAGGGGTAGATTTGACTACTACTGGTCATTGTGCTGTTGTTTGAAATCCTAAAACAGGCAAGGTTTTAAAAAGGGGTAAAATGGCGTATCATATTCATAAGAAATACAAGAGTATTAGTAGGTATTTGCAGACTAAAGGTAAGTATAGGAAGGTTAAGCAAATCAGGAATCGAGAGCAGAAAATAATAAATGAATTGAACCATAAGATGAGTCGAAAGATTGTCTATATGGCAAAAGATAGTAAAAGTGACTTGAAGATGGAGAACTTGGAAGGCATTCGTAATGCCAAATCTACTTGGTCGTTCAGGTATTCCCTAAACAGTTGGTCGTTCTATCAGCTTCGACAGATGATAGAATACAAGGCTAATCTGCTCGGAATACATGTTGTCTATATTGGAGACTGTTGCATAACCCATCTTAAAAACCCTTCAACTCTCCCCACACACCCATTTATTCAAAATTTATCCTGTCAGTTTTTATTTTCACCATGTTTTCTTGTAATTTCATTTGAGAATCCCATTTTTATCCATTTTAGTCATATATCTCCCATTATTCTAGCCTTTTTTCATGTTGTCGACGAGAGCCCTCGGCATTCACTGTTTTCACCTAAGTTTAGCAGCTTTACAAACCGCTTCAAGTTCACCACGATAGCAGTCATAATCGCCTGGACTTTTATCCTGAACAAGCCCCTGTATTTAGCTCTCTTCAGACCGTGCAGGTTCTTCATCTCCCCCTGCTTAGGCTCAATCCGAGCCCTCTTCCTCCTGTCCTCACAGTACTCCTCACCGGCATTGTATATTTTCACTTCCTCCAAAAGCCCCAAATCTTCCACCGGCACGCTCACCGACCTTCTCTCGCTCCCAGTGCAGTCGGTCTTCATCTTGCACACCGAGCAGTCCTCCTTGGAGAAGAAGAATGTCATCCTTTTAGTCCTCTTCACGAAATAGCTTTTTTCTGCAAATTTCCCGGCAGGACACCGTAGGCACTGTTTTTCGATTTCACTCTCATATTCAAACTTACCAATGGCAAATCCGCCATGGGTGTTCCTCCCATTGATCTCCGGGGCAGAAAGCCATGTGCCATTTACCTTCAGCTTCTTCCTGTTATCTAATGTACCGTACTTGCCGTCACCACGCATCTTCTTGGGTTTCATCCCTCTTTCATTGAGATCATCCACAAGTTCCGGCAGCACGGCATCGTCCGACGTATTGCCTGAGGTGACATCAATACCAGTGACAAATTCGTTCTCGCTTTCAGTTGTGTGTACCTTGTAGCCTGGGAAGATCTTCTTATCGCTCTTAGCACCCCACCTTGCATCCCTGTCCACCGGACTGATCATCCTATCCCCACCTTTTTTCTTACGGGCTATGACCTCCGGCTCCTCTTCAATATAATCCTGAAGCACGCTCCTCAGGTCGTCCCGCACCTCTTTCAAGTCGCTGGATAAATCGCCAACTTCCAGTACGGAGAGCACCTCCCGTGAAAGGCGGACTGCCCTTAACAGCCTGGTTTCCTTCTCCTTTACCAGTGTATCAGGTCTCTCTTTGAGATTCAGGAACTCCACAAGACCTTTGACTTCCAGGGGCATCAGTTGTTTTTTGGTGGTATGATGTATCCTTCTAAGGCACTGTCGGATGAGATGAATAGTACTTGGGATTGCGATGTCAGCTATGACATTTGTGGCGTCAACGCTCTGAGCTTCATCAGTGGATATAAGCCCTGATGTCCGGATCTGGTCGAGGATACGATTGAAGAGGGTGTAGAACTTCTCGTGTCCCAGGCGTTTCCTGAACTTGCTAAGGGCAGAGTAGTTGAAGACAACGTCATTGTCACCTTTAAGTTGGTAGCCAACAAACCACCGATAGACGAGGTTGTAGTTAACACCTTCCTCTGTCCCCCTGTCTGAGAGACCGTAGAAGTACTGGACTATCGCGGCTCGAAACAGTTTCACTGGCTCATGCACGACAGGATGACCGTTGTCCTCGCAGTAAAGCTCTCTGCACTCATCGTTCACGAAAGAGAAGTCTACCTTCTCATATATCTGGTAGAGAATGTGGTCATGTGGAATGAGGTCTCTGTATATATCTTCAGATGTAGTAAACCTCTCCTGTATATGACCCATTCTAAATACCATAAATTATCACCAAAATAACATATACTCCACAGTATATAAACCTTTGGTTTTATTATCACACATTAGTAGTTTATGTCACAAAAAAGTTACAATTGTGATTAATTTATTGAATAAATGGTCTAAATATGAGACCTACTAGACGGCATAAATTTTAAAGGTGTAAAATGAGGGGGTTAGGCAACAGCCTCAATCTATGCAAAACACAAAATACGAATACCCCATAATACAATACATAAAATCATGCTTAAAAAGGGATTTGCTAAACGTCAGAGGAAGAAGCTGAGGATTTCATTGAGAGATATTTCAAAGCCTATCCAGAGGTTAAAGCCTGGAAACTGAAAACAATTAACAAAGTCAGGAAAGATGGTTTTGTCACCACTCTTTCAGACAGAAAGAGATTTTTCCCTGGATTGAATAGTAATAATTTTGGCGAAAGAAAAGCAGCTGAGAGGGAAGCGGTAAATACAGTGATTCAAGGCTCAGCGGCGGACATTATGAAAAAAGCATTGGTACAGGTAGCCGAAGCAGTGGAAGTCTATGGTGAAAAAGTCAGGCTATTACTCCCTGTGCATGACGAACTCTTAATAGAGGTAAAAGAGTCCCTCATCTCCGAGGTAGTGCCCGTAATTATGAAAATAATGGCTTCTGTCTGGAGACTCAAGGTTCCTCTGGAGGTTGAGGCCGAGGTCGGGGACAACTGGGGAGATATGAAGGAGTTTCAGCCTTCTTCTGCCATTGTACAAACAGAAGTTTATAAGACTATTTTAGGCATAATCAGGAAAATTGAAAAACAGTACGGTACGGCGAAGCTGAGTGAAATTCTGGCAGAGACAGAAAAACACGGTATAAGCCAGAAAAGGATTGGCGTAGCACTTGAGCAACTTAAAGCAAAAGGTGCAATCTATGAGCCTAAAATTCAGGAATTTAGAAGTGTACGGTGATGAAGGGATCAGGCTCTTAAGAGGAGTAAGCCTTAGGAAGACCATTATTTGGTTTCGTAGATTGTGTTATGCAACATATTCTTAAATTCTCTATACGGTAAGTTTGGGCAAGTTTCAATCCTTGTTTTCGTAGATTGTGTTATGCAACACAAAGTCACCTCATTTAAATGGGCGAAAGCCTTGAAGAGTTTCAATCCTTGTTTTCGTAGATTGTGTTATGCAACGTAAAGAA
>ENA-ORDP01001792-ORDP01001792.1-marine-sediment-metagenome-genome-assembly--contig:-NODE-1792-length-11253-cov-30.316842_pt1 | contig 11253 bp, 10 predicted proteins | sample MGYA00248627_ERZ508539 | MGnify/ENA primary metagenome ERZ508539 (study PRJEB26208, sample SAMN05571518) | marine sediment metagenome | biome: deep sea; feature: Hydrothermal vent; material...
AAGGGTTTCGTACGACCAGGGTCCAGCACAGGTTAATCAGTCCATCCGATGTTGTGGTTGATATTGTCCCGTTTGGCCAGCTTGAGGAAGAGGGATCATCTATAAAATGGCCGCCCAAAGGCGCAGTTGTCATGAATGTGCTCGGTTTCCAGGAGGCCTGTGACAATGCAGAGTGGGTACGCATTCAGGATAGTCCTGAGCTCGACGTGCCAGTGGCAACACCCGCTGGAATGTCGCTTCTCAAAATTATCGCGTGGACTGATCGGGCCGGTGATCTGCGCCGGAAGGATGCAACGGATCTTGCGTACCTGTTATCAACCTACGAAAAAATCCCAAGAGTCACTGACATTCTGTATGGTGATGACACGCAAATTATGGAGAGGTATGACTGGGATATCACTCAGTCTTCTGCCCATTTGCTGGGACAACATGCTCACAGTATTGCGCAGGAGAATACCCGATCAGAGATAGCCAGGTTTGTGAAGGGAGAACCTGGTGGGCGGAACCCGGAAAACCTGATTGATGAAATGTGCACACAGCGCATGGACGCTCAGTACGAAAGAAACAAACAATTGCTGTCTGCCTTTTTGGCGGGCTTCGGCACCAGTATTTAAAGCAGATAAGATTTAGAGTTCCCGGTAGTGGCTCAGTTAGCAGAGTTTCCTGACCAACCGCCGGTATAATGCTGACCGGCTTTGCTGACATGGAGGATGATCTGCCAGCACGGTAAATGCCGTGCGGGACTTTTGACGGGATCAGTGGTGCATTGTCCTGCACTGTGGTGCAATGTGTGCAACGGGCGCCCCCACAAGTGCTTGATTTTAAAAGAGTGGTAGCTACGGAGGCTGGCTCATAACCCGAAGGTCGTAGGTTCAAATCCTGCCCCCGCTACCAATATTTACATAGTAAAAACAACAGGTTAGAGGCTTATTCTCTAACCTGTTTTTCGTTTCAGAATTGTCGGTGACGGGATTTTGCCGGGATTCGCTTCACAAACCCGGGTAGCCGCTTCTAACAGCTCTTCAATTTCAGGCGCTGAATAGTGGGAGGTGATGTCCCTATTCGTATGCCCAAGTAATACCTTCCTGGTTTCCAGTGGTACGCCTGCTGCCTGCTGCCCGAGAGCCGGGCGCCACCGGCCGGTCTGTTCGGCTGACCTTCACCTCGTTCAACCTCTTTTGCTGTTACCCGCAGGGCACGGCAGGAGAGTTGTTGGCCTGACAGCCAGGATGAGCCTGAAAGTGGCGCTGGCGAGGGAGAATTGTTCGATAACGAGGACTGAATGGGGCAAGATTCCGTGGTTGTGGTAGGGCGTCTGGCCTTTCGTTACCTGTGCATTGCCTGTTGACCAGCGCGGAAAAGGGCGTTTATCCTTCCTATACGCTGTGTCGGGGAGGTCCGGTTGCGTGGGTACTGGAGTGGCCCGCCCGAAAGGTTTAGACGACGTACAGTTGCCTTACCGAGAGGAAGGCCGAGGAGACCCAGATTAATTAGTGTCTATCCCTATTTTCGATCAAGAAAAGTTTGCCCTGACGCCAGAACGCCACGCCTGTAAAGGCGTGGATGAAGGCGTTCTGCCACCCGGGCAAAGAAAGTAGACCAGGAGATTTTTTCATGTCTAAATTGATATTTAAAAATTACGGTGGCAGCTATCAACTTGGAATCCAGGATGCGCAGGATTTAGAAAAAATCCAGGTTCTTGATGAGACGCACTGGGCAGCCACCAGTGTTCCGATTGACAGCCTCAACTGCGATTGTGTATTGACCTCTTACATTGATACTGACAAAAACGATCGCATTAGGACTGATGAAATCAAAGCGGCTTTGGAATGGCTGTTTCGATTTCTCGCCAATCGCAGCCGTTTATCCGAAGGCACTGATGTTTTATATTTAAGTGATATCGATACCAGTCATCCTGAAGGTCAAAAATTGCGATCAGTCGCAGAGCTTATCTTATCCAATCTCAATTCACCGGACGCGCAGGAGATTAGTCTGGCACAGGTGCGGGATGTGCAAAACATCATGGCTAATGCGGCGAATAATGGTGATGGCATTATTTCTCCAGAAGGCACATCCGACTCTGATTTAGCTCAATTTATCACCTCGGTTATGGAGACTGTCGGTTCTGTTGTTGATGCCAGCGGAAAGCCGGGTATTAATCAGGAGCAGCTTAATGCATTTGTTCATGAGGCAGAATCATATCTTGCGTGGAAAGCAGCAGGAGAAATTCCTGAAGGAAAGGATGTCACAGAGATTATGCCCTGGGGAACCGAAACACCACAAGCCTGTGAGCTAATGACAAACCTGGAGGAGAAGATTGAGCAATATTTTGCCCAGTGCGCAATGGTTGGGTTCGATGAGAGGGCGGCAGATCAGATGCAGCTTCGCCAGAAAGAGCTTAAGGAGATCGATTTTACGGATAAGTCAGTGATGGAAGACAGGGTTAAGAATGCCCCATTGACTGCACCCAATCCAGAAGGTGTCTTGGACTTTGGCGCGAGGATCAACCCCTTATATGTCGAGGGTCTATTTGATTTAACGGAGAAGGTTTTAAAACGCGCCCTTGAAAAACCGGTCGAACAGCTTACAAAAAAACAGTGGGATAATGTAAAAAATGTCTTTGCCTCATACCGGATGTGGCTTAACAACAAGCAAGGAGTTAAAACAGAAAAACTGGGTAAAGACAGACTGCACACCTATCTTAATGGACTGTACAGGCAGCGGGTGAGTGAGCTTATCGCAGAAGATCTGGCGGTGGCTGATGATTTGAAGCAGATACATAATTTAGAAAAGTTAATCCTTTACCAGAAATGGTTAATGGAGTTGGTAAATAATTTTGTGAGCTTTCCCAATCTTTACAATCCTGAGCGTCGTGCCCTTTTTGAAATGGGGACGTTAGTCATTGAAGGGAGACAGATTACTTTTACAATGAGAGTTCAGGATCGGCAGGCACACAAAAAAATCGCAGAAAAAAGTTATATGTATTTACTGTATTTAGAAGTTACAGGCCGCCAGGAAGAAGATATTAAATTTGAAATTGTAGCGGTAGTAACTTCTGGTACCGCAGGCAGATTACGTATTGGGAAACGAGGAATCTTTTTTTCCATAGATGGCAAAGAATGGGATGCCCAGATAGTAGATATCGTAGAAAACCCTATTAGTATCTGGGAGTCAGTGAAGGCACCTTTTCAAAAATTTAATGATTTCATAAAAAAGCAAATAGATAAATTCACAAAATCCGGCGAGGCCAAGATGGAGAAGAGTTTTGCCGCCCCAAGTGCATCCGGCATGACGCGTGATCTCATGTTGGGTGGAGGGATAGCGATCGCGGCCCTTGGGTCATCCTTTGCTTATGTTACCAAGGCTCTCTCCCAGGTGAATCCGGTACATATTCTGGTTGCCTTAGCGGGCTTAGGCATCTTTATTCTATTGCCGGGTATGATCATGGGTTTCTTGAAAATACGTAAAAGGGATATGAGCGTCCTCTTGGAAGCATTAGGTTGGGCAGTAAATGTGCATATGCGGTTAAATAATTCCTTAGGAAAACTTTTCACTCACACACCACATTTACCTAAAGATGCGCATAAGGAGCGAAAAGATGTCGTGGAGCAATTCCTGAAGGAATTTGGGGATACTCCTTTACGTTCGGGGAGGCTGTCTATAGTCGTTTTGATTGTCTTGTTGATTGCGCTTGGGTTTATACTGGTTATGATTACATATCCGTACATTGTACTCCGTCAGCACTAGACAAATATGGGAGACCCCCCAGCTCTGCTGGGGAGGCATTAACAGTTTGACAGTAACGGAAATCTCATAGTAACTGGTCGGTTTCTTCGGGGTCCATCGAACAAACCAGATCGCGGCGGCGCCCGGGCTTCCGGCAACAGGCCTGTTCCTGCCGAGGCCGCTTTTTTCTCCAGGTGGGTGAGAATCTTCTCGATGACCGCCGGGTCTTCGATGCAGGCGATGACCTTGGCTGGCCCACCGCATTCCCCGCAGATCTCAATGTCGATATTGAACACCCGCTTGAGTCGCTGGACCCAAGTCATGGCCGCATGGCACGCAGCGGGTGTTTGGGCTTGCGGCTCATCAAGCGTTTTAGTCTTGTTGCCTTTGCCCCGCCTAGCCGGGGTCACCGGTGCGCGGTGCTTGCTGTTGGGGGCGAACACGCCATGGAAGCGGGTCAGGTTGACTCTGGGCTTGGGCACCAACGCTGCCAATCTGGCGATGAAGTCCAGGGGCTCGAAGAACACGTGCGTAGTGCCATCCCGGTACGGTGTCTTGAGCTGGTAACGGATGTTGCCGTGGGACGTGAGCGCCAGCCGTTTTCCCGAAACCGCCGGACGGGCAATGTACCGGCACAGGCGTTCCAGCTTGTTTCGCTCATGGGCCTTGGCCGCCACACCGGCATGTAGACTGAAACCGGCTACCTTACCCAGCGTGTCACCAAACTGATCATCCGGGTCGCAGGCCGGTAGGGTTTGCAAGGTAAACACCTTGCGGCCCTGTTGCGGTCCTACGGCGATGCGGTAGGTGATAGAGTGCCCTAGCAACTGATTCATCGGGTCTTCATCCACCGCATCGGCGGCCAGATAGCTGTTCTCGGCATCGCGCTCCAGCAATCCCTGCCGCTCCAGATAACGGCCAATACGCTGGGCAAGGGTGTGGCCAGTTGGGTGAGTTCCTCGCTGGTCAGCGCTCTAACCCACCGGAACCGGGTGGCTGCCCCCGTTGGCACCCTCAACGTAAACACCATCCAGGAATAGCATATGGGCCGCTCCTGCGCTTCCATGCGCCCGCGGCATTCGTGCGTCCATGCACATCAAGTGGGTATTTAGATTCAGCGCACTGCCGAAACATTGGATTAGCGTCACCGCACCCGTCTGGGCGGTCTTTTTCGTAAAGCCTGCTTTTCTAATCAGATGCGTGTGTCAATGACGCGATAGACGATACTCAGCACCTGGCCCATGATCACAGGACGACTGGCAAACAGGAAACGCAACTGAAAAGGAAAGCTGAATGGGGCAAGATTCCGTGGTTGTGGTAGGGCGTCTGGCCTTTCGTTACCTGTGCATTGCCTGTTGACCAGCGCGGAAAAGGGCGTTTATCCTTCCTATACGTTCTCCTGACCTTTGCGGTCGTGATCCACAGTCACGAAGGTCTGAAAGATACCGGCGACACTCTGAGCGAGCTAACCTCAGAGGCGATTATTCAGGCCTTGTCGATCATTCTGGCGCTACCGCTCGACGCCGTACGCAAAAGCCTGTCGGCAGACGGCATGCTGGCGCAATCCGGCCTGCTGCGTCTGTCCCGTGGCGGCCCCGAATATCTGCGTAACAAGCTGGAATTGCTGGGTGGCCTGGTCGATGTGATCTACGAACCGCAAAAGGACTGCCTGGCGATGCTCAGTGGCCATTTCCACCCGGCGCATTCGAGTACCCTTCAGCTGGATGATTTCGATTATATCCGCAGGGATATCGACGCCATGACGACCTACCTCGGTACCGTGTGCCAGCGTGGCAAGGCTGGCGTCAATATCCTGATCTATGGCGAACCCGGTACCGGCAAGAGCGAACTGGCGCGGACGCTGGCCGCGGCCGTCAAGTGGCCGTTGTTCGAAGTCAATATGGCGGATGAAGACGGCGATGCGCTGTGCAGTGACCAGCGATTTTCTGCCTATCGGCTGAGCCAGCAGGTACTTCGCCGGCAGGCCAACGCCCTGATCCTGTTTGATGAGATCGAAGACGTCTTCAATGATCATGTCAAGCGCTTTTTTGGAATCTTGCGTGCCCCCGAGCGGCGAAAGGCCTGGGTCAACCGCCTGCTGGAGAATAACCCGGTACCGGCCATCTGGATCAGGAAAGTCGCCGAAAACCCGGCTGTTGCCCCTGCGTTGGTATCACGGGCGGCGCATGTTGCCACGGTCGTCGGTGATGGGACGCAGGCCGCGACCGAACAGCAGATGGAACGCCTGCTGGAATACACGCTGAAGGCCATGGGAAACAATGGCAAGTTGATCGAGACCCGCGATCCTCTCATCCCGTACCGACTGGATGTCCTCAACACGGATCGGGATATCTGTGCCTTGGCCACCGGGCTGCAACGCCATCCCCGGGGCCGGCTGTGTCTTTACGGTCCACCGGGCACCGGCAAAACTGCGTTCGGGCGCTATGCGGCTGATGTCCTGGACAAACCGCTGCTGGTCAAACGGGCTTCGGATCTGCTGAGTCCTTTTATCGGCATGACTGAACAATATCTTGCCGATATGTTCACCCAGGCGCAGGAAGATGACGCCGTACTCCTGTTAGATGAAGCCGACAGTTTTCTCACGGATCGGCAGGGCGCCCGATACAGTTGGGAAGTCACCCAGGTCAACGAACTGCTGACCCAGATGGAAAGCTTTGAGGGCTTGTTCATCTGTTGAGATCGTTGATTCGCCACCCAGGGCTTTTTCAGTACATGCCGGTAGAAGAACTTCACCGGGCTAGATTCTTACCGCGTGCTCGCGTATCCACGGCAGCAATTCATCGAATGTGCAGCACCCTTTTTCCAGTAACCCAATAAGAAATCGATGTGCCTTTTTGGCCTCCACCTTCAGTTTGTAGCCGTTCAGGCGCAGAAAAACGTCGGTGGCAAAGAAGGCAACACGCTTGTTACCATCGATGAAAGGGTGGTTCATGATCAGGGATTCGAAAAGGGCTGCAGCCATTCCGGCGAGGTCTTCATAGTAGCCCGTCCGTGGGCGGAATAATGCGCTTTCCAGCAGTCCGAGATCGCGCACCCCCGACAATCCCCCGAAGCGTTCCAGCAATGCCCGGTGGATTTCCAGAACTTCATCCCGACTGAGAAAAGCAACGGTTTTACTTTGCAAGCAGCCTTCCCAGTGCTTCGTTCTCGTTCATGGAGTCTTTGAGGTGATTGAGAACTTCCGGTCGTACGCGCTCGCGCCGGACATACTCACCAATGGCTTCGGTGAGCAATCCTGACACATTGCGGTGAGTCTCCCGGGCCAGAGCCTTGAGTTCGTTCCAGGTTTCCTCATCGACTTTCGAGCTGATTTTTATACTTTGCATACGTCGAGAATGATTGACAAAACCAGAAATGTCAAGATTTGTGTGATATTGTTTATAACTCATCGTAGAGGAGGGGCTGTTGGCGGCCGATTACGTCAATCTCAAAATGGCAGACAAGCTGAGCCAGCAGCAGCTGCCGATCGGAGATAGCCAGATTTGTGAAGGATGAATTTGGTGAACAAAATCCGGAACGTCCGATTGATGAAATGTGCATGCAGCACATGGACTCTCGGTACGAAAGTAACGGGCGACGACCGTCCGCCTTTTTGACAGGCTTCTGTATCTAAAGCCGAATTCTGCTTTGATGTCTGGAACGATATTTGCTTTATACAGAACAATGAGAGTTTCAGCGCCATGGGTAGTACGCACAGGAAATCACCCAAACAGGGTGGGAGTGCTGTTTATCCTGATGACAGCTATGGTGTCCGGTATGCGCAAAATGATGATGTATGGCAAAAAATACGGTGGGGCAGACCCCCAGCTCATTGAAGGGGATGTGTTCCGCATGATGATCAGCGTGCCGGAGTTTGGTGATAATCCTGCGGTAGTACCGGAGATTGAGAGAGTCACCCCGGAAGTCACCCCGGAAGTCCGTTTACTAACAGTGCTCACAGGGGAAATGACCAGACAGCAATTGCAGGTGGCTCTTACGCTGAGAGATGATGAGCACTTCCGCAAGGCTTACTTATTACCTGCGCTGGAAGCAGCGCTGATCGAAATGACCATTCCGGATAAGCCAAAGAGCAGCAAACAGAAATACCGACTGACCGAAAAAGGCAAGAAGATCCTGGAGGATGTGGAGTGACAACAGAACAATCAGGCTTTGAATTTGAACCCGAGGGCGAAAATCAAACCAGGACCGGCCCGGTGACTTGCCTCGGAATGACCTTCGACAATGATGAAGAGCTGCGCAAGTACTTCACCGAAAAGCTAAGAGAAAAGCTACAAGATCTGGAGTTTCGCAAGATCGAAGGATTCCCCATTGGAGAGGATGAGGACATCCTGAATCTGAGTGATCCGCCGGACTATGAGGATGTGGCTACCCGCTTGGGATTATAGGTGCTGGAATGAGTAAGTCTGAAAAACACAAATGGATCTTCCCCGCACGCTTCCGAACCGGCGTCTACAGCTGGAAGGCATCGAGACTGGCCTGTCAGCGCCTTCGGAAAGCTGTTTCCGAGATCAAAAAGGTTGTAAAGAAAGATCCGGTTCTCGGGGCAGAGGGCGCGATCCGTCTGATGGAAAAGCTTTGGCCTGCACTGGAATACATAGACACTTCCAGCGGTGCCCTGGGATCGGCCATCAACAAAGCGCTGGATGCGTTGATACCGATGATCTGGTTTCTACGTTGCGGTCCTGTTGGTCGGATCCGAATCCAGGTCGCTATTTCCACGGTGGGACGGCATGTTTGTCCTGTCTGCTGGAGGCGGGTCAGTATCAGGAGTTGCTCGAGCTTCTGGAACTGGATCGCCATCCCATGTGGCATTACCGGCGCTATCCCATGAAGGATAAGTCACAGATTTTGGCCGATCTCATTGCTACCACACCGGGAGAAGAGGGTAAGTGGTTTGCCACGGCCAAGGAGATCAAGCTTTTTGACCTGGCGCTGGAACTTGCCAACCGGAGCCACTGTGATCCGAAAACACTGACAAGGGCGGCAAGGGATTACCTCGATGCGGAGCCGGCATTTGCACTTGGTTCCGCACTGGCCGCGCTTCGCTGGTTGAGTGAGGGGTGGGGCTACGAGGTGACCAGCGCCGATGTGGTGGAGGCTTATGACCGGGCGATAGATGCCGCCTCCAGGTTGAATAAAATCGACGAGGTAACCGGTCAGATTCAGCAACTCGTCGAGTCGAAAGAGAGTGCGTCAATGCAGTTTGTTCGACAGGCTTTGCATGGAAGGATGCGTGCGCATTCTTCATCGGTTAACGAGATGGTTGCGAGGGAGAGGATTTGAACCTCCACGTGATTCGGGTCTGAAGTGGTTTCACCTGTGTGTTGCAGGTTAATAAATGAACAGTCACTGCTAATTTTGATAGTCATGGCATCTCATTAAATACCGTGCGGGACTTTTGCCGGGATCAGTAGTGCATTGTCCTGCATTGTGGTGCCATGTGTGCAACGGGCGCCCCACAAGTGCTTGATTTTAAAAGAGTGGTAGCTACGGAGGCTGGCTTATAACCCGAAGGTCGTAGGTTCAAATCCTGCCCCCGCTACCAATATTTAAGCTGTAAAATTAACAGGTTAGAGAATTATTCTCTAACCTGTTTTTCGTTTCAGAATTGTTGGTGGCGGGATTTTGCCGGGGATATACCCGGCGGTCGGGGGTTCGAATCTTCCTGGTGCGCCGCCCCAATTGTATGCAAAACTCTTGTCCTTTTGTGGGCTTTCGCCTATAACCAGGGAATGGCTTCTCTTGATCGCTATCTTGATGAACTGCTTTCCCGCGGCCGCGCCTGTTTCTCTCGCGAAGAGGCATTGGAAGCACTTGGCCTGAATTCGGCGGCATTCATCGCTGCCGCCAGTCGTTTGGCCAGGAAGCACCGACTGGCATCTCCCCGGCGTGGTTTCTACCTGATCCTGCGGCCGGAGGATAGGGTGGCCGGGGCGCCTGACCCGCTGCGCTGGATCGACCCTCTGATGGAATACCTGGGCCTTGATTACCGAATCTCCTTGTTGCGGGCGGCCGCTTTCCATGGCGCCTCGCATCAGGCGGCCATGGTCTTCCAGGTAATTGTCCCAAAACAGTTGCGGGCATTCGATATCGGTCGCCACCGGCTCCAGTTTATTTACCAGGCCCCGGCGGCCTTCGCAAAAACCAACGTGCCCGATTGGCTTTCGCAAATGAAAAGCGAGGCGGGTTTCGCCAAGGTGGCTGGTGTGGAGCTCACCCTTTTGGATTGCGCCCGCTACTTTCACAAAGCCGCCGGCATCAATGGCGTGGCCCAGATCGCTAAGGATCTCGGTGCCAGTGCCGACCCACGTAAGCTGGCGAAAGCAGCTCAGGCCTACGAGAATTCCGCTGTACGCCGGCTGGGGTATCTGCTGGATCACGCGGGTCATGCGCGCCAGGCCAGGATTCTGGAACCGTTCGCCGTGAAGGCCAAATCCATGAAGCCCCTGGACCCTTCCGTTAAACCGCTGACTGAATCACTTGCAGAGCTGTACGAAAAAGATTCCAGGTGGATGCTCGTGATCAATGAATCCGTGGAGATCGACTATTGATCCCGGCCTCATATATTCAAGAGTGGAGCAGCAAGGCGCCCTGGCCGGATTCGCGGTTGGTAGAGCAGGATTTGATCATCTCCCGCGCATTGTGTGATTTGTTCAATTCGCCGGCATTGGCGGGGAAAATGGCCTTTCGTGGCGGCACCGCGATCAACAAGCTGCTTTTCCAGCAACCTCTGCGCTACTCGGAAGACATCGACTTGGTGCAAACGCAACCGGAGCCTATCGGCGCCACTATCGATGCTATTCGTGAGGCGCTTTCGTGGTTGGGTAAATGTAGCCGGCATCAAGCAGGACACTCGATGCACCTGGTGTTCAAGTTTGCACCCGAAGCCGATCCCGAAACCACGCTCAAACTGAAGGTCGAGATCAATACACGTGAGCACGAAAGTCTGTATGGCGTCAGGCAGTATCCCTTCGAGATTGACTGCCGCTGGCACCAGGCGAAAACCGGGATCTTATCTTTCGAACCCGAGGAACTGTTCGGGACAAAGCTTCGGGCATTGCTGCAGCGGCGCAAAAACCGCGATCTGTTCGATTTACATGAAGGGCTCAAGCAGCTCTCAATGGATCCTGACAAGCTCATTGCCTGCTTCGAGTATTACCTGTCGCTGGAGGGAAAGCCGATCTCACGCGCCGTCGCTGAGCAGCGGATGTTGGAGAAGCTGGGTCGAAGTCTGACGGAAGATATCGCGCCGCTGTTGCCTGCGGGCATCCAGTTCAATGATGATGATGCGCTGGAGGCTTTCGGTAATGTCTGGACAGAACTGGTTGCACGGATCAAAGGCGAGCCATGGAAGCTTTCCGGGCAAGTGATCGATGAGTTACGCAAGGGGAAGATGCCGGCTTTGCTTCGATAGTTCAAATGCCGTGCGTGACTTTTGACGGGATCAGTGGTGCATTGTCCTGCATTGTGGTGCAATGTGTGCAACGGGCGCCCCCACAAGTGCTT
>ENA-ORDP01001793-ORDP01001793.1-marine-sediment-metagenome-genome-assembly--contig:-NODE-1793-length-11252-cov-16.916406_pt1 | contig 11252 bp, 14 predicted proteins | sample MGYA00248627_ERZ508539 | MGnify/ENA primary metagenome ERZ508539 (study PRJEB26208, sample SAMN05571518) | marine sediment metagenome | biome: deep sea; feature: Hydrothermal vent; material...
TGCAGATGATGAGCGGCCACGGCATGATGGGCATGATGATGGGACGTGTCGAAGCGCCTTCCGAAGGGGAGCTCCGGGAACTCGTCGCTTACTTGCAAAAGCATGCGCAGACGCCAATTGATACAACGCAATATCCGGATCTGGATAGCTCGGCAGGCAGAAGTTTTCAAGAAACATGCGCGCGATGTCACGCACTTCCTGATCCCAAACAGCATACCCGGGATGAATGGCCACCGGTGGTGGCACGCATGAAACAGAACATGGTTGCGATGGATAAATCCGTACCCAAAGGGCAAGTCATGAAAGAAATCGTGGCGTTCCTTCAGAGTCATGCAAAAGATCAGCAATGACTTGATCACCTGAACGGAAATAAATGGACAGTTACTAATGTGTGTGATGATTGTCCGACAGTTTGTAAACAACATGTCGGGCAATCACTGCACTGTATAGAGGATACCCGAAATGCCCATGCACGATCAGATGAATGTTCCCTGGATGATGGGCGGTGGTGAGTGGATAATATTAACCCTGTTTTGGGTGCTCAGTACTGTAGTGATCGTACTATTACTGATTTCATGGCGACCGAAGCGGCGCGCGGTAGCTACACCTAAAGTAATACAACCTTTCTCCCTGAAAGCTTCGTGGCGATCTATCCCGGAGGTGCAACTGGCCATGCTCGGCTTGCCTTTGTCGTTGTTATGGGAGATTGCCCAGTTTCCGCTTTACACCGTCTGGCATCAGAATGACTGGGGGTACATTCTCTACGGACTGGCCCATTGCACGTTGGGTGATGTACTGATCCTTCTGAGTCTCTACGAACTGGTGGCGCTGCTGAACATCAATCGGCACTGGGTTGAAGAAAGTCGTAGCGTATTCATCAACGGCTTGATTTTCACGCTGGTGGGGCTGGGATATACCCTATTCAGCGAGATCACTAACGTGCGTATCAAGGGCACGTGGGGCTATACGGAACTGATGCCCATTATTCCTTTTTTCAGGATAGGGGGCATGCCGTTCCTGCAATGGTTATTGATTCCACCGGTGTTGCTATGGCTCATGCGTTTGCTGGGGCCTGTAAAAAGGTCTTCTATATAGTGTATCCACCCCGTATCACTATCTTAGTGCTCTGACGCTGATAGGACGCACGCGTCTCCAGCACATGTCGGTGAAGGGTGCAAATCAGCACATGATTTCGACGCCGATCAGTGTATTAACTCTTGGTTTTTATATAGTTGTCTGTGCTAAAGCTGAATGCCGATTCACACGGGGTCGATGGCACTTGCCGCCCGTATGCCGCGTATCTAACCGCTCATTACGCTCGGCTCGCTTGACTCCGTACCATGGTACGGATGCTAGATTTCAAAACTGGTACCGATCCCACGAGAACAATCATGGCTGAAGCGCCGCTCACTATCGGCAGACTTGCCTGTTCTGCAGGCGTCAATGTAGAAACTGTGCGCTATTACCAGCGCCGGGGTCTGATTATCGAACCGGAAAAACCTGCTTATGGGTTTCGTTACTACCCGGCGGAAACCGTTACCCGTATCCAGTTTATCAAGCGTGCCCAGCGCCTGGGTTTCACGCTTCAGGAAATCGGCAACCTCCTCGATCTGGGTGACGGACACTGTGAAGACGTTCACGAACTCGCCAAACACAAGTATTCAGGAATAGAGACACAGATCGCCGATTTACTGGCGATGAAAAAGAGCCTTAAAAGGTTGCTTGGCGATTGTGAAACCCGCAGTGGAACGGAAACCTGCCCCATCGTCGAGACTTTCGCCGGGCGGAATCACCGGTTAGCGGATCGGAATTAACTTGACCCTGTACCAGCGTACAGAGCCCATTCTCGGTAATGCGTATTTGGAAAGTCCGGAGATTGAACGATGACAAATGTGACCCCGACCACCAAAACTGACAATCGGTCGATGATCGCTGCAGTGATAGCCGCAATAGGCGCTTCGGTCTGTTGTGTAGGCCCATTGGTTTTACTGGCGCTGGGTATTGGCGGGACGTGGATCAGCAACCTGACGGCGCTGGAACCCTACCGCCCCATCTTTATTGGTATCACCCTGGTGTTTCTGTTTCTGGCCTTCCGAAAGCTTTATCTGGTCCCGGCTACGTGCGCACCCGACGATGCGTGTGCGGTGCCTACGACACGGCGCAACCAGCGCCTTATTTTCTGGGTGGTGACAGTGCTGCTGATTGCATTGTTGACCTTTCCCTATTACGGCACGGTCTTTTTTGCCTGAGCCGTATCCAACACACTTAACAGGAGTCGCAAGATGATTCGTGCATTGTTGTTCTCATTATTTATCGCCATTGCAGCGATCACATCACCGATTTCACTGACGGTACAGGCGGCAGAAGCAAGGACCGTGATACTGGATGTACCGGGCATGACCTGTGGGAGCTGCCCCATCACCGTGAAGTATTCGCTGAAAAAGGTGCCCGGCGTTATTCAGGCAAGTGCGGATTATGCCAGCAAAACCGCGACGGTAACTTTTGACCCTGACAAGACCAGCGTTAAGGCGTTGACTGCCGCCACGGCTAACGCCGGCTATCCGTCGAACTTGCGACAGCCTGTTACTCAGTAGCCCAATTAAATCTTTCATAATAAGGGAGACAGGCAAGGTGGACACAACCGATAAAGCCCGCATAGCGGTGAAACCTGACCCGGGAACGTTGAGTAAGGCCATGGTCGGTGTATTTCCGGCTATGGACAGTAATGAACAGGCACTCGCCCTCTCACTCTACCGGTTACTGGCAGCGGGTGAGCCTGTATCTCCTGTACACGTTGCCCATCAGGTTGGATTTCCGGTCGATCGGGTCATTACCACATTGGAGGGTTGGCCGGGGGTTTTCTTTGACGCAGACCAGCGTGTGACCGGTTTCTGGGGCCTGTCTTTGCAGAAAACAGCACATCGTCTCGAAGTGGATGGCAAAACACTCTACGGCTGGTGCGCATGGGATACGCTGTTTATACCGGAATTGCTTGGCAGTACAGCACGGATCATTTCCGCCTGCCCGGTTACCGGAAAAGAAATCCAGCTGACGGTTTCATCCGCAGGCATTGAAAGGGTCAACCTGGAGCAGGTTGTCGTGTCGTTCCTGATACCGGAAGAAAGCGAATTCCAGGAAAACATTACCGCGAGTTTCTGCCATTTCATCTATTACTTTGCCGACCGCATCGCGGCGGAACAATGGTCCGCAACACATCCCGGAACTTTCATTCTGTCGCTTGCAGACGCCTTCAGGGTTGGGCAGTTGTCGAATGCTACACGTTATAACCAGACATTGAACCCATAGGATAAAATTATGACAGCACTCGAACTTCGAATCACCGGCATGACTTGTGACCACTGCGCCAAAAGCGTTGAAGAAGGTCTTAATGCCCTAACGGGTGTGAAAGCCTCTGTCTCCTTTGATGAAGGCCTGGCGAAAGTAGAAAGCGCCGGTGAGGTTGAGACAGGCCAATTGCTCAAAGCGGTGGAGTCCAAAGGCTATGGTGCCACTCTGTTGAACGATGCGGGTGGGGTTGTGAGCGGAGGGGATGGCGACGGATTGAAAGTCGCCGTTGTCGGCACCGGTTCCGGTGCTTTCGCCGCCGCCATCAAGGCCGTCGAAGGCGGTGCCCAGGTCACTATGATCGAAGGCGGTAAAGTCATCGGCGGCACCTGCGTGAATGTGGGGTGCGTACCGTCCAAGATCATGATCCGCGGGGCGCACATTGCCCACCTGCAAGCGCACCACGATTTTGAGGGTATCTCGCTGCATCAGCCTCACATCGATCGTGCCGCGCTGGTCAGGCAGCAGCAGGCCCGCGTCGAGGAACTGCGTCATGCGAAATACGAGAGCATTCTTGAATCCAACCCGGGTATCAATCTGCTGCGTGGCTGGGCGCGCTTTCAGGATGCGCATACCCTGGTCGTCACCCAGGCAGACGGGTCGGAAAAAACAGTGAGGGCGGACCGTATTCTGCTTGCCACCGGTGCGCGACCCGCGATTCCGGCTATTCCGGGGTTGAAAGACACACCCTACTGGACCTCTACGGAGGCATTGATTGCAGAACAAATCCCCGAACACCTGGTCGTCATCGGCGCCTCGGTGGTTGCCCTGGAGCTGGCGCAGGCGTTCTTGCGTCTCGGCACCAAAGTCACCGTCATGGCGCGCAGTGTGTTTCTGTCAAAGGAAGACACTGCAATAGGCGAAGGCCTGGTCAAGGTCTTCGAGGAAGAGGGCGCACAAGTGTTGCTGCATACGCTGCCCGACTCGGTGGCGCACGACGGCGAGCAATTTATCCTGCCGACCCATAGCGACGAGATTCGCTGTGATCAGTTACTGGTCGCCACCGGACGCCAGTCGAATACTGATCAACTGGATCTGGACAAGGTCGGCATCGACACCAGCCGTAACGGTGCCATCACCATCGACGATCACATGCGCACCTCGGTTGAGCATATTTATGCGGCCGGTGATTGTACCGATCAGCCGCAGTACGTGTATGTAGCGGCAGCTGCCGGTACCCGTGCAGCCATCAATATGACCGGTGGCGATGCCGCACTCGATCTAACCGCCATGCCGGCCGTGGTATTCACTGAGCCAGCGGTGGGGAGTGTGGGGCTGACCGAACAACAGGCCAATGACGAGGGTATTGAAACGGATTCGCGTACTCTGGATCTGGAAAACGTGCCGCGTGCATTGGCTAACTTCGACACTCACGGCTTTATCAAGCTGGTGATTGAAAAAGATAGCGGTCGTCTGATTGGTGCCCAGGTGCTCGCGGCCGAAGCGGGTGAAATCATCCAGACTGCTGTATTGGCCATCCGTAACCGTATGACCGTTGAAGACTTGGCCGGCCAGTTGTTTCCGTACCTGACCATGGTCGAGGGGCTGAAGCTGTGTGCCCAGACCTTCAACAAGGACGTTACGCAACTGTCCTGTTGCGCAGGTTAAATCAGGCAGCAACCGTCCAATGCGTACCATTCCCACTGCACTGAAAACCGTCCTCGGGTTGCGCCGCTACCGATTCATTGCAGCGGCCGGTTTTTTGGTATTCCTGGCGCTATACCTGATGACACTGCCGTCGTCCTACACCGGTGGACAGATCGGCCCCGCAGCATTGCACTATCTCGATGCAACCATGGCCAGTCTGGCGGTACTCATGGCCTTGCTGGCCGGCCTGCTCATGCCGCTCATGGTCTATTTGATCAGGCGCGGACAACCTACCAGCAAGACGTCGCTTGGTGGCGGTGTACTGGTTGGCATTCTGACGCCAATGCTGTGCTGTTCGACATTGCTACCGGTTGCCCTCGGCGTTGTCGTCAGTGTCGTCCCGTCACTGGCCGGCAGGATCGGTCTCGGCCCGCAACGCTTTATCGCGACGCACCAGACGGCACTGATGCTGGCGGCAGCGCTGTTGCTCCTGGTTGCGCTGTATCAGAATGCAAGGAAGATCAATAACAGCGGCGGATGCCGGGTCAGGGCATGATGGAAGCGTTTATATGAAGGCGTATACCATTTCCAGGCTGGCCAGAGATGCCGGTGTCAGTGTGCACATTGTTCGTGATTACGAACTGCGTGGCTTGTTTCGGCCATGCAAGTGCACCACTAATGGCTATCGTATTTACGATAAGCCGTGTCTGCAACGCCTGCGTTTTATCCTGGCGGGCAAGGAGGCGGGTCTGTCGCTGGGTGAACTGGAGTGTTTGTGCAAGGCTATGGATGACAGTGACACGGAACACTTCCAACGAAGTGTGACGCGCATCCGGGAACTGCTGGCGCAGAAGATAGGTCTACAAAGAAAGTTCGGCCGACAGTTGAGTGCCTTGCTGCCACACGTCTCTCGCGCATGAACCCGGCTCACACATTCCCCACGGTTATTACTGAAGGAGTAGGTTGATGAAGGCGTTTTATGAACAATTTGCGGGCATTATTGGCGCCAGTGTCGCGGCAGCCTGTTGCCTCGGTTTGCCCGTGGTATTGACCATGCTGGGTGCGGCCGGACTCGGGTTTCTGGTACACGATGCCTATCTGTTCCCGCTGTTTGTCGGGTTTGTGGGGTTCAGCCTATGGATGTTGTACCGCTCGTCGCGAGCGCACGCCAGTATGGCGCCGTTCTGGTTGAGCCTGCTTGGCGGCCTCATTGGCGGTGCCGCCCTGTGGTTGATGGTCACGGGTTTATATCCCATGCCCTGGCTGGTGTATGTCGGACTCGGTATCCTGGTGACCGGTAGCATCTGGGATTTGATCAACGGCAGGCATACCGCAGTGTGCGCAACGGAAGTTTGCGAGGCTCCCGAGGACAAGGACAAAGAGGTCGATTTCGGTCGACGTGCCGCGACCGGCGCTGCCCTGAGCGCAGGTGCAGCAGTGGCGTTTTACGGGATGTATAAATCCGTCGATGTCTTCGTACAGGACGCCGAAGAGGGCGAGATCGCCTGCTGGGGTATCAACGAGTGCAAAGGTACCACGGCCTGCACCACGGCTTTCAATGCCTGCACCGGCCAGAACGAATGCAAGGGGCGTGGCTACCTCTATGTGCCTGCAAAAGAATGTTACGCCAAAGGCGGCGTACCGCTGAAGGGGTCGAAAGCCGACCCGGCCAACAGTTGAGCATGAACGCGCTTTTCAGCGATGCGCAGACCCGGCTGACCGATGTCTTCAAACACATCGAGTTATCGGATGATATTCGCGAACGGCTTGCGCACCCCAAACTGGCTCTGACCGTGAGTATTCCGGTACGCATGGATGACGGCTGCTTGCGGGTGTTTACCGGCTACCGTGTCCAGTTCGACGATACCTGCGGACCGACCAAGGGCGGTGTGCGCTTTCACCCAGCGGTGAGTCTCGATGAAGTTACCTCACTCAGTTTCTGGATGACCATCAAGTGCGCCGTCGCAGGCCTGCCGTTCGGTGGCGCGAAGGGCGGAGTAATCGTCAATCCCAAGGAACTGTCCAGGCTTGAGCTGGAACGTTTGTCGCGCGGCTATGTGCGCGCCATCGCGGATATCATTGGGCCAAAACGCGATATCCCGGCACCGGACATGTACACCAATGCCACCATCATGGGCTGGATGGCGGACGAGTACTACCAGCTTATGCGCGAACAGCTGCCCGGCGTAATCACCGGCAAGCCGATTAACCTGGGGGGATCGCTGGGCCGCGAGGCCGCCACGGGGCAGGGTGCCCTGTTCGTGCTGCAACAGTGGCTGGAACGCCGTGGCCTGGAACCGGGCCGAACCCGGATTGCCGTGCAGGGTTTCGGCAATGCCGGCTACCAGTTTGCACGTCTGGCGCATGAGGCTGGTTTTCGCATCGTCGCGGTATCGGATTCCAAAGGGGGTATTTACTCGGACGACGGTCTCGACCCCAACCTGATCATGGCGCACAAGCGCAGCCGCCACGAACTCAAGGCGATGTTGTATTGCGATGCGTCGGTCTGCGAAGAAGCCGAGCACACCACCCTGACCAATGAAACGCTGCTGGAACTGGATGTTGACGTACTGGTGCTGGCGGCGCTCGAAAACCAGATCACCGTCGAAAACGCTGCCCGTGTCAAAGCCCGGCACGTTCTGGAGATCGCCAACGGCCCGGTCGATTCCCGCGCCGACACCATACTTGATGAGCACGCCATTGCCGTCATTCCCGATGTACTGGCCAATGCTGGTGGCGTGACCGTGAGCTACTTCGAGTGGGTGCAGAACCGTGCCGGTTTTTACTGGGAGTTAGGTGAGGTCAATGACCGCCTGAAAAAAATCATGGAGCGCGAGGCCGGATACATCTTTGATCTTGCCGAAAAGAAAGATCTCAGTCTGCGCACCGCCGCCTACCTGCATGGGGTGGAACGCATCGCCGGCGCCATCAGCGAGCAGGGCACGCGCGAGTACTTTCAGCAAGCTGTGTAAGGGGGTATCGGGGTTGGAGGAAGCAACGTTCGGACTGGGCCTGAGGCCGCCCTTCTATGCGCAGGCGGTGCGCGGCGAAGTGGCGGTCGACTGGTTCGAACTTATCAGTGAAAATTTCATGGCCGACGGCGGCAAACCGCTGGCGGTACTGGACGCCGTGTGTGAACGCTATCCGGTCGCACTGCACGGTGTATCCCTTAACCTGGGTGGTACCGATCCGTTGGATGGGAACTATCTCGACCGGCTCGACACGCTGATCTCCCGTTGCGAACCGCTACGGGTTTCCGATCACCTGTGCTGGACGCGCCACGGAGGCCACCATCTGCATGACCTGTTACCACTGCCTCATACACAAGACACGGTTACCCATGTGGCGAACCGCATCCGGCAGGTACAGGATCGGCTGAAGCGGCAGATCCTGATTGAAAACGTCTCCAGCTATGCCGAATACGCCCACAGTGACATGACGGAATGGGAATTTCTGGGCGCGGTCGCCGAACAGGCCGGCTGTCTGATCCTGCTGGACATCAACAACATCCTGGTCAGCGCCCACAACCACGGTTTTGATGCGCACACCTATCTGCAGGCAGTCCCCGTCCCGCGTGTTCAACAGATTCACCTGGCGGGACACAGCATCAGCGGCCCGTTACTGATCGACACACACGATCATCCGGTCAGCGACCCGGTGTGGGCGTTATACCAGTTGGCATTGCAGCGCTTTGGCGCCGTCCCCGCCATGATCGAACGGGATGACGCCATCCCGCCTTTGAACGAATTGCTCGCCGAACTTGATATTGCGCGCACGCTTCAGGCCCAGGCACCGGCAGCATGAGCGCCCCGGATCTGGTGAAGTTGCAGGCGGCATTCAAGGACTACCTGTTCAGTGGGGCTAATGAAGCTGCATTCACACCCTTGATTGCGGCAAACAACGGGATCGATGTGTCACACCGGCTGGACGTGTACCGCAACGCCTACTATATCCGTCTGCAGGAAGCGCTGGCGCACGATTTTCCGGTGCTGCTTGCCTATATGGGCGATGTAGCCTTCGGGCGGGAAATGGCGGCCTATCTCAAGGCCTGTCCTTCTAATTCACCATCGTTGCGCCAATTCGGTGAACGACTGCCGGATTATCTGTTAGAGCACAATACGCTACAGGTGGCCGATCTCGCTCGGCTGGAGTGGGCCGTGCTCAAGGCATTCGACGCCGCAGATGCCAGTGTGCTGACGCCAGAGATGTTACAGAACATCCCGCCAGAGCATTGGCAGGATCTGCATTTCGAACTACACCCGTCCGTAAGCGTGCTGGATGTTAGTGCGCACACCTATGAAGTATGGAATGCTCATCGTCAGCAGCAGTCACTGCCAGACCAGCAGAACAACTCAATGGTGCCGCTGCTGATCTGGCGTAGTCCAGGTGGTCCTACCATAAAAACCGTTTCAATCGAATGCCATGGCCTGCTTGTATCGCTGCGCGACAGGCTGTCTTTTGCACAAGCCTGTGAACAGCTTGCAGTCGTTATGCCTTTTGAGAATGTTGCTCAGGTTGCCGCCCGTTGTTTGTGGGAACTGCTACGCCAGGGTTGTCTGTCAAAACTAGCTTGAGTATTGGTGATGTATACCGGTCAGTTTCCGGGGCACACAGCGTGCAGTTCAACCACTTAAGCTTATTGCGGCCAGTCGAACCATGGCTCGCGGTCAGGTCCAGTCACCAGACCGTGACCGACTCCGTCCAGGCAGTGCGATACGATGCGCAGCAGGAACGGGGCGCCTATACCATCCTCTGCCGGGTTTGCAATGGCGGCGGGCGGGTAAGCGCCCACGAGGTTAAATGGGTACGCACCGCGGATAAGTGGGAAGTCCAGTGTGGCTTCAAGCTCGCCCTTGCCTTTGCTGTCGGTAATGATTGCGTTGGTCAGAAGACTCAGATCGGATGATCCGGCATTAGGTGGGGTGATCGTTATCAATCCCGCTACCTTAGTAGATGGCGCCAGCGGGGTGGGCGGCTTGCCGGTAATCGGGCTACCACCGTAACTTCCACCGTTGTCATCAGTGCCTTTCAGCCGTATCCATGCCGTGTAAACAGTATTGGGTCTAGCGTTACGTAGCTTGATCTTGACCTCGCTTTCGCCGCCTTCCTGCTCGACCTTTATGCTGGCGCTGGCGTTATCATACGCCTCACCACCGCAGTTACCGAGCACCGTACCGCCACCACCGCTGGGGGTGGTGGGAGGAAGTCGTACGAAGCTTCCATCGATCACCTTATCATCAGCGGCAACGGTGCCTGAAAATAGAAGCCCTCCAAGTACAAGCGCTATGGCTTGAGTCAATTTAGGTAACGTCATTATTCATCTCCTCGCTATGGGTTTCTGTTTTTTTATATTGTGAAGTACAGATTGACCTGGCTACGTGGCGGTATATGACGCCATGGCTTACCAGGTTACTGTGTACTCCTGAATAGAGAGGACACTGGGGAAACAATTATTCGGCTTATTTTCTTGACTGCGTACTACGGTACAAGGTCTATCCTGCCGGTTAGCAATGAACACAAGCACGGCTGGAATCAAGTAAGCTATGACATCGTGAATCAAAAACTCCTGCTTGCCAGTCTGCTGTGCCTGAGTATTATCGCTGGATCGGCTTTGCTACTGCGAGCGCTCTGTCTTTCCATTGCATGTATGAGCGTGAAGTTGCACTATGCCGAAATCAGAAGGCGGTAATCGACATGATGGACAATATGGCAAATTTCGGAGGTTGGCTCCCAGGCTTTGGGTGGGTGTTCATGATCCTGTTCTGGGGTCTCATAATCCTGGGAATCGTGGCCATTGCGAAATGGTTGTTTGGTTCTTTGTATGGTGTCGGGGTGTCAAAGAAAAAGACAGCCTTGGGCATTCTCAAGGAACGCTACGCACGCGGTGAGATTGAGCGGGAAGAGTTTGAAGAAAAGCGGCGTGATTTGGGCGAATGATTGAGTGTTGGGCTATATTTTTTACAGGATGGAGCTCACTGGTATTCAGAGGATATCCGACAACGCCGGCTGGCTGCATTGACGTAGAACGCCCCAATTCGGAATAATTACAACATCCGATGACGGTTTTATAACTCTCTACACATTGTATGCTGCCGGAGTTACACCGGTCGATAAACGGATCAGTATCCAGGACAAAAAAGTGGGGTTTATGAAAAAAAAGATTGTCATCGTTGGTAATGGTTTTGCATCCCTGTTTTTTATCGGCTATTTTCTGTCGCTGCCGGTTTTCCCGGTTTTTGCCTTCTTTCTGCGTCGGTTTTACGCACGTTATGACATTACCGTTATTGGTAACGGCCGGTTTATCTATTTTCCGGCTATAC
>ENA-ORDP01001794-ORDP01001794.1-marine-sediment-metagenome-genome-assembly--contig:-NODE-1794-length-11248-cov-3.840793_pt1 | contig 11248 bp, 13 predicted proteins | sample MGYA00248627_ERZ508539 | MGnify/ENA primary metagenome ERZ508539 (study PRJEB26208, sample SAMN05571518) | marine sediment metagenome | biome: deep sea; feature: Hydrothermal vent; material...
CGGCGAGAACTCCAGCACCGGGCCTGAAACCACAAGTTCCATATCCCGGGCCAGGCGCTTGATGACCTCGGGCGGCGCGTTGGCGACGTCCTTCAAGGTCTCGGAAATGATTTGGCGCACTTTGGGGGCTTGGTCCCGGGCCAGAATTTCCAGCGCCTCGTAGGTGATTTTGCGGACTTTGTCCTGTTCGTCGTGGGTCAGCCCAGGCGCCAGCTTGGCGATTTTTCCGGCGAGATCGGTGCGCACGTCCACGTCTATGTCGCGGGCCAAAATCAGATCGGCGTGGCCCGGCGTATCCTGGTTGGCGGCGATCTTGCGGCGCACCTCGGGCGAGGGGTCATCGGCGAGAAAATAGAGGATTTCCGGCTTCAGGTTCTGGCGCTCCGCCAGTTCGCGGCGCACCGCGCGGTCCTCGTGGCGGGCCAGTTTCTTGGCTTCCTCGTAAGAAATGGGCTTCTTGCCTTTCAAGCCCTTGAAAAGTCCCTTCAGGATGCCCGCCATTTAAAGACTCGCCCTTATTGCTTGCCGCTTACGAGGTCGCTGAAGAATTCGATTTGCCACATCATGTCGTCCTTGCTGAGGGGATAGATGTCTCCTTCCTGGGGGGGGATGACTTCGTTGGGCATGATGCGGGCGATTCGATGCTGCAGGTTAAAGGCGAGCTTCATGGGCAAGTTGGCCTTCCAGGACAAGGCGACGACGCCCTTGGCGCTGCGCTCTGAAAAAATTTTCCGAACAACGTCCGACGGAATGCCGCTACGCACCGACATCGCCGCCAAAACGAAATCGTTGTCGCTGGCCTGCAGGGCCTTGGAGATGATTTTGTCGTCCAGCTTTCCTGTCTGTTGCAGCCGTTCAGCCATGGGAATGAGCGAGTTGAAATCTGAAAAATCAAGGTTGGGGTCATTGGCGCCGGCGTCCGCGTCCTTGCCCGCCAGGCGATGCTTGGCGACTTCCTTGACGGCTTCCAGGGTCTCCTTGTCCAAGTCGTCGCGCTGCTTCAAGGATTCAAGCAGGTTGTCGGCAAGGAATTGAGCCATGCGGGCGGCGGCGCCCTCTGAAAGCTTCGGACGGCTCACCAGGGGCGCATGCCACAAGTCGATTTCAGGGGCGCGCTCGATCAGGTTGTCAAGGGTCTCCTCGCGGATTTGGGCGCTGTCGTTGGCCAGAAGATCGGCGATGGCTTCAATGTCGTCGGTGGCGGCGATGGCGTCGGACACGCCCTCATTCACATTGGAGCGCCTGGAAATGGCGCCTAGGCCGCCCTTGGCCGGACCGGTTTCGATGATCTCGACAAGATCCTCGTCAGTGAGGACGGGCGAGAACTCCAGCACCGGGCTGGCGACCACCGCTTCGGCGTCGAGCGCCAGCTTTTTGATGACGTCTGGCGGCGCGTTGGCGACGTCCTTCAAGGTCTCTGAAAGAATCTGGCGCACCCGCGTGGCTTGGTCTCGGGTCAGGATTTCCAGCGCCTCGCCCGTCATCTTCTGCAGTTTGCTTTGCTCCATCGAGCTTAAGCCAGGCGCCAGCTTTGCGATCTTTCCAGCCAAGTCGGACCGAACCTCATTATCCGCGTCATTGGCCAACACAAGATCGGCGTGGCGCGGCGCGGCGTTGTTGGCGGCGATGGCTTTTCGCACCTCAGGCGAAGAATCCTCGGCAAGGAAATATAGAATTTCGGGACTGACGTCCCTACGCGCCGCCAGGGCGAGGCGCACGTTGCTGTCCTCATGGCGCGCCATTTCCTTGGCTTCCTCGTAAGTTATGGTTTCATTGCTAATGAGATCTGTCACGAAGCTGCCTCCTCTTTTTGCGCGCCCGGAGACGGCGCCATTCGGAATCCACCTTTGCCATCGCGTTTCACCGCATACATGGCTTCGTCGGAACGCGCAATAAGATCGTCGAGACTTTCCTTCGCCGCCGGATCGAACATGGCGATGCCGATGGAAATGCCAAGCGGATGATCGTCATCCCCGGAGAACTGCAATAACTTCTTGCTTTCATCCAGTAAGACTTCGACGCGCTTCATGGTCACTTCTTCGGTGATTCCATCAAGCCACATGGCGAATTCGTCGCCGCCAAGGCGTGAGATTACGTCGCCCGGGCGTGAGAACTCCATCATCATGTCGCGAAGAAAAAGAAGGACGTCATCGCCGGCTTTGTGGCCATGGACGTCGTTAACCCGCTTGAAGTTATCCAAGTCAACGTAGAACAAGGCGGCGGTTTTACCGTCCCGTTTGAGCCGCTCCACCCTTCTTGGCAGTTCTATCTCATAAAAGGCGCGCCTGTTCAGCAAGCTGGTCAAGCCGTCGGTGCGCGAGAGCTTGAGAATTCTTTCATGATTGGATATCTGCTCGTTGGCGATGCCAAGCTGGTTCGCCACGTCTCTGATGACGATTTGGGTTTCGACGTCCCAAGCCTCGTTGAAGTCTTTTTTCCACATGGCGATGGCGCCGTTGATGGACTGGCGGTAATGGGTGGCCGCCGCCAAAATCAGCCAACCCCCTATTTCTTCTTTCATAATGTCGTCGTCCTCAAGGCCTTTTAGGCGCTTTTCCAACTCATTGAGGCCTTTGCAGTCGCCGTAATCGGCGGCCAAAATAAATTCGTTTGATTCGTTAAGGCGGTAAATTCCGCAGCCTGCGGCGCCAAGGGCGCGGGCGGTGGCGGTGGCGGCGGTGGACAGCATGTTGTTGGGCTCCACCTCGTCGCGAATGGTGCTGACGATATAGTTGAGAAGTTGCTCGCGGTGCCGGGCCTGGTTAAGGGCGTCCTCGCGGCCCCGCTCTTCGGAGATGTCCCGGCAAATTCCCCTGGCGCCGCGCCATTCGCCGTCGTCGTTTATGAGCGGCCGGCTGGAGACCACTACGCAGGCCGTTGACCCGTCGGCCTTGCGCATCCACATTTCCACGTCCTCTACCGCCCGATTGCTCATGAAGGGCATGGGCGAAAATTCCTGGGGATTGAGAACGAACTCCTCGGGCCGAAGCCCGACCATGTCTTCCGCCTTATGGCCGAGAGCGCCGCGGGTGGTGACGAAAATGAAGTCGCCTTCGGGCCCGACTTCCCATGAGAAGTCGCTGGAGATTTCCACAAGGTCCTTAAAGCGTTGCCGGGACTCAACAAGCGTTGAGCGAAGGTTGCGCTCCATTGTGGTGTCCTTGGCGAGGACCACGAAAGTTAAGCCGTCCGTTTGCGGCACCACGGTTATTTCCAGGGTGATTGGGCCTTTGGCGCCTTGCAGTGAAATGGCGCCGGCGACGATTTGGCCTTCTTGCGCCGCATGGGCGACCATGGAGGGGATTTCCGGCGCCGCCCCGTGCTTCAGCAAAGCCTCGAGGTTGGCGCCCTTTTCGTTGGCGGCGACGATGGCGCAATCATGGTGAACCAGCATCGCCGCGCCGGGGTAACCATCCAAGAGTGTAGGGTCAGGTTGTTCGCTGTTGTTCATGGCGCTCGCAAATTATGACCTAAGCATATTATAATATTTCCACTTTACTCATTTTACCATGTTTAACGCTACCCCTGGAATACTAACGATTAAATGAAAAAAACTTGATAGATCGCCGTGACGGAGCCACGAATTAGCTTATGGATATTTCACCGAACGGGCAAGTAAGGGCCGAGGCTTGGTTGTTCGACCTTGACAACACCCTTTATGACGCTTCGACCGGGGTGTTCGACCTTATCGACGAACGCATGCGTTCGTTCATCGCCGGCTTTCTTGATCTTGACCTGGACGAGGCCTTCCGCGTCCAGAAACGTTATTTCCGTGAATACGGCACGACCTTGCGCGGCTTGATCGAGCGCCATGGAGTGGAGCCCGAGCGTTTCCTCGAGCATGTTCATGACATCGACCTTGCCCAGGTGAGTAAAAGCCCGGCCCTTGACGGGGCCCTGGCCCGTCTGCCGGGGCGCAAAATCGTTTTCACCAACGCCTCCGCCGGCCACGCCGAAAGGATCATGGACCGCCTTGGCGTGGCGCATCATTTCGAGGGCGTTTTCGATATCGCCCGCGCCGATTACACGCCCAAGCCGGAACCGCTTGTCTATGAGCGTTTGATCGGACTTTACGGCCTTGATCCCGCCAGCACCGTGATCCTCGACGACATGGCCCGCAACCTGGCGCCGGCGGCGGCGCTGGGCATGACCACCGTATGGGTGCGCACCAACTACGATTGGGGACGGGAAGGATCAGACGGCGGCCATGTCCATCACATTGCTGACAATCTGATTGAGTGGTTGGAAGGCGCGGCCGGCGGCTAATTTTTATCGCCCCGCCCGCCAGGGGCCCCTCCAGACGACAACGCCGTCTTGGGCGAAGAGTTTGCACTCGCGTCTCGCCTTGTCGCGGCATTCGTCGAGGGTGAGCAGGATGTTGAGGTCGGCGCTGTTGCAATCGGCGTAATCGCAATAGGATAAGGCGTAATGACTGCCGTCAGGGGAGACGGTCATATACCCTGTTCCCAATAGATTATGCCACTTAAGTCCTTCCGCGACTTCGGGCGATATGGTAATGGGGCCGCCGCCGGCGAATTGCTGCGCCTCGGTGAGGCATCCCGTTAACAGGGCGACGCTTAACGCCGAGCCGAGAAACAGGTTGACGATATTTCTCTTATGACGCATGTCAATCCGTTTTTTTTGCGGAGGCCCTTTATTTTGATTACAATAGGGGGCGGAAAGGAAAAAAATAATGAAAAAATATCTGTCCGTTGGTCTGGTCATGACGGCGCTCGGGGCGGGGGGGTGGTTATTCTCGTCCCAAGCCGCCGTCACGTCCGCCTCCGCCGCCGAGATGGTCGTTTATAAATCTCCGAGTTGTGGATGTTGCGGCGGTTGGGTGAGGCATCTCCGCCAAAGCGGCTTCACGGTTGAAATCCGCGAGCGCGAGGACGTGGTCCCCATCAAGCGTAAACTGGGCGTGCCGGAGCGTCTCGACTCCTGCCACACCGCTTCCATCGGCGGCTACGTCATCGAAGGGCATGTGCCGGCCAAGGATATCCGCCGCCTGCTGGCGCAAAAACCGAAAGCGAGCGGACTGGCCGTTCCCGGAATGCCGATGGGCTCCCCCGGCATGGAGCAAGAGGGTGGCCAAAAGGAACCCTACGCCGTGATCCTCTTCGACGGCGCCGTAAAGCGCGGGGTCTTCGCCAAGTATTAAGAAGCCGAGAAGGGGGGGAAGGTGAAGACGACGCGCTATTTCGAGGAACAGGTTCTTCGAAAACGTCCCTATATCCGACGGGAATGGCGTGAGCGCATACTCGCCAATCCCTTTTCTCAATCCATCCTCATTACGTCCACCCGTTAATGGCTTGTAATGTATTCCCGAAGCGCCTTGTTGATGGCGGTTTGGTACTTTTCGCTACGAGCCTTGAACCAAGCCAGCACGTCGGCGTCGAGGCGGATGGTGACGGGTTTTTTTATGGGGCGGTAGAAGCGCCCTCTTTCAGCGTTGTTCCAATCGGCGCCATCGGGAATATCCGACGTGTCGATTTTGGCGTCGGGCAAGGCCGCTAGGGCGGCGAGTTCCTGTTTTTCCCGCTTAGACATTTTGCTCATATTTAGTTCTTTCTCGCTTGGTCGCCTTGTGCGCCGAGACAATTCTCATGCTCTCTCCGGCGCCGTTATCCTGATAGGTATGCGCCACCAGAAGCAGAACAACGCCACCCACCAGTCCAAGAGTTTGCCAACGTTCTTCATCGTTCTCAAAGCGATCCTGTGTGCTGATGTGCAGAGGATCATCAAAAACAAGCTTAGGGTCCAAACTCATTCAAATGATACCCTTTGGCGGCCCCCTATTTTCCTCTCACTAGGCGCGGAAGCCGCAGTGATGCTGGCGCATCACAAGGATTTCGCAACGACGTGAGAGGAGAATAGGGGGCCGTCCCCCAATCTTGCCGCAGGCGCAGGCCGAAGGGATTTGGAGATAATAGCGCAGGTCGGCGTCGAGAACTTTCAATAATGATATGCATTTATTTCAAGCTCTCTCCTTGTCCTGCGCTATTCTTTCCAAACCAAAGGGCATCATTTGAATGAGTCTGGACCCTAGCCACTTCGAAGCTGACGCCATGCTTTATCCGGTTTGTGCGATTTTTGTTGTCATCCCACTCGATACGCATGGGCGGCAATACCACTTGTACTTACATTATTGTACATACATTCGTGAGGAGCGTCAAATGTTGGATTCTCCCTCTAATGACTGGTCCCGGCCGAGTACGTGATCTTGTTGTAGACGTTGTATTTGCCGGAGGGTTTTTTCATGGGGATGCGCTTGACTTCCTTGAGGGTCTTGGCGTCGTAGACCACCAGGGCGCCGTCCATATCCCAGATGCTGACCAGGGCGTAATCGCCTGAGCGGGTGAACTCCACGTGGGCGTTGGTCTTGCCCGGCTCCGACTTGATGGTCTTGACGATTTCCAGCGTGCGCTTGTCGATGACGTGCACAACGTCCTTGTTGGGGCCGAAGAAAACGTCGACCCAGGCGTAGGGCGTATTTTCGTGGCTGCGCATGAAAAAGCCCGATCCTAAGGTTTTGATCTTCTTGATGGTTTTCCAGGAATCCATGTCGATGACGCTGACCGCCGCCTCCTTCAGGTGTGGCGTCGCCATCACCGTGCGCCCCTGGTATTCCCAGGTGACGCCCGAGCCGAGATGCGGCATGCCGCCGAGATCCAGATCGGCCACCTTGCGCCGGATGTTCAGGTTGTAAACGGCGCCGGTCTCGCCGTCGCGCGAGGCGCCGATGACCTGGGAGTAATCCTGGCTGAAGAAGAAGTCGTCCAGGTAGTCCTCAAGCCTGATGCGGCGCCGCGCAAAGGGCTGCTTCTCGGCGATGAGGCCCTCGCCCATGCGGTAGTCATGGACGAGGCCCGCATAGACCGGCTTGGCGTCGGGGTCATAAGACATCTCCCATATCTCCTTGAAGTCCTTGAGGGCGACGATGAAGCTCTTTCTCGGCGGCGCGTTGTAGACGGCGCTGATCCTGGACGTGGCGCCCTTGCCGTCGGACGCTTCGATGACCCTGAACAGGGAAAGGTCCGAGGCGTTGAGAACGACGATGGAATGGGGCAGGTAGTTGCCCGCCATCACCCATTTGCCGTCGGAGGACACGGCGATGTTGCGCATGTTTATGCCGGCGCGAATCTCGGCCACCGGCTTGAGCCCGTACAGATCGTACTTGCTGACCCAGCCGTCGCGGGAGCCGAGATAGACGAACCGTCCGTCCGGCGAATACTTGGCGCCGCCGTGCAGGGCGAAGCGCGACTTGAAGCGCCACAAAGGCTCGAAGGAGTCGCCGTCGAGGATGGTGACATGATGGTCGCCGGTCTCCACCACCGTGAATAGGTTCAAGGGGTCGGCCTTGTGCTGGGGCTTGTCGGGAAGGGATGAAAGCGGGTTGTGGATGACATGGGTGGACTTGATTTCCTTTTCCCCCCAGGCGGGCATGGTTTTAAGGGGCGTGTAGATCAGTTTCACCAGGGCGTCAATTTCCTGCTTGGAAATTTTGTCCTTGAAGCCCGGCATCTGGGTGGCGGGGCGGCCGTCGGCGATCACCTCGGCGGCCTTGTCCTTGGGCAGACGGCGCAAGTTCCCGGGCAGCAAGGCCGAGCCCATGGCGCCCAAGCGGTCCGGATTGTGGCACTCGGCGCAATGGACGGCGTACAGCTTGGCGGGGTCGGTGGCTTCCGCCGGGGCGGTGAGGGACAACCCGGCGAGGATAATTAAGGAGAGGACGATTGTTTTTTTCACGAATTCACGAAGCCTTTCGCCGGCGTTTGGATTTCGAGTACGGCGTGATCTTCACACGCTCCCCGGCGCCGGCAGCGCCGATTTCCTGGTCGGTGAGATAGCAGGCCGGATCCTCGGCCCATGGGTCTCCGGTGATTTGCTGGGCGCGCACCCGGGTGTTGCCGCCGCAGATGTCGAAATACCGGCAGGCCCCGCAGCGGCCCTTGATTTGGCGCGGGCGGCGCTTCAAGCCCGCCATCAGGGGATCGGAAACGTCGCTCCAGATGTCGCCGAAGGGGCGCTCCAGCACGTTGCCGATGGTGTAATGCCACCACATGGTGTCGGGATGAACGTTGCCGGCGTTGTCGATGTTGGCGACGTTGACGCCGGAGGCGTTGCCGCCCCACTGGGCCAGCTTGGCGCGCATGTGCTCGGCGGCCTCGGGGAAACGCTCAATGATCCACAAAAGCAGGTAGACGCCGTCGGCGTCGTTGTTGCCGGTGACGAATTCCTTCTCGTTTCCGTCATTAAGGCGTTCCAGGCAGCGCTTAAACAGCATGTCCATGGCGCACCGGGTGGTCTTGAAATAGGCGCCGTCCTTGCGGTTGCGGTTGCCGCGTCCGGCGAAGTTGAGGTGGGAGAAATAGAATCTGTTGATGTTCTCGGAATCCAGCAGGTCGAGAATTTGCTCCAGCTCGCGGGCGTTGTCGTTGGTCATGGTGAAGCGAAGCCCCGTCTTGAGGCCGGCGTCCCGGCAGAGACCGATCCCCTTAAGGGCGGCTTCATAGGCGCCGTCCAGGCGGCGGAACTTGTCGTGAGTCTCGCGGACGCCATCGATGCTGACGCCGACGTAGTCGTAGCCGACGGCGGCAATGTCCTTGATGTTGTCCTCGTTGATCAGGGCGCCGTTGGAGGACAGCGCCGAATAGAACCCCATCTCCTTGGCGCGGCGGGAGATTTCGAAGATGTCGGGGCGCAGCAGGGGCTCGCCGCCCGACAGAATCAGAAACTTGACGCCCGCCGCCTTCAAATCGTCCATCACCTTGAAGATTTCATCGCCTGAAAGCTCGCCGGGGAAGTCCACGTCGGCGGACGTGGTGTAGCAGTGCTTGCAGGTGAGGTTGCAGCGGCGCGTCAGATTCCACACCACCACCGGCCCCGGCGGGTCGATTCGGGGACCGGCGGGGCTAGGCTGGCCGATCTCGCGCAGGAATTGGGTTAAACGAAACATTATTATTCTTTTTTCATGTTGGCAGCCGCAATCCCGTCTTCTTGAGGATGCGGGTGCTGAACAGAACGTCATGGGCGCGCGCGTCCTCGTCCATGACGGCGTTGATCTTGTCGACGCGCTCCAGCACTTGGCCGCGGTCATGGCCGTGAACCATGGCGAACAGGTTGTAGGGCCACTCGGGAGGAAACCTGGGGCGCAGGTAGCAATGGCTGACATAATCCAGATCGCCGATCATGCGGCCCATTTCCAGGACGGATTCGTCGGCAACGTCCCACACCGCCATGCCGTTGCCGAGGTAGCCGAGCGCATAGTGATTGGGGATCACGCCGATGCGGCGGATGACGCCTTGATCCAGCAAGCGGCGCATGCGCACGATCACCTCTTGGGGCTCAAGTCCGACCCGTTTGGCGACGGCGTGGTAGGGGCGGGCCGTCAGGGGCAGTCCCTCCTGGGTGGCCAAGACGATTTGGCGGTCCATATGGTCGATGGCGGGGATGCCGTTCATGCTCCGAAACTCAAGCCGATATAGAACTCTTCGATCTTTGGCATGTTGTACACCTTGAGCCCGGTTTCCTCCTCGATTGCGGCGATTACTTGTTCGATGCGCCCGGGCGCTCCGGTGGCCAGGACGAACCACATGTTGAAGGCGTGATCGCGGGCGTAGTTGTGGGCGACTTCGGGATGGGCGTTGACCTTTTCGGCGACGGCGTCGAAGTCGGCCTCGGGAACCTTCATGGCCGCCAGGGACAAGCCGCCGCCAAGCTTCTCGGCGTGGTACATGGGGCCGAATCGAGTCAGTGCGCCGTCGTCCAGCATCTTTTGGATGCGGGCGATCAGGTCGTCTTCATCCAGGCCCAAGCGCATCCCGGCCTCGGCGAAAGGCTCCTCGCTCAAGGGGAAGCCGCCTTGAAGTCCGTTGATGATGGCCTTGTCGATGTCGTCGAGGCCGGCGCTCATAATGCGCCTCCCGAATTATAGACGGCGCCGCGCTGCTTGAAGCGCCGGCCGCTGAACAGGATTTCCCGGGGCGCATCCTCCAGGCCGCAAGCCCGGGCCAGCTCATCCACCTGGGCCAGCACCGCCTGGCGCTCGCGTCCGTGGATCATGCTGAACAGATTATAGGGCCATTGGGGGGGGCGCCGCTTGCGCCGATAGCACAGGGTGATGAAATCAAAGGTTTTGAAACGTTCGCCTATTTGATCCACGTCTTCATCGGCGATGTCCCACACCACCATGGCGTTGGCCTTGTAGCCCAGTTCGTGGTGACGGACGACGACGCCTAAGCGGCTGATGATCCCAGCCTCCAGCATGCGTTTGAGGGCGGTAATGACGTTCTTTTCGCTGAGTCCGGCGCGCGCGCCGATCTCCCGGAATGGGCGGCGGCACAGGGGAAGGCCCGGCCCCATGGCCGTCACCAATCGTCGGTCGGCGCCGGTCAGCTCCCCAGTCAGCTCCATTGCAAGTCGAACCCCAGATTAAGGCGGTAGCTTTCGAGCATGGGCAGGTCCAGGACCTCCAGCCCGCTTCGGCGCGAAATTTCGGCGATCACCCGGTCGACGCCGTCGCGGTCGGGCGCGGTGATGACGAACCACAGGTTCAGGCGGTGCTCGCGCTCGTAGTTGTGGTTCACTTCCTCGAAGCCGTTGACCAGTTCGGCGATTTCCTCCAGGCGCTCGGGCGGCGCGGCCAAGGCGGCCAGGGTGCTGGCGCCGATGCCGCCCGGGGCGAACGCCGCACCGACGCGGCTGATGATGCCGCTTTCGCTCAAGCCTTCCAAGGCCCCGATGACCTGGTCCTCCTCGGCGTTCAATTGGCGCGCGATCTCGGCGAAGGGGCGCTCGGTCAGGGGAAAGCCTCTCTGAAAGCCGTCGAGAAGGCGTTTTTCAAGTTCGTTCATGGCGCTCGGCGTTAAAGTCCAGTTCGGTGCGCCCGCGAGGTGAAGAAAATGCCGCTGGGCTTGGCCGCCGGCAGCTCCTTGAGAACCTCGAAGCTTTCCGTATCGTAAACCAAGACGCGGTCGATGTCGCGCACCGAAACCCAAATCTCTTCGCCGCGGGGCGTAAACTCCATGTGCATGACGCCCTTGCCCGGCTTCATCTCCTTGATGACGGAACGCGTCGCCGTGTCGATGACCTGGATGACGTCGTTGTTGGGAAAGGCGAAGTTGACCCAGACGTGGCGGCCGTCGGGACGCGCCATGACGAACACCGGCTGGCCGCGGACGGCGACGCTTCCCACCTGCTTCCAGCTGGCGGTGTCGATGATCAGCACCTGATGGCGCCCCACCGC
>ENA-ORDP01001795-ORDP01001795.1-marine-sediment-metagenome-genome-assembly--contig:-NODE-1795-length-11239-cov-6.216202_pt1 | contig 11239 bp, 11 predicted proteins | sample MGYA00248627_ERZ508539 | MGnify/ENA primary metagenome ERZ508539 (study PRJEB26208, sample SAMN05571518) | marine sediment metagenome | biome: deep sea; feature: Hydrothermal vent; material...
GGCAGGCTATACATTCGGCGAGATGCACGACAAATTCGTGGATACGGCCACTGGGGCTGGATTCCCAGATTGGGCGGTTAATATCCCTTCGATGATTCCTGTGTATGGAACTGCAGTAGGCACAGAAGTGTTGAGAAGCTTGGGAATTCTCCCGCAGCCAAAGCCGCCAGCACCGTGCAAATAACAGAGGTGATTGTGTAATGGCGCGCATGAGGATGATGATCATGCCCGTCCTGTTTATGATAGGCACTGCATTTTTCCGATTAAGTTACGCAAGCGAAGAACCTCAGCCTGGGGATCGCTACAAAATTATCCGGCCTGTGTACTTGATGGCCGCGTATAACAGCCTCAACGATAGGCGGCTCAGCAGAGAGACGGCGCGTGCCTATATACATTCCACGCGGTTCTATGACAAAGCGGAGGTCGCGTTTCAATTCGAAGTACCGGTGGGCACGATCATGACCATCCTTGGCCCGGCACCAAAAGTCTGGCATCTCCCTTTTCTTGCCAACCGATATTTTGTCCGATTGGATCCGGACCTGTCGCGTGGACTAGATGTCGAGCTTGCACTTAATCGCGGGATTGAGGGGAACCTGGATGGGTTGAACCCGGAGTTGTTTAGCAGATATGAGAAGGAAGCAGAGAAGGAATAAACAAGAAATCTTCCATTACAAGGGGGAGCCCTTGAAACAAAGGTGACAGATTTATTTTAACTGCGAATATCCTGCCCCAAGCCCCGCCATCGCGGGACTTGTTGTTATACCTCATCCCATGGCTTCACCTCTTTAGCTGCCAGATTGCGGCTGCCGTGGATGACGGTGAGAACCTGCACCCGATCAGGTTTGGTTCGGTATATGATTCGATAGCCCTGAAAAATTAACTCCCGCACATCCTTGCGATCAGCCTCGAGTACTTGTCGCCCCATCTTGGGGTGATCCTGCAACGTCTCGGTGGCATCGAAGATGCGCTCGATAAACTGTCTTGCGTAGTAGGGCGAGTCCTTGCCGATGTAATCGCGGATGGTCTCCAGATCATCTAATGCCGGATCGGTCCACTCAATCAGCATTGCCGAGCAGTCGCTCTTTAGCGTCCTGGTGAGAAACCGTGCGTCCTTCATCAGCAGCCTTGAGTCCGGCCTCGATCTTTTGCTTCACGTACAGCTCGTACATGATGTCATCCCAGGTGGCTTGTTCCGGCAGGTTGTTGATAATCTGCCGGGCGGCATCTTTTGCGTTTTGCATCGTCGATACCCCATCGTTATCCTATCCGACCCACTTTTATTTTTACTGCTTGAAATATAGCAGATACGCGGGTATGAATACAGCGCAAAGTAAAAGCAATGGGGCCAGACCTTAGATTTCACATTGGCAAAACATTAGCATCTTAGCCTCAGGGGACAGAGCACAGTTTTTAAAAAATCAGACTAATCGACTTTAAGAAAACTAATTTTCGGAAAAAGTCAGATTGCATAAAGGGACTCGTGTCACTATGTTCAAAGTCCAGTCCCCGGGCACTTCCTCTCCTGACTTCGGTCAGTGATGAATCCGGGGTTTTTTATTGTCTGTCGTTTTTCTTTTTAGCCGCTTAAATTGCTGACCATTTTTCTGATCTGGTGCTTGATGATCTGTTTTTCCCTGGGCTTAAGATGTTAAGAAATATTATTCCACATCGATCATTTGCACCGTACCATCAGGCAGAATTTCATGCATATGGCCTTTCGGTTCTTCCAGCAGCAGGGCTACGGCAGCCAGTGTGATGACTGCGGTACCGGCAATGACCAGGAAGAAAGTCTGCGTGCTGACAAATGATAAAACCGTGAGAAAGGTAACGGCGCCGACATTGCCATAGGCGCCGGCCATACCGGCGACCTGCCCGGTAAGCCGACGTTTCACCAGTGGCACCATAGCGAAGACGGCACCTTCCCCTGATTGCACGAAAAAAGAGCAGGCCATGCTGGCGACAACCGCCAGCCAGATAGGCCAGCCTGCGGTAATATTGCTCATGGTAAAATAGCCCAGGGCCAGTCCGGCGATCAGAATCAAGAGGGTTTTTTTACGTCCGACTCTGTCGCTGATAAGCCCCCCGCCGGGACGGGCGAAAAGATTCATGAAGGCAAAGCCGGAAGCGAGCAGGCCAGCGGTCACGGCGGAGAGTTTGAAGGTGTCCATAAAAAACAGGGGCAACATGGAAATAACCGCCAGTTCAGAACCAAAGGTCACGAGGTAGGCCAGGTCCAGTATCGCCACCTGTTTGAATTTGTACCTGTCAATCTCAGGAACCTCTTCGCTAAAGACATGTTTATTAATTTGATAAACACGAATGCTTTGGAACAGGTAGATGCCAGTGAGGACAGCATAAATCATATCGGCCAGATCAACAGACAGGATCTTGAGATTGGCGGGACCCAGTTTCCATGTGAGGACGGCAAGTGCGGCATACATGGGGATATTCATCAACAGATAGAGAAAAAAATCACCCTTGCTGGTAACCTCCATGGCGCCGGATTTTTTGGGTTTAAAATAGGTGGATCCCTTTGGGGTATCAGAAACCGAGAAGAAATAGACAGCCGAATATACCAGCGCCAGTACACCCGTGGTGGCCAGGGCGTAGCGCCAGCCATTGTCACCACCGTAGAACAGAGCAATAGTCGGCAGGCTCATGGCGGCCGCAGCCGAACCAAAATTTCCCCAACCGCCATAGATCCCTTCGGCAACGCCCAGTTGTTTGGCGGGAAACCATTCACTGACCATCCGAATACCAATCACAAAGCCAGCACCGACAAAGCCCATCAAAAAACGCATCAGCAGGAGCTGGTCGTAGTCCTGGGCATAGGCAAAACCGAAACATAGGAAACTGGAAATGAAAAGCAGCAGCGAATACATGCGTCGGGGTCCGAAGGCATCCACCAGCATACCAACGATGATTCTAGCCGGGATGGTCAGGGTCACATTGATAATGAGCAGCGCCTTGACCTGCTGATCGGTAAGATTAAAGGCTTCGCGCATGGCGCCTAGCAGGGGAGCATGGTTGAACCAGACGAGGAAAGTTAAAAAGAAAGCGAACCAGCTCAGGTGCAGAATGCGGGTTTTTCCGCTGAAAGAAAGCAGATTCAGTTTGTCGGCATCATTGGCCATGTCCATGTCTCCAGGAATAAGTTTTAATTTATCGTCCCAAAGCAAACATCGTGCCGAATGACTAAGACTATAAAAGATAAGAAAAAAATTATTATAATGCTAGAATTTTGTGCTTTTATAGTGCATGTGCGCACAGAGATTCGGCCTATCAGGCGCAGGGGAAGGGCGGTGCCGTTAGCACGTTAATTTATTTCATGCGGTTAGGTTCCACACTATGCGCTCGGCTGCGAAATGAAGACTTAATAATATTTAGCCTGGATGATGCCTGATCTCGAGGCATCCAGATCGTTACATGCACTATCTTTGTACATGAAGTTGAGCCTATAGGGATCAGAATGAGATCTGAACGCAGTCGTTCCAAAGAAAAACAGTAGGTTATATCGGGTGATTATAGAAATTTAAAATGGTACACAATTTGCACACGGTAAGCGTCATGCGTGGTGGGATCTGACCACGAAACAAAGAATATTGCTGGAGCTGAAAATGAAAGAAAGACTGGTGGTAATCGGAAACGGAATGGCGGGGATTCGCACGCTTGAAGAACTGCTAAAAGTCGCGCCAGAGGCGTATGACATTACCGTGTTTGGCGCCGAACCCTATTGTAATTATAACCGCATCATGCTTTCTCCGGTTCTGGCCGGGGAAAAGACTCTCGATGACATTATTCTCAACGATGATCAGTGGTATACAGACAACCATATCAGCCTGCACAAGGGCACGGCCATTAGCCGGATTGATCGTATCAAGCGCCGGGTCATCGCTGAGGATGGCAGCGAAGAAACGTATGATCGCCTGTTGATTGCGACGGGCTCCAGGCCCTTTATTATTCCTGTCCCCGGTCATGATCTTGATGGCGTGGTGTCCTTTCGTGATATTCATGATGTCAATCAGATGCTGGATGCGGCCAGCAAACATAAACATGCCGTGATTATCGGAGGCGGACTCCTGGGTCTGGAAGCCGCCAATAGTTTAATGGAACAGGGCATGAGCGTCACGGTGGTGCATCTCATGGATACGCTGATGGATCGCCAGCTGGACAGATCAGCGGCGGAAATATTGAAGACCTCCTTGCAGGATCGTGGCCTGAATTTTCTTATGCCCGCGCAGACTGAAGCCATCGTGGGTAAAGGGCGGGTGGAAAAAATTCGTTTCAAGGACGGCAGCGAAATTTATGCCGATCTGGTGGTGATGGCCGTAGGGATTCGACCCAACTTCGAACTGGCGAAAAGCGCAGGCATTCATTGTGAACGCGGCATCGTGGTCAGCGATACCATGCAGACGTTTGATCCACGCGTTTATTCTGTCGGTGAATGTGTGCAGCATCGTGGCCTGACCTATGGTCTGGTCGCCCCTTTGTTTGAAATGGCTAAAGTCTGCGCCAACCACCTGGCCAAGTATGGCATAGGCCGTTATGAAGGTTCGGTGACTTCGAGCAAGCTGAAAGTGACCGGTATCGATCTGTTTTCAGCCGGTGACTTCACCGGCAATGAAAATACAGATGAGTTGGTCTTTCAGGATGCTTCGCGTGGCGTTTATCGCAAGCTGGTGGTGCAGGACAATCGTATCAAGGGCGCGGTGATGTACGGTGATACGCTGGATGGCAGCTGGTATTTTGATCTCATGCGCGATGAAACGGATATCAGCGATATGCGCGAGAACATTCTGTTTGGTCAGGCGCATCTGGGTGATTCCGGTCACGGTGGTGAGGAAAGCCGGGTTGCCGCCATGGCGGATGATGCCGAGATTTGTGGCTGTAATGGCGTCAGTAAAGGTGACATCGTTAGGGCGATTAACGAAAAGAAGCTCTTTACGCTGGAGGATGTGCGGGCCCACACCAAGGCATCGAGTTCCTGTGGCTCCTGTACCGGGCTGGTAGAAGCCCTGCTGGTATACACCGTTGGCGGCGATCATTCCGTAGCCCCGCATTTGAAGCCTGTTTGCGGCTGTACCGATCTTTCCCATGATGAGTTGCGCAAGGCCCTGGTCGAACAGCAACTGAAATCTATTCCCGCCACCCTGCAGGCGCTGAACTGGAAAAAAGCCGACGGTTGTCCCAAGTGCCGCATGGCTCTGAATTACTATCTGCTCTGCGCCTGGCCAGCTGAATATAAAGATGCCAGCCAGTCGCGTTTCATTAATGAACGCGTGCATGCCAATATTCAGAAAAATGGCACCTATTCGGTCATTCCACGTATGTGGGGGGGGGGCACTACACCCTCGGAACTCAGGGTTATCGCCGATGTGGCAGAAAAATATAATGTAACGACGGTTCATGTTACCGGTGGTCAACGTATTGGTCTCTATGGTTTGAAGAAGGAACAGTTGCCTGAAATATGGAAAGATCTAGGCAAGGCCGGATTGGTCTCCGGTCACGCCTATGGCAAGGCCATGCGCACCGTCAAAACCTGCGTCGGCAAGCAATGGTGCCGCTTCGGTACCCAGGATTCCACGCGCATGGGAGTTGAACTGGAAAAACTGACCTGGGCCTCCTGGACGCCGCACAAGTTCAAACTGGCCGTCTCCGGTTGTCCACGTAATTGTGCCGAGGCGACTATCAAGGACTTCGGCGTCGTCTGTGTGGATTCCGGTTATGAGTTACACATCGGCGGTAACGGTGGCGTGAAAGTACGGGCAACAGATTATCTTTGCAATGTCAGCACCGAAGAAGAAGTTAAAGAATACTGTGCCGCCTTTATGCAACTGTATCGTGAAAATGCGTATTATCTTGAACGCACCGCCCCCTGGGTGGAACGCGTAGGTCTTACCTATATCAAGGAAAAAATTCTTGACGATGGAGACGGGCGCAGGACTCTGACTGAACGATTTCTCTTGGCGCAGGAATATGCTCAGGTCGATCCCTGGCAGGAACGTGTCGAAGGTGCCGAGAAACATGAGTTCGTACCGCTGAAAGAGATCAATGGATGAATAAAATGAAAATGCGAAAAGGCAGAGAACGCAAAGGAAAATATTTACTCTTTGCGTCATGGCATTTTTGCACCCCGGCAAGCGGGCATTTCGCGGTGAAAAACAACTATTGCAATGGTAATGATTATGACTGATAACTGGATTGAAGTTGGAACGATAAATGATATTCCCCGTCAGGGTGCGCGGGTGGTGCGTGGCAGTGGTGGTGGTGATATTGCCATATTCAGGACTAACGAAGATGACATTTTCGCCCTGCGTGACAGGTGCCCACACAAAGGCGGCCCGCTATCACAGGGTCTCGTGCATGATAATAAAGTTTCCTGTCCTTTGCACAACTGGAATATCAGTCTGGACACCGGTCTTGCGGTTGCTCCGGATAAAGGTTGTGCCGCGCGTTATCCGATCAAGATTGAGGGGGATAAAATTCTGCTTTCACTGACGCTGAAGTAGCGTCCGGGCAAGTGGCAAGATGACTAAATTTAACGTAGAGCCGCCATCCCCAATATGAAAATGAATCTCGATGCCGCCAAATGTCCAGGAATTAAAGACGGAAAATGATGAGCCACGAAGTGCAAACAACCTGCCCCTATTGCGGGGTTGGCTGCGGGGTCATTGCCAGCCTTGATGAAAGTGGAAATGTAACGGTTAAAGGCGATCCCGATCATCCCGCTAATTTCGGTCGCTTATGTTCAAAGGGCGCGGCGCTGGCGGATACCCTGAGTAGCGATGGGCGGTTGCTGTATCCGGAAATCGAAGGCACCCCGCATAGCTGGGACAATGCGCTGGACTATGTCGCCGATCAATTTCGCAGCATCATCGACGAACACGGTCCGCAGGCCGTCGGTTTTTATGTTTCCGGTCAGTTGTTGACAGAAGATTATTATGTTGCCAACAAGCTGATGAAGGGATTTATCGGCAGCGCCAATATCGATACTAATTCCCGTCTCTGTATGTCGTCAGCCGTGGCCGCTTACAAGCGTGCCTTTGGTTCGGATACGGTGCCCTGCGCCTATGAAGATCTGGAGCGGGCCAAACTGGTGATCCTGGCGGGCTCCAATACTGCCTGGTGCCACCCGGTTCTTTACCAACGCCTGGCCCAGGCCAAAAAGGAAAATCCGGATCTGATGGTGGTGGTCATTGATCCCCGCAGGACGCCCACCTGTGAGCTTGCTGATCTGCATTTACCGCTCGCAGCAGGTAGCGATCATATCCTTTTCAATGGTCTGCTTGTTCATTTGTATGATACAGAAGAAAGCAACCCCCTGTTCGTAGAAAATCATACCGAGGGTCTGCATGCGGCGCTGGCTATGGCCAGGGAATCTTCTGCTTCCGTTTTGAGGGTGGCCGAATCCTGTGGCCTCTCGATGGATGCAGTCACTCGCTTCTACAAACTGTTTGCTCGAACCGAGCGTGTCGTGACCGTCTTTTCCCAGGGTATCAATCAATGGTCATATGGCACCGATAATGTTACCAGTATTATTAATTGTCACTTGCTGACCGGGCGTATCGGTCGTCCCGGTATGGGGCCGTTTTCCTTCACCGGACAGCCCAATGCCATGGGCGGGCGTGAAGTGGGCGGGCTTGCCAATCAACTGGCGGCGCATATGAATATAAACGACGCCGCCGATCGTGACCGGGTTAAACGCTTCTGGCGTGCAAAGAATATGGTGCAGGCTGAAGGGTTGAAAGCGGTAGATATGTTTCATGGCATCGCTGAGGGGAAGATAAAGGCGCTGTGGATTATGGCGACCAACCCGGCCGTGTCCCTGCCAGATAACCAGGTGGTGCGTAAGGCGCTGGCAAAATGTGAATTTGTGGTGGTATCGGATTGCATGCGCAAGACCGATACCACCGCTTTTGCCCACGTTCTGCTGCCAGCCAAGACCTGGGGGGAACGGGAGGGAACCGTAACGAATTCGGAACGGCGTCTGTCCCGGCAGCGGGCATTTATCCCTTCCCCGGGTCAGGCGCGGGCAGATTGGTGGATTATTTCCGAAATTGCCAAACGCCTGGGTTTCGCCGAGGCTTTTTCCTACCAAGAGCCGGTGGATATTTTTAATGAGCACGCGGCCCTGTCGGGGTTTGAAAATAAAGGTCAGCGTGACTTTGATATCAGTGCGTTGGCTAACTTAAGTGATCGTGAGTACCAGAATTTTCAGCCGAGGCAATGGCCGGTAACCGTCGAGCAGCCTGGTGGTACCCCCCGGATGTTCAGTACCGGACAGTTTTTTACGGACAGCGGCCGGGCACAGTTTGTTGCAGTAGTGGCAGCAGAGCCTGCGAACCTACCGGATACAGATTATCCCCTGCGGCTAAATTCAGGACGGGTGCGTGATCACTGGCATAGCCTGACGCGTACGGGCAAGTCTGCGCGCCTGTCGGCCCATATTTTTGAACCCTTTGTAGAATTGCACACCACCGATGCAAAAAACAACTGCATCAGCGAAGGCGAACTACTCCGAGTGCATAGTCGCTGGGGCGAGGCCATCGTACGTGCACGCCTCAGTGACGATCAGCAAGCGGGCAGTGTGTTTATGCCTATGCACTGGAATGATCAGTTTGCCAGTCAGGCTGGTGTTAATGCTTTGGTCAATCCCGTGACTGATCCTGTCTCCGGGCAACCGGAATTCAAGCACACCCCGGTACAGATTGAAAACTATGAGGCCAACTGGTACGGTTTTATTCTCTCGCGCCGGCGGCTGGAGATGAGCCAACTGGACTACTGGGCCTGTTCGAAGGGAAAAAACCTGTGGCGTTATGAAATTGCGGGTAAAGGTACGCCCGAAGATTGGGCGGGGTGTGCCCGCCGGCTGCTCTGTCAGGCAGCGGAAAAAGTGGAGTGGATAGAATATCTTGACAAGAGTCAGAGCCGCTACCGTGCCGCGCGAATCGAAAATGGCAGACTTGAAAGCTGCATCTTCATTGGCCCGGAAACAGCCCTGCCGGATCGAGAATGGCTGTCAAAATTATTTGCAGAGCAATGTCTTGATGACAAAGAGCGGAATAGTTTGTTAACCGGACGTCCGGTTAACAGCGAGCAGGATGGTGGCCGGATTGTTTGCGCCTGCTTCGGTATAGGTATCAAAACACTGGAAAAGAGTATCCGCGAACAGAATTTGGGAACGGTGGAAGCAGTGGGTGAAGCCCTGCGTGCAGGCACTAATTGTGGATCCTGCATACCGGAGATTAAAGGTATTATTTATGGCTCTTCGGCCTAAAGCGGGCAGTCTGAAGAGTGTCCCCACTGAGCCGGTTTTTGGGTAGGCTTAAGAACCGCTGTAAATCGAGTCATTACCAAAGTAAATCATTCGTGATGCATAAAAGACTTTAACTTCTTCTTTGGTATTTAGCATGTTTTGCTAAATATTGTCGATACGATAAATTCTTATCGCTATCAACTGGTATGCTAATTATATTGGCATGTCTGGGTGGTTCATCATCATAATCAAACTGTAAATTCAACTTATATACATTATCAGCTAAAAAGTATCCTCTGCCTATTATGATATTTTTATCATTAGCGTAATGTTCATCCCCGTGCTCCCATATTTTTTGCTCTGTCATCCCTGTCGTAATAAATACAGAAATCCCACCATCTTCACTAATCGAAAATGCTTGGGTTTTCAATTTTCCCGACTGATTTACATACCGTTTTTCTTTTGGACGTATAAAACGAGTAACTTCATCTTCAGATGCTACAACTTTATTCATCAATTACCCTTTTAATAATATCCAAAAGCGCTTCAGGGATATAACGTTTAAATGGTTTAGTTCCATAGTCACGATCATTTTCAGAAAAATAACCAGCATATACTATATTCCCGTCACCAGTTAACTCTACATTACACCTTGCTTCCTCGCTATCCCATTCAAAATCAAATGCTCCGCTCATTGTAGGAACAACTTCTGGTAATGGTAAATAATTTGGGTATATTTCAATAAATTTAATTGCGTCAATAAAGGCGGCTCTTGAAATCGCTTTAGCGCCCTCTTCATCCCAGTTATCTTCCTTACATTCATGATAGATTTCAAAAATCTCAGAGAGCATATCTCTTTGCTTGGAGTCTTGTGAAGTTACGCTTGCGGTTTGGGAGTTTCCATCAAAGTAATCACGAGTCTTTTTGACAATATCTCCTATTGTAGCGCCTAAACTAAAATCGCCTGGTAACAGTTGTGGACCGTTTACACATATACTGCTCATTGATATTTTCTCACGACTTTATCTGTTATATTTCTGAAAAAGATATCGTTCTTATACTCTCTCAAAGGCCCTAAAATCTTCTTTAAGTTCTCTTCTTTAGAGGCATAGCGGCCAACCATGCCAACATCTATATCCAAAATCACAGGAATCACATTTTTTTCACTATCTAATCCTCCCATAGACTGATTTACGATAGCTATTGCTCCATTGTCTGGGTTTGGAATAATGACTCTTTGTTCATAAGCAGAAATTCCTTGCGGAATCCCCTCAGGAATAATTGGAGCACTGACTATATAGTCACTAAATGATTCAATAGGCATGTCAATCTCAATTCTATTTATGAATCTAACGCCTACTCTTTTAACATACTCAATATCTATTTCGTCGATAACGCAATTCCACACATGAAATGTATATTTTTCTAAATCTCCCCACTTTGTATAGGGCTGTAAATGTGAAAATGCAAATCTATCTTGTAGCAATTGTAGTATTTCATTCCCATCTTCGCTTCGAGCCGATATTCCAATAACTCCTTTATCGACTATTTCCGTTTCTGACCCGGAATCCTTCACAAGCGCCTTTATGACACTTCCTCTCTTTTGATTTTGATTGGGGTAAAGTTCTTTTAGTTTCTCTGCTATTGACTCCAGCGACTCTAATGTCACATTCTCAGAACCGTCAAATTGAAACTCTATAACCGCCTCAGCAATTGGAGCGTGTATTAAGTGGGGCCATTCACTAGCCATATAATTATTCTCTTATGAAGTTTCGGCTATAAATGTGAGGCATATTACCTATTTCGATATTATTTTGCCAATAATGGTGAATGTTAAGGGTGTGATTTTGGAGCGGAGGTTTGTAAGCAATGTCTTCCGTGATCCATATGTGATCCATATAAAAAGTTAGCAGATACTAACCTGCTAACCTTTATTTTATTTGGCTGGGGAACAAGGATTCGAACCTTGATTAGCGGAGTCAG
>ENA-ORDP01001796-ORDP01001796.1-marine-sediment-metagenome-genome-assembly--contig:-NODE-1796-length-11231-cov-2.948014_pt1 | contig 11231 bp, 8 predicted proteins | sample MGYA00248627_ERZ508539 | MGnify/ENA primary metagenome ERZ508539 (study PRJEB26208, sample SAMN05571518) | marine sediment metagenome | biome: deep sea; feature: Hydrothermal vent; material...
TGGTGGTAATCGGCAACAAGACTCACGTCTGCGGCCTGATCACGCTGGCCGACACGGTCCGCCCGACCGCCCGTGGCGTAATCGAGGTCCTCAGGGGGCGCGGGATAGCCCATTTGGTCATGTTGACCGGGGACAACCATGCAACTGCCCAGGCGATCGCGCACGAGGTCGGAATCGACGAGGTGCGCGCCGAACTTCTGCCCGAGGATAAAGTCGCCGCCGTCGAGAGCCTGGTCTTGAAATACGGCGCGGTCGCTATGGTCGGCGACGGCGTCAACGACGCCCCGGCAATGGCGCGGGCGAGCTTAGGCGTCGCCATGGGCGTCATGGGCAGCGACGCCGCCATCGAGACCGCGGACATCGCGCTGATGACGGACGATCTCGCCAAGCTGCCGTGGCTCATCGGCCATTCCAGGCGCACACTCGCCATCATCCGCCAAAACATCGCCTTCTCGCTCGGCCTCAAGGCGGTCTTTGTCGTCCTCACCTTTGCCGGCTTCGCCACACTTTGGGGCGCCATCGCGGCCGACGTCGGCGCCTCGCTCCTGGTGGTCGCCAACGCCCTGAGACTGTTACGTCCAGGGCCGACGAAGGAAAAGAAGCAGCATTTGGCCAATGCGACGGAACGCTTAAGTGCTTAGTCCCGGAGTGTGATGACGTATCCAGGGAGCGGAGGGAACCTTAGAAACCGGCAGTGATATGGGTCGCCCAACAAAATGGGCGTTGATCAGTCCTATATCTTCGCATTCAGACGAAGAGCAATGATATGACTTTTATAGTCTCTATCTCCGCCGCCCTCTCTATCAGCGTTTTTGGTTTTATATTTGTAGCTAAAATTTACATCAAAATATCTGTTCATCAGATAGTGCGCGTTGAAACCAGCGCCGTATTTGTCAGCTTCTTGATAAGTCCCACCTTCATAGCGATCATATGTGAAATCAAAATTTACGTTAAGAAGAAGATTGCGCAACAACTCATGGTCCACAGCAACAGTGTATACTGTTGAGACAAGTCCCGAGGCGGCTGACGTTGTCTCATGAAGATTATTTTTTATATCGCCACTGATTGTCGTTAGGTTAGTTACATTCCACTTCAAGCCGCCCCCAAAGATTAGGGTATTAATGTCTTCAAGATTGGGATCACCAAAAAATTGCTGCCTATAGCCGGCTAAAACTTCGCCAAAAATAATTCCGTCAAAGTCAGCCTCAACGCCTGCAACTGCTTCGTAGCCATGTGAATCCCTATCAAGACCGATATCGTCAGGACCGCTGTCATAGGAAACATCGTTACCTTCAAGGCGAACGAAGGCTTCATATTTCGGCACTATCTCATACGCAGCACGTAAAGAAACGGCGGATTTAGTACGGTCACGATCGTCCTGGTTGACTAAAGGCGCAGAATCATAAAAGTTAAAAAATGTTTGACCTAGATCAAACGTTAATGAAAGTCGGTTAATCTTATGAAACAATTCGATCGCGGCTGTTGTAACGTTGTATTGCGTCGGACTGCCTGAACCGGTGTCACTAGGAGACCCACGGTTTTCATGTAGCTTGGCGAAATCCAGGATGCCGAAAAGGAAAGTTTCCCTGGCTACGTCAATCCGCCCATCTATTGACACATTCAAGTCTTCATAGTTTTCATTGTTAACCTGGGCATAGCGTCCAATTAGCGCTTCCGCCTTGAAGTTAAGCATATGGTTATTCCAGTCAGACGTAAGCTTTAGACCAGGATTATATGTAGTTATTAAGTCATTTTCCTTGCCATCCTCTGTAAGGAAAATGTTTTGATCATAGATTTGTTCAATGGCTAGAGTAGGGAAAAACAGGAAACCCTGCACGGGGATTCCAATAGCATCCGTTTCTGGACGTGGGCGAGTTAGAACGGTTTCCCCTCTAGGGGGGCCTGGAATGACATCACGCAGATCCTTGCCCTGACCTTCAGCAGGTTCATCAAATATGCTTTGAGCAATATTTACCGCGCCATTTTTTTTCTCAGCATCATCCTCCTGAGCAAAAGATTGGACACTTGAGTTAAAAAGCATCCCTACTGCAAGAAATAGGGCTATGATAAAAAATTGGGGAATAAAATCCCTCACAGTGAGCATTATTATTGATTACCCAATTCCAAAGAAAAACCCACCGCCAAATAATCAAGTTATTTAGCACTAAGCAGGTTAAACAAACAATAGGGGTTTTTTTAGGTTGTGGGGCTGGCGCCGGGCGGCGGACAGGTTACACATACCGGCGGCGGCGGCGGCGGATCACCGGGCGGGCCGCCAGCGGTCGTAAATCCAGCCAGCAACGCCGCTTCAGAGATGGATTCCGAGCATTGACCATGAACGCTCTCAAACACATCGGCCACTAACCCAGCCTCTTTAGGCGCCCCAACAATAATCGCGGACAACATGGCGACCACCAAATCCTCTTCAACCTCTCCAGGTTTACAGGAGCCCAAGCAATTATTTTCATTATCCTCAACTTCCTTGGTCACAGCTTCAAACCCTTTTCCATGCCCGGAAATAATCGAGGTCAACATGTTAACCACCGACTGTTTGTCAAACTCCTCAGGAGTACAGGAAGGTAATTCACGAGGAATATGAGTGCTTGCAAACACTGCAATCGCCTTCGCCAATTCAGGAAAGGCAGTCGTCAATCTGGTTAATTCAGTTGCAAGCGCATCAGTATCGCCGGTTTTTTTTGCATCATTAATAAGCGACTGAATGATTTCTTTTTGAGAAGAAGTAAGGTCCTCAACTGCTTGAGCAGGCGACTGAAAGCTAAAAAATACGACGAAAAAGCCCGCCATCACCATGCCGGCAAAAGAAAAATTAATTCTTGAAGTCATGGCTTTACGCCCCCTTGAATGACCCAATCGATTGAAGCATAAGTGACCTTAAATATTATAAATAAGGCTATTAATTATCACTTAAAATTGGAGAAAAATCAAGTGCTATTTGTGGCGCGCGCTAATCACACTGGACGGAGCGCATCCACATAGGCCTTAAAACGAGCCTCGATGCCGGCGTCCCTGAATTTCAATCCCATAACAATCCCTCCATGCTCACAATAGGCGTTTCAAACGCCTCGGATCATGGCCGCACCCCTTCAGCCAGCATTTTGCAGAACTATTTGTACAGAACCCGGGATATGATAAACAGGGTTTTAGCGGCATGATCAGGCGCCGGAAGACGCCTTAACCGCGCCGCCAAACTGTCCAAACAAGCGGGACCACCTCAAAGCGATTCCTTGAAATCCTTATTGACGCTTCATCCGCCAGCGACTTTAGAAAATTAGCCGGTGAAGTTATAAGCGCCACCAACGCCACAGGACCATACGGGAAATAATGATCCTAAATATTTTCAGGAAGCGGGAACGAGTTACGTTGGACACTGCGCGCGTTCCCGATAAGACGCGCATCTATGTGGTCGGCGATATTCACGGCCGCGCGGATTTATTGAAGCATCTTCACAAGTTGATTCTCAAAGACTCGGCGAAAGTGACGTCAGATGTGCGCAAGGTCATCGTTTTTTTAGGAGATTACATAGATCGCGGGCTGCAGAGCAAGGAAGTCATAGATTTTCTTCTCGACAATCCGCTCAAAGGTTTCGAAGCCGTCTTTCTGAAAGGAAACCACGAGGAACAGTTTCTCAATTTTCTTAACGACGTTAACCTAGGCAGTCAATGGTTGAGGATTGGCGGCAACGCCATGGTTCACAGCTACGGCATACATATTCAGGAAAGCTTGCCGCTAGAAGACCGCCTTCCGCGCCTGCAGAGAGAGCTCAACGATACTTTCCCTAAAAGGCATTTGGACTTCCTGTCCCGATTGGAGCTGAACAAAGAAATAGGGGACTACTATTTTGTCCATGCGGGGATCAACCCCTACGAACCCCTAATAAAACAAACTCCGGAAGACATGTTATGGATTCGCGACGAATTTCTTGACGCCGAGGCGAACTATGGCGTGATCATCGTGCATGGGCATTCCGTAACCGACGCCCCCGACATCCAGGACAACAGAATCGGCATCGATACCGGCGCTTTTGCGAGCAATATTCTTACCTGCCTCGTGCTCGAGGGGGCCACGAAACGGTTCTTGCAAACCAAATAACGACGACAAGGCGTGGCGATACGCCCATCCGCTCATAAGGCGCCAAGAAAAAAATAATTGACAAAGCTAACCAATTCATAATTATTCTATGGTAATCATTTCAAACTCGGGCGGCCTATCGGCGCAGCTTAAGAGCAGCTAGAATATGGAAGAAGTGAATGTCGAATCAATCTTCAGATAAACCTTCATTCATCCCACAGGGCCAGTTTCCCTACAAGAAGAGGCTGGGAATACTCTTATGCACAGTTTCTTCCATCATGACCCTGGCCTTTATATTCATTTTGGCGAGCCATATCGTTTCCTTCAAGCAGGATGATATGATTGCGGAAGACATTGATTCTCTTCAGAACTTCTCAACAGCTGCGGGCTCTTCCGAACAAAAATAATATTCCCGTTTAAGCTTCACTGTCGAAATGCCCCTCGACGGTTTGTCTGCTTTTGCGCACCACGCCTATAGCGGTCCTCTAATCTTGACGATATCGTCCTCGCCGAGGCAAGCCCCTGATTAACAGGCGTTATTTCAGCATGCGTTCTATTTTCTTGTCGGGAAGGGTGTCGACGCCAGGAAACACGTCAATATTCATTGCCCGTTTTCCAATATACAAGGTCGTAGCAACAGCGCCTAGGAACATCAACAGGAAAGCGATGATTATCATGGCGTTGGCAAAGGTCCAGATTGGCCGCAAGGCGCGCTCCAGCGCCAACCGAAAAGTAGGGCGATGCTCTTGACCGGCCAGAAGGACAAAATAAAACCGGTTAATAACTAATGGAATCGAGAGGCGGATATCAACGCCGTGAACGCCTCGGCTTCGTGCGCCAAAAGCCATCTTAACAGCGTCAAGCTGTGCTTCATTGAAAGTTTGAGCCACTTTCTTAGGAATTCTGTTAAAGAAATGATTGATAAAAGGGTCATCGTTTATCGAAGTCATTTTTTCTCCTAATTAGACCTACTGCGAAAGTCCATATTTGAAGGAACGGAGTGCCGGGGGCGCGGCCCCTAACTGATTTCATTCAGTATCCCATCTTCAGATTGACGATTCCAGCGATTATGTTGAACTTGACGCCATTGGCCGAGGTGGCTGCCGCCGAGGAATTCGGTTCCTCTGGCGGTTGAATCGATATAATATTTCCACGAACTTGGGGCCTATTTGGGAAAAGTCGGATAAGGTTGCTTCCAGCAGTCCCCCCCATTGTTTTTATGTGGGAGATTGTCATTCTAAAGAAGTTGATTAACAACCCGGCGTCCTTTCCCCTAGGGCGACAGCATCGGGGAGAGCAAAGAATTCAATGCAACACATAGAAACTGGTTAACAATGAAGTTCAACACAATATCCGTCATCGGCTTGGGCTACATTGGCCTGCCGACCGCCGCCATCATCGCTTCCCGAGGTGTGGACGTGATCGGCGTTGATGTTAGCCAAAACGCCGTTGACACCATCAATCAAGGGCAAATTCACATCGTCGAGCCCGATCTGGATATTGTCGTAAGAAGCGCAGTGCAAACAGGCAAGCTAAAGGCGACAACCACTCCTAAGCCCGCCGACGCCTTTATAATTGCCGTTCCAACCCCATTAAAGGAAGATCGCCAACCCGACCTCTCGTATATCGAGGCGGCGGCTAAGGCCATAGCCCCGGTACTGGAGAAGGGCAATCTGGTGGTGCTCGAATCGACCTCTCCCGTAGGCGCCACGGAAAAACTCGCCACATGGCTGGCGGAGGCAAGGCCTGATCTCACATTCCCGGTGAACGGTGCGGAAAACGCGGACATCAACTTGGCCTATTGCCCGGAACGGGTGCTGCCTGGCCATGTCCTTCAGGAATTGGTCGCCAATGACCGGCTTGTGGGTGGATTGACAAATGAATGCTCCCAAAAGGCCATATCCCTTTATGAAATTTTTGTAAGTGGCGACTGTCACACTACCGATGCCAGAACCGCGGAGATGGCGAAGTTGACCGAGAACTCGTTCAGAGATGTCAATATCGCCTTCGCTAATGAACTCTCTATTATCTGTGACGCCCTGCAGATCAATGTGTGGGAGCTGATTAAACTATCCAATCTGCATCCCAGGGTGAATGTTCTCAATCCTGGTCCTGGCGTGGGGGGTCACTGCATTGCCGTGGATCCCTGGTTTATTGTTGGTTCAGACCCTGAGAACGCAAGAATTATCAAGACTGCTCGAGAAGTAAACGACAGTAAGCCCCGCTATGTTGTTGAGCGCGTTCGAAAAGCGGCGGGCCGCTTAAAAGCTCCCGTTATCGCCTGCCTTGGTTTGTCATTTAAAGCGGATATTGATGATCTAAGGGAAAGCCCAGCAATGGAGATAGTCGAGGCGCTGGCGGAGAGCATGGTTGATCAACTGCTCGTAGTTGAGCCGAATATAGATGCGCTGCCCGAGAGCCTGGAGGGCAAGGCAAGCAAAGCTGATCTGAATGAAGCCCTGTCCCAAGCTGATATTATTTTGCTGTTGGTGGATCACAAGGAGTTCAGACAGATTCCGTCAGAGAGACTGCGCGGGCGCATAATCATTGATACACGGGGAGTATGGGGTTGAAAAACATTGAGCAGACGCCAAAAAGACCTGCCGCGGGCGCTGTCAAGCAACCTCCCTGGACCCGCTGGCGCTTCTCAACTGTTTGCGTTCGTTGGCGCACCGCGCCCATAGCGGTCCTCCAACCTGACGATATCGTCCTCGCCGAGGTAAGCCCCTGATTGCACTTCTATCAATTTAAGGGGAATCTTGCCGGGGTTCTCCAGGGAGTGGACGGCGCCGATCGGGATGTATGTCGACTGATTCTCCTCCAACAGAAAGGTTTCTTCGCCGCGGGTCACCCTGGCGGAGCCGGAAACGACAACCCAATGTTCGGCTCTGTGATGGTGCAATTGCACACTCAGCTTGGCGCCGGGATTGACGATGATCTGTTTGACCTGGAAACGGTCTCCGGCGTCAATGCGCTGATAGCTGCCCCAGGGACGATAAACTTTGGAATGAACGGCGTGTTCATCACGGTTGTTGCGCTTAAGATGATTGACAATTTCAGTTACGTCCTTTGCATTGTCCCGCGTCGCAACCATCACGGCGTCGTCGACGGCGACAATGACAATATCCTTCACGCCGATAGCCGCGACGAGATTGCCGTCGGCGCGAATGTAGGAATTGCGGGTTTCATGCAGAATGGCGTCGCCGGAGACCACGTTACCCTGTTCGTCTTTCTTTCCCAGGTCCCACAACGCGGACCATGACCCAACGTCGTTCCACCCCATCTCGACCGGAACGATTTCAGCCTTTTTCGTGTGCTCCATTACCGCATAATCGATGGATATGGACTCAATGCCGGTGAAGGCGTCTCTGTCCAGGCGCAAGAAATCTTGATCCTTCGCCGCCGCCGATACGGATTGCCGGCATGACGCTAATAGCCCGGGATTCAAGCGCTCCAGTTCTTCGAGATAGCCGGCCGCCGGAAGCATGAAAATTCCGCTGTTCCAATCATAATCTCCGGTTTCAGCATATTTCCGGGCTGTTTCGGCGTCCGGCTTCTCGACAAAACGATCAATTTTGTAACAACCCTCATGGCCTTTAATAGCGCCGCCGCGGCGAATATAGCCGTAACCCGTTTCAGGCGACGTGGCGGGCGCCCCAAAGGCCACCAGGGCGCCTTTCCCCGCGGCTAAAACACCGATCTTAAGCGCCGAGTGGAATTTGGGAACCTGCCGGATGACGTGGTCCGACGGCAACAACAACATTACGGCGTCAGCATCTTCCCCAGCCAGCAACAACGCGGCCACCGCGGCGGCCGGGGCCGTATTGCGTCCCATCGGCTCAAGAACGATCGCCGACGGTTTGACATCAATCCCGCGCAGTTGCTCGGCGACGAGGAAGCGGTGCTCTTCGTTGCAAATCACCATGGGCGCGGCGAAACCTTCGCCGGTTACCCGCAGCACCGTTTCTTGCAGCATGCTCCGCTCGGAACTGAGCGGCAGAAGCTGCTTCGGATAAAGTGAACGGGACAACGGCCACAGCCGGGTGCCCGACCCCCCCGCCAGGATAATAGGGTAAATCGTGCGCTTTTTATTAGAGATGGTCTTCATTTTTTGAAGCCTAAAATAAATATCGAGAATATTCGTTGCAAGGAATTGTGCGTCTCCTCAGGAAACATTATCAAGGGACAGCGCGGCATTGCCAGGATAAACTCAGCGCTCCTGATTATTAGGCGTTATTGCGGCATGCGTTCTATTTTCTTGCCGTGGCTGCGAGCGCTGAAGAGGCGCAACAGAATGAAGGCGACAAGAATGCCGCCAGTATCGAACAACAAGTCCCCTACCTCCGGTTGGCGGCTGGGGACAAAATATTGAAGCGCCTCGGTGATTGCGGCGAAGAGCAGCAGACTTAGAAACTGAAAGCCGCGCTGGTCTGTTGTCCGGACGAAACGCACAAGCAAGGAGAGCACGAAGAACATGGTGAAATGACCGGCTTGGCCAGTATCGACGCCCAGAAACTCCGGCTCCCCCCATTCCAGTTTCTCAAACCCGGGAAAGCCCTCCGCCAACGCTGATTGTAACTCCCCATACGCGCTCCACATCATGGTCAAGACTTCATTTTTCACTGGGCCCGGGATCATCACTCCGGCGATTATGACGAGCGTTACGACGGCGGTCGATCCGCGGACAAAGGAGATTTCGGCGCCACGCAGAAAGGAGACGCCGATCCACGCAAAGACAACGGCCCAGATCACCAGCAAAGCATCCGCGGTTGCCCGGAAAGCGGCGCGTTCCCTGACGGGAACAAGGCGCATGTTGCGCAACTTAAGGACCCCGGTGGCGAGGATTAATTGCGCCCCGATCGCTACTTCCTTTACATTATTCGTGACCGTAAAGGCGTAGGAATAACGACGCCAGGGGTTATCTCCCGTGAGTTTAACGAGCACATGGCGGGTCGAATACAAGGATTTGCCTTCGGCGGTGCGGCCGACAAGGAAGACGCGGGCGGCGTGCCACGACTTGGCGCCCTGCCGCACGCCTTTTGTTGCGGCCTCCGCCGTCAGAAGATGCTCTTGCCCTGGAACCGCCGCCAATGTTTGGAGGATGTTGACTGACCGCGAAGGATCATGGTTGTTCAAAACCGCCACCCCGTTGTCCGCCGTCACGGCGCCCTTGACGCCTTGGGCGGTCCATCCTTTGAGTCCGCCCTCGAAATCACCGTTATTCAACAGCCTTGGGCCGGCAATATCGTAGCGCGGGGCCAATTCGAACAACGCCACGGTCATGAGCAACAGGGAGAGCGCCGCCAGCATACATACTTGGGGCCGTCGAAAAATTTTCCACTTTTGGACTGCTCCCGTCGAATCGTTCATAAGACACCTTCCAGAAGTCACTCAGAACCGGAAAAGCCATTCGGGCCAACCACTGAATCTCATTCGCCGTCCGTTTCCCGCCGCCGAAAGACGTCACCAGGATTATTTTAATAACAACTCAACCATTTAGCCAATTTTGCTCCATCTCACCTATTTGGGGGGGCGTAGCGACGCAAAATCAATTATGAAAATCAATTCGATTGTTAATATTGATTTAGAAAAGTATAATTAGCATTCAGCATATCGCTGATTTGTTATGCATTTTATGAATCGCCTCAAAGGCTGTAGGCGTAGTTCTGGAAAAAAATCATCCGGGGAGGGAGTGCATTTGGGAGAGTGTGATACGACTGAGAAAGCAACGCATTCACCAATAAAAAGTAATAATACAAAGCTTCCAGCTTTTCAGCAAAAAATTATTATAGGCCTGACCCTTCTAATAGATTCCTTGATCGTGATCTTAGTGGGCGTGGGCGTCTATGTCGTCTATGTCGGATGGAGTCCAGAGAGTTTCTCGACATACGCCTTGGCGACGGCGGCCAATTTTGTGATAACGATCATTTTTTTCTATTTCTCCGGTCTCTACAATTTTAATATCATCACCACGCCCCACAAGCATTTCCACAAGATCTTCGTGATTTGCGGCGTCGTTTTCCTGCTTCTCGTCCTCATCGCGTTTTCGCTCAAGGTTACGGAACAGTTCTCGCGCGTGTGGTCCTTCTCAAGCTTAATCCTGGAAACTTTTCTGATCTGCGGGACGCGCTATTTATTTCTTAACATAATCAAAAAACTTGCGCGCAAAGGGCGACTTAGCCAGCAAATCGTTATCGTCGGCACGGGCGGCCAGTGTGTGCGTCTGATAGAGATGCTTGAAAAGCAAAAGGTGGAAAATCCCTGGATTCACATCGCCGGCATCTACGACGACCGGCTGGGGCGGGCGCCTTCAACAATCGGCGAATATCCCTTGAGCGGCGATCTGAACGACCTGATCAGCGACGCCCGGAAGAATCGTATTGACGATATCCTCATCGCGCTTCCTTGGTCGGCGGAGGATCGGCTGTTGGCGATACTGGAAAAGGTCAAAGTTCTTCCCGCCCATATCCAGCTGTGCCCCGACTTAATTGGGCAAAAGTTCATGAATCATAATTATAATTACATAGGCAACATTTCCAACCTGAGCATCTTTGAAAAACCGATCTCCGATTGGAATTACGTACTCAAGGCGTTAGAAGACAAGATTCTTGCATCGATCATCTTGATCCTAATTTTTCCCTTGTTGGCGATCATCTCCATTGCGGTCAAGCTTGACAGCCCCGGCCCGGTAATTTTCCGGCAAAAAAGATTTGGCTTCAACAATGAACAGTTTGACGTCTATAAATTCCGCACCATGCGTCATGGACGCCCACTAGAAAAAGACGTGCCCCAGGCTAAACGTAATGATCCGCGAATAACCCGGGTCGGAAAATTCCTGCGAAGCACGAGCCTGGATGAACTGCCGCAATTATTTAACGTAATAATGGGGACAATGTCATTGGTCGGGCCACGGCCTCACGCGGTGGCTCACAACGAGGAATACGCGAAAATCATTGTCGGCTATTACGGCCGCCACCGGGTGAAGCCCGGGATCACCGGCTGGGCTCAAGTCAACTACGGATATGCCGATGATGAGGCTGAGACAACAGAAAAGCTCACCTATGACCTGTTCTACATCAAGCACTCATCTTTCTGGCTGGATCTCCAGATCTTCGGAAAGAGCTTCTGGACTGTGCTCACCG